>Ga0265316_10002473_pt1 | contig 19161 bp, 17 predicted proteins | sample 4522metaG_FD_202092 | JGI IMG/M metagenome (GOLD analysis project Ga0265316, IMG submission 202092) | Rhizosphere microbial communities from Carex aquatilis grown in University of Washington, Seatle, WA, United States - 4-5-22 metaG | ecosystem: Host-associated > Plants > Roots > Rhizosphere >... | reverse complement strand
ACACTCATGAACGGCGAAAGCGGCAGGTGAACGATGCCGTTTCCGGGTTCCTGGACCACAATGCGCGATTGGACCGGCCGCCAGAACCGCAACGTCCATGACTGGACGATCTGACCGGCCTCAAATCTGGTAGTCCAGCACGAAGCTCTCGCGCGACTTCTTTGGAATGACCCTCACATTCGTCGCTTCCAGGACAACCAGGGAATTCGGCGGAACGCTGGTCGTGACGAAGACGCTGGCGCCGATGGTACTGCCCTCGCCAATGACAGTGTCGCCGCCCATGATCGTGGAGCCGGCATAAACGGTCACCCGATCTTCGAGCGTCGGATGACGCCTCTGGCCGCGTAGCGCCTGCCCCGCGGCGAGGGATTTCGCAACCAGGCCGACGCCTTGATACATCTTGACGTGATTGCCGATGACCGTCGTCTCTCCCACCACTGTCCCGGTGCAGTGATCCACGAAGAAGTGCGTGCCGATTCGGGCTCCCGGATGCAGATCCATCCCGGTCCGCGAATGCGCCCATTCGGTCATGATGCGCGGGATGAGCGGAATGTCGTCGAGATACAGCTCATGTGCCAGCCGCTGCACCGCAATCGCCTCGATGAAGGGGTACGCCACGATCACTTCGTCCTGGCTGGACGCGGCTGGGTCGCCGTTGTAGGCCGCCTCCACATCGGTCTGGAGTAGTTCCCGGACTCTAGGCAGGTTGGCGAAAAACTTGCGTGTGAGTGTGTGTGCCCTCTGCGGCAGGTCCGCCTCTTCGACTCCTGCGGGTGGGGCGTACTCCAGGCTCTTCCGGACCTCGCTTTCCAGACGGCCAAGCACGCTATGGAGCAGCGCGATGGTTACGCCTTCGATCTCGGAGGAGTGGATCAGCCTTTCATCGAAGAACCCCGGAAACAGCAGGCGCAGCAGATCGATCGTGATATCCGCGATCGCATGCTTGGACGGCAGGTTCTTGCAGTCCACGTGATTAATGCCGCCGCCGCGCAGATAGGACGCCAACAGGCGGTCGGCCAACTGGGCCACGGTCAAGGGTACGGGGCCGGGGCTCATACAGTGCGGTGGCGCCGCGCCACCTGCAAGCGCTGGAGCGCGGCCACGAGCGCGTCGATATCCGCGCAGTTGTTGTAGAGCGCCAGCGATGCGCGGACCGTGCTTTCGATGCCGAAACGCCGATGGATGGGTTGTGCGCAATGATGCCCCGCCCGCACGGCGATACCCTCCCGGTTCAGCAGATCGCCGATTTCTTCCGTGCGGATACCATCCAGCACGAACGACAGGACGCCCGCCTTTTCGCGGGCCGTGCCGATGATTCGCAGGCCGGGAACGCCGGCGAGAGCATCCGTGCCATAGCTAAGAAGGTTGGCCTCGTGACGCGTGACATTCGCCATTCCGACGCGGTCGAGATAGTCGATCGCCGCGCCCAGCCCCGTGGCGGCGCCGATGTTGCCCGTGCCGGCCTCAAAGCGCGCCGGCGGCACGTTGTAGATTGTCTTTTCGAACGTCACATCCTGGATCATGTTCCCGCCGCCCTGCCACGGGCGCGTGACCTCCAGGATTTCGGACTTGCCGAAGACCACCCCGATGCCGGTGGGCGCGAACATCTTGTGCCCGGAAAGCACGTAGAAGTCGCAGTCCAGCGACTGCACGTCGACGCGCATGTGCGATACGGCCTGCGCCCCGTCCACGAGCACTTTCGCCCCGTGCCGGTGCGCCGCCTGGATCATCTCATTCACCGGTGTGACGGTGCCCAGCGCGTTCGACACCTGGGCCACGGCGACCAGCCGTGTTTTCGGACCGAGCAGCTTCTCGTATTCTTCGAGAATCACCTGGCCCGTGTCATCGACCGGGGCCACACGTAGCCGCGCCTCCTTTTCGGAGCACAGCATCTGCCAGGGCACGATGTTGGCGTGGTGTTCGAGCCAGGTGATGACGATCTCGTCGTCCTTATGGATGTTCTGGCGTCCCCAGCTTTGGGCCACCAGGTTGATTCCCTCGGTGGCGCCGCGAACGAAGACGATCTCGCGCGACGCCGAGGCGTTGAGAAAGCGCCGGACTTTTTCACGGGCGGATTCGTAGGCGTCCGTCGCCCTGGCCGCCAGTTCATGCGCCGCGCGGTGGACGTTGGAATTCTCGTGCGTGTAGTAGTAAGTGAGTCGGTCGATCACGCTCTGCGGCTTCTGGGTCGTCGCGGCGTTGTCCAGCCAGACCAGCGGGTGGCCGTTCACGCGTTCCCGCAGGATCGGAAAATCCCGCCGGATGGTTTCAACGTCGAACTCGCGAGACGACAGGTTTAGGGCCGCGGGCTCGGGCCGAACGTCAGTCGGTGAGAGCGCGGGCACGGGCCCCGGCGCCGAAGGCGGATACGAAAACAGCGGTCTGGCTTCCTCCAGAAAGGAAAACGCTGGGACCGCGGAATCCACCGCTCCGGGGGCGCCCGGAACTGCCGCCGAGGGCGGGCCGCCGATGTCTGCCGCTTGCGCCGGAACGGCGCCCGGCTCCCCGAACAGCGGCCGGGCTTCCTGCAGGAACGAGAAGGCGGGCGTCGCTGCGGGGTCGGCTAAGGCCGCCGACGGCAGAGCCCCCAAGAACTCGGCGGCCATGCGCGCGAGGACTTCCGGATCCGGGAGACCGGGAGGCAAGCCCCGCGATCCCCATCCAGCCTCATTTGTACTCATGGTAGTTGCTCACGTCCACGTCTTCGAGCAGGGCGATGGCGTCGTCGGTCAGCACCGCACTCGAGCAGTACAGCGAAATCAGGTAGGAGGCCAGCGAGCGGTTGTCGATGCCCATGAACCGGACCGACAGCCCCGGGCTTTGCTCGCCGGGAAGGCCGGGCTGGAACAGTCCGATGCATCCTTGTTTTCGCTCTCCCACGCGCAACAGCAGGATCTTGGTCTTGTGATCGGAGTTCTTGACCTTGATCTTGTCGGTGGGAATCAGGGGGATACCGCGCCAGGTGAGAAACGGGCTTCCAAACAGCGTGATCGTCGGCGGGGGGACGCCGCGAAACGTGCATTCGCGCCCGAATGCTGCGATGGTGCGCGGGTTTGCCAGGAAGAACGACGGTTCCTTCCACACTTTCGTCAGCAGCTCATCCAGGTCGTCTGGCGTGGGCGGGCCGGTTCTGGTCTTCAGGTGCTGGCCCGGCGCGACATTGTGCAGAAATCCATACTCGGCGTTGTTGAGGAGCTCGCTCTCCTGCCGCTCCTTCACGTTCTCGATGATCAGCCGAAGCTGCTCCGTGGTTTGGTCGTAGGGTTTGCTGAAGAGATCGGAGACTCGGGTATGAACGTTCAGCACCGCATTGATCGAGCTTAGTTTGTATTCCTTCGGGTGCTCCTCGTACTGGACATAGGTTCCCGGCAGGGCGCCCTCCCCAACCTGACCACAAGTGACTTCAATGGCCTTGCCCTCGTCCACACGGTTGCGGCGGAAGGTGCCGGCCTCGAGTGGTTTCCAGTCCAGAAGGCGAACCAGCCAGCGCGGGGTGATCGCCCCGTACTGAGGGACCGTCTTGGTGACATTTGCTAGTTGAAATGCAGCCTGCTCGCCTAAAGCAGCTTGATGCGTAACGTTGTCGTCAGCCATAGCATGACCTCCTTATCCTTTATAGCCCAACAGATTGGCTCATGCAAGTAATTCATACCAAAGTTGACCGACTTTAAGATGATTGCTACCATCAGAACTGGAGATGAACCCCATGCGGCCGCTCGAACGAGTTCCGTCCCGGCAGGGCTTCTTTGCCAGGGCCGTGCCGCATTCGCCTGCCCCGCACTCCCTTCGTCCCTCCGTTGAGCCGGCGAACCCGGGCAATCTTCTGGACCAGATCGGCAATACGCCGCTGGTCCGGCTGAACCGTTCCGCGGATTTGCCCGGCGTTGAGATCTGGCTGAAGCTCGAATTCGCCAATCCTGGCGGATCCGTAAAGGACCGCCCGGCGCGGAACATCATCCTGGAAGGCGAGCGCTCAGGGAGACTCGCACCTGGAAAGACCATCCTGGACGCCACCAGCGGGAACACAGGCATCGGCTACGCCATGATCGGCGCCGCCAGAGGCTACAAGGTAAAGCTCTGCCTGCCCGCCAACGCCAGCCCGGAGCGCAAGCTCATCCTCCGGGCGCTGGGCGCCGAGCTGGTGCTGACCGATCCTGGGGAGGGCTCCGACGGGGCTTTCCGCAAGGTGCGAGAGCTTTACGCCGCAGATCCGGACGCGCATTTCTACGCAGACCAGTACAACAACGCCGCCAATTGGGAAGCGCACTTTCAAACCACGGCTCCGGAGATCATCCGTCAGACTCAGGGTCAGGTCACGCACTTCGTCGCCCTGCTCGGCACTACAGGCACCTTCATCGGCACCAGCCGCCGCCTGAAGCGCGACGTGCCGGGCGTCGAGTGCTGGTCGGCACAGCCAGCCACACCCCTGCACGGCGTAGAAGGGACCAAGCACCTTCCCGCCTCCATCGTGCCGGGCATCTACGACCCGGATTTGGCCGACGGCAACCTGTGGATCGACACCGAAGACTGCTACGCTATGGCCCGAAGGGTCGCCCGCGAGGAAGGGCTTCTCCTTGGCATTTCCGCGGCCGGTAACGTGGTGGCCGCGCGCAGATTGGGCGAGAGGCTGGTCGCGGAGGGCCGGCCAGGCGTCATCGTGACCATCGCCTGCGACGGCGCGGCCAAGTACCTGAACGAGGGTTTCTGGAATGATCCGGATTGAGGACTCGGCTTGGAAGGTCATGCTCGAGCACGCGATCCAGGCCTACCCTGGCGAGTGTTGCGGCATCCTGCTGGGCCAGGAGGACGAGGGAGGACAGAGAACCGTTTCGATCGCCGTGCCCAGCCGCAATGCGTATCAGGGCGATCAGTCGGACCGTTTTCTCATCGACCCCCTGGACCAGATCGCCGCCGACCGTCGCGCCCGCGGCGAGAGCCTTGACGTTCTGGGGTTTTTCCATTCCCACCCCGACCATGGGCTTTACTTCTCAGAGACCGACTTGAAGAACTCCTGGCCCTGGTACTCTAACATCGTGCTCTCCGTGCGGAAGGGAGAGTTCTCCGAAGCCGGTGCATTCCGCGTCGATGAAGCACAGACTCTCGCAACCCGCGAGGAATTGATTCATCCCAAAGAATAGAGGTTCTATGGCTAAAGTTCTGATCCCCACCCCCCTCCGCCAGTACGCCGGCGGGCAGAAGGAAGTCGAGGTTTCGGGTGCGACCGTGGGCGAAGTCCTGACCGCCCTGACCACCGAGTTCGCCGATCTCCGGAATCATCTCTACACTAGCGACGGTAAGTTGCGGACCTTCGTCAATGTCTACCTGAACGACGACGACGTCCGCTACCTGGATCGCGACAGAACCGCCGTCGCCGCCGGCGACACTCTGTCCATCGTCCCCAGCATCGCGGGAGGGAGCCGATGAGCGGCGTCACCGCGCCCGCTGGCGTGCCGCGCGCCACCGCCCTGACCAATGAAGAGATCGAGCGCTACAGCCGCCACCTCATCCTGCCGGAGGTTGGCGTCGAAGGGCAGCTCAAGCTGAAGAACGCGCGCGTCCTCCTGGTGGGTACCGGCGGGTTGGGTGCTCCCATGGCGCTCTATCTCTCCGCGGCCGGCGTCGGCACGCTCGGCCTGGTGGATTTCGACGTTGTGGACCGCTCGAACCTGCAGCGCCAGGTAATTCACGGCACCGGTGACGTGGGCCGCAAGAAAGTCGAATCCGCCGCCGCCGCCATCGCCGAGATCAACCCCAACGTCCGCGTGGTGAAGCACGAGCTGGCCCTCTCCAGCGAAAACGCCCTCGACATCTTCAAGGATTACGACATCGTCGCCGACGGAACCGACAACTTCCCCACGCGCTATCTCGTGAACGACGCCTGCGTCTTGTTGGGCAAGCCGAACGTCTACGGCAGCATCTTCCGCTTTGAAGGCCAGGCTTCGGTCTTTGCCGTGGAGGACGCGCCCTGCTACCGATGCCTCTACCCCGAGCCGCCCCCGCCCGGCCTTGTCCCGAGTTGTGCCGAAGGCGGCGTGCTGGGCATCCTCCCTGGAATCATCGGTCTGATCCAGGCCACCGAAGTCGTCAAGCTCATCTTGGGACAGGGCGAACCGCTGAAAGGGCGCCTTCTCCTCTACGACGCCCTGGCGATGCGCTTCCGGGAACTGAAGCTTCGGAAAGATCCCGAGTGCCCCATCTGCGGCCCGCACCGGACCATCACGAAACTCATCGACTACCATCAGTTCTGCGGAGTGCCGCAGGCGCCCTCCGCTCCGGCTGCGGCTGACGGCGAGATCGACCCCGCGGCCGTCAAGGCCCGCAGCGACAGCGGCGAGGACTTCCAGTTGATCGACGTGCGCGAGCCGCACGAATACCAGATCTGCCGCATCCCGCAGGCACGCCTGATCCCTCTTGGTGAGCTGCCTCAGCGACTCCACGAGATCGACCGGTCGCGTCCCATCGTGGTGCACTGCAAGGCGGGTGGCCGCAGCGCCAAGGCCGCCGATCTTCTCCGCCGGAACGGATTCACCGGCGTGTTGAACATGACCGGCGGCATCCTCGCCTGGAGCGACAAGGTCGACCCCTCGGTCCCCAAGTACTGACCTCCCGGTCGTGGAGTCCGACGGCGATTACAGTGTACCGGATTCTCTATAGACTTTGGGGCCAATGCGTGCGACAATGGGGCGGTAGAGGAGCTCAAGCGATATGACCGTATCCGCGATTCAGGCAGAAGAACTCAAGCAGCGGCTGGATGCTGGCGAGAATCTGCTCCTGCTCGACGTCCGCGAGGAAGACGAATACGAGATCTCCAACATCGGCGGACAACTGATTCCCCTGGCCGAGCTGCCGAAGCGCGTGCAGGAACTCGATGCCAGTCGCGAGATCATTGCGCTCTGCAAAATGGGGACACGCAGTGCCAAGGCGGTGCAGGTTCTGCGCCAGGCCGGATTCCCCAACGTGCGCAGCCTCACCGGCGGAATTCACGCCTGGTCGGATCGAGTGGACCCAAGGATCCGGAAGTACTAGCAGCCGGTCGCACATGATCCGTTGCACCTCACAAGGATGAACAGAGACTCGCGACATCTGCCGTCGGCTGCAGCACACGCCGGGCAAGTTCCGCCGCTCTCTCGCCTGCACGCGGGGTGATAGCGAACGCCCAGAAGCGCTCGGCATCGTGCCTGCCGTAGTCGGTCTGGAACAGTCCCTGCGATTTGTGTTCGGCGATGACCCAGTTCGCAATGATCTGGTAGGTCAGCGCAACATTGTGTCCAAACCCCTTGCTCCGGTTGAAGGAAAACACCGGCGCAAGCGATGCCGCCCGCGTTAAGGGGTGGTCCGGCAAGCCCGCGAAGGGAAAGGAATCCTCCTCCGTCTGGCCCGCCTCCGCTCCCAGGACAACGGGCCGGCGCTCTTCGGCGAGCTCCGCAACGGCCTCGAGCACGAACAAGGCAACCGCCCGGTGGTGGCCGTGCGCGTCTTCCCTCGGCAGCAGCGTAAAAACGAAGTCGTACGATTCGCGTCCCAGCAGGTCGGCCAGCGCTGTCCGGATGCGCACGGAATCCCAATCGGCACAGCTTGCGTCCGCGCACCGCCCGGAAAAACCCGAGTCGGTCTGGTCGAGGAAATGATGGTTGCGGATTCCGAGGATTCGGCCGGCATCGATGGTCTCCCGCTTGCGGATTGCCGGCAGGTTGGAGCGTCCGTCGCGCTCTCGCGCGATCGCAATGCCATAGACGGTCTCGGCCAGGGATGCGTACCGGTAGCCGCCTTCACCGTTGGTAACCACGACGTGGTCCGCCACTCCGCCGATCTCACGGGTGATCCGGTAGGTGGTGGCGGCCAGCGCGTACTCGTCGTCGGGGTGGGCCATCACCAGCAGCGCTTTGGGCCACGCCACACGCTGATGTGGCGGTTTCGCAGGTGCGGCCGTCTCTGGGCCTATCATGATGCCGACCTCCAACGTCGTTCGGGAACGTTCGCTATCAGCTCGCGCAGAAGCTGTTGGCCCTCGGGCCACGGGCCGTGACCGGAATCGACGTTGATATGCCCGGCGTATCCCGCGTTCACGATTTGGCTCTTCCAGCCGCGCGCGGTCTCTTTGAAGAACTCTAACGTGCCGTAAGGGTCGTTCTCGCTCGCCACGAGGACGGAAGGAAATGGCAGCGCCGATGCTCTGGCTGCGAACCGGCGCAACGGCGGCGGGCAGACGGGGCGCGACCCCACATCGGGCGGAGCAACCAGAAGCGCGCCGTTCACTTGGGATGCGCTCCGTGGATACCGTGCCGCCCAATGGTCGACGGTGAGACAGCCCACGCTGTGCGCCACCAGCACCACGTCACCAGCACGCGCGGAGATGGCCGCCGCCAAACTCGCCGTCCATTCCTCAAGGTTCGGGTTCTGCCAATCGCGCTGGCTCAATCGCTCGTAGCCGTTCTTGCGTTCCCAAATCGTCTGCCAGTGTCCCGGACCGGAGCCGTTCCAGCCCGGAACGGTCAACACCCTCATGCGTTCCTCCGCGTGGCGGGCTCAAACCTCGCAGGTGAAGTTGGTAGGCCCGTCAAAATAGACATTGTAGATCTAGTATAGGCTGATACCGGTTTCCGATCAAGGCCATTCTCGATCACGATCGCGCCAGGCAACTGGTTTGTGAACGCATAAGTTATTAATAATAAAGCATATTAGTGCTTAGCCTGCCCTTGATCTGACCGCCGACATTTTATGTATAGTACATAGATCGACAATATGGTATACTCTGCCTACCGGCACGGTAGTGTGCTGGACCCAAACCCAAGAAGGAGGCTCGAAAGATGTCATCGCGAAGTTCAAGTTCTTTAACCCGTTCGCTGGTCGTTTGCTTTGCCGCCGTTCTCATTCTCTGCTCCCAACCAGCGCTGGCACAGACGTTTCGGGGCGGAATCCACGGCACGCTCGAAGACCCGTCCGGCGCCATCCTGGCCGCTGCGGAAGTCAAGGCGGAGAACCCCGGAACCGGGCAAGTCTACTCGACCGCCACGACCTCTGCCGGAGAATTCACTTTTGAAGATCTCCCTCTGGGGAGTTACACGATCGGCGTGCAGGCGGCCGGCTTTGAGCCGCTCACGGTCTCGCAGGTCACCGTGCAGGCCGGCAGCATCCACAACCTATCCCTGAAACTGACGCTGGCTTCCGTTCCGTCCCGAGTGGATGTCGTGGCGGAGGCAGTGTCCCTCGACAGCACGACCTCGGTGCAAGCGGATGTGCTTTCGACCAGCGCGGTTCAGAGTATCCCGCTGAACGGGAGGGATTTCACGCAGCTCATTGCAGTGACTCCCGGCTACGCAGGCTATGGAGTCGGATTCATGAGCGCGATCAATGGCGCGCAGGCCTCTCAGCTCAACTGGCAGATTGAAGGGGCCGACAACAACGATGCCTGGATCAACACCTCGGCGGTGAACCAGGGCGGTGTGTACGGGATCCCGGGCGTCTTGCTGCCGCTGGATTCCGTAGACGAGTTCTCGCTCGTGACCCAGGGAAGCGCGGAGACGGGCCGCAGCCCCGGTGGGACGGTCAGCCTGGTGCTGAAATCCGGCACCAACTCCCTGCACGGAAGCGCCTACTACTACAACCGGAACGAAGCACTGGCGGAACCGCCGGTCATCTCGCAGACCGGCTCGGATACCGTCCCCAAGAACAAATTGCGGAACCAGCAGGAGGGATTCTCGGCCGGCGGCCCGATCGTCAAGGACAAGACTTTCTTCTTCGTCACGTATGAGCACCAGGGCTTTGACATCGGCAATCCGACGGTTGTCACGGAGCCTTCCCAGGCTTACCAGGCGGCGGCCCTGGATGTGCTGAACAACCCAGGCGGGAAGTACGGGAACTATGCGCCGGTGCCCGTCAATCCAGTCTCCTTGAATCTGCTCGCCGGGTTGTGGCCGGCATCGGCCCTGACCGGACCTGCCGAATCCGGCAACTACATCAATCCCGGGACGGAGCACGGGTACAGCAACAACGGAGTCGTCAAGCTGGATCACGCTTTCAACGATAGCAACCGGCTGTCGCTGCGAGCCTTCGTCGGGCAGGGTTACCAGAACGCGCCCACCAGTTCCTACCTGACGCCCTACTACGAGTCCTCTCCCATGCGCGTCGAGAACTGGGCGCTGGTCTACAACTCGGTGCTTTCACCGCGACTGGCCAATCAACTCCTGTTCGGCTTCAACTATTTTGACCAGGTTTCCTCCGACGCGAATACCAGCTTCAACCCAACCTCTTTGGGCCTGAACACAGGGGTTACAAGTCCGCAACTCTCCGGCGCGCCGCGCGTCACGATCGGCTCGTTCGATCCGATCGGCATCACTCCCTGGTCCGGGCGGCAGGACACGACGTGGCACCTGACCGACGCTCTCGGCTACAACATCGGCAGACATCAATTGCGCTTCGGCGGGGAAGTCCGGCGATCGAAGGTGGACGAGTTCTATCATACCGGGCAGCGCGGCACGTTCAGTTTCGATGGCCAGCAAGGCCCTTGGGCCTCGAGCACCAACATCTCGGACGGCAACGTACTCGCGCTGGCCGACTTTCTGGCGGGCTATGTCTACCAGTCGAGCATCGTGACCGGCGATCCGGCGCGAAAGGTGTACACAAACGGATTCTCCGGGTTCGCCCAGGACAATTTCCAGGTCACGCGCAAACTGAACGTCAACTTCGGCTTGCGGTACGACTATAACGGACCGATCCACGACGGCAACAAGGACCTCTCGACCTTCATCCCCAGCGCCGGAGGATTGGTCCTGGTGGGCGATGGCATCAAGACGCTCTATCCGAGCGATTGGAAAGACCTGGGCCCTCGCGTCGGGTTTGCCTACCAGCCGTTCAACAATACCGGCCTGGTGGTGCGCGGAGGTTTCGGGATTGCGTATGACACCCCCAACGTTTCGCCGTTCCTGGGCAACAGCTTTATCTACAACGGAGGTCCTTCCGGCGCGCAAGGCAATCCGATCGGCGCAAATCCCGTTGGAACCCTGACGCTGAACAACTACACGTTGCCGGCGGCCGGCTCGCCGATCGACTGGCAGGGGAACAGCATTTACAACTTGTTCTCGGTGAGCCAGCATTTTCGGACACCGTATCTCTACAACTATCGTCTCGATGTGGAGAAGAGCCTTGGGAGGGGGGCTGTTGCTGACGTCGGCTACGTTGGCAGTTTGGGGCGGCATCTGCTGCTATTGAACGACATCAACCAGGCGGCGCCGGGCAGCGACTTCAGCCTTGCTCCCGGCGCACCGAACCCGACGCGGCCTTACTACGCGACGTTCCCGCAGTATGGAGTGATCGACCAGCTCGAAAGTACGGGGACTTCGAACTATAACTCCCTGCAGGCGACCCTGCGGCTCTCGTCGTGGCATGGCCTGGCGGCTCAGTTCGCCTATACCTTCGCCCACACTCTCGATTACGGCAGCTTCATCGCATTGCCGCAAGACAGCTTCAATCGCGCGGCGGAGTATGGAAACAGCGACTTCGACGTGAAGCACAACTTCACCGCATATCTTCTGTACGCCGTACCCGGTTTGTCGCGCGGTCCGCAGAGGCTGTCGCACGGCTGGAAGGTCAGCAGCTTTCTCACCTTCCGATCCGGCCTGCCCTTCACGGTCAATGCCTACGGAGATCCCAGCGGCACCGGCGAGAACACGGACCGTCCGGATTTGAGCGCGGATCCGTACCAGGGCGTCTCGCACACCGTCCAAAACCACCAGCCCGTGCAGTGGATCAATCCCAACTCTTTCACCGTGAACTTCGGCCAGTTCGGCACTATGGGCCGAAACCAACTCTTCGGACCGGGCTTCGGCGACGTGGACCTGGCCATCCTCAAGGACACCCCTATCTCCGAGCGGGTCTCGAGCCAGTTGCGATTCGAGATCTACAACTTGTTCAATCGCGTAAACCTCGGAAACCCGACTTTTACGGGAGCCAACGGGATCATCCCGGTACCAGGATATGGGAACTTCGGGATCCCCATCACATTCACCAACGGCTCGCAGTTCGGGCTCCCCGGCTTGGGCCCCGGTGAGCCGCTCAATGTGCAATTGGCGCTCAAGATAAACTTCTAACAGACGGATCCCAACCATGAACCAAAGAGCGCTTTGCATCGCTGTTCTCGCCGCATCGGTTTCGCTGGCCGCCACGCCGCCGGTCGAGCCGACCAACTCCGACCTTTACATCCACGACATCCAGACGCTCACCACTCCGCGAATGGAAGGCCGCGGAGACGGATCGAAGGGGCTCATCAGAGCGCAAGACCTAATCGCGCACCGGTACGCACGCCTCGGGCTCGAGCCGAAAGGGACCAAGGGCTTCCTGCAACCCTTCAGCGCGGTGATCGGCGCTGAGCTCACGGGGGGCAATCACTTCTCCGTCGAGGGAGCGGACGGCAAGCACGAGCTGAAGCTCCGCCAGGACTACATCCCTTACAGCTTCTCCGCGGCGGGCCATGTCAGCGGTGGTCTGGTGTTTGCCGGATACGGCATCACGGCGGACGATTGGAAATATGACGACTACAAGGGCGTCGACGTGAAAGGCAAGATCGTGGTGCTCCTGCGCGGGGAGCCCGCGCTGGAGTCCAATCACGCGTTGAAAGATGGCTCCACGTCACATGGAGAGCTGATCACGAAGGCCATTCTGGCGCGCAATCATGGAGCCGGGGCGGTCGTCGTAGTGAACGGCAAGCTGGGCGATGGCGAAGAGGACCTCCTGCCGCGCTTCGGCGGGGCTGGCGCCCGCGAAGATGCCGGCATCCCGATCTTGCAGGTCAAGAACGAGGTCGCCGCCGCCTGGTTCCGCTCCGCGGGAAAAGACCTCCTCGATCTTCAGCGTCAGATCGGCGCTTCGGGCACGCCCGTTTCTTTTGCTTTGCCGGAAAGTCTTCACGCCACGCTTACCGCCGGCGTGAAGAAGAAGCGCGCGGTCATCGACAATGTGCTCGCGTACCTACCGGGCAAGACGGATGAGTACGTCATTTTGGGAGCTCACTACGACCACCTGGGCCGGGGCGAGTACGGTTCCCTGGCGCCATCGCAGATCGGCCAGTTTCATCCCGGAGCCGACGATAATGCCTCGGGCACGGCTGGCCTGCTGGAGTTGGCGCGTCTCCTTTCGCCGCTTCGGCGACAACTGCCGCGTGGCATTCTCTTCGCCTCGTTCGCCGGCGAGGAACTGGGGCTGCTGGGCTCCGCCGAGTGGGTGCGCGAACCGACGCTGCCGCTGAACAAGGCCATCGCCATGCTGAACATGGATATGGTCGGCAGGATCAGGAAGGACACCATCTACATCGGAGGAGTCGGTACGGCCGCGGCCTTCCGCCCGATCCTGGAAGCGGCAGTAACACACTCCGGACTGAAGGCCGAGTACTCCGACGGCGGCTACGCCTCGAGCGATCACACCTCTTTTGTGGTGAAGCAGATTCCGGTGCTGTTCTTCTTCTCCGGGCTGCATTCGGACTATCACAAGCCCTCCGATACCTGGGAGAAGATCGACGCGGCAGCCGCGGCCCGTGTAGTGAACCTGGTGGCCAATGCCGGGCTCGAAATCGACGAGGTCCCACAGAAGCCGGCCTTTGTCACCGTGGCGGAGCCGCACTCGACGGGCACGGGGTCCGGCCGCGGCGGAGGGTATGGAGCCTACTTCGGATCGATCCCGGACTTCGGACAAGTCGAGAACGGCGTGCGCTTCTCCGATGTGCGCCCTGGCTCTCCCGCAGCCAAAGCGGGCTTGAAAGCCGGCGACACACTCATCCAGTTTCGCGAGTTGCCGATCAAGAACCTCTACGACTTTACCGATGCGTTGCGCCGCAGCAAGCCCGGCGACTCGGTGATCGTAACGGTCTTGCGCGATGGCAAACCCCTGAAGGTTCAAGTAACGCTGGAACAGCGGCGATAGAAAGGAAACCAAGCACAACATGACTTACACGAACTTCTCCCACACCAGCGTCCTCCGCACGCTCCTGGCAGTGCCTGCGCTGCTGGCGATTGGCGCCGGCCTCGCCGGCGCCCAGACCGCTCCGCCCGAAAACCGCGAGTTGCCCGTCCACATCGTTCCCAACATCGGCCCGGCCGCGGAGTTTTACTTTTCACCGGACGGCAAGAGCATCATCGGAGACGCGAAGCGCGTGGGTGACGACAGCTATCATGTCTACACGCTGAACATCGACGGAACCAACATCCGCCGCATTAACGATCGCGGAGACGACGCCTGCTCGTTCTACTTTCCAGACGGCAAGCGAATCGTCTGGACGTCCACTCGCGATCATCCCGAGTTGCCCAAAGGCAACTACTCCGACCCAAGCAACTATCCTCAGGGCGCGGAACTCTATACGTCCCTGCTGGACGGGAGCGATGTCCATCGTCTGACCGACAATACGAACTACGAAGCGGAAGTGTCCCTCCGGCCCGACGGCCAGTGGATCCTGTTCGGCAGGCAGGTGAACGGGAAAATCGATCTGTGGCGCATGCGGCCGGACGGCAGCGAACCGTTCCAGATTACGCATCTTCCGGAGTGGGAACCCGGCGGCTCTTTCTACTTCCCGGATAGCAAACGAATCATCTTCCGTGCCTGGAAGGTGGTTGACCAGGAGTCGAAGAAGCATCCGCTGCCGATGTCGCTGTTCACGATCAACGACGATGGCACGGACCTGAAGAAGATCACCAACGACGAGGGCACCAATTGGTCGCCCTATCCGGCCCCCGACGGGCATCACTACGCCTTCGTCAAAGTCGTTCAGCCGGGCAACAACTACGAGATCTATCTGGGCGATCTGAATAGCCCCGAGCAGGTCCGCCTGACTTACAACAATGCGTTCGACGGATTTCCCGTGATCTCGCCCGACGGGCATTGGCTTCTGTTCTCATCAAGTCGCGATGCCGCGGCCGGCCCGCATACCCTGACGCTCTACCTGATGGACATCTCGAGCCTGCATATCGGGCCGCCTGCCGGGAATTGAAGATCCCCAGTTCGCGCTAACGCCCCATGCCGCGACGATACTATAGTACGTTGATTGACATTGTTGTATATAATGGAGCTATCGCTATAGCAGGCGACGTCGTACCGACACACTCAAACTGGGGGATCGTTTCGCATGCGCACAGACATCAAGAGGCGTTTGTTGGCTTCCATTCTGCTACTCGCCACGCCAGTGTTCGCGACGGACGGGTACTTTGCGACGGGCTACGGAGTTATCCAGCAAGGGCAAGGGGGAGCGGGCGTCGCGTTTCCGCAAGACAGTCTTGCGGCCGCAACCAACCCCGCCGGCATGGTTCTCGTCGGGGACCGATTTGACTTCGGCGTGACGTTGTTCCGTCCGATCCGCAGCGCCACAATCACCGGGAGCGCCTTCCCGGGCGTGGATGGAGCCTACGACGCCAGCCGGAAGAAGAACTTCTTCATCCCCGAGCTGGGATACAACCACCTGATCAACCCCAGGGTCTCCCTGGGAGTCTCGATCTTCGGCAACGGCGGAATGGACACTGCGTACACCACTCCGATCCCGCTCCTCGGCAGCAAAGCGGGGGGTGTGGATCTGGTGCAGTTGTTCGTCGCTCCCACCGTCGCGTTCAAAGCGAGCGAACACCATGCCTTTGGTGTTTCGCTGAACATTGGCTACCAGAGGTTCTCCGCCAAGGGCCTCGAGAACTTCGACAACCCGAACTTCTCCACGGCCCCTGGCAGCGTGAACGACCGTGCCGGCAGCGGTTCCTTCGGCGCCGGAGTCCGGGTGGGCTGGCTCGGCACTATCAACAAGGTCCTCAGCCTGGGCGCGACCTTTCAAAGCCGGACCTACATGCAGAGGTTCGACAAGTACAAAGGCCTGTTCGCCGAGCAGGGCGGGTTCGACATTCCCGCGAATGTCGCCGGCGGTGTGGCGCTGAAGGTCCACCCCAAGGCGACCGTTCTGTTCGACGCCGAGCGCATCTTCTACGCGCAGGTGAAATCGATCGCGAATCCGGATTTCCCCATCCAGGCTCCACTGGGTTCGAGCAATGGCCCCGGGTTTGGATGGCATGACATCACCGCCGAGAAGGTCGGTTTCGACTATCAGCTAAGTCCGAAGCTGACGCTGCGCGCCGGATACAACCACTCGGGTCTGCCTATCGACGCCAGCCAGACCTTCTTCAACCTTCTCGCCCCGGCCGTCGTTCAACACCACCTGTCGGCAGGGGCAACCTTGGGCCTCCACGACGGCAAAGAGATCAGTATCGCGTATCAGCACGCCTTCGCAGAGACAGTGAATGGCGCGAACTCCATCCCGGGCGGCTTCCCGCCTCAAGGTTTCGGCGGCGGCGAGGCCAACCTGCGCATGTACCAGGACTCGGTCGGGGTAAGCTTTGGATGGGGGAAGTAGCAAGATGAGCTTCGCTTCCGAGCCCTGGCCTTGGTACGCAGCCGGTCCGGCAATCGGACTCTTCGTGCCTGCGCTCTTGATTCTGGACAACCGGCTATTCGGCGTTTCGAGCAATCTGCGGCACCTGTGTTCCGCGGTTCTTCCCAGCCGGCTCGAGTATTTTCGCTACGACTGGAAGCGAACCGGCCTCTGGAATCTTCTCTTCACGGCTGGCATTCTGGTGGGCGGCTTCCTGGCCTGGCATTGGGGGCAGCCTCAGAACGTCGCCATCTCGGACGAGACCAGGCTCGCTCTGACGAAAGTGGGTATTCACGATTTCTCCGGGATTGCGCCCCGCGAGGTGTTCGCGTGGCCGGCGTTGCTCACGCTCAAGGGATTTGCCTCGGTCATCGTGGGCGGCTTTCTGGTCGGCTTCGGCACGGCTTACGCAGGAGGCTGCACTTCCGGTCACGCGATCTCAGGTCTCGCGGACCTGCAACTACCGTCGTTGATCGCGGTGGCGGGTTTCTTCGCCGGCGGTCTGATCGCAACGCATTTCCTTCTACCGTTGTTCCTGTGAGAATGCATGTCCACCAATCCAGCTACCGTTCAGCCTCACGGCCAGCCCAGGACCGCCCTACTGGCCTATCTCCTTCTCGGCGTTTGTTTCGGGATTGTCTTGACGAAGTCTGAGGTCGTCTCCTGGTTCCGCATCCAGGAGATGTTCCGCTTTCAGTCTCCGCGCATGTACGAGATCATCGCGTCGGCCGTCGTGGTTGCCGCTGTTTCGGTCGCCCTCATCAAGAGGCTGGGGCTGAAGACTCTCTCGGGCGAGCCGATCGCGATTCCCCCCAAGAGACTGGGCCGGGGCATTCGCTACGCGGTTGGCGGCACGCTGTTCGGCCTGGGCTGGGCGCTCACGGGAGCCTGTCCAGGCCCCCTCTTCGCACTCGTCGGCAATGGTGTCACCGTGATGCTCGCCGCCATTGTCAGCGCGCTGGCCGGCACCTGGCTGTATGGCTTGCTAAGGCCGAAACTCCCGCATTGATTGGCCTCCAGGAAGGCCAGCGGTACACTGAGCCAATGCCACGAACCAGCACCCGGCTGCGCCACTTCACGGAATCTGTGATCCGCCGGATGACTCGCGTGGCGAACGCCTGCGGCGCGATCAATCTCTCGCAGGGCTTCCCGGATTTCGATCCGCCACCCGCACTACTTGAGGCCGCCGAACGTGCCGCGCGCCACGGGCCGCATCAGTACGCCGTCACCTGGGGCGCGCCGAACTTCCGCGCCGCGCTGGCCCGCAAGCAAGCGCGCTATATGGGTCTGCCGCTCGACCCCGATGCCCACTTTGTCGTCACCTGTGGCAGCACCGAGGCGATGATGGTCGCCATGATGACGGCCTGCAACCCCGGCGACCAGGTCGTGATCTTCTCGCCGTTTTACGAGAATTACACCGCCGATGCGATTCTCTGCGGCGCGGACCCGATCTACGTGCCACTGCGCCCGCCGGACTTCCGCTTCGATCCGGACGACCTCCGCCGGGCCTTTGCGCAGAAACCGCGCGCGCTGGTGCTGTGCAACCCCGCCAATCCCTCCGGCAAGGTATTCACCCGCGAAGAACTGCTCTTGATCGCCGAACTCGCCCTGGAGCATGACGCATTCGTGCTCACCGATGAGGTCTACGAGCACATCGTGTACGCGCCGAATGAGCACGTCTACTTCGCCTCCCTGCCGGGCATGTTCGAGCGCACCATCTCGTGCAGCTCGCTTTCGAAAACCTACTCGATTACCGGCTGGCGGCTCGGCTACGTGATCGCAGCGCCGGAAGTGGTCAACGAGGCGAGAAAGGTGCATGACTTCCTGACCGTCGGCGCCGCCGCGCCGCTGCAAGAGGCCGCGGTGACCGCCCTTGGGTTTCCCGACAGTTACTATGAGGGGTTGCGGGACGCCTACACCGCGAAGCGCGATCTGTTCCTCGGCCATCTGGACGCCGCGGAGCTTCCATACACCACGCCGCAGGGCGCCTACTACGTCATGGTGGACATCGCGGAGTTCGGCTGGGACGACGACACCGCATTCTGCGAATGGCTGGCGCGGGAAGTGGGCGTCGCGGCGGTGCCCGGCTCCAGTTTCTTTCGCGAACCCGTCCGGCACCTGATTCGATTTCATTTCGCGAAGCAGGCGGAAACGCTGAATGCCGCCGGGCACCGCCTGCGCAAACTAAGGGAAAAGGCAAGGAGATCGCGGGATTGAAGTTTCTCGGATGATGTGGCGGCGCACTGGTCGCCGTCTTCGCGGGGAAACCAGGAGCGCCACAGGGTCGACCGCTGCAAAGGCGCCACTCCGGCGCCGTATCCTGTTTGTCCAGGGCTCAGGCGCGCAGTTGCATCATTTTGTTCCACGCTTCGGCGCCTCCCCGCAAAGGGCGCACCTGTGTGATGCCATGGGATTTGAGGAGCAGCGCCACACGGGCGCTGGAAGCCTCGTTTGGTCAACTGCAATACAGAATGATCTCCCGGTCGAGGGGAATCTGTTTCCAATTGCTGGTGAAGTCCTCAATGGATAGGCGGGTCGCCCCAGGTAGCGGGGGAGAATCGTTATCCAGTGCAGTGCGCAGATCGGCAATATAGAGATCTTCGCCGGCATCCATGCGAACCCGCAGTTCCTCGGGCGTAATCCGGGCTACTGCGAGCTTCTTGAGGAATCGCCGCCTCTGGATGAACTTCCGGAGGATCCATGCCGCTAACAGGCCTGCTGCCAGAACCAGGACTCCAGAGCCCGACCGTTCGGCATAGCCAAGGGCCTCCTCG
>Ga0265316_10002472_pt1 | contig 19163 bp, 21 predicted proteins | sample 4522metaG_FD_202092 | JGI IMG/M metagenome (GOLD analysis project Ga0265316, IMG submission 202092) | Rhizosphere microbial communities from Carex aquatilis grown in University of Washington, Seatle, WA, United States - 4-5-22 metaG | ecosystem: Host-associated > Plants > Roots > Rhizosphere >... | reverse complement strand
TGCGCCCGCCGAACCGCCGCGCGCGCCAGCCAAAAAATCGAACCTGCGCACCCATTTTGAGGACGATTGAGGGCATGCAGCACAACGGGCGCGACATAGGGACGTTCATCGCCACAAAGGAGCATCGCCGCTTTGTGGAATTTGCCAACACCGTCAAAAAACACCGCTATATCGGCCTATGCTACGGCCCGGCTGGCGTCGGCAAAACCCTGTCGGCACGCCGTTACGCGCATTGGGATACTGTCGAACCGTTTTTTCGGGAGTGGCCCCATAACGATAAATATATCCCGGAAGCCTCGGTTACATTGGCGCAGACACGCACCCTTTTCTATACGCCGAGTGTCTCGGAAACGCTTCGGGACATGCGTAAATAACTTGGCGATCAACTCGTGCAAGCGGAAGATAGTATCGACACCCACCTAAACTACAATAAGAAATTCATGAAAATTCACGATCACCCCGCAGATATCGAGCTCCTGATATTTGACGAAGCTGAACGCCTGTCAATGAACACAATCGAATTCGTTCGTGACATCTTTGACCGAAAAGGCGTCGGCGTCATTCTGATTGGCATGACCGGCATGGAAAAACGTTTCTCTCGCTTCGCTCAGTTCTATAGCCGCGTGGGATTTGCGCATCATTACCGGCCCCTGACGGGCGACGAGCTGACCTGCGTTTTGACGCGCCACTGGCGCTCGCTCGGCATCAATCTCGACGCCGCCGATTTTACCGATAGCCAAGCCGTAGCCTCTATCGCTCGCCTCACTGGCGGCAACTTCCGCCTTCTGCATCGGCTATTCACGCAGATCGAGCGGATCATGAAAATCAACGAGCTGACCCTCATCACCGACGAGGTGGTTGAGGCCGCCCGCAGCGCCCTTGTCATAGGTGTCACTTAGCGCTCAAAAACCGTGCCATTTAGCAATCAAAGCCACAATTCTTCAGGCTTTTGGGTTTGGAACGAAATCGTTAATTTTCGTGCCAAATTGCAGGCTCGACGGCCCGAAATAGGATCCTCTCGTTATTCCGACGCCGAAGCCGCTTCTGGCGCTCTCCGGCAATTTCAAACTTGCCCACCCGCTCCCACCCCCCATTTGACGCCGCGCCCCCTCGCGCTTATCTGATATTAAACTCCCTATCCACCCTGGGCGAACCCATGGCCTTGCTTCCTATCCTCACTCTTCCCGATCCGCGCCTGCGGGTCATTTCGACGCCGGTCGAAAGCATCGACGCCGAGATTCACCGGCTGCTCGACGATATGCTGGAGACGATGTACGAGGCGCCGGGCGTTGGTCTTGCCGCCGTGCAGGTCGGCGTCGCCAAGCGCATCGTCGTCATCGACATAGCCAAGAGAAAAGACGAGGCCGAGCCGCCGGCCCCGCTGTTTCTCCTCAACCCCCAGATCATTTGGGCCAGCGAGGAGCTCAGCACCTATAACGAGGGCTGCCTCTCGGTGCCGGAATATTTCGAGGATGTGCAGCGCCCGGCGCGGGTGCGCGTGCGTCACCTCAGCCGCGAGGGCGAGACGATCGAATTCGACGCGGACGGGCTGATGGCGACGGTGGTGCAGCATGAGCTGGACCACCTGGAAGGCGGCCTGTTCATCGACCATCTCTCGCGCCTCAAACGCGAGCGCGTGGTGAAAAAATTCACGAAGGCCGCGCGCCTCGACGCGCGCGCCGCCGAGCGGGCGACCGAAGACGCGGACGCCTGATGCGCGTCGTCTTCATGGGCACGCCGGAATTTTCGACGGGCCTGCTCAAGGAGATCGTTTCACGCGGGCATGAGGTCGCGGCAGTCTATACGCAGCCGCCGCGCCCGGCTGGACGCGGCATGGAGCCGCGCAAATCCCCCGTGCATGCGCTCGCCGAAAGCCTGAGTCTTCCCGTCTTCACTCCGCGCGGCCTGCGCGGGGCCGAGGAGACGGCGGCTCTCAAAGCGCTTGAGGCCGACGTGGCTGTCGTCGCCGCCTATGGCCTGATTCTGCCGCGCGCGATTCTGGAGGCGCCGCGGCTCGGCTGCCTCAATCTGCACGGCTCGATCCTGCCGCGCTGGCGCGGCGCGGCGCCGATACAGCGCGCCATTATGGCGGGCGACAGCGAGAGCGGCGTCGATGTGATGAAGATGGAGCAGGGGCTCGACACCGGCCCCGTCGCCAGCGAGACCCGCATCGCCATCGGCCCAGACATGACCGCGGGGGAATTGCATGACGCTCTCGCGCTGGCGGGAGCGCCGCTGATGGCCGACGCCCTGGAGGCGCTGGAGCGCGGTGAACTGGTCTTCACGCCGCAGAGCGAGGCGGGCGTCACTTACGCGCAAAAGATCGATAAGGCGGAGGCGCGCATCGACTGGGGGCGCCCGGCGAGCGAGTTGCACAATCTTTCGCGCGGCCTTGCGCCCGCGCCCGGCGCCTTCTTCGAGGCCGATCTTGGCGCCGGCGTCGAGCGCGTGAAGGTTTTGCGCACAAGCGTCGAAGCCGGCGCCGGCGAGCCGGGGACCGCGCTCGACGACGAGGGGCTGATCGCCTGCGGCGAGGGCGCGCTGCGGCTGTTGCGGGTTCAGCGCGCCGGCAAGGGGCCGATGGATTTCGCCGAATTTTCGCGCGGGCGGCGGATTGAACGCGGCGCGCGGTTGGGCGTTTAAGATGCCCCGCTACGCCCTGACGGTCGAATATGACGGCGGGCCTTTTGTCGGCTGGCAGCGGCAGGCCAATGGCGTGTCCGTGCAGCAACGGCTGGAGGAGGCGGTGTTCGCCATCGACGGCGCGCGCCGCGTCGTGCATGGCGCTGGCCGCACCGACGCCGGCGTGCATGCGCTGGGGCAGGTGGCTCATGTCGATCTGGCGCGCGTCTGGCGAGAGGATCGGCTGCGCGACGCGATAAACGCGCATCTGCGCCCGAGCCCGATCGCGGTGCTGTCCGCGCGCGCCGTGGGCGACGAATTCGAGGCGCGCTTTTCCGCGCGGGCGCGCCATTACCGCTACGTCATCGACAATCGCCGCGCGCCTTTGGCGCTGAACGTCGGCCGCGCCTGGCACGTGAAGCGCGCGCTCGACGCCGAGGCCATGAACGAGGCGGCGCGGGCGCTGATCGGCAAATTCGATTTCACGACTTTTCGCGCCACGGAATGCCAGGCGAAATCGCCGATCCGCACGCTCGACCGGCTGGACGTGCGGCGCGACGGCGAGATCATCGAAATCCTCGCCAGCGCGCAGTCGTTTTTGCACAATCAGGTGCGCTCGCTGGTCGGATCATTAGAGCATGTCGGCAGCGGCAAATGGCGCGTCGAGGACTTGCGCCATGCGCTGGAGGCGCGCGACCGCGCCCGTTGCGGGCAGGTGGCGCCGCCGCAGGGGCTGTATCTCGTCGCAGTGGACTATTGAGCGCCTGGCGTTAGGATCTGTTGAGTTGCTTTTGGCGCGGACGCCGGGGCGCAAGGGAGCCATTCGTGAGATTACTGAAGCTGACCGCGAAGACGCTGATCGGCCTTTACTGCGTCGCGCTGCTTGGGTTGACCCTGTTCCAGCGGGATTTTCAGTATAAGCCCGGCGCCGCCATCGTCGCGCCGGCGCAGGCGGGGCTGGCGACGATCGAGACGCTGCGTCTTGCGAGCGGCGACGGCGAGACGCTGGTCGCCTGGTTCGCTCCGCCAGCCCGCGACGACCTCCCGCTGATCCTTTATTACCACGGCAATAGCGGCGTGCTGGCGGATCGGGCCGCGCGCTTCCGAAAGCTCACCGCGAGCGGCTATGGGCTGCTGGCCGTCTCCTATCGCGGCTTTGGGGGCTCGACCGGAACGCCGACCGAGGACGGCATACTGCTCGACGCCGAAGCCGCTTACAAAGAGGCGCTCGGGCGCGGGTTCAAAGGCCGGCGCCTGGTGATAATGGGCGAATCGCTCGGCACCGGCGTCGCGACGATCATCGCCTCTCGCCACGAGGCGGCTGCGGCGCTGGCGCTCGACGCGCCCTATTTCTCGGCGCTGGACGTCGCCGTCGACCGCTATCCGATTTTTCCGGTCGGCTATCTGATGCGCGACACCTTCCGCTCGGACCTCGCCATCGCGAATGTCCATATGCCCGTGCTGATGATGCAGGGCGAGGACGATCCGATCATCCCGATCGCTTCGGGGAGGAAATTATTCGAACTCGCCCATGAACCAAAGCAGTTCATCGCGGTTCCCGGCGCCGGACATCTGGTGCTGGCGCTCGATAATGTTTATCCGCGCGTAAAGGCGTTTATCGACGCCAATACGGCGCCGCAGGGGCGCTAAAGCCAGTCCGGCACGCAGTCGAGCGCGATCAATTGCTCTATGCTTTGGCGCGGGCGGATCACCGCGAAGCGCGCGCCGTCGACCAACACCTCCGGAATCAGCGGGCGCGAATTATAGGTTCCCGATTGCGCCGCGCCATAGGCGCCGGCGGTCAATACGGCGAGAAGATCGCCGGGCCTGGGCTCGGCGATCTTGCGATTTAACCCGAGATAATCGCCGGTCTCGCACACAGGCCCGACAATATCGGTGAGAAAGCGCGGTTCGGTCCCGGGCTGCGCCACCGGAATAATCTCGTGAAAGGCGTCGTAGAGGGTCGGGCGGATAAGGTCGTTCATGCCGGCGTCGACGATGACGAAATTCTTCGCTTCGCCGTGCTTCACATAAATGACGCGCGTCACCAAAATGCCGGCGTTGCCGACGATCAGCCGCCCCGGCTCGAACACCAGCTTGCAGCCGATCCCCTCGAAGTGCTGCCGCACCACCCGTGCGTAACGCTCGGGATGATAAGAATCGGGATCTTGCCCCTCGTGGTAGGGAACGCCGAGACCGCCGCCGAGGTCCACATGCGAAATCGCGTGGCCGTCGGCGCGCAAATCGCGCACCAGTTCGGCCAGCAGGCCGAAGGCCGAGTCGAAGGGTCCAAGATCGGTGAGCTGCGAGCCTATATGCATGTCGACGCCGGCGATCTCCAGCGCGGGCAAGCTGGCGGCGCGGGCGTAGACCTCGCGCGCGCGCGCGAGGGGCACGCCAAACTTGTTTTCCTTGCGCCCGGTGGAGATTTTGGCGTGGGTCTTCGCGTCCACGTCGGGGTTTACGCGCAAGGAGACGCGCGCGCGCCGCCCGCTGGCGGCGGCGATGGCGGAGAGGGCGTCGAGTTCGGGCTCGGATTCGACGTTGAAGCAGAAAATCCCGGCGCCTAACGCGGCCTCGATCTCCCGCGCGGTCTTGCCGACGCCGGAGAAAGTGATTTTTCCCGGCTCCACGCCGGCTTTGAGGGCGCGCGCCAGTTCGCCGCCCGAGACGACGTCCATCCCCGCGCCGAGCGAGGCGAGAAGCGTGAGCACGGCCTGATTGGAGTTGGCCTTCATCGCGTAGCAGACGAGCGCGTCCAGTCCGTCGAAAGCGCTGGCGAAGACTGTGAAATGGCGGCGAATGGTCGCGGCCGAATAGCAGTAGAAGGGCGTTTCGACGTTTGAGGCGAGCGCCGGCATGGCGATGTCCTCGGCGTGGAGGACGCCGTCCTTATAGGCGAAATGATGCATGGAGCCGGCTCAGAGCAAGGGGTCGAGGAAAAACGGATAATCCGCCGGCGGGCGGTGGCCGATATCGCCTTCCACCGCTTTCGGCTTGGGCTTCGGGGCGCCCTCTTCGCTCAGTTTGGGCTTCTGGTCGCCGCGCTGGCTTTTGGCCTTGGCCGCGTCGGCGGCTTCCTGCTGGGCGACGCGGGCGTCTCGCGCCGCCTGCACGTCGGGCGGCAGTTCGAGCGGGCCTTTATGGCCGCAGCCGGCAAGCGCGCCAGCCAGCAGCGGCGCGATTGCTAAAGCGAGAATAAGGCGTCGGGCGCGGCGTGAGGACATTTTTCGTCGTTCCATCCGTCAAGACCATGGCGGGAGCGGCACTATATACAGCACAGCGTCACGATACCGCAAAGCGGCGCGAAAACGAGCGTCGGGTCGCAAAGGCCGGCGGATCGCGGTTTTTCGGGCGCATCGACACGCTGGCTCAATCTGTCGCATCCCTGAGAGCAGCATCCGTGCTTATATAGCTCATTGCTAATATACATTGTCGCGGACGCCGCGGGGCAAGGAGTTGTCATGCAACAGGGATTACAGCTCTCGCGCCGTCGGTTTTTATCGGGGATCGGGATGGCGGCGGGCGCTTATGCGTCGTCGTCCGTTGCGGCTTTCGCCATGCATGGCGGGAGCATGGGCGGCATGAAGAAAATGGCGCCGAACTGGGCGTCGCCGAATTTCAATGCCGATGTCGATATAGAGCTGGCCTGCCGGCCGGGCGAAGCGCGGATATTCGACGGCCCAACGACGGGCGTCTGGCGCTATGTGGCGAATTTGGTCAAAGGGCCCGAGAACAGCTTGACGCCGCTGCCCGATTCCTATCTCGGCGCCGTCATGCGCTTCTGGAACGGCCAGAAAATTCGCATCCGTCTGCGCAACGAACTGCCCGAACCGACCATCGCCCACTGGCACGGCCTGCATGTTCCGATGCTGATGGACGGCCATCCATCCTATGCGATCGATCCGGGTGAGACCTTTGTTTACGAATTCGAGATGCGCAACCGCGCAGGGCTGTATTTCTATCATCCGCATACGCATGGAGCGACCGCGACGCAGGTCTATCGCGGCCTGGCCGGCGCCATTCTCGTCAGCGACGACGAGGAGAAGGCGCTCGACCTGCCGGCCGGCGAATTCGAAATTCCCATCGTGTTGCAGGATCGCTCGTTCGACGAGAACAACCAGCTCGTCTACGCCGGCGGCATGCACGACCGGATGATCGGATTTCAGGGCGACCATATTCTCGTCAACGGGAGGCCCGATTACGCCATCGACGTGGCGAGCAGAGCCTATCGCCTGCGCATTCTGAACGGTTCGAACTCCCGCATATACAAACTGGCCTGGGACGACGCCTCGCCGATTACGGTGATCGGCGTCGACGGCGGCCTGCTGGAGAGGCCGGAAATAAAACCTTACGTCATGCTCGCTCCGGGCGAACGGCTCGACGTTTGGGCCGATTTCAGCGGTCGAAGCGTCGGCTCGCGCCTTGTTATGCGCAGCGCTCCCTTTTTCGGCGTATTGCCGAAAATGGCGCAGCATATGATGGGCGGCATGATGATGAGATCGCGGCTTCCGGTCGGCGGCGATTATCCGCTCTTTACGATCCGCGTCGCGCGCGCCGTGAGCGACAGTCCGGCCTTGCCGCAACGTCTGACCAGCATCGACCGCCTGCGGGTGGAGAACGTCGCCAATCCTAACAACCCCGTGCCCATCGCGATCTCGGAGGCGCCGATGGCGATGTTGCTCAATGGACGCCCCTATGCCGCCGACGACGCGCAGCCTCGCGAGCGAATCCCGGTCGACACGCTTCAACTCATCGAAATTCTTCACGATCACGGCGGGATGGGCATGGGTCGCGGCATGGGCATGATGGGCGGCATGGGAATGATGGGCGGCATGGGCGGGATGATGTCCATGACGCATCCGATTCATCTGCACGGCCAGCAATTTCAAATCTTGAGCCGTTCCGCCGATGACGCCGACCCCGAAAGCTATGCGACCATGAGCGAAGGCCTTATCGGCAGCGGTTGGAAAGACACCGTGCTGGTTACGCCGGGCGAGCGCGTGAGGATCATCAAGCCGTTTGGCGATTTCAAGGGCGCGTTCATGTACCATTGCCACAACCTCGAACATGAGGATATGGGCATGATGCGGCAATTTATCGTAGAGTAAGGCGCGGCGCCGCAAATCACCGATCCGGCGCAATTGACGAATAGCGTTTCCGCGCCGGTCAAATGATCGGATAATCCCTTGATTCGATCCACCGGAACGCCCCACGTGAAAAACGCAACTCTCGCCGCGCTCGCCTTCGCTTTAACCGTGTCGCTGACGGCTTCGGCGCCGGCGCAAGACGCCCAACCCGCCGCCAAGCCCGCGCAGCCGGCGAAGCCCAAGCCGGCCAAACCAGCGCCCAAACCTCAAGCGGAGTCGCAAAAGCCTAAGCCCGTGGCGCCCGCGGCGGAAAAGCCCGCCGCGCAAAACGCGGCGACGCCCGCAGCGGCGGGCCCGCCCGCGCTCGCCGCCAAAGAGGAGCCGCCGCCGCCCGACAAGATCGACCGTGCCGAGGCGATCAAGCGCGCCAACGCCTTTTTCAACGCCTCGCCGGTGTTGACCGCCGATTTCGTGCAGATCGGCGCCGACGGCAAGCGTTCGGAGGGCAAGCTGCACGTGCAGCGCGCCGGCCGCGTGCGTTTCGAATATGCGCAGCCCGCCACGCTCGAAGTCGTCGCGGACGGCGCGCAGGTGCTGGTGCGCGACCGCAAGCTGAAAACCCAGGATCTATACCCCATAGATCAAACCCCGCTCAAATTCCTGTTAAAGGAGAAAATCGATTTCGAACATGATGTTAAGATTGTCGATGTGAACGTCGACGACGCTGGCGTCGCAATCTCGGTCGAAGACAAGGCGACCTTCGGGGGCACGTCGCATCTCAAACTCATCTTCGATCCCAAGACCTTTAAGCTCAAGCAGTGGGAGATCGTCGATCCGCAGGGCTATGAAACCTTGCTGTCGCTGTTCAACGTCGATCAGAAGCGCACGCCGGACCCCGCCTTGTTCAAAATCGACACGAGCAACAAGAGCGAATAAACCGTTTTCGAGCGAGCATTCGAACGGCTTTCAGGCGACAAGACGAGACGATGAACAGCAGCGACAAAAAAACTGAATGGCCGCTTTTCCGCTCGTTTCAAGGCCTCGGCGCCGGCGCGTTTCGCTTTGACCTCATCGCCGGCCTCACGCTCGCGGCCATCGCCATCCCCGAGCAAATGGCGACCGCGAGGCTCGGCGGCTTCCCGCCGCATTTCGGTTTTTTCGCTTTTATAGCCGGCTCGGCGGCCTTTGCGGCGTTGGGCTCCAATCGCTTTCTCTCGGCGGGCGCGGATTCCACGATCACGCCGATCTTCGCCGGCGCGCTGGCGGCGGTCGCCACCGTCGGCTCGACGGATTACGGCGAACTCGCGGCCATCCTGGCTTTCCTCGTCGGTCTGTTTCTGGCGCTGGCCGGCGTGTTTCGGGCGGGCTGGGTGGCCGATCTTCTTTCCATTCCGGTGATGACCGGGTTTCTCGCGGGCGTCGCGATCCATATCGCGATCTCCCAGGCGCCGGCGCTGCTGGGCCTGCCGGCGGGGCGCGGCGAGATCTTTGACCGCATCGAGGCGATCGCCCGCGACATCGACAAGACAAGCCTCCTCACGCTGGCGATCGGCGCGAGCTGTCTCGCCAGCATCGTCCTGTTCGAGAAAATCAGCCCGCGCATTCCCGGCGCGCTGATCGCGCTGGCGACGGCGACTTTCGCCGTAGTCCATTATGATCTCGAAGCTAGAGGCATCGCGGTCGTCGGCGCCTTCAGCGTCGCGCCGCCGCATCCCACTGTTCATCTCCCTTCGCTGGATCGTTTGTCGCATGTGCTCGGCCTCGCGGTGATCATTGCGGTCATTGTCATGGTGCAGACTGCGGCGACCTCGCGATCCTTCCCCGGCGCTCCGGGCGAGACGCCGGATGTCGACCGCGACTTCATCGGGCTCGGGGCGGGCAGCGCGCTCGCCGGGCTGTTCGGGGCTTTTCCGGTCAACGCCAGCCCCCCGCGCACCGCCATCGTCGCCGAGACCGGGGGGCGCAGCCAGATCGCCGGGCTCATAGCCTGCGCGGTCGTCGTCGGCGTCGCCATCTACGGCGCCGAGCTGCTCGCGCATGTGCCGGAGACGGCGCTGGCCGGCGTGCTGCTGTTCGTCGCCGGACGGATTTTCCGCGTGCCCGAAATGCTCGACATTCGCGGCAAGACGAAAGCCGAATTCGGCTTGGTCGTCGTCACCATGCTGGCGGTGGTGATCCTGCCGGTGCAGACCGGCGTCGCGCTGGCGATCATGCTGTCGCTGGCGCACGGCATGTGGACGACGACGCGCACGCGCCTCATCGAATTTGATCGCTTGCCCGGAACGTCCGTCTGGTGGCCGGTCAATGCTGACTTCGCTGGCGAAAGGCTCGCCGGCGTGTTGGTCGTGGCTTTCCAGGCGCCGCTGTCCTTCCTCAACGCCTATCAGTTCCAGCACGACATGCGCGAGGCCATCGCGAGCGCCGGCGGCGGCTTGCGGCTGGTGGTGCTGGAGGCGAGCAGCATCGTCGAGATCGACTTCACGGCCGCGCGCATCTTTGGGGGCGTCATCGCGCAATGCCGCGCGCAGGGCGTCGACTTCGCGCTCGTGCGCCTGGAGTCGGTGCGCGCCCAGGCGGCGCTAGAAAATTTTGGCGTGATGGCGACGCTGGGACAGGACCACCTGTTCCACAGCGTCGACGAAGCGACGCGCAAGCTGGCGCCGGAGGCGGCGGTGATGGCGACGTGACGCGCGTCGCTCACGCCGCCCGCATCTTCGGCCCCAGCAGCTTGCGGTTCAGCAGCGCCTCGGCGATCTGCACCGCGTTGAGCGCCGCGCCCTTGCGCAGATTGTCGGAGACGCACCACAGCACGAGGCCGTTGTCCACCGTATGATCGGCGCGGATGCGCGAAATATAGGTCGCGTCCTCACCGGCCGCCTCGTGCGGGGTGATGTAGCCGCCGGGTTCGCGCTTGTCGACGACGAGCACGCCCGGCGCCGCGCGCAGAATTTCGGTTGCTTCCTCCGGGGAGATCGGGTTCTCGAATTCGATGTTCACCGCCTCGGAATGGCCGATGAACACCGGCACGCGCACGCAGGTGGCGACCAGCTTGATCTTGGGGTCGAGGATCTTCTTTGTTTCGGCGGCCATCTTCCACTCTTCCTTGGTGAAGCCGTCCTCCATGAAGACATCGATCTGCGGAATGACGTTAAAGGCCATTCGCTTGGGAAATTTCTTCGATTCCACCGCGCCGGAGGTGAAGACGGCGCGGGTCTGCGAGAACAGCTCGTCCATCGCCTCCTTGCCCGCGCCGGAGACCGACTGATAGGTCGAGACGACGACGCGCGTAATCTTCGCCGCGTCGTGCAAGGGCTTTAACGCCACGACGAGCTGAGCGGTCGAGCAATTGGGATTGGCGATGATGTATTTTCGCGTGAAGCCGGCGACGGCGGCGGCGTTGACCTCCGGCACGATCAGCGGCACGTCAGGGTCCATGCGAAAGGCGCTGGAATTGTCGATCACCACGCAGCCCTTGGCGCCGATTTTCGGCGACCATTCGCGCGACACGTCGCCCCCCGCCGACATCAGGCAGATGTCGGTGTCGGTGAAGTCGTAGGTGTCGAGATGACGGCATTTCAGAATCTTGTCGCCGAAGGACACTTCATGCCCGATCGAACGCGCGGAGGCCAGCGCGACCACTTCCGACGCGGGGAAGCGGCGCTCCGCCAAAATATCGAGCATTTCGCGGCCCACATTGCCCGTGGCGCCGACGACTGCGACCTTATACGCCATAATTTTCTCCGTCCGGCCGCGCGAAGATTCGGCCCGGCTTTCATTTGTATCGCGCCGTTCAGAACGGCAAACCGACCGACATATTGCCGGAGGGCGAGATTCCGACCGGCCCCTTGGAAGCCGCGCTCGGCGTTTCGTCTTTCTGTTCCCTGGGCGGCGCCTTGCCGGGGGACCAGCCCTCGAGTTCGCCGAACTGGCGGTCGCCGCCGGGTTTGCCGGTCGGCTTTGCTGCGGTCGCCGCGGGCGCGGTCGCCTGCTTCGGCTTCTTGGGCTTAGGTTTGGACGCGGCCCCGGTGGCGTCGAGCGCTTTGGGGTCGACGCTAAGCTCCTGCGCCAGAACGGCGGGAGCCGCGACGACGCCCATCAGAAGAGCCGCGGTCAGAAGCCTCCCACGAAAACGCATAGCGGAATTCTCCATTATTGTGACAAGCCATCCTAATTTGCCTCTTCGACCGAATGAAGGCAATTGCTCGGATCGGTCAAGAAGATTTTGGCGGACGGGGCGGTTGGTCTGGCCTCGCCGACGCGAATCTCGTGCTCAGGCAATCAAAAGCGGCGACCCGGCGGGGCGGGCGCGCATTTTAGGATGGCGATCTCGTCGCCGTCGTCGTATTGGAGCTCGCCGCGCGACAAGTCGAGCGTATTGCGCGAGGTCTGATCGGCGCATTTATGCTTTGTTCCGCTCTGAATACAGGTGCGGTCCTGGCCAAAGGTCACGATATTCCCGTCGACGGAGAGGACATAGGTCACTTTCTGGGTTTCGCCGAAGGAATCCGGCCCCGAGACATAGGATGCGCCGTTCTGATACTCCTCAGCGACGCCCTGGCCCCACATCAGCTGCAAAAAACGCCGGTCGGTGTCGACGTCGACTGCGACGGTCTGGTCGGTGCGCGCGCAATCGAGGTGAATTTCCTTCGCCGCGCCCGCGCCCGGGAGAAGCGCGAAAATCGCCAGCGGCGCGAGCCCCATGCTTTTCATAAACTTCCTCCGGCGCGAGGCGCGCGTCTCACTTATTGTCCAACTGGGTCTTCACATCCTTGCAGGCGTCGATCTGCTCCTGGGTGGCCGACCAATAGCTGACGTTGCACAGCGATTGGTAGCGGCTGTCGACGAAGAAAGACCACAGATAATAGCCGACAAGGATCGCAGTCGCCGCGAGCGCAAAAATATTGAGTTTTTTCATTGGGGTTCCCATGGAGCGCGGCGAGTCTTAGTTCTTAAGCGCGAATGGTAGGCCTCGAGCTTTTGGCAAGTCAACGTCGGCGGGGGCGGGGAGATGGGACGTTGTGCTTTTGACCCCAAGCATCCGGCGCGCCGCCTGACGCAAGCAGCGCCGCGCGTCCTATTTCTTGCGTCGATAAAGCCCGGTAAAGGTCACCCCCGCGCCGCCGCAGCCCGAGTTGTCCTCGACCAGCAGCCATTGGTTGATGCGCTGCATTCGCACGCGGCATTCTCCCTCGTCCGTTTTCTCGAACGGAATGCTTCCGTCGTCGACGAAGGCGATGGTGTCCTTATTGGGCCGCGCGGTCGCCTGAAACTGGCCGTTGTGAAAATCTCGCGCGGTGGGAACGGTCATTCCGCCTTCAATGCTCAACTTGCCGCCGTTCGCGCGGGAGATCGTGATCGGGCCGCCCGGATGATACCAGACGCCGATCCAATCCAACGCTTTCGGCGACGGCGTTGGAGCGACCGGCGTCAGCGTCGAACTCGGCAGCCACCCCCTGGCCCAAATCTGCTTTTGCGCCAGCGGCGACTGGTAGGCGACACAGGTGAAGGCCCCTCGCGTTTGGCCGGTGAGCACGAGGTCGCCAGGAACGAGGAAGGATTTTTTTCGGCAAGCATCAGTATCCGCCGGGCAGGCGGCGGCCGTGAAGTCATCGTCGTACGGGCTCTTGATGAAATTGATGCGCTGGCTGGCGACCACCTTCGACACGACCAACGCCCGCTTGTCGTCCCAATCGACGCCGTTGCAATTTTTCGGGTCATCTCCGGCGCGGACGGCGGAGGAAAATCCCGCGGCCAGGTTGACTGAAAGCAGAAGAGCGGAGCCGGCCCGACCAACGCCTATTGCGCGCATCCTTCTCGCCCCTCATGAACAGGCTTAAACGAATTTGGAGAAACCCCTGGCGGCCGACGAACGTCACTCCTCGATCAAGCTCACCAAACGACCGGAGAAAGCGGCGCCGTCATCTGTAATCGTCGCCTTTTGCGCTGGGGTGATCGGCGTCGCGAAGCCCAGAATGAACGCTCCGAACGCCATGCCAACGAGGATGACGATCGACAGGCGGCATTGCCGGCGCACGGATTCGAGATTGCTGACTGGGTAGAAAGCGTCTGACATGATCCTCTCCTTCGAATTCTTGATGAGAGGAGCCTAATGACATCGCCGGCTCATGAATGTGCGGCGGCGCACAGGATCAAAGATTGAGGCCGGCTCTCTCCATATGTGACGGCTGATCAATCCGACGCGAGGGTTCAAGATATTGCCGACCGCTTTGGCGCGATCAGAGGCTTCGAGGCGACGCGGATGACCTCATCGGAGCAAGCAGTCGACGCATCAAACCAAGTCGCCGCCGAGAAACGCCCGGCGCGCTTCCCACTAATCCAGCGTCTGCCGAAAACGTTTGATGGCGACGCTCATCGCGACGAGCGCGAACAACGCCAGCGGCCAGCTGTCGGCGGAGAGATCGGAAAAGCCCGAGCCCTTCAGCATCACCGATCGCACGACTCGCAGAAAATGGGTGAGCGGCAGAATCGAGCCGAGGTCCTGCGCCCACTCCGGCATTCCCCGAAACGGAAACAAAAACCCCGACAGCAACATGCTCGGCAGGAAGAACATGAAGGACATCTGGAACGCCTGCACCTGATTGCTGGCGATCGTCGAAAATGTGTAGCCGATGGACAGATTGGCGGTGATGAACAACAGCGTCAGCGGGATCAGCGTCATCAGCGAGCCGACGATCGGCACATGGAAAAAGAAAGTCGCGACCAGCAGCACGATGGTCATCTGCACGGCGCCGACGACGACATAGGGCAGGATCTTCCCCAGCATGATCTCGACCGGATTGACCGGCATGGCGAGCAGCGTCTCCATCGTGCCGCGCTCGATTTCCTTCGTCACCGAAATGCTGGTGAAGATCAGCATGGTCATGGTGAGAATCGTGCCGATCAGACCCGGCACGATGTTGCGGCGCGCTTCGCCGGCCGCATTGTAGCGCCGCTGAACGCGCAATTCGAAGGGCGCGGCGTTTTGCGCCAGCGAGGCCAGCGGCCCGGTCAGTTCGCGCTCCAGCGCGCCCGCAACCGCGCCTGTCGCGGCGCCGACGGCGCCCACGGTCGCGGTCGGGTCGGTGGCGTCGGCGACGATCAGCACGGCCGGCTTTTCGCCGTGAACGAGCCGATAGTCGAAGTCGGCGGGGATCTCGATGACGAACTGCACTTCGTTGGAGAGGATCATCCGGTCGGCGTCGGCGTCGTCGCGCGCCGTGCGAAGAATCGTGAAATACTCGGTGGCGCGCAGCGCGCCGACGATGCTGCGCGCCAGCGGCCCGTCGTCGTGGACGAGCAGCGCGGTCGGCAGATTCTTGGGGTCGGTGTTGATCGCATAGCCGAACAGCGTGAGCTGCATTAGCGGAATGGCGACGATCATCCCGAGCGTGCCGCGATCACGCCGCAGCTGCAGGAACTCCTTGACGAAAATCGCCCACAGCCGCTGCCAGGCGGCGGCGGCGCCCTTGCGCAAGCGCGGCTTTTGCGTTGGCAGCACGCTCATTGCGGCGCCCCGCCGGCCTGGATCATCAAATCGATGAACACGTCCTCCAGCGTCGGCGCGCCCTTGGCCCAGACATGCGCGGGGTCCTTGGCGAAGTCGCGGGCGATCTCGTCGAGACGCTTCGCGTCGCGGCTCGACACGTGCAGCGCCATGCCGAACAGCGCGACCATTTCGACGCCTTGCGTCGCGGAGAGCCGCTGCGAAAGCAAAGCGAGGTCCGGTCCGGTGACAATGTAGGTCGCGAGGCCCGCGCTGGCGATGATGTCGGCGGTCGTGCCGGAGACCAGCAGGCGGCCGGAGGCGATGTAGGCGATCCGGTGGCAGCGTTCGGCCTCGTCCATGTAATGGGTCGAGACCAGCACGGTTAGGCCATTTTCGGCCAAGCGGTGGATTTCGTCCCAGAAATCGCGCCGCGCCTTGGGATCGACGCCTGCGGTGGGCTCATCGAGCAGCAGCAGCGCGGGGTCGGGAAGCGTGCAGGCGCCCAGCGCCAGCCGCTGCTTCCAGCCGCCCGAAAGCTCGCTGGCGAGTTGATCGGCGCGATCCTCGAGGCCGAGACGCTCCAGCGCCGCCCGCGCCGCCTCGCGCGGATCGTAAAGGCCATAGATGCGCGCCACGAACTCCAGATTTTCGCGAATGGTGAGATCGCCATAGAGCGAGAACTTCTGCGTCATATAGCCGACGCGCCGCTTGATCTCGTGCTGCTGCGTGAGAATGTCATAGCCAAGGCAGGTTCCGCGCCCGGCGTCCGGCGTCAACAGGCCGCATAGCATTCGGATCGTCGTGGTCTTGCCGCTGCCGTTGGGGCCGAGAAAGCCGTATATCATCCCGCGCTCGACCCGCATCGACAGATTGTCGACGACTTTCTTCGTCCCGAAGGATTTGGTCAGACCCTCGACCTCTATGGCGATTTCCGGGCCGGCCGCGCTCATTTCGCAGCGCTTTCCTCGACGCGGAGGCGCAGCGGCAGGCCGAGAGGCAATTCGCGCGCCGCGCCCTCCAGGCGGGCCTCGATCTTGAACACCAGTTTCTCGCGCTCCTCATCGCTGAAGATCACCGGCGGCGTATATTCCTCGTGCCCGGAGATGTAGAACACGCGCCCGAAGAGATCGCCGGCGCAGCCATCGCAGGAGACCTTCATGCGTCCGCCCAGCTTGATCCGCGCGAGCTGGGCCTGCGGGACATAAAAGCGCGCCTTGCGGTTTTCGGGGGGCAGCAGGCTCAGCACGGGCTGGCCGGCGTTGACCATTTCGCCGACGCGGAAAAACACGTCCTGCACGACGCCGGCGGCCGGCGCGAAGACCTTCTGCCTGCTGATGCGAATGTCGAGCTGGCGAAGCTGCGCGCGCGCCTGCCGCAGCGAGGCCTCCGCGCCGTCGATTTCCTGCGAGCGTCCCGTGAGCAGCGCCGCGTCCACCTGGCGCTTGGCCTCGGCCAGCGCCGCCTCGTCGCGCGAGAGCGCCATCTGCGCATTGTCCAGGGTCGCCTTGGACACGTCGCGCGCGGCGTAAAGCTTCTTCTGGCGGTCGAAGGTCAGCTGCGAAAGTTTGAGTTCGGCTTCCGCCCGCTCGACGGCGGCCTGCAGCACCGCCACCTGTTGCGGCCGATTGAGCGCCGCCTTCAGGTTTTCGAGCTGAGCCTCCATCTGCGCAATGCGCGCGGCCGCCTCGTTGTGCTGGGAGTCGAGCAGCGGCGTCTCCATCGAAAACAACGGAGCGCCCGGCTCCACCTGCGCGCCGGCGTCCACGGAAAGGCCGCCGAGCCGCTCGCCCTCGATAGGGCCGATATACAGGAGATCGCCCTCGACATAGCCGAGATATGCGCCGTCGTCCTTAGGGCCGCCGCGCAAGACGTGCCAAAGGGCGAGAAGGCCGATGATAAGAATCGCCGCGATCACGCCGCGCTTCATGTCGCATTTCCTTTTAGGGCCGCTACGCCCAGCCTGATCGCCGCATGGTAATAGAGGCGAATCGCGCGCCGCGCCATCGTTTCGGCCACTCGCCCCGCCGCGCGATTTTGGCGCGGGCGGGCAAAACGGCTAGACTGGACGCCGAGGACGAGGAGGCCGGCCCGAGGCCGCCGCCAAGAGGGAGAAATCATGGGCTCGGAGAATTGGGAACTGCCGCCGCGCGAAGCGATGGATTACGACGTGGTGATCGTCGGGGCGGGGCCGGCGGGGCTTTCCGCCGCCATTCGCCTGAAGCAGATTAACGGCGATCTGTCTGTCGTAGTGATCGAAAAGGGCTCGGAGCCCGGCGCGCATATTCTCTCCGGCGCGGTCATCGACCCGATCGGCCTCGACCGGCTGCTGCCGGGCTGGCGGACCAACGAGAACCGCGCGCTGAAGACGCAGGTGCATGAGGATAATTTCTTCGTGCTGACGCAGACCGGCGGCTTTCGCCTGCCCAATTTCATTAACCCGAAACTGATGAACAACCACGGCAATTTCGTCGGCTCGCTCGGCAATGTCGTGCGCTTTCTCGCGCAGGAGGCGGAAAATCTGGGCGTCGAGATTTATCCCGGCTTCGCCGGCGCGGAAATTCTCTATGGCGAATCGGGCGAAGTGCTCGGCGTGGCCACCGGAGATATGGGCATAGCCAAGGACGGCCACATCAAGGACAGTTTTACGCGGGGCATGGAGCTGCGCGGCAAATATACGCTGCTCGCGGAGGGCGCGCGCGGGTCGCTGACCAAGCAGCTGCTCGCCAGATACGCGCTCGACAAGGATTGCGAGCCGCAGAAATTCGGCATCGGCTTCAAGGAGCTGTGGCGCATCCCGAAAGACAGGCACAAGGCCGGACGGGTGCAGCACACTTTCGGCTGGCCGCTCGAACCCGATGTCGGCGGCGGGTCGTTCCTCTATCATTTCGACGAAGACCTCGTCTCGATCGGCTTCGTCGTGCATCTCAACTATTCCAACCCGACGCTGTCGCCTTTCGACGAGTTCCAGCGCTTCAAGTCGCATCCGATGATCGCCGCGCAGCTGGAGGGCGGAGAGCGCATCTCATACGGCGCGCGCGCGCTCACGGAGGGCGGCTGGCAGAGCGTGCCGAAGCTCGTCTTCCCCGGCGGCGCGTTGATCGGCTGCACGGCCGGCTTCATGAACCTGCCGCGCATAAAGGGCTCGCACAACGCGGTTCTCTCCGGCATTCTCGCCGCCGAGGACGCGGCGCGGGCCATTGCGGCTGGCAGGGCGCACGACGAGCTGAACGACTACGACAACGGCTGGCGCGCCTCGGACATTGGCCGCGATCTCAAGTTGGTTCGCAACGTCAAACCGCTGCTGTCGAAATACGGGCTCTATATCGGCGTCGCGCTCGGCGGGATCGACATGTGGACGAACGAGCTGTTCGGCTTCTCGTTGTTCGGCACGCTGGGGCACGGCAAGCCCGATTACGCCAGCCTGAAGCCTTTGTCGGAGGTCACGCCGAAGGTCTATGGCAAGCTCTCCGCCAAAACCGTGTTCGACAAGCTGTCGTCGGTGTTCGTCTCCAACACCAATCACGAGGAAGACCAGCCGTCGCATCTGCGGCTCAAAGACCCCACCATTCCCGTGCGCGAAAACCTGCCGCGCTACGGCGAGCCGGCGCGGCTCTACTGCCCGGCGGGGGTTTACGAGATCGTTTACGCGGATGAGGCTTTGAGGACCGATCCGCGCTTCGTGATCAACGCGCAAAACTGCGTCCACTGCAAGACCTGCGATATCAAGGACCCGGCGCAGAACATCACCTGGGTTCCCCCCGAGGGCGGCGGCGGGCCGAATTATCCGAATATGTGAGCGCCCGCCTCATGTTGCCTTGGAGAGCGAGCCTTCAGGCTCGCACGCCAGGCGCCCGCAAGCCGCGAGGGGGCTGTCGCGGATGTCGCCGAAGTCGCCACGGTCCACGCGCATATGGAGCGGGCGAAGGCGGCAAGAAGCGGTTTCCCTTGCTGGCGAGAAAACCTCT
>Ga0265316_10002471_pt1 | contig 19163 bp, 11 predicted proteins | sample 4522metaG_FD_202092 | JGI IMG/M metagenome (GOLD analysis project Ga0265316, IMG submission 202092) | Rhizosphere microbial communities from Carex aquatilis grown in University of Washington, Seatle, WA, United States - 4-5-22 metaG | ecosystem: Host-associated > Plants > Roots > Rhizosphere >... | reverse complement strand
TGGGATCCGGCCTCGCCGACCGCGAAACCGTCGTCATCTCCCTGGGCAGCAGCGGCACCGTGATTCGCCGTTGCCGTCCCGACGCGAAGCTCAGGGGGAATGCCGCCCGCTTCGAGTACTTCGAAGACAGCCTGCTCCTCGAAATGCTCGCGGATTGCGCCGTCTGGTACGACCGCTTCGTGCGCACCTACAACACCGGCAACCTGACTTACGGACAGCTCAACGACCTGGCGCTTCAAACGCCCCCGGCCCCCCAATTCATCGGCCAGACGCACACCGGCGAGGGCTGGAAGGAAGTCTATCCCGCCAATTGGGAGAGCCTCCCGCTCGCTGTCAAAGTGCAGTCCACTCAGGCTTCCATCGCCGTGCACATGCTGCGGCTGGTCAAGGACCTGCTTGGCGAAGTCGCCGACACCGGCATCCCGCCCATCCAGCGCTTCGTGATTACCGGCGGTCTCTCGCGCTCGGCGTTCATCCAGTCGGTTCTCGAGACCGGTCTCAGCGGCCTGGTCCCCAATTGCCGCGTGCAGGTCAGCAGCCGCCAGGGTCCCCTCGCCAACAAGGGCGCAGTGCTGGGCGCTCTGTTCACGGCCATGGTCGGCACCCAGGGCTACCCCGATCTGTCTAGCGTGGTCAACCAGCTTTGCACGCTGCAAGATGTGAAGAAGTCCACCGGCGGCCAGGCCGTCCAGGACTTCGTCGGCAAGAACCTCTAGCGCATCGAGGCGCGCGCTTGCGTCTGCAGGCGCGCGCCATAACCCCGTCGAGCCCCCTTTCCTTTCCACACTGTCCGGTGCTATTATCCTTTGTGGCATAACGGCTAACCAGTCATGCCCAAAAAACACGTGTTGCTGATAGCGACACTGGTTGCGCTGGTGGTAGCGTTGCGCGGCCAGAACACTCCCGAGGCGCCGCCGCGGGAGTTCACCAATTCCACCGGTCTGAAGTTTGTCCGCATCGATCCCGGCTCGTTCAAGATGGGAGCGGTGGGCATTTACGGGCCGGTCCACGACGTTACCCTTACCAGGGGATTCTATCTGCAGACTACCGAAGTCACCCAGGCCCAGTGGCAGGCCGTGATGGGGACCAACCCCAGTGAGTTCAAGAGTCCCGATCGCCCGGTGGAACAGGTTTCCTGGTCCGACGTGCAGGAGTTCCTGCGCCGGCTGAATGCTCGCGAGAAGGACACGCGCTACCGCCTGCCGACGGAAGCGGAAAGAGAGTATGCCTGCCGTGCGGGAGGGCAGGATCCGGACGAGGCGCCCAACCTGGATGACTTCGCCTGGTGGGGTCCCAACTCCGCGGACGCGACTCATCCGGTCGGCCTGAAGAAGCCCAATGCCTGGGGGTTGTACGACATGCGCGGGAACGTCTGGGACTGGGTTCAGGACTGGTATGCCCGCCCCTACTCCGCCGAACCCCAGGTCGATCCCACGGGACCGCCGTCCGGCGAGAACCGCGTTGTGCGGGGCGGGTCGTGGGTCCAGACCGATGCCGCTGCCCTTCGCTGCGCCTGCCGCCGCAGCTACGCGCCGGACTACGCCAGCAACGACACCGGCTTCCGCTGCGCCCGGACTTTTTAGCGAGCCTTACTTCGCGTCCACCTTCACCACGAAGTAAGTGAACTTACCGCCCGGCTCGATCAGTAACTGGTGCGGCGTCTTCGCTGCGATGTGGATGACATCGCCGGCGCCGAGTTTCACCCGCTCGCCGCCCTCGATCGACGTCCCGCGGATCTCTCCCGGCGAACTCGTCCTGGCGCCTACGATCTCGCCGCCCACCACCAGGGTGGCCGCGCCGCTCTGGACCACGAAAATGTCCGCCTGCCCCTCGTGCAGCTCGACCTCGCCGTCGCCTTCCCGATGGGCGATCATGAAAAAGTGATTGCCGAAAGTCTCGAGCCGCTGAGAGGCGCTCTTCGTCTTCGGGTCCAGCTTCGCCGCAAGTTTCTCCCCGTAGTCCTGTAGACTGGCCTTGCTCCAATGTGCGAATCCCGCCGGCGCGCCCGCCGCGAGCATACCAGCCAGCAGGGGCCCAAACATGAGGAACATCGTCATATCGCCTCCTTGAGATACCGCGATTATACATCTCGCGACCCTCAGCACCGGGGCGACCGCGGCCGTGAGGGAGCGGACCCCCAGTCCGTTACCGAGCCGCGACCGCCAGGGAGCGGACCACGCCTCAGCACCGAACCGCGACCGTCAGGGAGCGGACCACCATGCAAGACTGGTTCTGAGAGGCGGTGACGAGTGAAGGTGATTCTGTTCGGTGCCACCGGCATGGTCGGCCAGGGCGTGTTGCGGGAGTGCCTGCTCGATCCCGGTGTCGAAAGTGCCCTCGCCATCGGCCGCGCCGCCACCGGCCAGCGCCACCAGAAGCTTCAGGAGATCATCCAAGGAGACCTTTTCAACCTCGCGCCGGTCGAGGCCAGGCTCTCGGGCTACGACGCCTGCTTCTTCTGCCTGGGAGTCTCCGCCGCAAGGATGAGCGAGCAACAGTATCGCCGCGTGACCTACGACCTCACCATCTCGACGGCGGAAATCCTGGTCCGGCTCAACCCCGCGATGACGTTTATCTACGTATCGGGCGCCGGTACCGATAGCAGTGAGCGCGGGCGCATGATGTGGGCGCGTGTGAAAGGCGAGACCGAGAACGCCTTGCTTCGGATGCCTTTCAAGGCCGCCTACATGTTCCGCCCCGCCTATATCCAGCCACTCCGCGGGATCCGGCCGAAGACGGCCTGGTACAGAGCCGCTTACGCAGTGATAGCGCCGCTGTATCCGCTCTGGAAGTTACTCCTGCCTAAGTACGTGACGACAACGGAATGCATAGGCCGCGCCATGATCGAGGTCGCCCGCCGGGGCGCTCCCAAGCCTGTGCTCTCGAGCCAGGATATCGCCGCAATCTGCCCCGCCAATAACACTTTCAGATAGGAATTGGTTTTCCAGTTACTGATTTATACTAACTCTGGAACCCCGCAGACCAGAGGGGCGGGGCCGAGGAGGTGTCTATGTCGACAAGCGCAACTGCGCGGGAGAGAGCGATCCCCATCAGCGCGACCAGGCTGTTGATCAACAACCGGTGGACCGAAGCGGCGTCGGGCCGCACGTTTCCCACGATCAACCCCGCCACGGGCGAGGAAATCTGCCGCGTCGCAGAGGCCGACAAGGAGGATGTGGATCGATCGGTGAAAGCGGCTCGCCAGGCGTTCGAGCGCGGGCCGTGGAGAAAAATGGCGGCGTCCGAGCGCGGCAGGCTGCTGAACAAACTGGCGGACCTGATCGAAAAGCACGCCGACGAACTGGCCAGCCTGGAAAGCCTCGATAACGGCAAGCCCTATCGCGTGGCCCTCGCCGCGGACCTGCCGCTCACCATCGCCTGCTACCGCTACTTCGCGGGTTGGGCGGACAAGATTCAGGGACGAACCATTCCCGTCGCCGGTAACTACTTCTGCTACACGCGCCTCGAGCCGGTGGGTGTGGTGAGCCAGGTGATCCCTTGGAACTTCCCTCTGCTCATGCAGGCCTGGAAGCTCGCGCCCGCCCTCGCCACCGGCAATACCGTGGTCCTCAAGCCCGCCGAGCAGACTCCGCTCACCGCCCTGCGCGTCGGCGAGTTGATCGTCGAGGCCGGGTTCCCGGAAGGGGTGGTCAACATTCTGCCCGGCTATGGTCCCACCGCCGGTCAGGCCCTCGCCCGCCATCCGGACGTGGACAAGATCGCATTCACCGGATCGACTGAGGTCGGCCACCTGATCATGGAAGCGGCCGCGCAGACCAACTTGAAGCGCGTCACGCTTGAGCTGGGCGGCAAGAGCCCCAACATCGTGTTCGCCGACGCGGACATGGACCGGGCCGTCGAGGGCTCGCACTTCGCCCTGTTCTTCAACCAGGGCCAGTGCTGCTGCGCCGGATCGCGCCTGTTCGTCGAGCGCAAGGCATACGACGAATTCGTCGAGCGCAGCGTCGATCGCGCTAAGCGCCGCACCGTCGGCGACCCCTTCGATGCGAACACCGAGCAGGGTCCCCAGGTCGACGACGCGCAGTTCGACAAGGTGATGAGTTACATCGCATCCGGCAAGGAGCAGGGCGCCAAGTTACTCTGCGGCGGAGCGCGGGTCGGCGACCGCGGCTACTTTATCGAGCCAACGGTGTTCGCCGACGTCCGCGATGAAATGAAAATCGCCCAGGAAGAAATCTTCGGACCCGTCTTGTCGATCATCCCGTTCGACACTCTCGATGAGGTGATCGAACGCGGCAACAAGACCATGTACGGACTCGCGGCGGCGGTATGGACCAGGGACATCACCAAAGCGACGTCCGTAGCCAACGGCCTCCGCGCGGGCACGGTCTGGGTGAACTGCTACGACGTGTTCGACGCCGCGGCTCCCTTCGGCGGCTTCAAGCAGTCCGGCCTCGGCCGCGAGCTTGGCGAGTACGGCTTGCAGCAGTACACCGAGGTGAAGACCGTCACGATGGCGCTGGCCTAGGGCCTCGACCGTGTGACGCGTTTCGTCCGCTCGCTCACGCGCGCCGTTCGGAACCGAGCCGCGACCGCGAGGGAGCGGAGCAAACACCCTAGGGCGCGAAGTACCCGTTGATATCCAGAATCACGTGCGTCTGGTTGGTCACGAAGACGTTGATCGCGCCACCTGTTCCAGCCGGGACCACGGCCGCGTTCGCCACCACGGACCCATCGAAGGAGTTCAGGGTGGAAACCCCCGGCTGGCTCACGCCGGCTGGCCACGCCGTCAGGTAGTAGAGCGGCCCCGCGGGCACTACGGTCACGTTGAGGGAATACCCCGCCGCGGTGGCCGGAATGCCGCAGGCGCTTGCCGGGATTACGAACTGCCGTGTTGTGCCCGCGCCCATGATCGGTCCACCGAAGGAACCAGATGCATTGCGCGTGTCCGCGACGCGGCAGGGCGCCACCGTGTACAGCGACAGAGCATTCGGGCTTCCCGGCAGACCGAAATAGCCGTTGATGTCCAGGATCACGTTCGTGGGATTCGTGACGAAAACCGAGATCGACTCGTTGGTCCCGGCCGGAACGATCGCGGCATTCGCCACAATCTTGCCTTGCCACGAATTCAGTGTCGAGACCTGCGGCCTCGGCTGTCCGGTCGGCCATGTCGTGAGGTAGCCCAGGTATCCCGCGGGCACCACCGTGGCGTTCAATGAGTAAGCCATCGCCGCTGCTGGAACGCTGCACGAACTGAGAGGGATGGGGAAGTCGCGGCTGTCATTGCCCTGCATGCCAGGCCCGCCAAACTGACCCGTCGCGCCCCTGGTGTCCGCAACGCGGCAAGGCGTCTTCGGATAGAACGAGTACGAAATCCTGGTGGGATTGACGGTGGGCGCCGCGAAGTAACCGTTGATGTCCAGGATGAGTTGGGTGGGATCGCTAGCGAAAATGTCGACCGAGCCGCCGGTGCCTGCCGGCACGATCGCCGCGTTCGCCACCACGGTGCCGCCGAAGGAGTTCAGGGTTGAAACCAACGGCTTCCCCTGTCCCGAGGGCCACAGCGTCAGATACGAGAGAGGCCCTGATGGCACCACGGTCACATTGAGAGAGTAGGCCTGAGCGTCGGCAGGTATTGCGCAGGGGCTCTGGCGGATCGCGAACGTCCGGGTGGCGTGGATTCCCGCTAGTGCCGGCCCGCCCAATACGCCATCGGCGTTGCGCGTATCCACAACGCGGCACGGCGTGAGAGGAACAAATTGCAGCCCGGCTGCCGGACCGCCTGTCGTGAAGGACCACAAGGCCGAACTCGACGTCCCGCCACTGTTCCGCGCCACAACCTTCCAATAGTAGATTGAGTTCTGATTCAGAGGTCCCGGGCCATAGCTGGTCCCTGTGATCGTCGCCACAATCGGCAGCGAAGCGAGCGTGCCGAAGTAAACATCATAGGACGTGGCGCCGTCCGCGGCATCCCAGGTAAGGGCCGGCGATGTCGAAACGCCGGTAGTGGTATTGGTTGGGGACGTCAGGATCGGCACTTCCGGCTGTCCCAACGCGGGGTACACTCCAAAGGCTGCAACCAAGAGAACGAAGCGCCACGTTTTGCGCACCTTGCTACCTCCTGTTCGATCGGACGCTCTCGCAGCGCCGCGTCCTGACTTCCAGGCGGTAAGTCGGGCCAATCGGGCAACAGCCACTATACCAGTCCCGTCCGGTGATCGGGCGCCGCGCCGAACGCCCGCGTGCGCGACACAGGAGTGCAAGCGTCTGGTGGGATTCGCAGACGACCGCGGCCTCACGTTCGGAATGAAATAGGGCGCGCCACTCGGGGTTCGTTACCGAGCCGCGACCGCCAGGGAGCGGACCCTGCGTCAGAACAGCGCCATGGGCTCGTCCTGCTCCTCGATTGCGTACCGAAGAGCGCGCCTCAGGTTTCCATGCCGTGCGCTGCGCTTTCGATCGGGCCGTCGCACGCGTCACAGGTCTATCCTGGAGCTGATGGTCTCGGACTTCCGTATCGCGACGCGCATTTTCACGGCGGCGGTCTGGTTGATCGTCTCCACCGCCTGTCTTCACGCGCAGGCAGGCGGCTGCGAAGCCCTGCCCGCTGCCGGGCCTGAAGATATCAACGCCCTGGCCACCGCCGGCCTTGCCCTTTCACGCGCCGAGCAGTACGACGCCGCGGCGCTTTGCTACCGCAAGGTCCTGGCTATCGACCCCAAGATTCCCCAGATCCAGCTCAACCTCGGCCTGGCCGAGTTCAAGAGCGGGCATTTCCGCGAAGCGACGGCGCCGTTCCAGACCGCCCTCGATCTGGACCCGCAGAACATGCAGGCGCGCACTCTGCTGGGCATGACCTACTACGGCAGCCGTATGTTCAAGGACGCCGCCGCGAGCCTCGAGATCGCGCTCGCCGCCGACCCGGAGAACACCAAGCTTCACTACTACTTCGCCGAGAGCCTGCTGTCTTCCGGCGAGTACCAACGTTCGTTGAAGGAGTTCGAGTGGCTCGAGCGCCACGACCCCGATGCCGCCGCCACGCACGTACTGATAGCGCAGGCATTGGACGGCCTCTCCCGTCCGGAGGAAGCGATCCTGGAACTCAAGGCGGCGATCGCGAAATCTCCGGCCGAGCCCAACGCGCATTTCGGCATCGGCTTCATCTACTGGACCCAGCAAAAAGACGACGACGCCGAACGCGAGTTTCGGCTTGAACTGGACCACGATCCAGCCAATGCGCAGGCGTGGGCCTGGCTGGCCGACGTCCTGATCCGCCGGAACGACTTTGAGAAGGCGAGGCCGCTCATCGACAAGGCGCTGTCCATCGACCCGCGCGTCCGGATCGCGCATCTCGATCTCGGAATCTGCTTTGCGCAGGACAAACAGTACGACCGCGCCATTGACGAGCTCAAGGAAGCGATACGCCTCGACGACGCGAAAACCGATGCCCATTTTCGTCTGGCGCGCGTCTACAAGGAGGCGGGCAAACCTGCCGAATCCGCCGCCGAGTTGGCCATTGTCCGTCGATTGCGCGACCAGAAGAACGAGGACAACCTGCAGAAGGTGACCAGCCCCCCGCCCGAGTTCCAGCCCGACAAGTAGCGAAGTGCGTCGCAGAACATTCGCGACGCACTACACGGACTCGCTGCCGGCGCTTGCCTATCGCTGTTTTCCGGAGCGGAGCTTCGCGATAACCTGCGCCCTGATGGCGGCCTTTCCCTCTTCGATCACGTAGAACTGATCGGCCCGGACGCCATGGAACTCCTGCCGGAGCCCCGTCGGCCAGGTCACTTCGACGCTGTCGATGCGCGTGCTCGGCCCTAGCCCGAAGTGCGCGCGCAGATCGCTTTGCGAAACGTAGCTGCCGCCCGCGGCAATCTCGCGCATTTGAGAAATGCCGCCGGCCTTCAACCGGATGCGCGCGCCCAGGGCATCCCGGTTGCTGCGCGTGCCCACCAGTTTGAAGCTCACGAAGTGGTTGCTTCCCCCGCCGCGGTTTCGCAAGATCGACGGCGGGTCGTCGTTATTGCCCACGACAATGTCCTCGTGGCCGTCGTTGAACAGATCGGCAAAGGCCGCGCCGCGCCCCAGGTGGGGCACCGAAAAACCGTTCCCGTGGGCTTGCGCCTCCGCGGTCACGTCGGTAAACGTGCCGTTCCGATTGTTATGGAAAAGCAGGCTGATCTGCTTGTAATGACCCTTTACCGTCGAGCTTTCCACGCCCTGATACACGTGCCCGTTGGCGATGAACAGGTCCACCCAGCCGTCGTTGTCGAAGTCGGTGAAGCCGCCTCCGAAGCTCAGGAAGCGCGCGGTGATGGTGGCGATGCCGGCCTTGCGGCTGACTTCCTCGAACGTCCCGCCTCCGGTATTGCGCCACAAATGGTGGGGCACGTCGGCGAAGTCGGATACGTAGAGGTCCAGCAATCCGTCGTTGTCGTAGTCGTCCACCGAGAGGCACATGGCCGCCATCGTGCCGCCGTCCTCGTTCAACCCCACGCCCGCCGCCAGTCCGGACTCGGTGAAGGTGCCATCGTGATTGTTGTGATAGAGGTAGATCTCCATGCCATCGTTGGCGACAAACAGATCGGGCCAGCCGTCGTTGTCGTAGTCGGATGCAATCACCGATAAGTTCTTGCCGTTGGGCTGATAGATCTTCGCGGCCTTGGTGACGTCGGTGAACGTGCCGTCGCCGTTGTTGTGATACAGCACCGCCGGGCTGCCGCGATACTGGCCGGGCGGGCAACTCGATTCCGCGCCGGCGATCATGCAGGTCTGCTTCACTTCCGGGCCGAAGTCCACGTAGCCGCCGACGTACAGGTCCAGCTTCCCGTCGCGGTCGTAGTCGAAAAACGTAGCGCCCAGGTGCAGGCGCGTGCCGAAGTCGGTGCCGTCTACGTGCGCCTTTGCGGTGACGTCGCTGAAGGTGCCGTTCCCGTTGTTGTGATACAGCACGTTCTTGCCGTACTGCATGACGTAGAGGTCGGGGTAGCCGTCGTTATCGTAGTCGCCAACCACGCAGCCCAGTCCATAGCCGGTGCCCGGCACGCCGGCCTTTTCAGTCACGTCCGTGAACGTGCCGTCGCCGTTGTTCCGGTACAAAGCATTGCGAGCCTCGAGACCCCGCCCGTAGAGATCGCGCGCGCTGACCAGATAGATGTCCGGCCATCCGTCCCCGTCGAAGTCGAACACGCAGACCCCCGGACCGGCTTCGTCCATGATATTGGCGACGCCCTTGTTGCCTTTGAGGTGGACAAAGTGAACGCCCGCCTGCTTCGCGACGTCGTCGAAGCGCGGAGTGGAACTCTCGTCAGCGCTGGCGCCGCCAAACGCCGTGGCCAAAAGCGACATCCCCACCACAACGCAGGCCGGGATCAGCAACCGGGCCGGTGACACCATTCTCTTTCGGATTGCATACAAGCCAGCACCCATCGACTAAGACACCGCTCTCGAAGCACGTTAGGGAAACGTTTCCCCGAGCCGCGCCCCGGCCGCGCATCGGCCAATTATCTCACGCGCGGGCAGTTTCGAGTATCTCCTGCCGGCACACACGGCCTCGTGCCCGAGTTACACATGTTGACCACGCATGGGAATGTCTATCCCAAGTTAGTAGCCACAATGGAAACGTTTCCTGGGACTGCCCCGCAAGTTACCTCAGAATATGACATGAGTTATATCAACTCTGGGTGGAAACGTTGATCCGGAACCGCCAGCAACGCCGGAGGGCAGCGACGGTCGCTGATGCGAGCAGGCTCTTGCGGCCTGAACGGCTATGCGTCGAGCGCATCATGGAAACGTATCCAGCCACAGTCGCCGATTACCAGCGGCTGATGCCTCGGCTCCCAGGTTCGCCATGAATCGTCCCGGCCTCGAGGATCGTGCGAGCGGAGGGACTTGCGCGTACCCTCGAACACTTCGTAACAATCCCCGCAATCGCCTTAAAACACAGCGTTGGTACAGTACCATACCGTAATCCTCTACTAAAGAAGTATTAGCCTCCCTACAATCAGTCCGGCCTCTCACGACGCCACAGAAGCGCCGGGGAGGCGAGGGAATTCTCGCTTAAGGAGAGAAATGTGAAGTACCTCAGAGTAAGTCCGTTACTGCTGCTGTGCCTTCTCATGCTGGCCTTCGCGTTCCAGGCCGCAGCGCAGGAGGCAACAATCGCCGGAACCATTACAGACCCCTCCGGGTCGGCGATTCCCGGCGCTAAGATCACCATCACGAACACTGACACCAACACGGCCCGCCAGGTTGTCAGCAACGAGGCGGGCCAATACACCGCCCCAAGCCTTGGAATCGGCAAGTACACCGTCAAGGTCGAAGCCGCTGGTTTCAAGAGCGCCGAGCAGAATGACATCGCCCTGAACGTGGGCGCTCACGCTCGTGTCGATGTCCAGCTAAAGATCGGTGAGTCCAAAGAGACCGTCACCGTGGAAGCCACAGCCACCCGGATCCAATCGGATTCCAGTGAAGTCAGCGAAATCGTTACGGGCCAGCAGATGACGCAGTTGGCCACCAATGGACGCAACCTGGTTAACCTGGCGGCGCTGACCCCCGGCGTATCCTCCACGGTGGGGGATTTCAACGGCCCCAGCGCACAGGGCAGCGGCTTCACCATCAGTTTCAACGGCCAGCGTCCTGACCACAACGTCTGGATGGTAGACGGCGGTGAGAATTACGACCGCGGCTCGGGCGGAAAATTCAACATCATGCCGTCCATCGACTCCGTGGCCGAGTTTCGGGCGCTCACCTCGAACTACTCTGCCGACTACGGACTCAATTCCGGCGCGACCCTCAGCCTGGTCTTCAAGTCCGGCACCAAGGATTTCCACGGCGCCGCCTGGGAGTTCGTCCGCAATGACGCCCTGGACGCCGCGAACTTCTTCACCAACAAAGCCGGAGCGAAACCCGCGGAACTGCGCTACAACGTGTTTGGATTCAACATCGGCGGTCCTGTGGTCCTGCCTTTCTACAACAAGGACCGCAACAAGACCTTCTTCTTCGCCAACATAGAGTGGCGGCGCTACATCGCCGGCGGCTCGAGCACGGTTCAGACGCCCAACGCCGCGATGGAGGGTGGCGTATTCCCATCCACCATCACGGTGCCCAGCGCCCTGAACTCCACCGAGCTCGCCCGCTTCACCTCGCTGGGTCTGACCCCCGGCAGCGCCTTCCCCAACAACACCATTCCGTCCAGCCTGATCAGCCCGTTGGCCAAGTCGATTATCGGGCTTGGAATCTACCCGACGCCCAATACCACCCAGGGCGGATTCCCGGCGTTTACCGGCGGAGCTAACGCCCCCACCTACGTGGGCGAACAGATCATGCGTATTGACCACCACTTCAATGACAAGTTCTGGATCTTTGGACACTACGTGTGGGAACAGCTCAGCCAGACCTACGGGACCAGCCTCTGGAGCGGCTCCAACCTCCCCACCGTTGGCGACGTGTTTGCCAACCCGTCCTGGAGCGGAGTCGTTCACGGCACCTACACCATCAGCCCGACCATCATCAACGAGGTGGCGTTCAACTACGGCGCCAATAACATCAACGTCACGCCCACCGGGATTTTCGCGCGCAGCAGCGCCGTCAATCCGCCCGAGTTGTTCCCGGGCAACGCGATGAACCGCCTGCCGGCCATCAATATCAGCAGCGGCCTCGCTGACGTCTACGATGCCTCCAACTATCCCTGGGCCAATACCTATCGGAGCTACCAGCTTCGCGAGGATCTCTCCTGGACCCACGGCCGCCACAGCATGAAGTTCGGCGGCCAGTATATGTTAAACGCCAAGACCCAGGAGCTGTTTGGCCACACGCAAGGCAACTACACTTTTGACGGCAGCTACACCGGACAGGGCTTCGCCGACTTCCTGCTGGGCTACGCCGCCAGCTATAACGAGCTGGCCGTTCAGGACACCGGAGACTGGCACAGCAAGACCGTTGCGTTCTACGGGCAGGACGACTGGCGCGTGAACAATCGCCTCACCCTCAACCTCGGCTTGCGCTGGGAAGGCATTCCCCACACAAACGAGATCAACAACCGCATGTCCAACTTCTACCCGCAACTGTACAACCGGGCAAACACCGCGATTCTGCTCCCCGACAGCAACGTCAGCCCCAACAGCCCGGGTCTGGCTCCCGGCGTTGGAGCGGCTTCTGTTCTCCAGCTGTACCAGAACGGGATGGCCATCACCGGACAGAACGGCGCTCCCACCGATATCGTCAAGAACCACTGGAACAACTGGGGCCCCCGAATTGGCTTTGCCTATGACGTCACCGGCCAGGGCAAGACCGTGATTCGCGGCGGATTCGCCATCATGTACGAACGCGTTCAGGGGAACGACGTGTACAACATGGGTGCGAACGCCCCCTTCAGTGCGGCCCCGACCGTGAACAACGTGTATCTGAGCAACCCGCTGCAGAGCGTTCTCACGGGTCAGACCGCTACCGCGCCGATCACCACTACGGGGATCACCGGCGAGGACGAGTTCAACTACAAGAACCCCACCACCTATCAATGGAGCATGGGCGTTCAGCACGAGGTCTGGCACGGAGCCGTGCTCCAGGCGTCGTATGTCGGCAACGTCGGGACCCATCAGAGCGAAGCGATTGATATCAACGCCCCGTTCTACCTCAGCTCCAATCTCGCCCAGCGCATTCTGGTTACCGAGAACAAACTGAACGTCGATCAGATCCGACCTTACCCGGGCTACGGACAGATCCTGATGTACGACGACGGCGGCCGTTCCAAGTACAACGCGTTGCAGGCCGAATTCCGCATGCAGGCCACCAAGGGCCTCACCGTGCAATTCGCCTACACCTACTCGCACACCTATGACACCAGCACCGGCATATCCGTCAACGGGAACGCCGGCGACCTGGACACGCTGTCCAATCCGTACAACCGCGCCTACGATTGGGGCCTCAGTTCCTATGACCGTCCCAACGTTTTCATCGCTGATTACGTCTACGACCTTCCTCTCTTCCAACACGCCAGTTCCGCGCTGAAGACGGTTGCGGGCGGCTGGAAGCTGTCGGGCGTCGTGACCGCGGAGTCGGGCATCGCATACACGGAGACACTGCCCGGAAACACCCTGGGCATGGGCGGCAACGTCACCAACCGGCCGGACCTGACGGGGTCGATTTCCTATCCGAAGGCGTTTAACAGTAAAGGCGACTTCGTCTGGTACAGCGCCTCGGCGTTCGGCACTCCCACCCCGGGGGTCTTCGGCAGCGAGGGCAAGGGCGTTATCCGCGGACCTGGACGGCAGAACTGGGACGTCTCTCTGTTCAAAGACTTCGCCATCAAGGAGAAGGCCACCCTCGAGCTTCGTTTTGAGACATTCAACACCTTCAACCACACCCAGTGGAACGGGTTGAATACGACACTCGGTAGCGGCGCCGGCGTCATCACTTCGGCGTTCGATCCGCGCACCATACAGCTCGGAGCTAAGTTCCTCTTTTAGTCTCGTTGTGATTTGAGACTAGCCGCCCGCGCCGTCCCACAGGCGCGGGCGGTTCTTGTCCCGCCCGAGAGCTCCGGCCGGATCCGGCTGGAAGCGCCCGTTCTGTCTGCCTTCACCAGTAGAGGTGCTATAATGCCCCACGTATTCAGTCTCGTTTTTTTGGGGAGTTCGAGGATGGATGGGGCGCACCTCCACGAAGAGACGCACGTCTCCTTTGGCGATGCTGAACAGGCGGCTATCCGCCATCAGCTAGAGCGGATGCTGGCGAACCCGCTGTTTAAATACAGTAAGCGCTATCCGAATCTCCTCCGCTATGTTGTGGAAAAGACGCTCGATGGTCACACCGCGGATTTGAAGGAACGGTCCCTTGGGGTGGCGGTATTCGGCCGCGAACCGGACTACGACACCAATGTCGATCCGGTAGTGCGAGCCACCGCCGGTGAAATCCGCAAGCGCATCGCGCAGTATTATCACGAGCCTGGGCACGCGACGGAAGTCCGAATTGATTTGTCGCCGCGGTCCTATATTCCGGAATTCGAGATACCTTCTCCTGTTCCGCCGGCTCCCGTGGCGATTCTGCAAACGGCGCCGCCATCCGCCAGTCAGCCGGCGTTTCGCTGGCGCGGGCTTGCCGCCGGTGCCGCGATCGGACTGCTGGTTGCGGCGATCGTCTGGCTCACACCATGGGCCAGGCAAAGCGACCTCGAGCGCTTCTGGAAACCGGTCCTCGATTCCTCAAATACCGTTCTGCTGTGTATCGGGCAGCGCGAGTTCCTGGGCTCGTCCCCTGAACCGGGACAGATCGTGCACGGGGACCTGCCCAGCGCTCCCATCACGCCCATCACGCTTTTTCAGTTGTATTATTTGGGCAGTCAGAATTTGTCACTGCCCGACGTCAGCACCATCGGAAGGCTCACCGGACTCCTCCAGACCAAAGGGAAGTCGTTCCATATCCGCGGCCAACTCTCCACGGATTTCGCCGAGCTGCGGGATGGGCCGGTGCTCCTCGTTGGAGCCTTCGACAACGACTGGACCCTGCGGCTGACCGGGCCCATGCGGTTCACCTTCGAGCGCGACCATGACACGTTCTGGATTAGAGACCGCCAGAATCCATCCAGGCGCGATCGCGTCGTGGACTACCGCACACCTTACCTGAGCCTCGGCGACGACTACGCCCTGATATCCCGCACGCTGGACCCGACCACCGCCCGTATGGTCGTGGTCGTCGGAGGGCTCACCGGCTATGGCACCATCGCGGCGGGTGAGTTTCTGACTGACCCCACATACCTCGAATCGCTGGCCAAACGCGCACCCAGGGGCTGGGAGCGCAAGAACATGCAATTGATCCTGGCGACCAAAGTCATTCACGGCACCTCCGGGCCACCGCGAATCCTCGACGCGTACTTCTGGTAGGCAAACCGCGGTTCGAGCCCGCGAGCGCCCACCAGCATGGCTCCCGTTCTTTCAGGGCCCTGCCTTCCGTCCTGCTCTCTGCGTTCTCGCGCACCAGCCAGAAGGTCGCGACGGAATTCAACACATCATCGACGACTCTCCAACGGATCACGCCTTCGCCGTACGTGACAGGCAAACGAGCATTTCGAGCTTGTCGCCCTGCATCCTCATGATCGTCAACGTCGCAGTCCGTTGATCTGCCGACAGCTCGGCAAAGAGCGAGGTGTCCACCTTCCGATGTGACATAAGGTCGTATGGTTCCTCGCAATCGTACCCAAACGCATGCTCTTCTTTGAACACCTTCACAAGCCCTACAGCGCACATTCGCGGACCGCCGGGATGGATCTCGGCAACGAGGCCAGCGATGAGTTTGTTTGGAAGCTCGTACCACTTCCATTTAGAGAAGTTGTCTTCGTCCCCCATCCAGGTGGAATTGCGAGCGTCGACCTCGAAAACGACTTCCAGTGATTCGTTACCTTGGCGACAGAACGGCGTTTCGTCCCGTTCATACGGCGTTCCGTTATCCAAGACTGGTGGTCGGAGCATCAACAGATATAGAAACCTCTTGGCATGTGCCGACAGCGCATCTGTCTCACTCTGCAGTCCCATGGTGTACCTCCCCTGCATGTTAGCGCTCGCGTCGGAGTGAGGTTGCCCGTGGGTGGTCAGAGGCTAGTGAGCGCCTGTTGGCCGCGAGTTACACCCGCATGGCCGGGTGAGAGGCTCGGCCACAAACCAGTAAGTGAGCTTGTCCCGCACAGATCGAGCCCCGCCATATCTACTTAGCGACGGTGTCCTACCATTAGGGGAGCGCCGGTCTCAATCAATAGAGCCTGCGCCCCATAGGATGGCGTGGCTGTTTCTGGATCTGGCGCTGCACCTGGCGCTTCTGACGCCAAGAAAGGGAGCACAGTGTGGCTGAAGCCCGCGAAGTATGGGAGCCTTTACTGCTGACTCACCCCCGGGTCTACCCGTTCCAAGAAGATCTGGTGCTGATTATCACGGACGATGCACGGCTGATATTGGACATCCGAACCCGGGAGAGATCTACCGCTCCGGAGGCGGCGGCTCCCACTTCCGGTCTGATCTTCGAGTCTGCCGGTGACGTTCTGGTCGCGGCGTCGTTCAGTTCCTTCGGCTATGGCTTTCGCACCTTCAAACCGGTCTACCAAATTGGCAAGGCGTGCTTCTACGGTGAGGACTATGATCCTATGCAGCAGCTCCGGGCGATCTGGAACGCCGCAACAGATATAGACTCGTCGGACCAGTTTGCGTGGATGAGTGGCCACGAGGAACTTGCCGGACCAGGCATGTTGGAAGCGATGGAGGTTCTGCTCTGCCTACTCACCTGCGGCGATCGTGGGGCTTCAATCCTGTCGGCCAGAGCACTCCGAGCCCTCTTCCGGCATGCTGGGCATGGGTGCTTCAGCCAAACGTCCAGGGGGTTGCTTCGCGCCGGCGGCAAGGAACTGCGCCAGGCCATCGAGAAGGAACGGGAGCCCGAGGTGGTCGCCGCGATGCGTGCGGCGCTCGATGAGTTTGAGTCAAAGGAACCATGGCTGCGAGACAGGGGCTCTTGACCGAGTAGCTCTCCCGGATTGCGTGCTATCGGAAGTTGGACACGCGCCGGCCGGAGATAGCCACGGACTCGCACAACCCGCAATATCGAGGTGCCGTTGATCGCTCCAGCGCCAGTGTCCACCTCGGCGACCGCGCCGGCAGTCAAAAGGCGCTCAATCGCGGCGGCGCCGCCTGTTGCTTTTGCTCTCCCTGTTTCCCCCATGTAGTATCCTGATCTGACTGCACACGTTCAGGAGCGCTATGCCGAAGCACATCATTCAGGTCTGCGGGGATCCGACGGTCGATTGGCTGACCATCCGAAACGAAACCGAGCCGGGCTTGGGGCCGTTCTTCTGGGTGCCCGACCAGCCCGCGCCCGAGGTTGGGCTGAGCGTTCAGCCGGGCGGCTCCGCCCTCATCACTCCGTTGCTCGCGGCGATGATTCCATCCAAGTCCGCGACAGTCCGCGGGGTCAAGCTCGATGCGGCGCTGCTCGAACGCCCCATGAGCGCTATCACCCGCGCCTGGACGGTCTGGCAGAGGCAAGGCAAGAAGGGTGAGCCATCCAGCTTCCGCATCGCCGAGTGGACGGGATATGAAGCCGGCGACTGGGATTACGATGGCCATGCCGCCAAGGGTGTCCCCGACCTGCTGGTCATCGAGGACAGCGGGCTTGGCTTCCGGCACCACCCAGCCGGCTGGCCTAGGGCTCTACGCGGACCTTCGAGGCGCAAGCCGCAGCACATCTTAGTCAAACTCGCGCTGTACGGGGATGGCAAACGCTCCCCAGTTCTACAGAGAATCGTGGATCTCGGCCTCGCCGATCGGACCACGGTGCTGACGGCCGTCAGCGATCTGCGCGCCTGCGCCGTCAAGGTTGCCGAATCGCTCTCCTGGGAGCGGATGCTCGAAGAGGTAGCGGCGGCGGTCCATAGCAAGGCCTGCCCCTTCGCGGACGCCGGCGAGTTGGCTTTCCATCAGGTGATCGTGACCATAGGGACGGCTGGAGCGCTGCTGGTGGGCCGGACCGGCAACACGTTGATCTTCGACCGCGCCGGACAAGAGGGCGACTTCGAGCGGCAGCTTGGCGGCAGCATGATGGGCTACAACACCGCGGTGCTGGGCGCTCTGGGCGCGGCCTGGGCCGTGGCGCCAGGGAAGGTCGACTGGAAGCGAGCCACACTGGACGGCATCGCGCTGGCACGCTATCTTCACCTGGCCGGGTACGCGATCGTCGATGGTTCGCCGCGCGCCCAACTCCAATTCCCCTTCGAGGGCCTTGCCGAGGCATACGCCAAGCGCAACTCTCCGCCACCGGATCGAAAGAAGGAGTTCGCCCGCGTGTGGAACCTCGGGATTTTCGAAGACTCCGCTGGAGGCTTCGCTTTGGGAACATGGACCATTTTGAATCAGGCGCTGCTCCATGGCGGCTGCGCGTCCGCGAGCGATTGCGCCCGGAGCATTGCGCGCAAAGGCCCGCAGGCGGCGCTGCCTGATGTTCCCATCGAAACGATCGGCAAGTGGCGCAGCGCGGACCGGCACGAGATCGAGGGCGTGCGCAGCGTCAAGAATGCCATGCAGGAGTATCTGCAACTGAAGCGGCCGGAGACTCCCCTGGCCGTTGCCGTCTTCGGCCCTCCCGGTGCGGGAAAATCATTCGCGATTAAACAAGTCGCGCTGGACCTGGGACTCGACAAAGACGCGCAGATGACGTTCAACCTGTCCCAGTTCGAGTCCCCGGAGGAGTTGGCAGGCGCGTTCCACCAGATTCGCGATTTACAGCTTCAAGGCAAAACGCCACTGGTGTTCTGGGATGAATTCGACACGCCCTGCGACAACAAGCCGCTGGGATGGCTGCGCTACTTTCTGGCGCCGATCCAGGACGGCCAATTCTCGGACCGCGGACGGACGCATCCCACCGGCGGCGGCATCTATGTATTTGCGGGAGGGACCTGCCGTTCGTTCCAGCAGTTCCGGCACACGACGACCGAGGCCGACCGAGCGGCGAAGAAGCCCGATTTCGTCAGCCGGCTGCGTGCCTACATCGACGTGAAGGGTCCCAATGGGGATCCCAACAACGTAGAGGATGAGCTCTACACGGTCCGGCGCGCTTTCCTGTTCAACGCCTTCCTGGAGCGGCACGCGCCGCAGCTCAAGCAGGGCAAGGAATTCCAGATTGGCGACGGCGTTTTGGACGCGTTCCTGCGCACCACGAAGTACCATCACGGAGCGCGCTCGATGGAGAGCATCGTGACCATGAGCGGCCTAAAGGGGCGGCGTAAGTTCGAACTCTCCAGTCTGCCGCCGGAGCATCTGATGGCCATGCACGTTGACGTCGCGGACTTCACCGGGCTGACACAGTTGGGGCACCGGGAGATGCTGCGGGTGGGGATCACTGGGCACATTGGGCTTGACCCGGCCAAGATGCCGGAGCTCGAACGCGGCATCAAGGAAGCGATCCAGCGAATCGAGCAGGCGTTTCCCAACCGCTATCTGACGGTGTTCTCGCCGCTGGCGGTGGGGGCGGACCGGCTGGTGGCGCGCAAGTTGTTGGAGCGGGAGGCAACGCGGCTGATCGCCGTCCTGCCTGTTCCGGCCGAAGATTATCAGAACGACTTCGGGCCCACCGACGAGCATCACGTCGATTTCGATGGCGCCGAACTGCGGCAGGAGTTCAGGCATTGGCTTTCGCAACGCGCCATCGAAGTGATTACGATGACG
>Ga0265316_10002466_pt1 | contig 19192 bp, 15 predicted proteins | sample 4522metaG_FD_202092 | JGI IMG/M metagenome (GOLD analysis project Ga0265316, IMG submission 202092) | Rhizosphere microbial communities from Carex aquatilis grown in University of Washington, Seatle, WA, United States - 4-5-22 metaG | ecosystem: Host-associated > Plants > Roots > Rhizosphere >... | reverse complement strand
AATTGCCCACCGCAGCGAATTTTGCCAATGGGTTCACCTTCAAATGCTAGCACTGGCTTCCTCGCGTGTCGAGGAAGAGCCCGACCAAAGTTGCGCCCCAGTCACTTCCACTATATTGCTGACATATAAAGCTTTACGAGCGCAGAACACATCCCCCCTGCCTTAATATGCCTTCCCGAAAATGGCCATCTCACTGGCGGGTTGGCCGCAGGAGATGCAAACGCCTTTGCCTCTCGGCTGCTCCAGGGGAATGCAGCGCAGAGTCGCTTTGGTCGATTCTTTGATCTGCTCTTCGCACTTGCCCTCACCGCACCAGAATGACCTGGCAAAGCCCTTTTCCACTGCGGACTGAAACTCCGTCATATTCGCGGGCTCAAACGTATGCGTGTTTCGGAATGCCAGTGCGCGATCGAACAGTGCCTGCTGGATTTCCGCAAGTAACTTTTGCACGGATTCGGCAATTCCTTCCTGCGGAATAAATGCTTTGCCTTCCTTCCCCGGACGGTCGCGCCGTGCCAGAACCACACTGCCTTTGGCCACATCCTTGGGACCGATTTCCATTCGCAGCGGCACGCCGCGCATCTCCCAATCGTTAAACTTGAATCCGGGGCTTTGCCCTTCGCGTTCGTCCACTTTCACGCGGACGTCGGCTTTCACAAGCTGTTCCTTGATTTTTTTGGAGGCTTCAAACACCAGCGCCTTTTCTTCGTCGCTCTTGAAAATAGGAACGATGACCACCTGATACGGCGCGAGCCTCGGCGGAAGGATTAATCCCTGATCGTCGCCGTGCACCATGATGATGGCGCCGATGAAACGCGTGGAAAGACCCCACGACGTTGTCCAGCAGTGCTGCAGCGTGCCGCCTTGATCGAGATAGCGGATCTCAAATGCCTTCGCGAAATTCTGTCCCAGGTTGTGCGATGTCCCCGCCTGCAGCGCCTTGCCGTCGCCCATCATTGCTTCGATGGAATACGTGGCATCGGCCCCGGCGAAACGCTCGGACGAAGATTTCTTTCCGGGGATGACGGGAATCGCCGCTTCGTTCATCGCAAAATCCGTATAGATGTCGAGCATCTGGCGCGTTTCGGCTTCGGCTTCATCGTAGGTCGCGTGCGCGGTGTGGCCCTCCTGCCAGAAAAATTCCAGCGTCCGCAAAAATAATTTCGTACGCAATTCCCAGCGCACCACGCTGTTCCACTGGTTGATCAACACCGGCAAGTCGCGGTACGACTGAATCCACTTCGCATACGCGTGCCCGATGATGGTTTCCGACGTCGGACGAATCACCAGCGGCTCTTCCAGTTTTTCGCCGCCGCCATGCGTCACCACTGCAAGCTCGGGAGAAAACCCCGCCACGTGCGACTGCTCCTTGCTGATGAAACTTTGCGGAATCAGCAGCGGAAACGCGGCGTTCACGTGCCCGGTGGCCTTGAAACGCTTGTCCAGTTGCGCCGTAATGTTTTCCCACATCGCCCAGCCATACGGACGAACGATCATGCAGCCGCGCACCGGCGCGTAGTCCGCCAGTTCCGCTCGCAACACAAGCTGGTTGTACCATTCGGAAAAATCCTCGGAACGAGTAGGAAGCTTCATATCCGCCATGTGCGCTGGTCCTTTGTGCTGATTCGGAGTGGAGTGGTGAAAATCAAGAAAAGGAAGCGTAGCCGAGGGTGCCGGGGGTGTCAACCGTAGCACAGCCACTCTTGGCTGTGCGATTTTTGCAATAGAAGGATGAGAGAAAATCACACAGCCAAGAGTGGCTGTGCTACACCAGCAGAAACCCGCGATTACACTGGTACGGTTTTTATTTTCCTCGGCTTGACCTTGCGAATCGGCACAAATTGCTCGCGGGCGGAATCGTATGTGGACACCGTCCCTTCGCCGATGGAATAGACCCATCCGTGAAGATTCACGTCGCCCTGAGCCAGCCGCGCCTGAACGGCCGGATGCGTGTGCAGATTTTTCAGCTGCTCGACCACGTTACATTCCGTGAGTTCGAGCAGAAATTCGGGACTGCCCGGTTTGTGTTCGGATTTCGCTACGGCCTTGCGAGCCGGCCGTGCGTGACGCAGCCACGCGCTCACATTGGCCAGCGGCTTCAGCGCCTCCGGATTCAGGACACCTTTCATGACTCCGCAATCCGTGTGCCCGCAGACGATGACATCCTTCACGCCCAGTACGCCGACCGCGTACTCGATCGTCGCGGAAACACCACCAATCGTCCGCGGATAAGGCGGCACAATGTTGCCGATCACGCGGCAAAGGAAAAGCTCGCCGGGCTGAGTTTGCGTAAGCAGACATGGATCAATTCGGGAATCGGCACACGTGATAAACAGAGCTGAGGGTCGCTGCCCCAGGGCCAGTTTCTTGAACAATTTACTGTGCCTGGGAAAGATGTGTTTCTGAAAACGCTTCACTCCCCGAAGAATTTTCTCAACCGGCATAAGGGGTCCATTTTGCAACAGGTTGGGGGCTTTTTTCCAGTCCCAAAATCCGACAAATCCATGTCTTTCGGTTTTTTTTCGCAAGCCGCCGATCTTTCGTGCATAAAAATTGAAATCGTGAGATAATTTGACTTCAGGCAGGACTGTGTGTGTGTGTTGCGGATGGGGGCAGGGGCCTGGCAGGGTCACTGCGGCAAACTTTTCCAGGTGCGTTCCGTCCAAAGAGGTAGGTCCGTGGGGAGAAGGAGCGGGTCGGTGATTCTTGGCCCTATTTGTGCCTTTTTGCGACGTAATGGCATTGAAATAATAGGTTTACATATGCGCCTGGCAAACCGTTCCGCGGCCGTGTTCGTCAGTTTGGGCTAAATTCAGGGGAATGAACCACTAATCGTCTTTCGTGCATCAAATTTTCGGCCTCATTCTGCGGCCAGATGGGTCACAGAACCAGACTCGTCCGATTCCTAAGGGGGAACTACTTGTCGCTGACATCTCAAGAAGAGCGTGATGAGGTACGTAGCCTCATCGCTGTTGGTAAAGAACGCGGATATCTGCTTTCTGACGAAGTGGAGAGCGTCCTGCCTCCCGAAGCCCATTCGGCTGAGGAGATTGAGGACCACCTTTCGACCTTCGACGGGATCGCGATTTATGACGACCTCGCCGCCGCCAAGGCCGCGCAGACGATTCCCGATGTCGTCGCCGACGCCGAAGTCCCCGCTATCTCCGATGACGGCGATCTTGACCTGACGCCCGGAATGCTGGACAAGAACAACGATCCCGTCCGGCTGTACCTGCGCGAAATGGGCACCGTCCCTCTGCTGAAGCGGCACGACGAAGTGGCCATCGCCAAGCGCATGGAGCGCGGGCACCTGATGGTCCTGAAGACGATTACCCGGTCGCCAATCGTCCTCAAGGAACTGATCGCCTGCGGCGAAGGGCTTTGCAATGGCACGCTTTCCATCAAGAAGATTGTCCAGTTTGACCAGGAAGAGTTGACCGAGGAAGAAACCGAGAGCAAGACCCGCGAAGTCCTGAAAATCATCGGGAAAATCGAGAAGCTGTATCTGGTTGCGCTCAAGCAGGCCGCTCAGTTGGAGAAGACTCCCAAGTCGAACAAGCGGCTCTATGCGCGTCAAAAGAACAAGCTGGCCCGCACACGCGTGGAAATGTCCCTGATGGCCCGGTCCATCGATTTTCATCCGCTCGAGAAAAAGCGTCTGATCGAAAAGATTCACCGCACCGTCGAGCGGATTCAGTCGCTCGAACGCGAAGTGGCTCGCCTGGACCGCCGCGCGGACGCCTCCAAGGGCGATCACGCCGCCGAAGCGCGCAAGGAAGCACGGGCCAAGCGCGCTGAGCTGAAGGAAATTGAAGTCCAGAGCGAAACCGGACTGATCGATCTGAAGCGCATGCTTCAGGTCGTGCTTCGCGGAGAAGCGGAAGCCGACCAGGCCAAGAAGGAAATGGTCGAAGCCAACCTGCGCCTGGTGGTTTCCATCGCCAAGAAATATACCAACCGCGGATTGCAGTTCCTCGACCTGATTCAGGAAGGCAACATCGGACTGATGAAGGGCGCGGACAAATTTGAATGGCGCCGTGGCTATAAATTTTCAACCTACGCGACGTGGTGGATTCGCCAAGCCGTGACGCGCGCGATTGCCGATCAGGCCCGCACGATTCGGGTCCCTGTGCACATGATCGAGACGATCAACAAGCAACTGCGAACCAGCCGCCAGCTCGTTCAGGAGCTCGGCCGCGAACCGAATGCCGAAGAAATCGCCAAGCGGCTGGGTGTTCCGGTGGACAAGGTCCGCAAGACCAAGCAGATCGCGCAGCAGCCGATTTCACTGGAAACACCGATCGGCGAGGAAGAAGATTCGCACCTCGGCGAATTTATCGAGGACAAGTCTTCGGTATCTCCTTCGGACGCCGCGATCAGCATCAGCCTCCAGGAGCAGACCGAATCGCTCTTGAAGACTCTGACGCCCCGCGAAGAACGCGTGATCAAGATGCGTTTCGGGCTGGAGGATGGTTCCGAGCACACGCTGGAAGAAGTGGGACACTCATTCGCCGTCACGCGCGAACGCATCCGCCAAATCGAAGCGAAGGCGCTGCGCAAGCTGCGCCATCCGTCGAGGTCGCGGAATCTCCGTTCGTTCCTCGAAAATAACGCCTAGAAAATATTTCGCCTTGCGGCGTCGCTGAGTCCGCGCAAAAAAGCACGCTTACCTTGCGGCAGCGGACTTCAGCGACGTCCAGGGCACGTCCCTCGTGATGTGGCCTGTGCCGTCGGTGGCTCTCAGATTTGCCGTCTGCATCAATGAATTAATCGCGGCAACCTCGAACACGCCCTCTTTTTGATCGATCGCTACGCGAGCGCCTATTTTTGGCGATGTTGCGGCAGGTGCTGGAATCATTCGATCCTCCTCGATTTACAGCTCGACCGGTTTCGTTTGCTTAAAGGCAGGGACCCCGTGCAGCCATTCTTACGCTTGTTCGATCGCAATAGCTAGAAATATGATTTTAAGATTGACTAATTGTACCTTGGCGGTACTCGGTTTCCGGTAGCACAGGTTTCCGGTTGTATGCTTTTGACTTTCATTCGAGCGGGCAAAATTAAAAAAATCATAGGTTGAATCCTGTGGTACTGGTGTTGGCAAGTGAAATTGGAATTCCCCACCGGATTCCGTTAGAATCACGTCGGATAATTTCTTGGCGAGTTCTCCGTCCAAATCGCGAATCGTAGCGGGCGCGGACCTCGCCGGATTTCGCACGAAAGTCAACGATCGAGAAATATCCGGAGAGCGCGGGCTTAACAACGGCGCGGCAGCATGCAAGAACCGGCGCCTGACGTCCGGCGAGATTCAAAATGGACACTAAAATTTCTCAACTTATGAACCGCCCTTTGCAGGATGTGGATCCCGACATTGCGGATATCCTGCGTGAAGAGGGCCGCCGCCAGGGCACGGGCCTGGAACTGATTCCCTCAGAAAATTTTGTTTCCGAAGCGGTGTTGGAAGCCGCCGGGTCCGTTCTCACCAATAAATATGCCGAGGGGTATCCAGGCAAGCGCTACTACGGCGGCTGTGAATTCGTGGATCGCGCCGAGCAGCTTGCCATCGACCGCGCGAAAGACCTGTTTGGCGCGGAGCATGCCAACGTGCAATCGCACTCGGGGACGCAGGCGAATGTGTCGGTCTACATGGCGGCGCTGCAGCCGGGCGACACCGTGCTGGGAATGAATCTGGCGCACGGCGGACACCTGACGCACGGCCATCCCCTGAATTTTTCGGGCAAGATGTACAAGTTTATTCCGTACGGCGTGAGCAAGGAAACCGAAACGATCGATTACGAAGAACTGGCGCGACTCGCGGAAGAGCACAAGCCGAAAATGGTGGTTGCGGGAGCGAGCGCCTACTCGCGCATCATCGATTTTCCTCGCATGGCGGAAATCGCTCGAAGTGTCGGCGCGCTTTTCTTTGTCGACATGGCGCATATCGCCGGGCTGGTCGCGGGCGGCGTGCATCCGAGCCCGGTGCCGTACGCCGATTTTGTTTCGACGACCACGCACAAGACGCTGCGCGGGCCTCGCGGCGGACTCGTGTTGTGCAAACAACAATTCGCGAAGGAACTGGACCGCATTACGTTCCCCGGCATTCAGGGCGGGCCGCTGATGCATACGATCGCGGCGAAAGCCGTGTGCCTGAAGGAAGCTGCCGATCCCAGCTTCCGCGAATACGCAAAACAGATTGTCGCCAACGCGCAGAAACTCGCCGCGGAAATTTCAAAAGCAGGATTCCGCATCGTCAGCGGCGGCACCGACAATCATCTTTTTCTCATCGATCTGTACTCGCGCGGAATCACGGGCAAGGACGCGCAACCGGCGCTGGACCGGGCGGGCATCACGGTAAATAAGAACTCGATTCCCTTCGATCCCACCCCGCCCATGACCGCAGGCGGAATTCGGATGGGCACACCCGCGATCACCACGCGAGGAATGCGCGAGCCCGAAATGGAGCGGATCGCGGCATGGATTTCCGGGGTGCTCCAGCATCTCGGCGACGCCGCGATCGAACAGCGCGTGCGCAGCGAAGTCGCCGAGTTTGCGGTCCAGTACCCTCTGTACACGCGCCGATGGGACATCGCTCCCGCGCTGGCCGGGAGCCGCACGACCGCGCGATAAGCGCGGGCGCCCATGCGCGTTGCGATCGATATCCGGCGCGCCGGCGATTTCGGAGTCGGCACGTACATCCGCAACATCGTCAATCAATTTGCGCGCACCGACAGCGATACCGAATACCTGCTGGTGGGCCAGCAACTGCACCTGCAGCAATTCGATCCGCTTCCTGAAAATTTCAAGCTGCTCGACTATCCTTCTGCGCCCGGATCGTTCCACACGCACATGCACCTGCCGTTTTTGCTGCATAAGCGCGGTGTTGACGTGCTGCACATGCCGTGGTTCTACGCGCCGGCCGTTGTGCCGGTGCGGATGGTGATCACCGTGCATGACTTGACCGACGTCCTCATGCCGCCGCCGGGGGTGCCCGCGATGATGCAGGCGGGAAGATTATTTTTCGCGCGCCGCGCGCTGGCTCGCGCTGACCGCATCATGGCCGTGTCCCATTCGTCCAAACGCGAATTGTCGCGCGTATTCGATGTCGCCGAACAGAAAATTGAAGTCGTATACAACGCGCTCGACGAACGCTTTTCGCCCGAATCCATGCCCATTGACGCCGATCGCGTCCTCGAACGCCACGCGGTCACCGACCCGTTCGTGCTGTACGCGGGCAACATCAAGCCGCAAAAGAATCTGCCGCGACTGATCGAAGCGTTTGCCGTCGCCAAAACGGAATTGCGCGACGACCCGCGCTACGCGAACCTGAAGCTGCTGCTGATCGGCGATTCCGCCGAGGAACATTCGGACCTGCGGCGCGCTGTGCTTCGTTCCCGGCTGCAGGGCGATGTGCGATTTCTGGGTTTCGTGCCTCATTCCGTTCTGCGCGTGTTTTATTCCCGGGCCAGCGCGTTTCTGTTCCCCTCGCTCTACGAAGGGTTCGGGCTTCCGCCTCTCGAAGCGATGGCGCACGGCGCGCCCGTACTGACTTCGAGCGTATCTTCGTTGCCGGAAGTTTTCTCGCACGCAGCGCTGCTGGTGAATCCCGAAAATGTGTTTGAAATCGCGCGCGGCATTCGGCAGATTCTCACCGAAGACATCCTGCGCGAAACCCTCGTCCGGCGCGGCTACGAACTCGTCCGAAAATATTCGTGGGAGCGCTCGGCCGTGCAAGTCCGCGAAGTATACCGGTCCGTCGTCGCCGGGGAAACGCCGCAGGCATCCAAATAACGCGCATTGCATCGCGGCCCATTCCGCGAATCGATCGAAACGCCGTCATTACGAATTCGCCTGCTCGCCAGGGTATCGAGTTTTCCGTCGTTTGTAGCACGGCCGCTCGCGGCTGTGTGCTTCTTGCCATTTCAACCATTGCAAGACCGACACAGCCGGAAGTGGCTGTGCTACGGAAACAGAACAACGATCGCACATTCGCGGAAAGTTCCCTCGCGAATCGAAAATGCGCGGATCGGATTTGCGGCATGCTTTTGCGGCGAAATAATAAAATAAGCGTGGCCGGGGTAGTAAGCCTGCCTGACGTCGGTCGGCGAAGGCTCGTTTTCGCCAGCCGGATGAGAATGGTAGATCCCCAGATGCTCCAGGCCCTCCTCTCGTATCCGCTTGAATAAGCGAAATAATTCCCGCGGAGCAATTTCGTATGCCGTCGCGCTGGCGAGCGCATTTTGGGCGGGAAAAATGGCGGTGATTATTCCGCGGCGGCCAGCGAGCAAACCGCAACATTCAATTTCCGGCTCGCGTCGCGCATGTCCAAGCATTTCTTCGAGAATTTTCGTACCGATCCGGATTTCATCGGGCATGAACGCCAGTGTAACTCATAGCGTTTGGCCGTCGAAAGGCCGGACTGGAAAACTGCGGAGAGATAATACGAATTGTCATTCCGAAGCCGCCGTGGCGGGTTCGGAATGACGGCGATTTGGAAGGTCGGTCAATCGATATTGGTACTGATAAGCCCGGTCACACCGTCACATTCAAACTGCCCGGGCTAAGAGTTGCCGCGGAAACGGCGCTTCCGCTCAATCCGGCCGGGAAGAATCCAGCAATTTGCTGCAGATCACTCTGGAGACTGGAGTAAGCGGTCTGTGCTCCTTGTAGATTTCCGGATTGCAATGTTTGCGCCAGGGAGCTGAAGGCCTGCGCGATCGGATTGGTCTGCTGCGATGAGGAAGAATCCTGCGCGCTCTCGATGTGGTGATGGTGGTGATGTCCGCCCGATTGGGAAACAGCTTGCTGCAAATCTTGCTGGAGGGTCGCAAAATCCTGTTGCGCGCCCTGTAAATTCCCGGACTGCAGATCCGTGGCCAACTGGCTGAATTGCTGAGACACGGAGTTGCTGGAGGCCGTTGTTGAAGCGCTTGTGAGCGGACTATTGGCCGGCAGATTTTGCTTGAGGGTGGCGAAGTCGGATTGCGCCTGGCTCAAATTGCCGGATTGAAGGTCCGAACCCAATTGCTGGAATTCACTTTGTATTTTTTGGAACGGCGACGTACCGCCCGGTTGCGATTGTTGCGATTGTTGCGATTGTTGCGAGATGATCGACGTCAAAATATTACTGGCAATTCCTGCGATGGACACATTCCACCTCGTTTTTAAGACTCCCAGTGCGAGCAATCCGGACTCAAACCGGGGCCCTCAATCTATCGACCGGCGAAAGTCCTGAGAAAATGAAACCACTGTTCTTCCCCTCGCCAAAGCAATTTCGCATGTGAATAGAGCAAGCGGCCTTCCAAAAGCCTTCCCGGCTGACAGGCCTCCGCCAAACTGAAAGGAAACGAGTTACGACCACCGGTACCCGATTAGAATCTCGAGCAAGAAACGTGCCCGGCAAAAAGATCGGTTCGGCAAAATGCAATGTCGGCAAAATTTGCCGGTCTACCGGAGTGAACCATTTTTCCCAATCTGGATATGCGCATCCGGGACGACGGGGGAGAGTGAAAAACGGAGCGCCCGCATTGGCGAGCGCCCCGTCAAACCTTGCGGAAAATCGCGCTACGCTTTTTGCGCGGCGCGGCGAAGAAACGTCGGCACATCGAGGTCATCGGCCGCCGTCGTATTCTCCTGGTGAATCACTTCATTGACGGCGGGACGTGGCGCTTCCTGCGGCTGTGGTGACTCCTGAGGAGCGGCTTCCACTTGCTCCTCGCGCCCGGCATTCCAGGTCTTGGGCAGGTACGCCGGCTTCTGGTGAGGCTGGCGGCGCGCTGCTTCGCGGAATCCGGCGGCGATGACGGTGATCTTGACCTGTTCCTTCAAACTGTCGTCCATGACGGCGCCAAAAATGATGTTGGCGTTTTCATGCGCGGCTTCCTGAATCACAGTGGACGCTTCGTGCACTTCGTTCAGCGTAAGGCTGGACGATCCGGAAATATTAATCAGAATGCCCTGCGCACCGTGGATCGAATTATCCTCGAGCAACGGGCTATTGATCGCGCGATTGGCGGCATCCACGGCGCGATTGGCGCCGGATCCGACGGCCGTGCCCATCACGGCATAGCCCTGTCCCTGCATAATGGTGCGAACGTCGGCAAAATCGCGATTGACGATGCCGGGAATTGTGATGATGTCGCTGATGCCCTGCACAGCCTGGCGAAGAATGTCGTCGGCAATACGGAACGCCTCAAAGAAGCTCGTACCGGCTTCGACCGTTTCCATCAGCCGTTCGTTGGGAATTACGATGACCGTGTCCACGCTGCCTACGAGTTCAGAGAGCGCCTGCTCAGCCTGTTGCTGGCGGCGCTTGCCCTCAAACAAAAATGGTTTTGTAACCACCGCGACGGTGAGCGCGCCCAATTCGCTGGCGAGGGATGCGACCACGGGAGCAGCGCCGCTGCCGGTGCCGCCGCCGAGGCCAGTGGTGAGAAAAATCATGTCCGCGCCTTCCAGCGCCTCAATAATTTTTTCAGTATCCTCGAGCGCGGCCTTGCGGCCGACCTCGGGATTCGCTCCCGCGCCGAGGCCCTTCGTGAGCTTGCCGCCGATCTGAAGTTTGACAGGCGCCTGAGACATCTTCAGCGCTTGCAAATCCGTATTGGCGGCGATGAACTCGACGCCCTCGACCTTCGCGCGGATCATTCGGTTGACGGCGTTGCATCCTCCGCCGCCCACGCCGATCACCTTGATCTTCGCGCCCTGTTGATTTTCTTCGCTAAACGAAATTCGGATTCCCGCGTCTTTCGCCGTCATATCGTCCCCTCCAACAAAAAAATGGCCCTGCCCTGGCGGAGTTTTTCTCATCATCCACCAGCGAACATGCTTTTAATTTTTGCTACAAAGTTTCCGGGCTTCTGCGGCGCCTGGCGCCGTGCACGCGCGCCATACAGCAGCAGGCCGACTACGGTTGCATACTCTGGCTGGGAAAGTTCCTCGGGCATTCCTTCGAGCCCGCGCGGTGCGGCCAGGCGAACGGGCAAATTAAACATTTGCTCGGCCAGTTCCACCAGCCCCCTCAGGCGCGCTCCGCCACCGGACAGCACCAGACCGGCGGGGATCAGCCCGCCGAAACCGCCGCGCTGCAATTCATCGTGGACCAGCGAGAGGAGTTCCTGCGCCCGCGGTTCGACAATTTCGTTCAGCATGCGCGTGAATACGGTGCGCGGAGGGCGGTCGCCGACGCTGGCAATTTCAATCGGCTGATCGTCCGTAATCATGTCTTTGAACACACAGCCGTGCTCGCGCTTGATTTTTTCCGCCTCGGGAATGGGTGTGCGCAATCCGACGGCGAGATCGTTGGTGAAATGATCTCCGCCCACGGGAATCGCCGCGGCGTGACGCAGCATTCCGTTGCCGAACACAACCAATTCCGTGGTGCCGCCGCCGATATCGAGCAGGACGCATCCGAGCTCGCGTTCATCCTGTGTGAGGCAGGATTCCGCGGAGGCCAGCGGTTCGAGAACCGTGTCCGCGACTTCGATGCCCGCCTGATTCACGGCAATCACCAGATTCTGCATCGCCGAAGCGGAAGATGTGACCAGATGAACGTTGACTTCCAGACGCTGCCCAACCATGCCGAGCGGGTCGCGAATATTGTCGTGCGCGTCCAGGAGAAATTCCTGAGGCAGGACGTGCAGCACGACGCGATCTTCGGGCAGGGTGATATTGCGCGCCGCGTCCACCGCGTGCCGCACATCGTCGCGGTTGATGTCTCGCGGGCGGTTTCCGAGGGTGATCCCGCCGCGGCTGTTCACTCCGCGCACGTGGCTCCCCGCCACTCCCGCAATCGCGCGTTCCACCGGCACATGAGCGACACTCTCGGCTTCTTCAATTGCGCGCCGCACCGAGGTTGCCGTTGCGCCGATATTCGCAATCAGTCCCTTGCGCAGGCCCTTGGATTCGGCCGCGCCCATGGAAATAAATTTCACGTGCGTATCGTCTACTTCGCCGATCAGCGCGCACGTCTTCGAGCTGCCCACGTCCAGCGCTACGAGATATTTATCTTTCTTTGTCAACCCGCCACTCCTTCTTGTTTCCTCCGGCACGGGCGGGGACGCGTCCGAACCGGAGACTGGAAAATTCCGCTAATGTTTCTTGTGCACTGTTTTTGCATGCGCAACCCGCGCCGCGCTCGATGCCACGCTCTGGGGCGCGCCCGGCGCGACGTTGAGAGAAGGGCCCGGCGCTGCGGCCGCTGCAACGGTATTCGCTTCCGGATTCACCACCACCTGCCGCGCAAACCGCAAATCCACCGAATCCACGCTTCCGGCGCCGGCGCGCCACTGATCGATATTCTCCGACAACAGATGATAACGGTTTCCGAAATCGGAATCGCCAAAATGTATGAGAATTGCCTGTGGATTTCCGGCGGCGGACCCCAGACCGGTGAGCGTCACGCGCAGATCGGAAGCGTCGGAAAGGTCCACTTCGCTGATGTGATCGTCCGCGCCCGGCTGAGCCAGCTCAATCTCCTTCATAAACTGAGCGTACAATTTCAGGCGCTGCTCGCGCTGATCCATCGTCATGGATTCGGAGACGCCGCTTACGACCGGAAAATGGAATTCAGCCTCGGCGGGCCGCTCGAGAATCATGCCGTGCGAATCCACCAGGGAAAGATCGTTCTGCGTCCGGAGAAACGCCACTGGCACACGCTCGGTAATTTCCACGCGAATGCGATTGGGCATAACACGCTGCACGCCTGCCTCTTCCACCCACGGAAGCGATTCGATCGCCTTGAGCCGCTCGCCCAGCGGAACGCGAACCACGCTGCGTCCCATGTCCGCTGCAAATTTTTCGGCGATGGCGTCGCGATCCACGAATCGGTTTCCCGTAATTTCAATCTGATCTGCATTTTCGAGCATGACACTGGGAGAAAACAGGAAGAAGCGGCCCGCCTGGTAGAGGAAAAAGCCGGCGGCCATCGCGGCAATTCCTCCGACAAGCACGCGGCGGTACAGCGGCCACGTCTTGCGGCTGAATTTGCGCTTGCGGATCTCCACCGGCTTCTGCCGGCGGAGATACTTCGGCTCCTCTTCGGCCAGCGCATCTGCGGGAAGATAATCGGGTTCTGCGCTCATGATGGCTTCCAGACGATCACTTCTTCTTCGAGTTCCACGCCATACCGTTCGCGCACGCGATTTCGCACGTCGGCAATCAGCGCGAGCATATCGGCGGCAGTGGCGTGGCCCGCGTTCACAAAAAAATTGGCGTGGCGGTCGCTCACACGCGCGTCGCCGACCGAGTGGCCCTTCAGGCCAAGCTCATCGATCATCCTGCCGGCGGAGGCGCCCGGCGGATTCTTGAAAATACATCCTGCGCTTTTTTGATTCAGAGGCTGGCTGGCTCGCCGCTTCTCATTGCAGACGCGAATTCCTTGAAGTATTTCGCTGTACGGTTTGGACGGAAGTTCCAATCGCACCGACAGCATAATATCATCGGGAGCAAAAGATGTATGCCGGTATTCGAAATTTATTTCCGAGCCGCGCAGGGTCTCGATGCGCCCGGACGCCGGACGGAAGACTTGCACTTCCCGGACATGAGTTCCGATCTGCGTGCCGTACGCGCCCGCGTTCATCCGCAGAGCGCCGCCGATGGTTCCAGGAACGCCGATCAGACCTTCCATCCCGCCCAGGTTCTGCTTCGCGCACGTCGTGACGGTGCGGCCCAGGTCGGCGGCGCAATCCGCCCAGACGGAGTTGCCTTCAATGCGAATGTCCGGTTCACGTCGCGCGAGCTGCAGAATTACCCACGGCAATTCTCCGTCTGGGAGAAGGAGATTGCTGCCGCCGCCCATAAAACGGTAGGGCAGTCGGCTTTGTTTCAGCAATTGGACCAGTTCCGGCAGGGCTTCGTGTTTCTGAATGACGAGAAGATCGGACGTTCCTCCGATTCCGAGAGAAGTTTTTTCCGCCAGAGACACGCCCGGCCTGTGCTCGACGCCCAGGGCGACGATGGCCGCAGCAAGTTTCGGATCATCAATGCGCATTGTGCGTAACCCTTGCGCCCAACAACACAGCCAGTTCTCCCGGCGCGCGGCTGACGTTGCCCGCGCCAATCGTGAGAATTGCATCGCCCGGACGCGAGGCGCGAAGCAATTCTTCGATTCCCTCCTGCATGGAACTGTGGAAGACGACGTTCTTATGTCCCGCGGCGCGAATCGCGTCCGCCAGAGCCTGTCCAGTAATGCCGGGGATGGGCCGCTCGCCCGCCGCGTAGATGTCCATGAGCACAACCATGTCGGCCTGGTTGAACGCGCGGCAGAAGTCGTCCCATAGATGCTGCGTGCGCGTGTAGCGATGCGGTTGAAAAAGAACGAGGACACGCTCGAAGTGACAACTGCGAGCCGCTTCCAGCGTGGCGCGAATTTCCACGGGGTGATGGCCATAATCGTCGATCAACGTGATGTTATTGATGACGCCCTTGACGTCGAAGCGACGGCCCACTCCGGCGAATTCCTCCAGGCCAATGCGAATCAGGTCGGCAGGAACATTCAGATACAGCGCGACCGCCGCAGCCGCGGCGGCATTTCGCACATTGTGAATTCCTGGGGGCCCATTCAGATGAAATTTTCCAAGGTCGTCGCCGCGGTAGGTCAGGCGGAAAGTGGTTTCCAGGCCCAACAGTTCCACTTCGCTGACCACCAGATCGGCCTGGCTTGAGGTGCCGTAGGTGATCACGGGACGCTGCACGTTGGGGATGATGGCCTGAACATTCGGCTCATCGAGACACAGTACGGCGGCGCCGTAAAACGGGATGCGATTCACGAACTGCGTGAAAATTTCCTGAATTTCAGAAAGCGATTTGTAGGTGTCGAGATGTTCGCGGTCGATTGTAGTCACAACCGCGACGACGGGAGCGAGAAGCAGGAATGTGCGATCGCTTTCATCGGCTTCGACGACCATGTACTCGCCGCGCCCCAGGCGCGCGGTGGAGCCCAGATGATTCACGCGGCCTCCCACAACGAACGTGGGGTCAAGTCCGGCGGCGGCGAGAACACTCGCGGTCATCGACGTGGTTGTTGTCTTGCCGTGAGCCCCGGCGATGGCGATGCCGTATTTCAGTCGCATCAACTCGGCGAGCATTTCCGCGCGCGGAATTACGGGAATTTTGTGGCGATGCGCTTCGGCAACCTCGGGGTTGTCGCTGCGCACGGCGGAGGAAGTTACCACGACATGCGCGCCGAGAACCTGTTCGGCCTTGTGGCCTTCGAAAATTTCCGCGCCCAGATTCTGGAGCCGCTCGGTGATCGCGGAACTCTTCACGTCCGATCCGGTGACGCTGTAGCCCAGCGTCAGCAGCACTTCGGCGATTCCGCTCATGCCGATCCCGCCGATGCCGACCAGGTGTATGCGCTTAAAATTTCGAAATGTGACCATCATATTTTTCTTTTTCCCAATGTCCCGACAGCGCCGATTTGCTTACTCCACGAGCTTTGTCCCCTCGTTTTTTGGAGGGCCGAACTTTAGCTCGGCCATTCTCGTCCCCTGCGAACCCCGGCTTTAGCCGGTGAAGCTTCAGGGGCTAAAGCCCCGAGTCAGTCCACTCGTACGTCCGAGTTAAAGCTCGGACCTCCGAAAACAATCACCCCCGAATAACTTCCAGTTCCCGTTTCTGTTCCTCCACTTCAATGTCGACCCGGATGTCGATGTCGATTTTCCTTTATTTCCTCATCTTCCTTTACTTCCTTTGCTTCCTAAGTTTCCTTCGCCACGCCTTCAATCAAATCCACAATCTCCTCGACCGCCCGCGGCTTCGCGAGCGCACGCGCCTTCTCCGCCATGGCCCGTAACATTGCGGGCTGGTCGAGCAATTCAAAAATTTCCTGCGTAAGACGTTCCGCGGTGAGCTGGGGCTCCGGGATCAATCGCGCCGCGCCGGCGCGCTGCATTTCCTGGGCGTTGCGCAGTTGGTGGCTATCGGTGGAGGCGCCGAAGGGGATAAAGATGGCGGCGCGTCCGGCCGCCGCTATTTCCGCTGCCGTGATCGCTCCCGCTCGGCAGACGATCAAGTCCGCCTGGGCAAATCGCTCCGCCATGTTTGCGATGAAGGGCAATACCTCCGCGTTCATTTCGCGCTGGTGGTATGCAGCGCGCACGTCATTATAATCTCGTTCACCGGTCTGGTGAACGATCGAGATGTTATTTTTTTTCACCGCCAGCAAATCCATGGCAGCCATGAAGGTGCGATTGATGACCCGCGCACCCTGGCTGCCTCCTGAGATCAGGATATGAAAAGGTTCGGCGGGCGCGCTCGCGGGAATCGCGAAAAATTCGGGCCGCACGGGAATTCCGGTCCGTGTCGCCTTCGCGCCCCAGAGTTTTGTCGGCGCCTGGTAGGCAGTTGCGATGCGGGTGACCATGCGCGCAAGAATGCGATTGGTGAAACCCGGCTCGGCATTGGGCTCAAAAATTACGGTGGGCAAACCGCTTAGAACGGCCGCAAGCATCATCGGTCCGGCGGCATATCCGCCGACTCCCAGCGCAGCGACAACTTTGTGCCGCCGCAGGATCGAAAACGAATCGACCATCGCCGGAGCGAGCTTCGCGATGTTTCGCGCCAGCCTCACCCCGCCGATGCCCTTGAGGCCAGCCGAGCGAATCGTCTCCAGCTGAAATCCCGCCTCGGGGATGAGGCGCGCTTCAATGCCGCGCTGGGTTCCAACGAACACGACTTGCCTTTCTCCGCCGCGCGACAACCACTCGCGGGCGACGGCCATCGCCGGGAAAACATGGCCGCCGGTTCCGCCTCCGGCAATCAGCAGCCTCCCACTTCGCGATTCCTTCACGACGCGCGCCTCACGGCTCTCCGGATTGGGCGGCGCCTCGATCAATCCGCCTGCTGGCTGATGTTCAGGAGCACTCCGGTCGCCAGTAGCATCACCAGCAGGCTCGATCCGCCATAGCTGATAAACGGCAATGGAATTCCCTTGGTGGGCATCATTCCCAGCACCACGCCAAGATTGATCAGCGCCTGGCTCAAAACCATCACCGTGATGCCCAGCGCGGCGAGCCGCCCGAATTCATCCGTCGTCTTGAACGCCGAGCGCATCCCGCGCCACCCGTACATCGCAAACAATCCCAGAACGATGGCGCCGCCGATAAATCCCATCTCTTCGCACAACACCGCGAAAATAAAATCGGTGTGCGCTTCGGGCAAATAAAACAATTTCTGTTTGCTTTCCATCAGGCCGACGCCGGTGAAGCCCCCCGACCCGACGGCGATCAGCGATTGCAGCAATTGGAAGCCGCGCCCTTGCGGGTCCGCCGCCGGATTCAGGAACGCAACCACGCGCTCATAGCGCCACGAAACTCGGACGATCAGGAAATAAACGATGGGAATCGCTGCAAGACCCGCGCCGACGATGTATTTTCCATTCAGGCCCGCGACGTACAGCATCGCCACCGCGATGATGAAAATTTCCACGGCCGTGCCCAGATCCGGCTCAATCACAATTAACCCGACCAAAAGAAGAACAGGCCCGAGCGCCGGAATGATCGTGTGCTTCCAGTCGTTCATCCCAAAACTTTCGGGACGCCGCCGCTTTTCCAGAAACCAGGCCAGGTAAAAAATCACGGCGAGCTTGGCCAATTCGGATGGCTGCAGGCTGGCCGGACCGAAACGAATCCACCGGTGCGTGGCATGCGATTTGTCGAGGAAGAATGCGCCGATAAGCATGACCAGCACCGTAAACAAAGCGGTGAAAATTACTTCAGGACGCCGCAGCTTCCGGTAGTCCAGATTCATCACGGCCATCATTCCGATCAACCCGATCACAAGCCACAGGAGCTGGCGCAGCAGAAAGTGGGAACCGCTGCCGTATTGATCGCGTGCCGTGACCGCCGATGCGCTGAACACCATGATCGCCCCTACCAGGCACAAGGCCACGGTTGAGCCAAACATCCATCGGTCGGTTTGAAGATGCCGGGGCATGATTAAGCCTTTCGCGCGGGTTCGCCCGCCGCATTTTTTTGCGCGAGTTCGCGGACGAGTTGCTTGAAGACGCGCCCGCGCTGCTCGTAATTCTCAAACTGGTCGAAGCTCGCGCAGGCGGGAGACAGCAGCACGGTATCTCCGGGCTGCGCTCGCTCGCCGGCAATTTCCACGGCCCGTGCCATCGTGCCCGCGTGTTCGACGGGAACGACTCCCGCAAGTTGCGATTCAATTTTTTCGGCGGCGCTTCCAATCAGCAGCACCATGCGAGCGTGTTTCTTCAGCGCGGGTTGCAGGATGCCGTAGTCGCAACCTTTGTCCTTGCCGCCCAGAATCACCAGCACGTTTCCCGGAAATGCGTCCAGCGCCTTGAGCGTCGCATCGACATTTGTGGCTTTGGAATCGTTGAAATATTCCACGCCCGAAACGGCGCCCACAAATTCGATTCGATGTTCGACTCCTGCGAAGCTGCGTACACCTTCCGAAATCATCTCGGGCTCGACGCCGGCAATCCTTGTGGCCGCCGCGGCAGCCAGAACATTTTCGACATTGTGATCGCCGCGCAACCCGATATTTCGTTTCCGCAACAGAACGGTTTCGGTGGCATCGCGGCGGAACACAATTTCATCGTTGCGGACAAAACATCCCGGCTCGACGCGCTTTTGCCGGCTGAACCAGACGACCTGAGGTTTCGACGGCGCATACCGTGCGGCAATTTCGTCGTCCGCGTTAATGACGGCGAAATCTGCTTCGGTCTGATTTTCAAACATGCGCGCCTTGGCGCGGCCATACAGTTCAAACGATCCGTGCCGGTCCAGATGATCCGGCGTGAGATTGAGCAGCACGGCGATATCCGGCCGGAACGCGGAGATCGATTCGAGCTGGAAGCTGCTCGCTTCGACCACGGTAAATCCGGAATCGCTCGAAACGTCCACGCGCGAAATGAGCGGAGTGCCGATATTTCCGGCGACCTGCACCGGCACGCCGGCAGTTTCCAGAATGTGCCCGATGAGTGATGTCGTCGTAGTCTTCCCGTTCGATCCGGTGATGCAGATCAGCCGTCCGCGCAAAAAACGCCACGCCAGTTCGATTTCGCTCCACACGGGAACGCCGACGGCGCGAGCGGCGGCCAGGGCCGCCATCGTCGGCGGCACTCCAGGGCTTGGAACGATCAAATCCTGCTCGGCAAAAGTCTCCGCGCGGTGCCCGCCCAATTCGAGCGCGACGCCCGCAGCGCGCAATTTCGAGGCGGTCTCGGCGACCT
>Ga0265316_10002464_pt1 | contig 19199 bp, 14 predicted proteins | sample 4522metaG_FD_202092 | JGI IMG/M metagenome (GOLD analysis project Ga0265316, IMG submission 202092) | Rhizosphere microbial communities from Carex aquatilis grown in University of Washington, Seatle, WA, United States - 4-5-22 metaG | ecosystem: Host-associated > Plants > Roots > Rhizosphere >... | reverse complement strand
ATTTTGGAATTACGGTTCATGATGAAAACGGATTAAAAGTTATAAGAACAATTTCATGGAAGATTCCTAAAGTTGAACAACTAAACGTAATTAAGTGGTCGTGGAAGAATAGAAAAATGGCCAATTGGTTTTTCAAACGTTATGAAAAACCTGATATTATTTATGTATTCAGCTCAATATGGGCAGGATGGCCCGCATCAAGTATTTCAAAGAAACATCGGATACCACTTGTTATTTCAGAGCATCGGGGGAGATTTGTTGACAATAATCCGTATGCTGGTAAATTAATAAAGAATTTTTACCTGTCATATTTGAAAGCCAGCTTTAAAGTCGCTTCCAGAATTATCACGGTCTCGACCAGATTACAACCGTCTATTCAAAGAATTGCCGGAATTGATAAAAACAAATTTATTACCATTCCCAATTTAGTAGATACTGAATTTTTTACTTCGATAAATAAGTCATCTTCCGGGAACCCTTTTATTTTCTTTTCATTAGGTGTTCTGGAATTTTTAAAAGGAATGGATGTTTTGCTTAAGGCATTTGGTATTTATTTAGAAAAAAATAATCCTGCAGCTGAATTATGGATTGGTGGTGATGGTGCACTAAAAAATGATCTTGAAGAACTGGCAAGAAAATTAAATATTGAATCAAATGTTAAGTTTTTGGGAGTATTAAACCGCATTCAGGTGCGCAACTCTTTGAATCAAGCCGATGCATTTGTTTTGGCAACAAGGATAGAATCTTTTGGCGTAGTTTTTATTGAAGCTATGGCATCTGGATTACCTGTAATTGGAACAAGGAGCGGTGGCCCTGAAGAAATTATCGTGCCTGGTACCGGTATTGTAACGGAAATCGACAATGTTGACCAGTTTGCAGAAGCCATGAAAGATATTGTTGAAAATATAGATAAATTCGACAGAAAATTTATAAGAAACTATGCAATTGAAAACTTTAGTAAGGATCATATTGCAAAAAAGCATATTGAATTATTTAATGAAGTAATTCTGGAATATAATAACAAAAAATCTTCAATGTCATAATACTTTCATGATACAGATTCAACTAGTCAGAAATAATGGTTTTTTGTGGTATTCGGATCATAACATCCATGTAAAAGGCTATGTTTTTGATAAGGACGAGAAATATTTGCAGGGTAACTCGTTAATTCAGTATTTTAAAAATATTACAGATGAAAAAGCATTTGCGGAAATTCTTAAGTTCAGCAATGGTTTATTTGATGTAATAATCGAGACCGGAAATGGCATTTTAGCGGCTGTTGATATTATAAGGGCATTTCCTCTTTTTTATTCGTTGAGTCCTCAGGGTTTGATTATTTCCGACGAACCGGACATTATAATTAATACTTTTTCAGAACATTCTTTTAATAAGTTAAATGTTGCAGAATTCCTTTCTGCCGGATATGTGACAGGTAACGAGACACTGGTTGAAGGAATTCATCAGTTGCTTGCAGGAAAATATCTTTATTTTGACGGAAATTCATTAAAAAATCGATATTATTTTAATTATTCGATAACAACTCCATTTCCTGAAAATTATGAAGGTTTAAAAATTGTCGGAAAAAATGTTATTGAACGAACATTTAAGAGACTAATTGATTCCTTAAATGGCAGGACGGCAATAGTTCCACTAAGCGGTGGCTTCGATTCAAGATTGATAGTTGCAATGTTAAAATTCTATAAGTATGAAAATGTTTGTTGTTTTACTTATGGTAGAAAAAATAACAGTGAAATTGTCTTATCAAAGCAGGTAGCTGATGCGTTAGGGTACAGATGGATTTATATTGAATATAACCACGAGTTGATTGATGGTTTTATTGACGATAACGTTTTTATGGAATATTATAAATATTCTTCTAATTACACATCCATGTTTTTTATGCAGGAATATTTTGCTGTGAAATATTTAAAGGATAATAATATTATCCCGCCAGATTCAATCTTTATACCTGGACATTCGGGAGATTTTCTCGGTGGCAGCCAGTTGACAAAGTTTAATATCAGGGAAAATTTTACATTTAATAAAATTCCAGATAAGATTTTACAAACAAAGTACGGTTTGGTAAGCCTTAATACTAAATTCGATAAATTGTTCAAGATTAAAATATCAAAAGAAATAGAATCATTAGTTGATACGAATTTACGTTATCTCCCATATTCAGTTTTTGAAGACTGGGACTGCAAAGAAAAACTTTCAAAGTTTAATGCTAATTCTGTGAGTATTTATAGCTTTTTCGGTTATGAATTCCGTTTGCCCTTTTGGGATTTTGAAATAACTGAGTTTTTCAAACAAGTCCCTTATAAATTCAAATGGGAAAAACTGTTATATGATCAAGTTGTTAAAGAATACTTTACAAAATACAATATTAATTTCAGGAAAGAACTTCAATCATCAATATTTGTTATTAAAAAACAATTGCTGAAAAATAAGCTAAAGTCTTGTCTTCCTTCAGGTTTGAAATATTTTCTGATGAATAAATTCGATAATTATTATTATTATGAAATTACCGGCATTATGAAAAAGCAAATGATCAACGACAACAAAAAATATTATCGAAAGTTTGCCATTGGAAACGGCAATATTGTTCAATGGTATATCTATAAATTGCGAAAAGATGAGAGGTTCTCCAGTTTATCCTGATTATCCAAGTTAAACAACAGGCGAAATTAGCTTATCGAAATTTTAATTAGTGTACATTTGAAATAAAAAATACTTAAAATTTAATTCTATGGCCCAATCACTAAAAAATTCAATTTGTATTGCATGCCTGGCAATATTAATGACTTTAAATTTCTCTTGTTCAACATACAAAAACCCAGCAAAACCAGTTGAGGAAAGGGTTAAAGATTTACTGGGTAAAATGACCCTTGAGGAAAAGCTACTGTTGTTAAGCGGCGATTCGACCGGTTTTGATACCCGCGAAATTAAACGATTGGGTATCCCTGCAATTCATATTACAGATGGTCCGCTTGGTGTGCGTTATGAAAAAGCGACCTCTTTTCCTGCAGGAACTGCAATGGCAGCATCATGGGATACTTCACTGATGAAAGAAATTTCAGCAGCCATGGCTTATGAGGCCAAAGCAAAAGGAAGAGACTATTTATTGGGACCTTGTGTTTGCATTCAGCGTTTTCCTTTTGGGGGTCGCAATTTCGAAACTTACAGTGAGGATCCATATCTTGCTTCACGAATGGCTGTGAGCTGGGTTAAAGGCTTGCAAAGTCAAAAGGTAATTGCTGCTGTGAAACACTTTGCAATGAATGACCAGGAATGGGAACGCAATAACTATGATATTATAGCTGATGAACGAACTATGCGGGAAATTCACCTTCCGGCATTCGAAGCTGCAGTCACTGAAGGAGGCGCATGGTCAGTGATGGCAGCATATAACAAAGTGAACGGACATCATTGTACAGAGAATGAACATTTGCTGAAAGATATTTTGAAAGGTGACTGGGGTTTCAAAGGTTTTGTGATTTCCGACTGGGTTTCTGTTTACAATACTGTTAATGCTGCCAATGCAGGATTGGATTTGGAAATGCCTCAAGGTGTTTATTTTAAGACAGATAGTTTACAGAAAGCATTAAAAGAGGGCAAAATAAGCGAAGAAACAATAAATGATAAAGTAAGCAGACTTTTGCGTGTGATGTTCCTTGCCGGATTATTCGATGATAAAGCAGCTCATGATACTGCAATATTCACAACGGACCATAAAAAACTTGCTTTAAAATCTGCTGAGGAAGGGATAGTTTTACTTAAAAATCAGAATAATATTTTACCTCTTGAAATTTCGAAAATTAAAAAAATTGCTGTTATAGGTCCCAATGCTGAAAAATGCCGTACGAATGGTGGCGGCAGTTCTCTGGTTAAACCTTATTATTCTGTGAGTCCGTTAGCCGGCATCAAATCAAGAACCAATAATAAAATAGAGATTACGTATGCCATTGGCGATAACTTTGATGTTCCGGAAACAAACCCGGTGAAAAAACAATATTTACTAACTCCGGATAAGAAGCAAAACGGATTGTTGGCCGAATATTTCAACAACATGACTTTATCCGGAAAACCGGTATTGACAAAAGTTGTTAACAACGTTGATTTTAGCTGGTCGGAAAAAACTCCCGGTCCTTTGATAGGTGCAAATAATTTCTCAGTTCGTTTCTCAGGCTATATTTTTCCTGATAAAAATACTTATTGCACTTTGTACACATACAGTGATGACGGGGTACGCGTATTCTTGGATGATAAGCTTATTATAAATAACTGGACAGATCATGGTGCGCTCTACGATACTTATGAAATCAAACTTGAAAAAGGGAAAGCTAATAAACTGGTGGTGGAATTTTACCAACATGCCGGCGATGCTGTTATCCAAATGGGCTGGAACTATGATGCTCCGGTAAGACAAAAATCACTTATTGAAGAAGCTACTGAATTGGCAAAATCCTGCGATATAGCAATAATTTTTGCTGGATTGTCCAACGCACTTGAAAGTGAAGGCAGAGATCCTGCAACTATTGAGCTTCCTTCAAAACAGAAGGATCTGATTATGGAAGTAGCAAAGGTAAATCCTAACACGATTGTTGTATTAAACGGGGGTGTCGCACTTAGTGTGCAACCCTGGTTGAAAGATGTCAAAGCACTTCTGGATATGTTTTATCTCGGTCAGGAAACCGGAAATGCAATTGCATCAGTTTTATTCGGTGATGTAAATCCTTCTGGCAAACTGCCATTTTCATTTATAAAAAATACGGATCAGTCTCCAGCGTTTAAGGATTATTTAAACCCCGATCTTAAAATAAAATATTCCGAAGGCGTGTTTGTCGGTTACCGCTACCTGGATAAAAATAAGCTGGAACCTGAGTTCCCATTTGGGTTTGGATTGTCTTATACAACATTTGAATACAACAATATTAAAGTAAAGGACCTCGGCAAAAAGATGTACGAAATTAGTGCCGAAATTAAAAACACCGGTAAAATAAAAGGTAATGAAATTGCCCAGTTGTATTTAAGTGATAAGGAATCTTCGGTGCCTCGTCCGTTAAAGGAACTAAAAGGCTTTTCACGTGTATCCATTGAACCGGGTGAAACTAAAACCATTGTCATGAAGCTGAAAGAGCGTGATTTTGCTTTCTGGGACATAGTTTCAAATAACTGGAAAGTTGAACCTGGTGAATTTGAATTATTGGTAGGTAGTAATTCAAGAGATATCAAACTGAAGCAAACTATTGAAGTTAAATGATTGCAAAAATTAACTGAAAAAAGGCAACTAAAGATCGAGTAGAGAAAAATGGTTTAATATTTTATGACAAGGAGAAAAAAAAATATATCAAATTCAGCTTTTAAGAATGGTTCGAAAAGTAATTCAAATGAAGCAATAGATGTTTCATTTATTATTCCAATAACCAGAAAAGAAGAATTAGGTAAATTGGGATTAATCAAAGAAAGCTTTTCTTTTCTCGAGGATAAAAATTATGCAAATACAGAAATCATTTTAGTTAGCACTACTCAATTTGAAGAGGAATGCAAACAATTTACTTTAGACCAGTTAATAAATGTCCGGGTTATTTCTTCAGTTTCATTATATTTTAATGAAAACATGGTTTTAGCTGCAGAACAGGCACAGAAGAAATTTATTTGCCTTTTACAGTTAGATCAGATTAAATCACCTTTTAATCCATCCATTATTTTAGGTATTGAAACAAGTAAAATTCATGAAAAAGAAATTTTGAATTTTACATCAGAAAATAAAAGAAATGGTTTATTCAATAAAAGCAATTACTACATTTTAATCGGGCAAACAGGAAAGCTTAAAGAGATTTTCGGACTTATCCCTTCCAAATCGCACGAATTTATTGAACATTTAATTTACATTTTAAAGAAAGAAAAATTTCATTTTGAAAATTTTCTTTTGCCAAAAGATGTTCATTCTAAATCAAAACGATCTGATTTTTTTAATTCGAAAATCATATCTATAACAGCATGGTTTAATTGGTTTTTTAAGATCCCGGTAAAAGATATTATTAATTCAAAAGGAATTTTCTCACAATCATTTTACAGGTTGATCTTTGTTTGCACCGCATTATTCATAATGTTCCTTTTGCCATTTTTAAGCAGAGATGCAGGTATTTCCGGGGATGAAGTCAAACATCGAAATCAGGCAATAAAAGTTTATCATTACTACGAAACATGGGGTAAAGATACCAGTGCATTATATAATATTAATGCCAAAGATCCGATGCAATTCAATGGCCAGTCATTCGATGTGATAAACTATTTTATAGAGAAGACATTCAATATCGAAAAGATATATGAAACCCGTCATTTATTAAATGCATTGGTAGGATGGCTCATAATTCTTTTTGCAGGTCTTCTTGCCAAAGAATTAATGGGATGGGGAGCGGGAATTTCAACAATGATTTTATTACTTATAACATCGACATTCCTCGGGCATACCTATAATAACAATAAGGATATCCCGCTTGCTTTGGGTTTTATTTTAAGTACTTACTATACAATAAAATTCTTTAGTCAATTACCCAGGCCTGAATTAAAAATTCTTATTATGCTATGCTTAAGTATAGCTATCGCGATAAGCACCAGGATTGTTGGTGTATTGTTATTTGGCTACATAAGTATATATGCACTTTTGTTTGTAATTCAAAATATAAAAAAGCAACAGGATAAAAAAGGATATTTAATAGGAATATTCAAATATTTAGTAATCATTTTTGTTTCAGGATATTTTATCGGGATTCTTCTTTGGCCCTATGCTTTAGAAAATCCTATCAGTAGTTTTTTTGAAATAAATAAGGCCATAAAGAATTTTCCCCTGGCATTGAACCAGGTTTTTGAAGGTCAATTAGTCTGGTCCGACCATATTCCATGGTATTATGTACCCAAATACATGCTAATTACTATTCCGGCAGTTATTCTGGTTGGCATCTTACTTTTCTTAATTTTTTCTTATAGAATTTTTACAAAAAGTAAATGGTTGCAAATTTTTATCGTGGCCTTTAGTTTTCTTTTTCCAATTGCTTATGCATGCTTTTACAACAAAAATGATTACGGAGGCTGGAGGCATCTTATTTTCGCATTTCCACCTTTGGTTATTTGCGCTGTTTCAGGCTATAGTGCTTTTTTAAAATTATTTGCAAACCGGAAAATCCGTTCAATAATTTTAATCGTTATTGCTGCTCTTTTATTTAAACCTGTTGCCCACATTATTAGAAATCATCCTTTGGAGTATGTCTATTACAATGAACTTGAAGGAGGTGTTGACAAGGCTTATGGCAATTATGAAATGGATTACTTTCAAAATAGTTTTCGAGGCGCTTCCGAATGGTTATTAAAAAGGATAAAAGCATCGAATCCTAAAAAAGACAAAAAAATAATAATAGCAGCTAACGGATATATAAACTATTTTTTCAGAAAAGACACGGCATTAATTAGTACTATTTATTGTAATTATTATAACAGGAAAAATTTTGATTGGGATTTTATGATTGCTTGCAATACTTACATTGATCCGGATCGGTTAAGGGATAAATCATATCCCCCTGCAAATACAATTTACAAGATAAAGGTTGATAATGCAATAGTTTGCGCTATTCTCGAACGAAAGCAAAAATATGATTTGCAGGCTTCAAAATCTCTTGAATCGGGTGATATTCTGAAAGCAATTGCGCTATATGAAAAAGCATATGCCATTGAACCGGAAAATAATGATATTTCACACAATTTAATTAAATGTTATATCATGAATAAAAACTTTGATATAGCATTTCAAAAAATCGACAGTATATTAAAAATTGATCCTTACAGAGAAGAGGTTCTAATTTTGAGAGGCATTGCATTTTTGAATACTAATAAATTGAAGGACGCTTTGAATCAATTTAATGAAATAATTCAGAAGGTTAATTCCAAAAATCCAAATGCCTATTACTATTTAGGTGTTTGTTTTCAGATTCAAAAAAAGTATGATGAAGCACTTAGGTATTTTATCAAGTGCCTGAAATTGAGCCGTAATAATAAGTTAGTCTATCTTCAAATTGCAAACATTCTTAAACTTCAACATAAGGATAAAGAAGCAAGACAGGTAATGAGTTTGTATAAAAAGTTACAATTAAAATGAAATCAATTTAGAATTAATTCTGTCAATGGCTTCAAATTTTTCAATAACGAAATTGAATTATGAAACTTACTTCTAAAATAAGTATAATTCTTTGAAAATGATGAATAAAAAATTGCTCTATTTCACCGTGATTATATCTTTTAGCCTCAATTCGGGTGAGGCAAATGCACAGAACGAACCTGTATATATTGTAAAGAAAGCAAGCTCGACTATAAATATAAACGGCATCCTGGATGAAAAGGATTGGATAAATGCAGATACTACTTCACACTTTGTGATTTTGGGAAATAATGTTGCCCCTCCTCTTACAACAACCTGGGCGAAAATGTTATGGGACAATGAAAATCTTTACATTGGCATGTATTGTCAGGATAAAAATATTTGGGCCCAAATGACAACACACGATGCTCCATTATATATGGAAGATGCTGTTGAAGTATATATTGATGCGGACCAGGATGGCATGAACTACATCGAGTTTGAATTAAATCCCCTGAATACAACATTTGATTTATGGCTCACAAGACCATACGCCAATGGAGGCATTGCCCATCCCGATTGGAATTTTGTGAATGTAACTACTGCTGTTAAAATTAATGGAACCATTGCCGACAGTTCTGATGTTGATAGTAGCTGGACCTGTGAAATGAAATTTCCATTTTCCGAAATGCAATTTGTTGCACCGGATATGAATTACCCTCCGCAGAACAATGACATCTGGCGTATCAATCTTTACCGCTTCGATAGAGGAAATCCTGATGTTTCTAAGCACGAAGAAACAGGATGGAGCCAAACGGGTGGAGGTCAGCATGTGCCGGCAAAATTTGGTGTTTTATGGTTCAAAAACAACATTACTCAGGTGGCACAAACTAAAGATCCTGCTTTATCTGACAGACCTGTGCTTTTCCAGAATTTTCCTAATCCTTTCAGAACTTCAACTTCAGTCGATTACTATGTTCCAAAAGCCAGTATTGTTACGCTTAGAATATTTGATATGGTTGGAGTGCCAATATTTTCAATTTCTAATAGAAACATTCAGGGAGGACAATATTCATTTATTGTAAACGCCAATTCTCTGAAACCAGGCATATATAATTATACAATTCAAACAGGTATTTACATCACAGATGCCAGGAAAATGATTGTTCTGTAATAATAAATGATTCAATATTCAGCAATAATAACAAAGGATATTCTTAAATTCCGTATAGTCATGCTTAGCGTGGTCTAAGTATTTGTTTAATGAACATCCCTCCACTTCACTTGGGATGACCTTTTAAAATCTTTGTGGTTATTGACGAAAACTCGTAATAAATAAAATCAGTATTGAAATTGAAGAATTTAGAATAGCGTATTTATTAATTTCCGCCTATTAATTCTTTCTTAACAAATCAGGGTTATAATTTACACCCGGAGAATCAATTGTTCTTTTCATCAATTTGAGAAAGTCATGAAAACGCCTATGCTTCCATCGTTTGTGCGACCAAAGCCAGATGGTTGGATCACGAATAATCATATTTTCAAGGTAATGCGTGCATTTTTCTGTTATTTCAAATTCTTTAGTTTGAGCCGGATTGTCTTCAATTAATTGAAACGAAGCTTCATATTTTCCTCTTCCTGTCTTTTTAATATCAAGAAAGAAAACCGGCAGATCTAGTTTTTTGCTTAGTTTTTCAGGTCCTAAAAGAACAGGGGTTTCCTGGTTGAGAAAAATGGTCCAATAACGAACGTTGAAAATATCAGGCGCCTGGTCACCTAACATATATGCTATAGTTGGAATTCCATTCTGGATATTTCTAACCAGTCGTTTGGCAATATTGTTCATTAATACCGGCTCTAATTTCATTCTGCCACGGGTCATAACAAAAAATTTTTCAAATCCTTTATTGGACTGTGTTTTGTAAGCAGCAAATATCCGGTGTTTTAAAAACAACTGCATATTTAACGACATTTCCCAATTTCCATAATGTGCAGCTACAAGAATAATACTTTTGTTTTTTTGAAAATAGGGTTCAAATATTTCAGGATTTTTGTAAGTAAAATGTTTATTTAACCTTCTCTTGTTAATGTATGGAAGAGTTAGATTTTCAAAGAAACTATCGCAAAAATATCTGTAAAAACTTTTCTCAATACATTTCAATTCATTACCCATCTTTTCAGGGAATGACTTTGAAAGGTTAACAACAATAGTATCTCTTCTGTACCGAATAAAATAATACAAAATAAAGTATGCAACATCTGAGAACAGATAGAGTACCCTGAAAGGAATTATACTTGCAATTCCTGAACCAATGATGAGTAAGTAATATGATATGAAATCTGCCATTTTTTATTATTCGATTTTAATTCCTAAATTAATCCATAACCACCGTTTCCATTTAATTTTAGGAAAGTTTCTATGTCTGTATGCTGCATTTTTACTTGTTAATCTGTAAAGATTATGATTCATAATATAAGAGCTGATTCTTTTTTCGAAAAGCTCTCCTCCATACTTGGGATATCTCTCAGATGCAGGATGTGATTCGTTGTAAATGTCTTTCCTGTAATTTTTGACATTTATAAGATAACACTGGTCCGAAAAACCAAAACTGAAGTAAAATAAGTCGTCCTCATCAAATGATTGAGATTTAGCTTCATCAAATTTCTTATTCCAGACGGGGTTGGCTAAAAAATATTGTGGATTTTTTTTCATGGCTTGAATGGCATCATCAATCCAGGGTTTACGTATTTGCAAAAACGTATCTCCTGAAAAGTGCAACAAATATTCGGTTTTGCATAAATAAATTCCCACCAGTTCCTGTATTGAATAATAATATCCTCCATTAAACGAATCGGCATTAATATTAAACGCTTTTAATACCATATCAGCCTGCTCCTCTACTACAACATAAGAATCAATTATATTCTTGTCAACACATTTATCCGCAAACTTTTTAACATGATTCAGGTCGTTGACATTATTTATATATAATACTCGCTCAGTAAAAGGGTAATCGCATGATTCAATCATTTTCTTTAATCTGCCGGCTTTTAATAAAAATTCCCAGTCATTTTCATAACATTTTGTTTCGAAAGTCAATGGAAAAGGCATAAGAAAATTAAATTATTATTTTTATATTTCTTAATTTTTATAAAGCAATTACCAAAATTAAAGAAATTAATTAATTCAGCAAGATAGCTTTATAACAGATAAAGTAAAGTCAAATTTATAATGTCTCAATAAAATAAAGACTTGTTTCTGAATTCATTTGGATTTTTTCCAAATCTTTGGCAAAGGAATAATTTCATTTACTGAATGTTCGTATTTCTCATATTCAATGCCAAATTGTTCTTTAAGAACTTTATATTCGCCATGAATTGAGACTTTGAAATTTAAATATAGTACCAAATCAATTGTTACTATCATTCCGGACTGGAATAATAGAGCCAGGGATGGTATAATAAATACAATAAAAGTTGCGTATATGGGATTACGGCATAAGCTATAAGTACCTGTTGTTATTAATTTTCCCTTGTTAAATTCTTTAAAAAAAACAATCGCTGTTGAAGCATAAAAAATCAGTCCAGCTAAAAGTAAAATATATCCTGAAATATTGCCAACCTGCTTGCCAATAAAATTCATTTTAAGGAATTCAGGATTCAACCGGATTAATATTATAGCAAGTATAATGTAAGGCAATGTGATCAAAAACAGCTTTGGTCCGATTCCTTCCCAGGTCATTTTCTTTTCCATACTTTTTGATTTTAATTTCGTTCTTAATAATTATCTATTTCATAGTTGATTGTTTAGCAATACGTTCCTATTTGCAATTTTACAAAAAATATGCTAAATACAGAGTTAGTCGCCACTAAAAACACCAAAGTCCTAAATCTTACCAAAAGAAGTACACATTTTTACTGCCTTTTGTGGGTTTTGGTGTTCTTGACCTTTGGTGGCAATTATATTTTCTGCTTTGTGTATATTATAAGGTACCAAGTTCTATCAATGCAATTATATGAGAATATGGATTTGATTGTATTGTATTCACCAATTATAATTCAATGTCGTTTTTATTATAGGTCATACTTCGATAGGCTCAGCATGACCTAATTACTTAGTCACCCTGAGTCCGCCGCGGCGGAGTCGAAGGGTGTCTTAATGCTTAATTAAACGACATTGAATTATAATTTCTCAGGAATTAACTATTGGACTTAAATGCTTACAAATAGTATTTTAATTTAACGGAACAGAATGACTAAAAAGTTTAATTTTGCTTTCAGGATAATAATTTGTGATTAAAATTGAAACTAATAAAATTTGTTCAGCGAAAAAGGGCTCTTGGTGATGTTTTATGGATCGAGCCAGTATTGCGACTTTTAGCTCGTGATTATCGTTTTGTAGTTGTCAATACTCTTTATGCTGATCTTTTTAAGAACTACCCTTTAAAAAATGTCTATTTCAGAAAAAATCAACATCCTCTGATTAAAATTGTCCGCGAAATTAGCAAAGCATTATTTCGTAGTGCCGGCTTCCTTGATTTTGACAATGTATATGAAAAATCTCCAGGGATGCACATTCTGCAGGCATACTTTATTGCTGCCGGGTACCCGAACGAAACTCTTACATACCCTAAAATTTATCCCTCTGTTATGCATGATAACATTAAAAGAAAGAAGAATGTTGTAATTCACCTGAGTGCATCCAGTAATCAGAAAAATTACCGCACAATAGAAGGAGTGGATTGGATTCGTATTAAAAATTACTTTGAAAGTTGCAACATTCATGTCATAGGTATTTCTGATGAACTTTCTCATGAAAATTATTATTCGGAAATAGTGTCCCCAACAATCCAGGAACTTATAACCATTATTGATAATTGTGACTTGTTTATTGGTCTTGATTCCGGACCGAGCCATATTGCAGCTTCACTAAAAAAGAAAGCAATAATTTTCTTTGGTTCTGTCAATCCGGCGTATCGTCATCTTATGAATGAGTTCACAGGGAAAATTATTCAAAATCCATGTATTTATGCAGGATGTTATCATGAGTTTTTTGATAGTGAAAAAAGAAAATGCCTGCTTGTTGATGATTCGGTGACTGCGCCATGTTGTCGTTTTACGACTGATGAACTTTTATCAGCAATTGAATCTGTTCAAACGTTTTAGTTTTAGGACGAATTTTATTTTAAGTTTTAAGTTTTTGCATCATTGCCTAAATAAACCGCTGAGACGCAGAGACGCTAAGGATTTATAAAACTCTACACCTTTGCGGTTAAAATAATTATTTAAAAAAGTGTTTTCAATTGAATTTTAAATTTCATAGATATTTATAAAAGCATTTTTTTAATTGTTATGAAACAATATTCTTTTTAAAAAGATTGGTATTGAAATACTTACAAAAAAAATAATTACCTTAAATGATCAATTAAAGGCATTAATATTTCTTATATTTAAGAATCATTAGATGAAAATAATACCTACTAAAATTTACCTGACATGAATATTTCAAATAACACAATACTTATTACCGGAGGCGCTACCGGTATTGGTTTAGCTTTGGTTGAGAAGCTTGAAGAAACAAATAAAATTATTATTTGCGGACGACGTGAAAATAAAATCCTGGAAGTGAAAAAAAGATTTCCAAACATTCATATCAAGGTTTGTGATTTACAAAATCAGGAGCAAAGAATTGAATTGGTAGAATGGTTATTGCAAAATCACAGCGATATCAATATTTTAATAAATAATGCCGGTATTCAGAGAGAGATAAATTTTTTGAAAAATAATATTTTGGAAGATCTGACGCGGGAAACTGAAATCAATTTAATTGCGCCGGTCCATTTGTGCTCGTTATTAATTTCACATTTAAAATCCAAAGCAAATGCTGCAATAATAAATGTCAGCTCGGGCCTGGCATTTACACCTCTTGCTTTTATGCCCATGTATTGTGCTACCAAAGCAGCATTGCATTCATTTTGTCTTTCATTGCGGCATCAGCTATCTAAAACAAATATCAAAGTTTTTGAAATTATACCGCCAACTGTAGATACAGAATTGGATCAGGGCAGGCGAGACAGAAACCAGCAATCCAACAGGGGCATTAGTGCTGACGAATGTGCATCCCAAGCTTTGGAAGCCATCAAAAATGATATTTATGAAGCAGCTATCGGATCTGCTGTAAATTTAAGATTAAAGCGTGAAGAGATGTTTGGTAACCTGAATCATTAAACAATTCATCTCCTCCTTTTTAATTTGAGGTTAATATACATTTCTTTAGAATGTGGCACAAAATCTTTTGAATCAGCAATGGCTTTAACTTGTATGCCAGAGTTTAATTTAAGGGATTTTTTAGAATTTCCATTAATATAATTTATAGTTGCGTTTAACAGTTCTTCATTAGTATCTCCAAAGGGTAATAAATTATCAATATACTCTGTATCAATAGCAGTAGGAGTAAACCCGTTAGAATAATCAGTCAAACCTGCAGAATTTACAAGTTTCAAAACTATTGGCTGCATGGCCCATTTATGATTTGGATTTAATACGCCATTTTGATCATAATCTTTAATAGTCATGGAGCCTACATACTTACCAACAGTATTGGTACCCACGGTTATTACGTCAATATAAGGTTTAAGTCCGGATATTACCAGTTCACTGGCAGAAGCAGTGCTACCGGTAGTTATAATATACACTTTACTTAAGTTTAATGAATTTATAGTCGCTTCTGGAGCAACATCTGTTTTTGCAATTTTATCAACAAACCTTGATATTAAATAATTTGAGCCAAAAGAATCTACAATATAGGATTGAAAAGCACTATTAAATTGTTCTGAAACAAATTCTTTGGTTGTATCAGTGGAATAAATCATGCTTGAAAGATAGATTGCAGATGATATTGCTCCACCCGGATTATATCTTAGATCCAAAATAAGCTGCTGAATACCCTCATTTTTGAAATGGTTAAAAACATCGTTTAATTGAAGATCGTAATCTGAAACAAATTGGTTATAAACCAGGTACCCTGTTTTCTTATTGTTAATAACCAGAATTGTATCCAGGTAAATAGGATTCTCATGTACTTCAGCGGCAGTTAAAGTGATTGTTCTTCCATTTGGTGTTATGATATGATTAGAAATATATGCAAAATCAAGAGTATATGAATCTTTATTTTCAAGCAAACTTTTATAATTTGATATAGTCAATTGCTGTCCGTCAACTTTAATAAAAACATCGCCCCTTCTAATACCTGCATTATCTGCCGGACCTCCTTTCACAACATATCTCTCAACGCCAATTACATTATTTGAATTAGCTAATTGATAAAGCCGGAAATTATCACCCATTGATTTGGTAATTCCCTGGAATTCCTGCTCCAATGCTGTATAATCATCAACAATCCACGAAAATCTGTCAGTGCTGCCATAATTATACAATAAACTATAAAATAGTTTTTCATGATCACTATATTGGTATAAGAAAGCATTCCAATCAGCTTGAGAATTAAATTTACTTGCTGATAAATTTGGAACATCATCAACCCATAGGTAATAATTATGAAGACCTGACCAGATAAACTGATTGATTTCCAAATCCTTTGCACTTATTTGAGTTGTATTGTCCTTTTTACAGCCGGTAATAACGAATCCGGCCAAAAGAATTACAAGGAATACTTTAGAATTAAATCTTTTCATGGCATATTTTTTGATTATTAACGGTTTAAAATTAAAAATATTTAATTTTGAAATACTAAAATTTACCTGAAATTTTAGTATTATTTTAACAATTAATATCCGGTTAATGAGGTTCAAAATTCAAATTTTAGGCATTTCTTTTATATTTTCTCTATTGGGAATCAGGTGTAATATGATGAAATGTACTGGGGAAAGACTATTTGAAATAAAAAATGCTTATTATCAGTCGTGGGTTGCCAAAACTAATGAAAATGGAACTAATATTTTCATTGATTTAGTTAAAACCAAAGAAGGAGTTACCTTCGATTCAATTATTTTCAGGGGTTTAAAATTGCCGGTATTTATTGAAGATAAAGAAGGCACCCTGCATTTGAAAAGTATTATTAATTCTTTTATTTCAAAGATTAAACCAGACTTTAAGGTCGCCGATGCACCTGATCAGTTGATTTATACTTTCAAGGGTAAGAAACATAGCTATCTTCTAAAAAATATAAGAAGAGAAAATATGAAATACCTTTGAGAACCCTTTAACCTTCAACCCTTTAACCTTTAACCCTTTTATTATCCTCATTCAAAAATTTTCTTTTATTGAAAAAGGCTTTTTCAGGTTGCAGGCATTCGGAATCTGAGCATTTTTTCCTGCAAATTTATCAGTCATTTCAGATGTTGCATTCAGCCTTTCGCAAGTGTAAATATCAAATTCACCACAATTGTTTTTTCCGGCCAGATGCTCTTAATTATTAATCTTATAGGTACAATCAAGCCCCTTGCTGCAATATTCACATTTTAATTATTCCGGTACAACAATTTGCTAATCCTGAATGATAGTTTTGCGGTTGTTTCAAGTTCTAAAATATAAATATTACGAGTGACAATACACCTGTTAAATTCGGAACAAACATCGCCACAAATTCCGATTTTAAGTTCTTATTTCATTATAATAATATTTTTTCAATCACATTTTATTATAAATCCAGTTTGGCAAATTTCTCAAAATAAATGCAAAAATTATCCAGCGTTTGGTAACATAAACTATTTTTCGTTTTTTCAATATAGCTGCGAATATTTGTTGGGCAGCTTTTTCAACCGGTGATACCCAAAATAATTTATTTCCTTTTGCCATTGCAGTATTTACAAAACCCGGGCGGATATCTGAAATGTGAATTTGAAATTTCAATTTATCAGCTTTCTGTCTTAAACCTTCAAGGTAACTAATTTGAAAGGCCTTTGTAGCATTGTAAGAAGGAGCAGCTCTGCCACCCCGAAGTCCGGCTATTGAAGTAATTGCAACCAGATGACCAAACTTTTGATTCCTGAAAAAGTTAAATGTCCAATCAGCTATTGCAGTGAATCCGGTAACGTTGGTGTCAATAGTCAGCTTGTCAATTCTAAAATCCAAATCATCATTCAAATCACCTGTTCCGGAACTGATAATCAGTAAATCCAATCCACCTAATTCCGTAATAAGTTCTTCCAGGTTTTGAGTTATTTTATCAGTTTTAATAATATCGAAAGACTTAATAACGAAATAATCTTTGTTCGCGGTTTGTAGTTCAGTTAACAGATCATTTCGTCTCCCGGTAATACCTACTCTATAACCATGAACAGATAATAATTTAGCAAGTTCTTTCCCTATTCCGGATGTTGCTCCGATTACGATAGCTTTTTTCATAAAATATGTAATTCAAATTTAAGTTACAATATTCATTATTCAATGTCATTTAATTAAGAGTATAGAAACCATTCATTTCCGGTCATACTTCGACTCCGCTCAGCATGACCTGTCTTATTGTTTAGTCACCCTGAGCGGAGTCGAAGGGTGTTACCACTCTGCTCAGTATGACTGATAATAAAAATTCCTTAACGAAATGACATAGATTCATCATGCATAATAATCAATAATCTGCATTTTGAAACTATTTATTATTATTTCTAATTACAGCCCTCATTGGATAAATTTCATAATGATTTAAACCGTTGGCCGGATCATTTTTAACCAGATTATCCAACTGATCATTATCTTCAACGCCAATAACCGCCATTCCAAAAACTCCTTTGGGATCAAATACCGGACCAAGAACAATCACAGTCCCATCATCAATGTATGGTTTCCAATACTCGACATGTTTTTGCATAATTGCCCTTTCTTCAATAGTCATATCATTTTGAAAGTTTGCTCTTGGAGCGATTAATTTTAAAAAGAAATGTTTTTTGTTCATGATCTATTGGGATAAAATTTAAGCTGAAGCTAATATCATCTTCTATTTCAAATGTCAGTTGTTGTATCTTTTTTAATGAGAAATTTTGTAAAAAGAATTAAAGATTCAATTTCATTTACCTAAGACAAAAATACATCCACGTTGTTCAGTGTGACTCTTTAATTTTCTATTATGCTGAGCAGAGTCGAAGCCTTTACCAGATAAGTTTTCTAAAGTAGGCGACATTGATTTCTGTATAATACTTTTAAAATAATAATTGCAGAAATAAGTTTTTTACATTTACTGAAAGCCCTTTTATTAGGGAGTATGTCCGGCATATATACTGGATTCATCAAGCGGGACTATTTTACCATTATATTGCAGCCTGCCAGGTCTCAGTCCGGAAACTGTAGCAACGGCATCACCATCGGCGCTAATATCCATAAAGACATCGTATATTCCTATATTTGTCATTACATTCATTGAAATATAGATAGATTTCTTTTTATCATTTTTTTCCAATTTCCAGCCTGTAATTCTTCCTTCGGCTGTAATTCCTCCAACTCCGTTATATCCCAACCCTCTGTTTGAGCCTATCTGGATGACAGAATAACTAGTGTCTATTTTTATAAAATTCAGGTTTGACAAAACGAATATTCTGCGTCCTGTATTGTTAGACAAAAAATTGGCTTCAAGCACAAATTGCCTGCTATCAATTACCTGGGAAATACTATCGTATTGAATTTTTAATTCGGCATCTCTTTGTTGTTTTTTAATTTGTCTTGCCTGTTTTCTGGACAGCGTGTCTTTTTTTATTTCTTGTCCTGAAATACTTGCTGCAAGAAACATTGCTATAATTGTTACGACCAGTGTTTTCATACCATTAAGATTTATTGATGAGTAAAATTGCAATATTTATACCAAATGACATTTTTTAATACTTGTTAACAATTATTATTATGAATTATTTTCTGAATTGTTCACTTTTTATAGAGTCTTCCCTGCCAGGTATCGTGATCCTTTAGCTTACTTTCAAAAGCACGAACAACATCAGCAACACGCAACAAGCCCCAGCCCGGACCAGCAAGATACCAGGGAGGAACTTCACCTGCTATTCTTTCAATTACAAAAGCGGGATTAAGTTTTTCAATTACTTTTACCATTAATTCGAGG
>Ga0265316_10002463_pt1 | contig 19199 bp, 17 predicted proteins | sample 4522metaG_FD_202092 | JGI IMG/M metagenome (GOLD analysis project Ga0265316, IMG submission 202092) | Rhizosphere microbial communities from Carex aquatilis grown in University of Washington, Seatle, WA, United States - 4-5-22 metaG | ecosystem: Host-associated > Plants > Roots > Rhizosphere >... | reverse complement strand
AACATCTCGATGCGGTAGGCCGCCTCGTCGTAGGTCGGGAAGACCTCGATCACGTCGCCACGCACGCGGAAGGTTCCGCGCCGGAACTCCACGTCGTTGCGCTCGTATAGGATTTCGACCAGACGGCGCGTGATGTCCTTGCGGCTGATGCGCTGGCCTTTTTCGAGCAGTAGCAACATGCCGAAGTAGGCCTCCGGCGAGCCCAGGCCGTAGATGCAACTGACCGAGCTGACGATGATGGAGTCGCGCCGCTCAAAGAGGCTCCGCGTGGCCGAGAGGCGCAGCTTGTCGAGCTCCTCGTTGACGGTGGCTTCCTTTTCGATATACAGGTCGCCCGCCGGAATGTAGGCCTCGGGCTGGTAGTAGTCGTAGTAGCTGACGAAGTATTCGACCGCGTTCCCAGGGAAGAACTGCTTGAACTCGTGATAGAGCTGCGCCGCGAGGGTTTTATTGTGGGCCAGGATCAGCGCCGGGCGGTTGGAGGCCTCGATGATCTTGGCCATGGTGAAGGTCTTGCCCGATCCTGTGACTCCCAGCAACACCTGGTTGCGCTCGCCCGCCGCGAGGCCACGAAGCAGCTCGTCGATTGCCCGCGGCTGATCTCCCTTCGGCTTATAGCTGGTGACGAGCTGGAAGTCCATGGAGAAGAGTATACCGCAAGGGCGAAGATGGGGCGAAAACAAGGGGCATGGATCAGGGGTTAGTGAGCTGAAGGCGGGTAAGGTCCGTGTGTGCATGGACCACCCATGTATGCCTATAGGTGGACGAAAGAGCGCGATTCTGTCGCCCTCTATGCGGACGAAAACGCGTGATGGAGTGCAAAGAGAGAAAATGCCGGCTTGCAGGGGTACAAAAGAGGCGCAAATGTAGGGTCAGAGAACCATATCAGGTGTGAAAAATAACAAAAATAGCTCGTTATTGAGCGTTTCTAGCGCATTTTTAGCGCGTTTTGCGGGTCATTTTGGGCAGGTTTCGAGGCCGGGACGGGAGGGATTGGGACATCCCCATTTGTGACGTGAATCACCTGCGGGGCGGAACGGCGGCCCGCATACTCGATCTGGGTTTATGATTCAGTGTTTGGCCGCAGAGGTGATTTATGGGCTCGAGTACGTCTCGCCGTGAATTTTTGTCCACTGGATTATCCGCAGGTTTGGCGCTGCCTGTCCTAGGCGCGGGCTCCCGCATGGGGCTTGGGTTGCCGCCCGGGGAACCGGAAGCGAAAGCTGGTTCGCCGGTCAAGCTGGAGTACAGAACGCTGGGGCGTACCGGACTGAAGGTGACGACGGTGGGCATGGGATGCATGATTACCTCGGACCCCAGCGTGATTGAGCGCGCAGCCGACATGGGCATCAACTACTTCGACACGGCGCGCGGCTATTCGCAGGGCAACAACGAGCGCATGGTGGCCGCGGCGCTGGGAGCCAGGCGGAAGCAGGTGGTGATTTCCACCAAGTCGCACGCGCCCAACAAGGTTGAGTTGCAGAAGCATCTGGAGACCAGCCTCAGGGAACTGAATACCGATTACATCGACATCTGGTTTCTGCATGGGCGGAACAGCCCGGCGGAGATTCCCGACGACCAGATCGAGGTGCAGCAACTGGCCAAGAAGCAGGGCAAGGTGCGCTTTACCGGCGTCAGCACGCACAATGGGCAGCAGCAAATTCTGCCCTGGATGGTTCAGAAGGGCACGTTCGACGTGGTGCTGACCTCCTACAACTTCACGATGGATGCGGGGATGGATGAGGCGATTGCGACGGCGGCCAAGGCCGGCATGGGCGTGGTGGCGATGAAGGTGATGGCCGGAGGGCTGCGGAGGCAGAAACAGGGCGATCCTCTCTATAAGAAGCTGACGCAGGATGGCGCGCTGCTGGCGGCGCTGAAGTGGGTGATCCACAAGCCGAATATCGCGACTACCATTCCCAGCATGACGGATATGGACCAGTTGGATGAGAACCTGAAGGCGATGGGGAATCCGTTTTCCGCCGGCGACGAAAAGCTGCTGTCCGCGCATCTGGATGCGATCAGGCCGCTCTACTGCCGAATGTGCGGCAAGTGCGACGGAGACTGCCTGAAGGGGCTGCCGGTGGCCGACGTGCTGCGCTTCCTGACCTATGCCGACGGCTATGGGCAGTTCGCGCTGGGGCGGGAGCGATTCATGGAGTTGAGTGCCGAGCACACCGCGGTGCGCTGCGGCGATTGCGCCGAATGCACGGTGAAGTGCCCTTACGGCGTCGAGGTCCAGAGCCGGATGGCGCGGGCGCAGGAGCTGTTTGCATGAAGACTGCCGGATTGCTGCTGGCTGTTCTGGTTGCGGTCGGCGTGGCTCGCGCGCAGGATGCGCTTGACTGCCATTTCGCGCCCGGATGGGAGGCGTCGGGGCCAATACGCCAGTATGTTGCCGATAATCTCTACGAGTACAAAGATGGCGCGGCGGACGGATACCTGATCAACGGCTTCGCCCAGATGCGGACGATCGAATGCAAGTCGGGCGGGGATACGCTGACCATCGACGTATCGGAGATGACCGACGCCGATGCGGCATATGGCCTCTTGACTGCCAACCGCGATCCCCGGCTGCCCATCGCAAAGATCGGAATGGGCGGTCAGGTGCAAGCTCAGAGCGCCCTCTTCGCCAAGGGCAAGTATTACGTGGAGATCGCCGAAGTGGCTGCCAACGCGGAGGCCGATCACGCCGCAACGATTCAGGCATTCGTTGCGAAGATACAGAATCGGCTGGAGGGCCGGGAGAGCGCTCCGGAGGCGCTGGAGTGGTTTCCCAAAGAGAATCTGGCCAGCGTCCGGCTGGTGCCGGAGAGCGTGCTGGGGCTGCGGCTGCTGAAGCGCGGTTACGTAGCGAAATACATGCAGGGGCAGGCGTTTGTGGTGCTGGAGGCTACGCCAGAATCGGCAGCGGAGGTTCTGAAGAAACTCAAGGAGCGCTTTGACGGCGCTACGCCGGCGCAGATTGGCGACGAGGCGTTCCAGGCCAAGGCGCCGTACCTGGAGGGAATCTGCGTCTTTCGCAAAGGGCGGTATGTGGCGGGATACGCGAACCTGCCCGAGACGCAGCAAGCGGCTACGCTGGCCGCGAAACTGGCTACACGAATTCCATAAATGCCTCCACGATACAATGCACTCAATCAAGGAGGTTGTATGCGCAGGATTTTTCTCGCCGTTCTAGCCGCGGTCTTTGCCGCATCGCTGGCCGCCCCACTGGTAGCTCAGGGTGCGCCGCCCCAGGGAAGCGCCGGCCAGCCGTACACCATCGAGTATTACTACAAGGCTCAATGGGGCCATCAGCAGGAGTTTCTTGAGCTCTTCCTGAAGAACCACTACCCGCTGCTGAAGAAGATCCAGACTACCGGGCGCATTCTGTCGATCAAGATCGAGGCGCCGGCCTACCACACCACAGAGGACGGCCGCTGGGACTATCGCGTGACTATCCGCTACAAGGACTCGACCGTAGCTACCACCGCCAATCCCGACGAAGAGGCCTTCATCAAGGAGTTGTGGCCGGACCAGGCGACGTATCAGAAGGAAGAGCAGCGGCGGTTTGAGATTCTGCTGGGCCACTGGGATCTGCCGGTTACGGAGATTACGCCGGGGAAGAAGTGAAGAGCAGGGAATAAGGATAGGGAGTGGGCAGTAGCCGCCCGACTCAGTCGTTCCGGTGCTGCCACTGGTGTACAAGGTCTTCGGCGGCTTCGGGCCACTCTGGAAACTCAAAGTGGAAGCCGGCGCGGAGCAGGCGGCCGGGAACGGTGCGGCAGCTCTGGAGCACCAATTCGGCTTCGGTTCGCATCAGGAAGGCGCCAAGGTGTATGGCGAGCGAGGGCGCGGGCAGGCCGTTGGGTACGTCCCATGCGTCGCGCAACGCCTCCATAAATGCATGGTTGGGCAGGGGATTGGGCGCGGTAATGTTCACAGGTCCATCGATCTCCTCGTGGCCGACAAGGAACTCCACGGCGCGGGCGTAGTCGGCCTCATGAATCCAGGAGACGAACTGGCGGCCGCTACCCTGCTTTCCACCCAAACTCAGCCGGACAAGATTGGAAAGTACGCCAAAGGCGCTTCCCAGCGTGGGGCTGAGGACAACCCCGCTGCGCAAGGCTACCTTGCGAGTGCGAGGTGTTTCGGTTGCGAAGAAGGCGGCCTCCCAGTCGCGGATCACGCGCTGGGTAAATCCGCGACGGATGGTCCAGGGTTCGGCTCCTGCTCGCGCATAGCCCTCCAGGCCACTGGCCTCATCCATTGGCAGATCGACGCCCTGCGCATCCAGGATGCGCTGATAGAGAGTAGCCGCCGAGGCGTTCATCCACACTCTAGGCGGATCGGAAAGTCCGGCGATTACTTCATTCAAAAGCCGCGTTGACTTGATGCGAGAGGCGTAGATCTGCTGCCGGTTCTCCGCAGTGTAGCGGCAGTTCACGCTGCGCCCGGTCAGGTTGATGCAGACGTCGGCGCCTTCCAGGGTTTCAGTCCAGGGGCCGATCTCAGTACCATCCCAGTGAACGGTGTGCCAGGGCGCGGCATACGGCCCGCGGGTCAGCACGATGACATGATGGCCGCGTTCCTGAAAGTGGCGCGCAAGCGCCTGGCCGACCTGCCCGCTGCCGCCGGGCAGCACAATGCGCAAGGGGCGCGGAACGGCCATGGGGAGAATCTGCATGGATTCAGCGTACAGCGTTTATTGCTTCTTGGGCGGGAAAGGATAGCCCCGGAGCAGGAGCCGGCGGCGGTAGGCGCGATATTCGCGGACGATAACGAGGATGATCAGTCCGATGACAATCAGCGGAACGAAGAGAATCCAGCCGGGCTGGACGACGCGATCGTTGCCGACGAGGACCGATTCAGGAGCGCGTACGCTGCCAAACAAGGCCACCATATCCTTGCCGACGGAGACGTTTTCGCCCAGCCGGACGACGCCGAAGAAGCTTACCAGGTCCTTGCCGATGGAGACGTTGTCCTCTGCCGTGACTTTGCCGAAGAAATTGACGACATCGTTAGTGGCGATGCCGGCCAGATGGATATTTCCGAAGAAAACCACGATGTCGCCAGTGACCTGTCCCTCGACGTCTACGCTGCAAAAAAAGCAGACGGCGTCGTGAACCGTGGCATCGCGGGCTATGTGGATGTTGGAGCCGAACTGGACCGCGTCCTGGCTGGCGAAGGCGGGGGTGGTGGCGACGGCAAGAGCGGCGCCGAGCAGGCTAACGACTAGCAATCTCTGGATCATGTGGGCGGCCCTTTCTATGGTACGCGCAACCCGGCCGGAAAGTTCCGGCCAAGATTCTATAGCTCAGCGAATCCGGTTGTTCGCAGGGCTGAGGACGGCTGTCCACTCCGCCGCGGAGTCCACCAAAACGTCAGGCGGGATCTCCATCAGGTTCTGCGGCCCGAATCCGAAGGCGCATCCCAGGCTCCAGACTTTGGCGTTGCGCGCCGTCTGCACGTCTACCTTGCTGTCGCCGATCATCACCGTCTCTTCCGGACGGGCTCCGGTCTCTTCCATCAGCGAACGCAGCCCCATCGGATCGGGCTTCTTCGCCGGAAAGCTGTCACCTCCGTAGATGTGCAGAAAGTAGCCAGCCATGCCCAGCCCCTCGCAGATGCCCTGCGCAGGGCGAACCGGCTTATTGGTCAGCACGGCCATAATTCTGGGGGTTCCGCCCTGTGCGTCGTGCAGGTTCTTGAGCGCTGCCAAGGCCTCAAGCACCCCGGCATAGGCATAGGTGAAGTCCAGTTCGTGCTCGCGATAGTACTGGAGGAAAAAGGCGTAGGCGTTGGCCAGTATATTTTCGTCAATCTGGTCGAGGGGGATACCGTCTTCAAAGGCGAGCGATTTGCGCATCAGCACCGGCGCGCCGTTGCCGACGAAGCCGGCGATGACCGGATCGGGCAGCGGGGAGCGTCCGAAGTGGGCCAGCGTGGCGTTCACGCTGTTGCACAGATCCTGCGCGGAGTCGATCAGCGTGCCATCCAGATCGAAGACCAGGAGCTTCAGTTGCTCGACGGGAATCGGGTGAAGAACGCGAACCATGTTTCCAGTGTAATGGGGAGCCGCAGGCCGCCGGCCCGCAAGCCGAAATGGAATTGCGGCGCAGTCTGGCTTATGGAGGATTTACTAAAGCTTCCAAACGGGCTTTGCGATGGAATGTCCCGCCGGGCACTCCAAATGTCCCCAGCGCCAGGTTTCGACATCGGCTTTGCGCTCCACTATGGTGGTATCTGGACTCCATTGTGCGAAGAGCGGTACAAGAGCCTGGCAACCTACCTCGCCGCACCCGAGCAAAGGGCCGTCCATCGAATCGCGGATTGGGTCTGCAAGTACCACTAGATAGCGAGGGCTGTGACGGGGGTGATTTTTATCTAGAAAATAGGTTTCTACACTCTTGCATAGTCGGCATACCACGGCTATCGCGTGAGAACGATTGGGTTGCGTATCTGGATTGGCAAATAACCAACCGATCATTCCTTTCGGGAGCAGCATGGGCGCGCCGCAACCTTTGCATTGAAGCTCATAATGGAGGATGGACTCATCCATAGTGGTCAAAATTATACACATCTGTGCTCTCCTCCATAAGCCCTACTAGTTTTTGAAGGTGGAGCGGAGCAGGAGTAAAATCGCGCGTTAGCAACCCTGGCGACGGATGCGACAATATTCGGCAATGATGTTTGCGCAGTTCCGGTCGGTTGAACCGGCACTCGCGTTTATCAGAAAGAAGGTTCTAGCCTTGAAGAAGCAACTCGCACTACTTATTGCAGCTTTCGGAATCGGATTAGCGCCAATCTACTTGGATGCACAGCAGCCTGTCGCACAGAATCACAGCGCGCAGCAGCCGACCCCGAGGATGAGTGCCTACGCGCCCGCGGAGCGCATCGCAAACCTTGACGATCTCAAAACTCAACTCAAGAAGTACCACGAATGCACCTGCACATGCGGCTGCTACGCAAAGGATCTGGACCGCCAGGCGGATCGGGCCATCGCCTTTCTGCGCATCCGCGCAGCCAACCACCGCCCCCAGGAGAAAATGGCGCTGGTGCTAGACATCGACGAGACCACGCTCACGAATTATCAGCAACTGCTGAAGGCCGACTTCGGTTACAACAAGGACGCCTTCACAGCCTGGGTCTTATCTGCACAAGCCACGGCCATTCCGGGCACGCTGAAGCTTTATATGGAAGCGCAGCGGCTGGGCGTGAGCATCTTTTTCATCACCGGCAGGCCTGAAGCACAGCGCGTCGCCACGGAGCAGAATCTACGCAGCCAGGGATTTCAAGAGTGGAAGCAACTGATCATGCGTCCCCCGGCGCAGGCCTCTGTAACTGCGACTGCATACAAATCCGCCGCACGCGCCGCCATCCAGGAGCAGGGATACAAGATTGCGCTCAACGTTGGCGATCAGTGGAGCGATTTGAGGGGGAAGCCAGAGGCAGAGTATTCCGTGAAGTATCCCGATCCGTTTTATTTCCTGCCATAGGAACGGGTAACGAGAACCACGCAGAAAAAACAGGCGAGACCTTCCATGGAGCCTTACAGGCCTCGCCTGAGGAAGAGAATCGGTGCTGAACCGGTGCCGTCGGCTCAAGCCCCTGACCGCTGACAGCGGTCAGGGGCTGCTGTCAATGGACCCGAATATCCCCTGACCCGGTCTCGATCTTCACCGTGGGGCCGCCGCCGTTGATCTTGCCGGTGACATGGTGGCGTCCGGAGGCGCCTTGCGTCAGCATCTCCTTGTCGGTGTGAATGCTGCCGGAGCCAGTCTCGGCATCAAGGGTGAGCGCGGCATTGCCGGCCCAGAACTCGACGTTCCCCGAGCCGGTCTCGAGATGCCATGGGGAGGCGGGCGTTCCGCCCACCTTGATGTTGCCCGAGCCGGTCTCGGCCTTTAGGCCGCCGTGCAGATTACGCAACTCGATGTTGCCCGAGCCGGTTTCGGCCTTCACGTCGCCCTCGCCAATCTGCTCGGCATAGATGTTGCCTGAGCCGGTACCCGCCGAGAAGCCGCCGTGCAGGCCGGTGGCGTGGATCTCGCCCGATCCGGTGGAGAGCTTTGCGTTTGCGCCGACACCGTCGTCGGTGATGTTGCCGGAACCGGAACCAACGTCGAGATAGGCCTCCGCCGGCGCTTCGATCTCATAGTCGATGCTAATGTTGCGCAGGTTTTCGTGGTGGCCGCCGACGCGCACGATGTTGCCCGTCTGCTCGATGGGCGGATGGGCCGCGATCTCTTTCACGCGTTCCTCGCTTCCGCCCCAGCCCGACTTGACCCGGCCGAAGATGTGAATCCGGTTACCTGTGCCGGTGATCAGGTGGATGTTGCCCGAACCGGTCGAGACCGACAGCTCCACTTTGCCGTTCACAGTCAGCGTACGTTCGAAGGTGGCCTCCGCGGCCAGCGCTGGAAGCGCCGCCAGGGCCAGGGCCGCCGTTGCTGCTACAAGAAGATGTTTCATTGAGTTCCTTTCGTAGAGATCAGGGGTCAGTGGTCAGGGATCAAAGACCACTGGCGTTATTGCTGCAACACTACTTGTTCGCCTTCCTTGAGCCCGCTCAGAATTTCGGTGACAGAGCCGTTGGAGAGGCCCACCTTGATGGAGACTTTACGCTTGCCTTCCTTCTGCTTCTTGTCCGGAACCTCGACGGAGGCATTTTTCTGACCGTCGTACATCACGGCGTTCTCCGGCACCGTGAGCACGCGCTTGTGCTCGTCGAGGAGAATCTCGGCGTTGGCCGTCATGTTGGCCTTCAGTTCGCCGCCAGGATTGTCGATGGAGACGCGCACTTCGAAGGTGGTCACATTGTCCTTCTCCACGCCCAGCGGCGCGATTTTAGTCACCTTGCCCTGGAAGATGCGGTCGCGGAAGCTCTCTACTTTGATGCGGGCCGGCTGGCTCATGTAGACGTGAGCGATGTCGGCCTCGTCCACCTTGCCCTGCACGTAAACCTGGTTGATGTCGCCCTCGGTCATCACCAGGGTGGCCGTGGAACCCAGCACCAGGATGGAGCTGACCGCAGCGCCGATCTCCACGTCGCGCGAGAGGATGACGCCGTCCATGGGCGCCACGATGGTGGTGTAGCCAAGTTGCTCTTCCAATTGCCTCAGGCTGGCCTGGCTCTGCTGCACCTGCGCGCGCGCCTGCTTCAGCTTGGCCGTGTCGACGCCGATCTGGGCCTTGGACGAGTCGCGCCGGGTGAGGGCGGCCAGATAATCCTTGTTGGCGTCGTCCAGCGCCTGCCGGCTGACAATGCCTTCCTTCTGCATCTGGAGGTTCCGGTCCAGCGTGGCCCTGTACATGGGCAGGTCGGGGGCGGCGGCGTTCACCTTGTCCTGCTCGATATTGGCTTCGTAGGTGGATACGTTGGCCTCGGCACCAGCCAGTTGCGCCCTCTGCGCGTTAACCTGCGCCAGAATCTCCTGCTGATCGAGCTGGGCCAACGGCTGGCCTTTGTGGACCACATAATTGATGTCGACGTAGAGCTTTTCTACGATGCCTGAGGCCTTGCTCTTGACCTCGACCTTGGTGATGGGCTGAATCTTGCCCGTGGCAACGACCGAACGCGCCACGTCACCGCGGGTCACCTTGGCCAGCTTGTTGGGATCGATGGTAGAGCCCTTGACCAGATGCGCCAGTCCAAGCCCCAGAACCAGCACAACCAGAACTCCGGCTGCAATCAGCCAAATCCAGAATCGTTTGCTCTTTCGCGACGCAGCCACCAGTAACCTCCCGGATAGTAAAGAAAATCGTTGCTCTCAACATGCAAATCAATCGATAAAGCAGGCCTATCTATGGGACGCCGCCAACTCTCCGCCGTCATCCATGGTAAGCGCTCCAGCGCCGGTTTCCTGCCTGCACCTTCATACGCAACCGGCCGCCCTGTGGTTCCAGAGGGCTGTCTCAGAGTCAGCCGGTTCAATGTGAGCCGACCCTGATCCCTGTTCAATGCTATCCTCCATAGCGAGATGCACGGTCTTCCACTGCTCGAGTTTGTCGCCGTGGGCCTGCTCATTCTGGCCAACGCCTTCTTTGTGGCCGCGGAGTTTGCGCTGGTATCCATTCGCGAGACGCGCATCGAGCAGATGCTGGCCGCAGGCGCTCCCGGAGCGCGCGCCGTCCGCCGCCTACAGCAGGATCTGGACGACTTTTTGCCTGCCGTCCAGCTTGGCGTCACGCTATGCTCATTGGCTCTGGGCTGGCTGGGCGAGCCCCTGGCGGCGGCGGTCATACGCGGCTGGCTTGGTGCTCTGACGCTGACCCAGGCCCATGCCCTGGCCTATGCCCACGTGGCTGCTGTGGCCGCCGTGGTTTTGGGTTTTTCCCTCATCACCTACTTTCATGTGGTGGTGGGCGAACTGGTGCCCAAATCGCTGGCCCTGCGCAGGGCAGAGGCCCTTGCCGTGGCCGTGGCCCCGCCCATGCTTGTCTTCATGGCCCTGGCCCGTCCCGCAGTACGCCTCCTCAAGGGCTCGGCAGCCGTCATCCTGCGCGGCTTTGATATCCCCATGACCCAAAAGGGGGCCGTCCACTCTCCTGAGGAGCTCAAGCTCATCGCCACCGCCGCCCGCCGTATGGGCGTACTGCCCCAGTTTCAGGAGACGCTCATTCATCGGACGCTGGAATTGGACGAAGTCTCCATTCGCGAGATCATGACCCCGAGGCAAAAGATATTCTCCCTGCCCTCCAATATGCTTATCGAGGAGGCCAGCGCCAGGGTGATCGAGCGCAAGCACTCCCGCGTGCCGGTCTACGACGACAGCCGTGGTCCCGAACACATTGTCGGCGTGGTTTATTCCAAAGACCTCTCCCGCCTGATGTACTTTCGCTCCCCGGCCCGCTCCGGCGCCGCCCCGGTTGTCGAGCTCAAGCTGAGCCAGGTGATGCGCGATGTGCTGGTGGCCCCGGAGACCAAGTCCGTCCTCGACCTGCTCCGCGACTTCCAGCAGCGTCGCCGGCACATGGCCATCGTGGTGGATGAGTACGGCTCGACGGTCGGACTGGTTACCGCCGAAGACGCCATCGAGCAGTTGACCGGCGAACTGGAAGACGAGTTCGACTTGCCCGCGCTGCCTGTGCTCACCACGACGTCGGGCGCGTTGCTGATGGATGGCGGCGTCAACCTGCGCGACCTGGAGACCCAGATGCAGTGGAGCCTGCCCCGAGAAGGCGGTGTGGAAACACTGGCCGGCTTTTTACTCATTCGCCTCGGCCACATTCCCAAAGAGGGCGAAAGCATCGTATACGAAGGCCGACGCCTCACCGTAGTTGAGATGGACGGCCGCAGGATCGCGAAGATCCGCGTGGAGCCGGTGAAGGAAGAAAAGCCCGTATCAGCTATTAATCCATAACTTGCCGCTTTTCTCCCAGCTCTGGAGAGATAGACGCCCAAGACTTCCGTAACGCAACACCAACTCCTGTCGATACAATGGTTGACAGTCTGCGGGCCTGCGCGTTCGCGTTGCTGGAGGAAGACCAATGGCGGATAAGAGCATGAAGAAGCACCACGCGACGGAGGAGAAGACTAAACTTTTCAAGGTCAAGAAGCACGGTGGGGATGTGTTACCGCCGGTCAACGCCGGGGCATTGCGGCTGGGCAAAGACTGCGACTACGACCGCGAACTGCGCCGCATGCAGATTGAGCTGATCAAGCTCCAGGAATGGATTCGCCACGAGGGCCTGCGGGTGGTGGTGCTGTTTGAAGGCCGGGATGCGGCCGGCAAGGGCGGAGCCATCAAGCGCATCACCGAATCGCTGAACCCTCGCGTCTGCCGGGTGGTGGCGCTGGGCACCCCCACGGAGCGCGAAAAGACGCAATGGTACTTTCAGCGCTATGTCGCGCATCTTCCCGCGGCGGGCGAGATGGTGCTCTTCGACCGCAGTTGGTACAACCGCGCCGGAGTGGAGCGCGTGATGGGCTTCTGCACCGAGCGCGAGTATCGGGAGTTCATGCAGAGCTGCCCGGAGTTCGAGCGCATGCTGGTCCGCTCCGGCATTGTCCTCATCAAGTACTGGTTTTCCGTCAGCGACGCGGAGCAGGAGCGACGTTTTCAAGATCGGATAAAAACGCCGACCAAGCGCTGGAAACTGAGCCCGATGGACCTGGAAGCACGCAAGCATTGGGCGGATTATTCCCGCGCCAAAGACGAGATGTTCGCGATCACCGACCTCAAGCAGACGCCCTGGCACGTGATCAACGCCGAAGACAAGAAGTCCGCCCGCCTAAACGTCATCCACCATCTGCTGTCCATGATTCCCTACCACGACCTGACCCCCGAGCCGCTCACACTGCCAAAGCTCGAAAAAGCCAAATACGTCCGTCCTCCCATGAGCGAGCAGAACTTCGTTCCTGAGGTGTACCGATAGGAGCCCGCTCCCGCCGGCGCGTGGCTTCCGTTCCCCGATCCTTGGTTTATCGTTGAAGGCGAGCCCATGAAGCAGATCCTCACCCGCCTCGCGCTTACGCTACCGGTCGTCTGGCTGGTGGTTTCGCTGGTCTTTCTGCTCATTCACCTGGTTCCCGGCGACCCGATTTTACAAATGCTGGGCGAGGGCGCGACTCCAACGGATGTAACGGCCCTGCGCCACCAATACGGCCTCGACTTGCCGCTCGGCCAACAGTATTTGCACTACTGGGCCGGAGTGCTGCATGGCGACCTAGGCAGCTCCATCCGGCTGCATGACACGGTGGCGCACCTGATCGCCGAGCGCTACCCCTACACGATGGCGCTCACGCTGACCGCATTGGTTTTCGCGCTGGCGCTGGCGCTGCCCGCCGGGATTCTGGCTGCGGTGCGCCGGGGGCGCTTTTTGGACCAGGCGCTTTCCGTGGTCAGCCTCTTCGGCCTCTCCGTACCGGGCCTGGCGCTGGGCCCGGTGCTGATTCTGGTCTTTTCCATCAGCCTCGGCTGGCTGCCCGTCTCCGGGGCTAACTCAGGAGGCAGCAACGCCATCGACTGGCGCTACCTGGTGCTGCCGTCGGTGGCCATGGGCGCATCATTGGCCGCTATTTTGACCCGCATGGTGCGCACAGCGATGCTGGAGGAGCTGGGCCAGGATTACATTCGGACAGCCCGCGCCAAGGGACTTAGCGAGACCGCCGTCGTCTGCCGCCACGCGCTGCCCAACGCGCTGGTTCCCATCGTCACTGTGGTGGGTTTGCAATTTGGCGCGCTGCTGGCCGGGGCGATCGTGACGGAGACGATTTTTAGCTGGCCGGGGCTGGGACGGCTGACGGTCAGCGCCATCTCCAACCGCGACTATGCGCTGGTGCAGGGCTGCCTGCTGTCGATCGGGCTGACCTATGTGCTGGTGAACCTGCTGACGGATGTGATTTATCGGTGGGTGAATCCGCGGATGCGGGGATAGGCCGCGGCACATCCCTTTGCGCATCAGCAAGGCTATAATTCTATCCAATATCTGCGCAGGGAAACGCGGCGGCTGACCAAAGCCACGCACGAGTTCAGAAGGAAGCCATGAAGATTCTTCGTTCCGTCACTCGCAGGGGTTTCAATGTGGGGTCTGCTGGATGGTTTACCGTCCTGAGGCCCAACACATGGTTTCCCGCCTCGCGTCTGCCGGGCGGCTTCCCCTCTCTCGCGGGCCAATCCAAGGGGACGGCGTTTCCGCAGGCGCATGAGAAGCCCACGGAGAATCCGGCAACAGCGCCCCCGCCTGAGTTGACATCCGTGCAGGAGCAGAATGCTCTGGGCCATGCTGACAGCCAAGAAACGGCAATACCATTGCAAATCATGATACCGAGCACGCATGATCACCGTATATTTCGGCCAGCATTGATCATTTTGGTAGCAACCGCGATCACATGGCTTTTTCTGTGGTGGATTGGTCACCCCTAAAGGTCGGCGTCCTCGCAGCTATTGCCGTTTTTGGGAGTATCAGCGCCTACTCGGACATAAACCGAAAAGTAGGGTTCTGTCCGGATCGGCGACAATCCAGGCGGAACCGTCGCTTTCTGTAATATCGACGGGGTACAATGACTAACTTGAACGGGGCACCCGCCAAGCAGTTATCATTCTCCATCCGAATTGAAGCGTCTTCCAAACGAGAAGACCGAACCACCAGAGCCAAGCCAGCATCGCAATCAACGCAGGTAGCCGCGCAACTTCGTCAATGACGGGAATCAACGCGGTAGCGCCCGCCAGAACCGCGCAGGCGGTGATGAAGGACCCAGGGTCAGCCCACCATTTCCGGGTTCGTACAAGAGGAAGTCCGCCCATGAGAAACCACTGAATGGCGATGAACAGGCACAGGCCGGCATCGATCTTGCGCTGCGTTTCCAACCACAATCGCGTTGGCGGCCAGGTCCTTTTTCCGCGTAGTCTCCCCGCAAGTGACCAATGCGGAGGGCAAACATCCTCCCACCCGGCCAATGCGAAGGACGGCATATCGGCTGCTTGCACCACAACAACCTGGACCGGATAGTGAACCCACATCCCGCAGGGGTCGAAGCTAACCGTCTCTTCGGCTTGCTCGGGGCTGGCCGGGGCTGGTTTCGGCGTTGGGGGCTCAGGCGGCCTGGGAGCACCTTTCGCCATGATCTCTTCTTGAGTGAGCGCATACTTCTGGTCCCTGGCCTCCATCATCAAGATCATGGATACGGCCACTGTTAGATTGATCCCAGCCAACAAAAGTCCTCGCCGCCAGTTCATGGCTGCAAGACTACCAGAAGCGATTGCGGACGTGTGACCGACTATCCGGAAGTTACCCCCTGCCTAAGCTGGGGTGAGCGGGATGATTTGCGCTTTGAACTCGCCAGCTTCGTTCACGGTGAGCAGGCCCACCGTCACCGGCAGCCCAAATCGCCGCGGGCCACAGGAGCCGGGATTGAAGTAGAGGACGCCCTTCTTTTTGTAAAAGTTGGGCACGTGCGTGTGGCCGAAGAGCACGGCGGCAAATTTTCCGGCGGCGGGGTCCAGGTGCAGCGTCTTCAGGTCGTGGAGCATGTAGACGTAGCGGCCCTCGATGAGCAGAACCTCTGTCTCCGGCAGCTTGCCGCACGGGCCCTCGCGGTCTACGTTGCCGCGCACGGTGGTGACCGGAGCGATCTTGGCGAGCGCTGTGAGCACCGACGGTTTGCCCACATCGCCCAGATGCAGAATGCGTTCGACTCCGGCCAGCGCGCGCGCAACCTCAAGGCGCAACAGGCCGTGTGTGTCGCTGACGACGCCGATCTTCATCTACAGCCCCAATTCCAGACGGGTGCGGGGGTCGAGCTGGTCGCGGAGGGCGTCGCCGAGGAAGTTGAAGCCGAGCACGGCGCCGGCCACTGCGGCGGCAGGGAAGAGCACAAGGCGCGGCGAATCGAAGAGATGCAATCGGGCGTCGTTGAGCATGGAGCCCCAACTAGGCGCGGGCGCGGGAATGCCCAGGCCGAGAAAGGAGAGCGTAGCCTCGGCCAGGATGACGCCGGCCATGCCGATGGCGGCCTGCACCAGGATGGGCTGGACGATATTGGGCAGGATGTGGCGGAAGAAGATGCGCAGGCCGCTGGCGCCCAGGGCGCGGGCCGCATCCACGTACTCGCGGTCGCGCACGGCCATCACCTGCGCCCGCACCAGGCGGGCATAGCCAGCCCAGCCGCCGATGGCCAGGGCCAGCACCAAGTTGGCGAAGCCCGGCCCCAGGAAGGCGGCAAAGGCGATGGCCAGCAGAATGCCGGGCAGGGCCAGGAATGTATTCATGGCAAAGGTGGTGAGGGCGATGTCGATCCAGCCGCCCAGGTAGCCGGCCAAGCCGCCGATGGCGAGGCCCAAAGCCAGCGAGATCGCGACCACCGTGACGGAGACGGCCAGCGAGAGGCGCGCTCCCCACAGCAGGCGCGAGAGCGTGTCGCGGCCCAGCTCATCGGTTCCGGCCCAGTGCGCTGCGGTGGGGCCTTCGAGGCGATGCGACAGGTCGATGGCGGCGGGATTATGGGGTGCAAGCCAAGGGGCGCTGAGACCGCCAACGATGAAAACGGATAGCAGCAGAACCCCTGCCACAGCCAGCGGTTGGCGACGGCTGCGGTGCAGCAGGGGGCGAAGCGAGTTGGCGGCGGCAGAAAACATGGGCACAGCAAGAATACCGCGACTCCGGCTGCGGAGTGGGGTCTAATCAATCATGGGTATCTCGCGGCGAGGATGGATTTTGAGTTTAGCGCTGGTTGCGCCCGTGGTTTTGGCGCAGGCGCCTCGGCAGGGCGGAAGACTGCAGCCGATTCAACCGGAGTCGCGGCAGATTGTGGTGCTAGCCAACCAGGCACGAGCCGCGGAAGGCGCAGGACCGCTGAAGTGGGATCCGGCGCTGGCCGAGGCCGCCCGCCAGCACTGTCTGCGCATGGCTGCCGAGGGGCCGATCTCTCACCAGTATCGCGGCGAGCCGGATGTGGGCGGACGGGCCGGCCAGGCAGGGGCGCACTTCAGCCTGATCGAGGAGAACGTGGCCTACGCTTCAACGCCCGTGGCGATTCACGAGGGATGGATGAACTCCCCACACCATCGCGAGAACCTGCTCAACCCGGCGGTAGACCGCGTAGGAGTGGCCGTGGTGGCCAGCCGGGGCGTGCTCTATGCCGTGGCCGACTACGAGCGGTCCGTGCCGGTGCTGACGCAGGTCCAGGTGGAGGCCGGAATTACCGGGCTGCTACGGGCCAGAGGAGTCACCGTGCTGCGTGATGCGGCCTTGGTCCGCGCCGCCTGCGCCACGGACAGCGGTATTCCCCGCTCCACATCCGGTCCGCAACCCCAGTTCATCATGCGCTGGCAGGGCGCCGATCTGACTCGCCTGCCGCAGGCACTTGCGGATCGCATCGCATCGAAGCAGTATCGCCAGGCCGCTGTAGGCAGTTGCCCGACGCAAGGCCAGGAAGGCTCGTTCACGGCCTACCGCGTGGCGGTGCTGCTCTACTGAGCGTCCAGAACAGATTCATTGGTCGCGGAAAAACTTAGGATTTCGGGCGAAATAGTGAAAGGCATTCCTCCGGGGCTAAGGCCCGCGATAATTTTGCCGGCTTTATGCGGGGGTTGAAACCCCCGCCTCCCTCCGAATTGTGTTTGTCTGCAGCTTCATTTAGCCGAAGGCCTGATATTTCTTCCAGAACTCGGGCCAGGGTAGGCGCGGGCTACCGCAGACGAAGATGTCAGGGTGCCATTGGCTTTCTTCGTTCTTGATGCTCTCTGAGTTGCCGTTGTGCCCGGCCAGGCGGCAGGAGGTGAAGGCGCGATCGGCGCTTTCACGCGAGAAGCCAAGCACAATCAGCGTGGTGGGCGGCGGCGTGGGATAGCCGCGCAGCCAGGCCGAGTTGGTCATGCTGATGGGCAGGGGCAGATGGTAGGCCGGGCCAAGCATCTCGATTGCGCCCTGTTCACCGTAGTTGCCCGTAAGCACACCCACGCTGGCCTGTTGCCAGGACGGCAGGGAATCGCGGATGCCGGCAACTGTCCTGACCATCTCGGGCCAGCCGATCTCTTCGCGCAGAGCATTGTTCTGATCGAGGGCAAAATGCATCAACGGGCCGGAGGCCGCCAGCGGCAGGACCATAGCGCAGCCATAAAGACCGGAGATGATGATTCCCTGGAAGAAAAGTATCTTGACCACCCAGCGCCAGAGCTTCGAGAGACTCGCCACCCAGTGATCGCCCTCGGCCGCGCCCATCGCGATCAGCATGGGATACGCGGGCGCCAGATAGTAGAAGACTCCTTTGACAGCGAGAAAATACGCCAGCGGGAGCAGGTACATCCAGGCCAGCGGACGGTAGCGCGGGCTGAGCAGATAGCAGATCAAGCCGCCGATCCACAGCGGTGCAGCATAGATATTCGCGCAGACAAAGAACTGCTTGAAGATAAACTGATTGCCGCGGCCCCAGCCCACGTCGCGGATGTGAATGAAGTGTAGGAAATGCCAGGTGATGAAATCGTGACGAATCTGCCACACGAGGTTGGGCAGAAAGATAAGCAGCGCAACAGCTATGCCGCCCAACAACCACCAACTGAGAACCAAGCGCCGAGCGCGCGTCAGTAAGAATCCGCAGAGAAGCGCGAGCACAAGAAAGCAAATTGTGTATTTGGTCATCAGGCCGACGCCGACTGTCGTGCCAATGGCCAGCCACCAGCGCGGATTCTCCGTCTTCAACAGGCGAATCGTAAAGTACGCGATCAGCACCCACCAGAGGTAATCGAAGGTTCCGTACTGGAATTCCGTGCCTTCAAAGAGCGGCAGCGGCGAAAGCACAACCGCAAGAGCAGCGGTGAATTGGGCCAGTCGCCGGCCGCCCAGCTCATGCGTCATCAGGCCGGTAAAAACGATGGCCGCGGCCTGCGCCAAGACCGAAAAAAGCCGCAGACCAACCAGCGAGAGGCCGAAAACGCCCAGGCCGATGCGCTCCAGAAAGGGCGTCAAGGGCGGGTAGGCCACGAATCCCCAGTCGAGGTGCCGCGCATCGCTCAGGAACTGGAATTCGTCGCGGTGGAAGCCGTAGCGGCCGTTGGTGAGCAGGTGAATGAGCGTAACGACGGCGGCAATGCTAAGCAGGATTGGCCAATTGACGTGGCCTGGGGCATCGCAATGTTCAGATTGTTGTACTATCTCAGTGGCGGGCATTAGAACTCCGGTGCCTGTTGTCTACTTATTGAAGATATACGGTCAGCGGAAAGCGCTAGTTCCTCAGGGCCTGTTCAAGATGAACGGGACCATCACAGTGGCCATTCCGGCAGCGGTTGCGGCCTGAATGCCCAGCGCGGTGTCCTCGAAGACCAGACAGTCTTTCGCAGGCACACCGAGCCGGGCGGCAGCAAGCAGGTATGCATCCGGGGCCGGTTTTCCATTCTCGTAGTCCTCGGCGGCGACGATGGTATCGAATTTGTCGAGAAGGTTGAGAACGGTCAGCGAACCTACGACCGATTCCCGCTTGCTGCCCGAAACCACGGCGAAGGGAATACGGCCATGCTGCGCCTCGATGTGCTCCAGCACTTCAGGGATGGCCTTGAGCTGGGGGAGCTGTTCGAGGTAGAGGCTCTCCTTGCGCTCGGCGAGGGCTTCAATGGGCATCTTCAGCCCGTACATCTCGTTCAAGCCGGTAATGATCTGCCGGACGGGCTTGCCGCCCCAGGAGTAGAAGAGATCCTCCGGGTATTCGCAGTTCCACTCCGCGAGGGCCTTCTTCCATGCGCGATAATGCAGCGGCATGGAATCGGCGATGGTGCCGT
>Ga0265316_10002458_pt1 | contig 19216 bp, 16 predicted proteins | sample 4522metaG_FD_202092 | JGI IMG/M metagenome (GOLD analysis project Ga0265316, IMG submission 202092) | Rhizosphere microbial communities from Carex aquatilis grown in University of Washington, Seatle, WA, United States - 4-5-22 metaG | ecosystem: Host-associated > Plants > Roots > Rhizosphere >... | reverse complement strand
CTTGTAGCCGGCTGCGCGTGTGGTCCGCGCGTCTATCGCAGAGCTGCGATGGTTGCTCGTGTTCTGCGCCACGTGGGGCGTGGTGTTCCGTTCACGGCAGCCGTTCACGAAGTCCTTGGTGTCGAAGCCCTTGTCGCCCGCCAGGGTCACGCGGCCCGTACCGGGCAGCGCCTCGTCGAGCATGGTCAGCGCCGCCTCACGTTCGGCCTTCCCGTGGGCGGGCGTCACGCGCACATCGACCAGCAGGCCATTGCGATTCTCCATCAGCGCGTGAGCCGCGAACGCCAGCTTCGCCTCCTTGCCCTTCCCCTTGCGCGCGCTTCTGGCCTCTGGGTCCGTCGTCGATTCGTGCGTCTCGTTCGATCGCTTCTCACCGTGGAAGTCCACCATCGGGTTTCCGCGGTCGTCGGGCAGCCGCTTTTCCGACTGGTCGTCCTTGCGCCGCAGACTCTTGAACGACGCCCATGCTTCGATCAGGGTCCCGTCCACGGTGAAGTGATCGCGACTCATCAGATCCGCGGCGCGGGCTTGCTCAACCACCAGCGCAAAGAACAACTTGGCCACGTCGTGGGCCATCAGCCGCTCCCGGTTCTTCGAGAACGTGCTGTGGTGGAAGCTCGGCTCGATCATGTCCATGTCCAGGAACCAGCGGAACAGCATGTCGCAGTCGAGCTGCTCGCAGAACTGTCGCTCGCTGCGAATCGTGTACAGGGCCATGAGTACCACCCCTTTCAAGGTCATCAGGCCGGCTTTCCACTGGCGAGAATTCGCGCGGTTGAGACGTGTCGCCGTGCTGCCTGGCCGGAGACATAGCCCTTCTTGACCTCCTTCTTGGGACCGCGCGGGTGCTTGCGTAGCTTTGCGGGTTCAACGCCGGTGGCGATTTGAAGGAATTCGCGACTGAGTTCATCGTCCGTGAGGCGTTGGTAGTGCTGCCAAGCCTTGCCTGGTATTGCGATCATCATGCTTTTGTACGTCGCTCTGATTTCGTTGGCGACGTAATAGAGCGAGATGCCGGCGGGCTCGTGCGCCTTGATTCTGTGCTGGCGCTCGATTGCCACCCGAATTGCGCTCAGCACGTTGAAGGCCAGAACCGCCACAGAAAACGCAAACAGCGCCGCTCGTGGATATCCCAAAGTGCGGACTTCACTATGGAGAACCGATTCGAGCCACTGAAACATGCTCTCGATCGTCCAGCGACGCCGATAGAGACTGGCAATTTCTTCGGCACCTTTGCTGTCGGGCAGGTTGGTGAGGATACGAATCACGCTGTCCCCATCCTCGGATGGTTGGTCGAGGTGCACTTCGATGCGGCGTATGGTGATCGCATCCTCGCCTTCGCCAATTTGAACCAATTGCTCGTAGACAATCCCGGTTTCCACCCGCCCGACCTTGCGCAATTCTCCGAGGACGGTCGGACTTGGGAAAGTGCCATGTTCCCGGACGACAAAGGCAGCGCCTCGCTTGTGCCAGCCAGTCAAGATGCCGGTCGTGCTGAAGTTGCGGTCTGCCATCCACAACTCGCCCGGTTGGGCCGTCGCCAGGAGCGTGGGCATCAGGGTTCGCTCCTGCGCGTGGGCGTCCTCGCACGGAACAAGGTCAATCACGAGTCCGGCATCGGGGTCGTACACCACCAGTGAATGCCCCGGCAGCGCGGCGCCGCGAAATGACCGCAAGGGCGCGAGACGCTTCTCACTGGCCGGCAGGTGATTGCCGTCGACCACGCGAATCCGATATCCCGGACACAAGCCTGGTTGCGCGTTTCCCATGCCCGTCAGCAGCGGCTCCAGCCGCTGTGCGCTGCCCACGACCAGTGCCCGAGAGAGAGAGGGCTCGGTCTTGTTGATCTTGTCGTACAGAGCGGCCAGTGACACCGGGAGATCCTTGCGCGCCTGGGCGGCGGCATGCACCGATGGCTGAAGGCCGAGGGCCACGACGGACATGAGGTCCACCGTGGTCGAGAACAGCAGTTCGCGCGTGTACTGGCGCTGCCGATGCTCTTCAAAGAGAGTGTCTATCCAACCGGGCTCAAGTGACCGCTCCAGGGCGACCTGGGCTATCACCGTGATTCGGCTTTGTTCAATGAAACGTGCCAGGACTGCATCGAGTGCCATAGCTCCCGATCAACGGCCCCAAATCCTCGCTCGTCCAATTTCTCACTGGATTCAGCAGACCCTTCGCCAGACCTACATCGTCACACATCCATTCAGATCACCTTGAAAGGGGTGGCCATGAGTACGGTCGCTTTGAGCAGCCGCTCGGGCGGCACCGAGTCGCGCCCATCCAAGCTGTACATGGCGTCGAACGTCGGCGACAGCTCCTTCAGCACGGTCTCGCGCATCTTCTTGATCGCCCTGAGCGGATGGTCCTGCGGAACCCGCGATTCCGGCGACATCAGGCAGAACATCGACGACTGCTTGCTATCCACGCCTCGCATGCCGGCCATAAGATCATGCCCAATCAGATCTGTCGATCCCCTTTCAATCAATGTTTTTCAACATCCTGCTAGACTAGGGAGCACTGCTACTCAAGATACTGCCTAATTGTCTCCATGCGATTGGACCACTGGTGGCCGGCAATAATGGAGGCGTAGTTCCTTTCTATGACTGGAATATAGTCGCCAAAATTCCTGAGAATATCCAGGATCTGGGCTTCAGGATTATTGGGGTCGACCTCAACGACTGGATTGTAATCAAAGAGAAACCCCATGTCGTATGGCAAGGAGCCAACTACGAGACACTTCGAAACCATGGATTGCAGATATCGCTGGGTCATGGTCGAGATGTGTTCGCTTCTCTCAGGGTGCGTGAGGTTGCACGGAAAACAAATGGAGATCTTGGCACGAGAGAGCGGTTCAGAAAGTGGTTCGTTCGGCCTCCCCGTTGTGTCGTAGTGAACGTAGCCACCGGTCCGCAAGGCAGGGACGATCCTGGCGTGATACTTCTCGTACCGTCTGCCAAATTGGATCACATCTATGTCTTTGTTGGCGTGGGGACGCACGGTGTAGTTCTGTGCGTAGATTCCTTCGGGCACCCATACCCCCTTGGGTTCCTTTTCAAGGAGGAACCGATTGAAAGTTTCGGCCGACTGAAGTGCAGAGAAGAACACCTTCTTGATTGCAAAGAGTCTGACCCAGTCAACCAGCAGTTGGTTGTTTCTTGGCCATGCGTCAAAAATATAGAGGTAGCTGTTCTTTGCCACAAGACTGCTGGGTACGCAGTAGGCAAAGTCATTGCCACATATTGCCGTAAAGCTGGACCCTCGCCTGATGGATTCAGGCAAGCCAACGCAATGGAGAGGCAAATGGCGATAGGCGTGCCGAAATACACGAAGGCATTCTCGCTTGAGCCCTATCCTTGCCCCGGGACGTACGACGGCAGTAGGAAAGGCCTCCACAAACGCCGACTGGAATTCATGAAGATAGTCAAACCTGTAGGGATGCCGGTCTACGTTGGCAGTGAAGATGAGGCTCTGCATCGTCGTTGGGATCTGCGGATGGAGTATGCCGTGAGGACGCCAGTATATACCCGGCGATGCCTCTGTAGCGCCTTGTTCGTGTGCAGTCGGCTGGGGGGAGCGTAGGGGCTGTGTCAGCCGATTCGAGCCGAGGCCGTCTGAGGCCTTCCCGAGGTGCGGGCATCTCCCTGACGGCATCGCACCAATGTTGCTGCGGCTTATCGCGCCCTTTGGCTGCTCCGAGCAGGTGCGGGTGCGCGCCTGCGATAGACCTTGCGATTGCCGCGGGGGTGTGCGAAGGAAACGTGATGGGGTCTACGCTTGATCGATTGAGCGTCCTGGCGAACAGGGCAAGGCGCGCATTGCCTTCCTATCTCGTCCGGCCGGAACGAATCCTTGCGCGACTGCGGGCGATGCGGAGACCATCTTCCCTGGCGTTTCGGAAGGTGGACTATCTCGGCATGTGCCTCCTGGTGCTGGAGAACGAGGATATCGGATGGCAGATTGCGTCGGGGGAGGGGTTTGAGGAGGCTGAACTGATGGCGCTCGATAGACTGCTTCGCCCGACCGACGTGTGTCTCGACGTAGGGGGCAATGTTGGCGTCTATGCAACCTACTTCGGGCGGCGGGTCCCTCAGGGCCGGGTTTTCAGCTTCGAACCGATCCCTCTCAATGCTGGTCTTGTTGAGGTGAACGCAGCGCTGAACCACTGCGAGAACGTCGTGGTGGTGCGCTGTGCCTTGGCCGACCGCGAGGGGATCAGCGATTTTGTAGTCGGCCGCGATGCGGCCTACTCGTCTCTTCGTTCGACCGGGCGGGTGCCGGACGGTGAGGTTCGCAAAGTAAGGGTGACAACGCTAGATTCCTGGTTGCAGACGGCACATGTCGAACCGAATGTACTGAAGATCGACGTGGAGGGTGCGGAACTCGCCGTGGTCCGCGGCGCAATCGCGCTTCTGAGAGATACGACACGACGTCCTCGTCTGATCATGGTCGAGGCAAACCGCCAGAACCAGGCGGCCTATCACTCCGAGCCCGAGGAGCTAGTGCGGTTCCTTCAAGATCTGGGCTACACTTCGCACTCAATCCTTGAGACGGGAGGAGTCAGCCCCGGTTGGCCTAGCCCTGGCGCGGTCGAGGATGTTCTCTTCATGAGCCAGCCCCTAGGCCTCGACACCGCAGTGAAGTCATAGTTCTCGAACGACTGCCCGCGAGCGGCTGTCTCGCAATTTCCGTTCAACACCTATCCTTCCCAGCCGGACAAGTGAACGGTCGCGGACCAAGGCTTGATGCCTCACCTTCCCGAGGATCTTCTCACGACGCAACTCCCTGAACCACGCTTCCTACTTGTATCAAGGGCTCGGTTTGCGCCCACCTAACATGTTTGTTTGCGACCGCCAGCAACAGCCAGAGAGCGCCGCCTTCCACACCGCTTCCGAATGACAAAGGAGCTATGGCGGCAACGAGTATGATCATCAACGCACCTGCGAAATCCCTGCGGATAGTTCCGCGCTTGCCTAGCTTGTACCACTGCCCTACCAAACAAAGGACCATTGCAAGAAGCAGCCCCGTACCCACCAGGCCAGAGTCGGCTAGGGATTGAATCAACCCATTCTCCGAGACCAGCGGCTCACCCTGTCTCCGTTTCGTGGCCGCGAACTCACTTCCTGGCCCCATGCCAATAATCGGGTACTCCCTGAACATCTGCATTGACAGCTGCATCTTGTAGAGCCTCCATTCGTCGCTTTCCCCCTTTGCCCCCATGACGTCAGCGACATTCTCGATCCCCACCGTAGACTGCGCAGCCACGAGTCCCGCCACTGTCACCGCTACCGATATCGACAAGGCCAACAGATTCCGCTTCGACTTGACGAAGATCACTATCAAGAGCGTGACAAACGCCATGACGATCAGCGCTCTCGACCGACCTACCCATGTAATGATCGCATAAAGCGACGACAGCAGGAACAGCGGGACAGCCCGACGATGGGCGAGCAAGTACCACGGAAACACCAGCGTACACAGGAATGGCAAAGTCTGCGAGTGGAGAGGACGATCCCCGGTCTCCACATTCGACATGATGTTTAGCAGGTCACCATTGAAGTAGAAAAGAATTATGGCCATCGGAAACCCAGCAGCCAGGCCGTATCTGATGGTGGCTAGCGCTTCGATATCGAACTCCACCCTGTCCAAGACAACGAACAGTAGCAGCAGGATGGCGTACCTAACTGCGCTCCCGAGAATGTTGAGCATTACGGGCGACAAAACCACTGATATGCACATCGCTACTAGAATGCCTGCGGCTAGCACCCCCGCCGGCGAGAGTTTCTGATTGCGTAGTCTTGGAGCCAAAGAAGCTTCCAGCAGAAGGAACACCAGCATTATGTCCGTCAAACAGATGTAGATTCCGCCGATAGGGACTTGCTGGAGACCGAATGGCTGAAAAGCCAGAGTCCAGGCTAGTCGGTCGTACAACGATTTCGACAACAGGACGAACAGAAGAAGAACGAAGGCGACAAGAATCAGGACGTAGGTCTGGGCGTTCATGGCCGCGAGCCGCTCGGACGTCAGCAGCCATGCGGCTACGGCGCCCGACGCCAGAAGGCGGGTCGCAGAAAGCGTGCTTTGCGATTTCTCCATCGTACCTCTCACGCTCTTCCCGTTGTTACTCTGGTGTCGAGCATTGTTTTCCGATGCCACAGGCTCGCTTGCGGTCTGCTGGAGCGCTTGTCAGGATTGGGCCCATCGCCCCAGCTTGACGGATCACCCATGTGAGTTCTTTGAACGGTTTCTGAACCATTCCTGGATCTTCGCCGGGATTCGGAACGCTCGCTGAAACTGCCGCTTGGCCAAGCCAATTGGATAGTAGCCGAGAGAGCTTGGTCGGAAAATCCCCCTAGCGGCCGCCTTCTTGAGGAAAAGGACAATGGTAGTCTTCCTCTCACGGGGTAGCCTCCAAAAGGAATCGGGAAGGCCGAATCCCGACATGGAATAGAACAGGCGTTGATTGGTTGAGGACCAATCGGCACGAAGAGCTGCCCTGTACGCGTCGAAGAGCTCAATGATGTTGTCTTCGTTGATTGGGCCGGTACGGGAATCCTGCTCGGGATGGTGGCGATAGTACACCAAGGGCGCGTCGATAAGTGCGCACCTGCCTTTTTCGGCCAGTCCAAGAAGAAGGGGACGATCGGCAACAATTGAAAGGCGCGCAACCAGCGAATCGAGGTCAACAAGGTTCCTCGCGGCACTGCGGTACATGGCCGATCCGAAGTTCAGCGAGGCGCCACGGATAAGTGCTGTTGCCAGCCCCACACTGTCGAATGTCTGTCTTGTAGCACGCGGCCCCTCTGATGTCCATGGCGGTGGCGTTCCCCGAAAGCCCTTCATCCCGGTCGCCACCCACAGGAGACTCTTGTCAGATTCAAGCACCGCGATCTCTTCAGCCAACAAATGCGGGTGCATGAGATCATCGTCATGGAAGACCATCATATACTCCGTGTCAGTCGTGCGAGACCACGCATATCTGAAATTGCCCATTGATCCGATATTCTGCGGATGGCGCACATATTCGATGTCTAGGTCAGAGTATTGTTTGAGGGTTTCCTCATAGCTTCTGGTGCTTGCGTTATCGAGGACAGCAACGCGGAAGTCCGTAAAGGTTTGATTACGGATGCTGGCAAGGCCCTCGGCGAGATAGTCTGGCCGGTTGTAGGTCATAACGTAGATCGTGAGGCGCTTACCCATGGGATTCTTGACCTCTACGGTGCGACCGAAAAATACCCAAAGTCCACCACAATCCCAACACCATGTTCACGCCGGTCATGCCAGCAAGCATGCCCGTCGCCCCCCACGTCAATCCGGTCAAATAGCAGACTATCGGCATGGCAATGCCGAGGGCGATCATTTGCCCGACAAAGGGTTCCTGTTTGTAGGTTCTGACATAGAGGACAAGAGCGATCTGCGCCGTGGAAGCCAGTGTGCTTAGCAGCAGGAGCCCTATCTGCATCGGCGCAAGCAAGCGGCCAGAAAGGCTATTGTTGACCAAACGCAGGGCGATGCTAGCAAGGAGCAAGGTGATACCCCCGAGGGCCACCACAAGCATTGCCTGAAGGAAGGACCTGCTGAAGAGGGCATCGAGTGCTTTCTTGTCACCCTGTGCGAGCAATCCGCTCATGCGAGGTACTTTTGTGTTCAACCAGGCCATCCCGAACGCCTGAATCATAGTGCACAGATTGAGGCTCATGCCCAGCTTGCCGGCTTCTTCAGGGCCGGCAAGTCTGAATAGAATCGGATTTGCTGTCTGCCAGGCGAGGTATCCAGCGGCAAAGGTGACTGCTGTTCTCCATTGAAGGGGGAGTAGTTCCCTCTTCCATTGGAAACTTGTCGCTGCCGGGACTTCACTCTGCCACAACCGGACAAACAACCGTCTTCTGGCGAGGAGATAGAATGCACTACATATTATCCCTGCGGCACCTAGGATCGGTGCAGACAGAAGACCGAGGCCAATGAGCAGACTGCTCCAGAAGGCTAGATTCCCTGAAATGGCGCGAAAGAACTGCAGACGCGCCATCTGGGCAACCAGCCCACAACCTTCCAGAAGGGAGAAAAACGGGGCCAGGACCGCGTTGCAAGAGCCAACAGCCACAACAAGCAGCCAGGGCAACAGCCACCCTACTGCTTCGGAGCCCGGTTGGCTCTTGAAAAAGAGAAAGCCAGCGGGAAAGATTACTACGAACACAAGCAGGGCTGCGCCTGCATACCAACGCACGGCGAAGCGCAAGATGGAAGATAGGCGTCGCTGGGCTACACTGTCTCCTGCCAGTTTTCCCTCTTCCGTCCAGTGGAGTTTCGCGAACTCATAGCTTGCAAAGCGTGTGATCCATCCGCCTAGCCCAAGCTCAAAGAGCATGGCCAGGCTGAGTATGTTCGAATATGTATAGTAGTAACCTTGTTCGGCGGCACTCAGTCTTGTCCCGATTAGGAAGATCGTGAGTGGTCCAGCCACGAGCGCCCATGACCGCCCTACGATTACCCATCCCACCGCTCGGTCTATTCCGCCACGACGAAGGAGAGTTCGAAGAAGTCCTTCGCTCGCGTTTGTCGCTTGCTCTGCCATTGAGGCTGGGCCTACGGCAAGCAAATGCCTGCCAGCCGGCAGAGTTGCCGCGCGCAGACCTCATCGGACATGTTGTCCAGGACCCATTGTCTGGGATGGAAACTCTCCCTGGATTTCTCCCACCGAACAAGAGAGTCCTCGAATTCGGCCACGCTGGCGAAGAACATACCTGTACTGTCGCAGAGGTATGGGGCTGTCGAGCTGGAGAAGATGCGACCGCGATTCGTGTAGTGATCGTGAAACCACAAGAGGGTCGGAACGTCGGCAGACCATGCCTCAGCCCAGGCTATTCCCTGAGACTCGCTGACTGTGGCGAACCCTACCATGAGACTGGCCCGTCTGAGCTTCGAGAGGAATTCGTCCGGACTGTAAGACCCGTAGGTCACAACAGAAACGCTATAGTTACGCCGTGTCAGTACGGGGACGTAGTCGACCAGCGGCCTGGCCGGCCCATTCGGGTGCTTATTGAATATCAAGACCCCTCTGGGCTCTCGCTTGTCGGGGTCGGGACGCCAGTACCCTGTGTCGATGCCGGCCGGCCAGGCAACGCACCGCCCCTTGAGGGCAGGACAGTCGCTTTCATACAGCCTGCACACCCAATCAGAGGGGCCGAGACAACAGTCTACCTCGGGGCCAGCGATAACTTCCGCGTGGTCTGACGGAAACTGAAATATGTTCGGCCCTGCAAGAAGTCTCGCAATGCGACCCTGCCGTTTCCAATCAACCGCCTGCCTCAAGGCATCGATGCCACAAAGCACGATCACGGCTTCCCCTACCTCTGCCACCCTAGCGGGGTTGTAGTTGGCACTCGCACCAATTTTCCGTAGGCCTTCAATCAGGCTCCTGGTGACTGCAAAGTGGCCGCGATACGATGTACCGCGAAGCCACACCGGGCGCGGTTTGACCAGGTCTCTCAAAGGGCGAGCCACCCGCTTGAAAGTTTCCTTCAGGCGAAAACGGCCCACTGGGATCGGATCGGTCAGCACGGTCAGCGCGGGTTTCACCACGTTCACTTTCCCTCTTGCAGCACGGAGGCCTGACGACCGACCGAGGTGGAAAGCGCCTCACGCCGCACGGTAGTACCGTCCGTAGGGCGCATAGTATGAGTAGTAGCCGTATCCACCCGCGCGCCGATCGGTTCGATTGATGACCACCCCCAGGATACGGGCCCGAGCGTCGTTGATCTGTCGGCGTGCAAAGGCAACTGCCTCTCTGGTCGTGTGGCCCGCACGCACGACCAGTACAACGCCATCGGCAAGATTCCCCAGGATCGCAGGGTCAGTGACAAATCCGGCTGGGGGCGAATCTAGCACCACTCGCGCGTAGTCTCTCCGGCACTGGTCGAGAATCTCCCTGAAACGCTCGGTGTGGATCAGTTCGGCCGGGTTCGGCGGCGTCGGGCCACAGGGAAGCACGTCCAGGTTCGGCACCTCCGAATGGCAGATCACGTCCGCCAGCTTGGCATCGCCCATCATCACCGTCGACAGTCCCCGATCGGACTTCAGGCCAAAGGATCGATGGATGCGAGGCTTGCGCATGTCGGCGTCAACCAATAGGACGCGGCCCCCGCCTTGCGCCATGGTGACCGCCAGGCTAATAGCGGCGGTGGTCTTGCCGTCCTGGGGAGTGGGACTGGTCACCACCAGCACGTGCACTTCCTTTTCGGCCGAAAGAAACATCAGGTTGGTGCGGATTGATCGGCACGCCTCTGCCGCAGCCGACGTTGGGTCCTTGAACACGGTCAGGTCGCGTTCGGTTACGTTTTCGGCTGTTCGCTGCCTTGCGTGCACCAAGATTGGTAGCATTCCGAGCACCGGTGCCCCCACCAACGCCTCGGCCGCCTCAGGCGTCTTGATCGTATTGTCCATGGCCTCAATGCCAAACATCAAGAGAATGCCCAAAACCAGCGCAGCGAACAGGCCAACGGCGAGATTGAACGAAAGTCGGGGGCTGACCGGAAGCTTGGGCGGGGAGGCCCGATCCAGGATACGCACGTTGTTTGAACGCAAGAGCCCTGTCAGGTCAATCTCCTTCTGCCGTTGCGAGATCAAACCAAACATCTTCGCGTTGTTTTCAGCGTCGCGCGACAGCGGCCGGTATTCAACCTCCAGCTTGGCCAGCTCCAGAGCCTGCTGCTTTTCCTGGCGCATCCACTTGGAAAGCCCGGATTCAGTGTCAAGCAGGGCCTCGTAGCGCTTGTCGAACGCTTTCAGGACCTGATCCAACTCCTTCCGATAATCGCGCTGAGTAGCTTCTATTTGCTTCTGAATGTTGTCGATCTTGGGGTGCTTTTCGCCATAGCGCGAATCCAAGTCCGCCTTGATCTTCAGAAGGTCCAAGTAGTTTTCGCGAAGTTTCTCAATGACCACGTTGTCCCTGATCTCAGGCAGGCTTTCTCGTTCCGCGATGTCATCCTTGGCAGCGAGGATCAGCTTTCGGATAGATTCCACCTCGATGCGTTTGGCCCGCACATCCGCCAGTTTCTGGTTCAGGGCCTGCAGGTTCTGGCGGGTCATGCCCAGCTTGTCGTCCAAACCGATGTCGAGCAGGTTGCGATCCTTCTTGAACTTATAGAGCTCGAGCTCCGAATCTTCGAGACGTTTACGAAGGTCGACGGTTTGTTCCCCAAGCCAGGAACCGGCCGTCCGGGCGCCCTCGAGCTTGTAGTCGAGATTCCGTTCGATGTACGTGTCGGCAAAAGCGTTCGCTATCCGTATCGCCCGCTCGGGATCCGTGTCGCTGACCGTGACGTTGGCGATGCGAGAATCCCGAATTCCGACCACCTTCACCTTCTTGAGCAGCCGGGAAACGACATCCTGGCGCGAGAGCTGAAGCTTGCCGCCATCCACCTGGCCGATACTCGGATCGTGTTCCAAACCCAGGCGGTCGACGACCCTCTGCGCGTTCTCCTGCGAAAGAATGATGCGAAACTGAGTCTGCGAGAACTCGCGGTACATCCAGCCGCCAGATCCCATGTCGACCACGTCCTTGACGCCTTCCAGCACCTGGGGCGCATTGTTCTCGATTATGATCGAGCAAGTCGCCTCGTAGATCCGGGGCTGGCGGATTGTCCAAACCACCGTGCCTACCGTGGCCAGGACTACCACCGCAGCCAACACCGGCCAACGCTTGCGCAGCACGCCGACATAGTGCTCCAGCTCCCGGCCAGTACTGGAAGTCTTCGACGCGGACGCTTGTGCGGTCTCCATTGGGTACCAACGCTAGCGGGAAAACGGGCCTACCGCAACGACGCGGAGTTGGACGCATGAGGAATGCCGCATCTCAACAGCGCACCAAGTCGGTCGTCCTCGGACTTCTACCGCTGCAGGCTCCCAGCGGTTTGGGGCCAAGGCCTCAGCACTTCTTCAAGCAACTTGGCGTGCACATCGCTATGCATGCGAGCCAGGGCGCCTCGCGCTGGGTGTTCTCCGGCTCCAGACGCAAAACGTCGCGGCAGGCGCCGACCGCCACCGTGACCTGCCCAGCCATTTCTGCCAGCCTTCCCAACGTGAGCAGCAAGCCGATGTTGCCTGGGCCCTGCGCGGTGGTGGCCCGGTACTCGGGGACCGTCCTCGGATACTGTTCGCGGCGCGCGAACACCTGTGCGGCCGCGATATTCGCCTCGACCAGGGGTGGCCCCGTGCTAGGCAGACTTTTGGGATGGGCGACACGCAGCTACGTGAATAGACCCGCTGCCATCTTCCGTGTGAACGTCCCTTGACGGAAGATTAGACAACTCGGTCGACTGGAACCCCGCGGCCACGATCCGTTTTGTGATCGCGTCGAGGCCGTACATCCAGCGGTGCCTTAGCCCCTCGTACCCAAGGAACTCCAGCACTCGAAACTTCAGCGTCGGACGTCGCCGCGAGCTGAAAATCATCGCTTCCACGAGGGAATCGGAGTCGCAGGCACCATCCCGGTACATGCCCAAGAGATGATCGAGGCTTGGAACGACAACGTGGAGCGTACCCCCTGGCACGAGCACTCGGTAGAAGTCTCCGACGATCTGTTCGGCTTCCTCCGGATACACATGTTCGAGAAAATGCGAACACAGGACGTGATTCACGGACCTTTCTGGAAATGGCAGGCGGCGTCGGCAATCATGCAGCATCACATGCGCGTGGTCTCGGGCCTCTCGGTACCGACACAAGCTGCGAACGTATTCGGCCTTGAGAACAGGCCGAAGCACCGGAAGGTACGGTGCCAACCGGAAGAATACGCTATTGTCAAGATTCACGTACTCGGGAAGCGCGAAGAACGATGACGCGACATTGAGCCAAATCTGGCCATCGCGATTCCGGCATCGAGTGAGATCCACCACGTCGGCACCCTGCCATGGACGTGCCTGACGATCAAGCGACCCTCCCGAGTTCGCCGAAGGCCCGGGTGTCGGGAGGATAGTTGACGTAAGCGCTTCCCTGACACGCACAACGCGAGGCCCAACGGGTCACGCGCTCCACGCAATGAGGTTCTGTGCGGCGAAACTATCAGGCGGCGCCGATAGTTCCTTGGCCGACAACACCGATGCTATCCTTGCGCTTCGATCGATACTTGGAACGGTCAGGACCAGTTGAACACTTCACGCAACGAGTCAAGTATTCAGGGGCTGGATCAAGTCGAGCGCGTTGGTGCCACAGGCGAAAACGGAGCGGGGTTTGCCTTGGAGGCCGTGAAACCTCGCGAAGACATCAGGGATCGTGGGGTAGGCAGCGTGCTGGTGAGTTCGTCCTTCACGGAAGGAGCAGCAACCGCAGGGGTCAACGGGTGATGGCGTTCTAGGCTGGTCGGCCCGCCTCCGAGTTGCTTTTTCCCGGCGCTGGACAACATGGCGGGTGGCGGGTCATGGTTGGCCCATGAGTGACGACAAGGCGCAAGAGCTCCGGACGCGCATCCTGAGCCTGGTGGAGGAGTACCAGCGAAGCCGCGAGGATCACGCTCCGTTTGTCCCAGGTCAGTCGATGGTGCGCTACGCGGGCCGCGTGTTTGGCCCGCCAGAGCTGCGCAATGCCGCGGATGCCGTGCTTGATTTCTGGCTGACCGCCGGGCGCTTTTCCCAGGATTTTGAAGGCCGCCTGGCCGAGTACCTCGGGCTCAGCGACGTGCTGATGGTGAATTCCGGCTCCTCGGCCAATCTTGTCGCGGTCACGACACTTACTTCGCCCAAGCTCGGCGCGCGTCGGCTGAAACCTGGAGACGAAGTCATCACTGCAGCGGCGGCCTTTCCGACCACGGTCGCGCCCATCGTACAGAACCGCCTGGTTCCGGTTTTCGTCGACGTCGATATCGGCGGGTACAACGCCTTGCCCGAACGGATTGCCGAAGCCATCGGACCGCGCACGCGGGCCATCATCCTGGCGCACACGCTGGGCAATCCCTGGGACGTAGCCCGCATCAAGGGCCTGGCCAAGCAGTACGGCCTGTGGCTGATCGAAGACAACTGCGACGCGTTGGGCTCGCGCTACCAGGGCCAGTTGACCGGGACGTTCGGCGATCTAGCCACCTTCTCGTTCTACCCTGCCCACCACATCACCACCGGCGAGGGCGGGGCTGTGGCCACCAACGACGAAACCCTGGCCAAGGTGGCGCGCTCGATCCGCGATTGGGGCCGCGACTGCTACTGCGCTGGCGGGGAAAACAACACCTGCGGCCGGCGTTTTTCCCAGCAGTTCGGCACGCTGCCGTCGGGCTACGATCACAAATACGTGTACTCACACATAGGGTACAACCTGAAGGCCACCGATATCCAGGCCGCCATCGGCTGTGCTCAGATGGACCGTCTCGAGGGGTTCACCGCGGACCGCAAGCGTAACCACGCCTTCTTGAGCCAGGCGCTGGCCGGGTACGCCGATCGCCTAGTTCCACACAAGGCGACCGAGGGCGCGGATCCGTCGTGGTTTGCCTTTGTCTTGACCGTGGAAAAGGGCGCCGGCTTCACCCGTGACGATCTGCTGGCCCATTTGCAAAGTCGCAAGATCGAGACGCGCAATCTGTTCAGCGGCAATTTGCTTAGGCATCCCGGATTCTGCGACATCGAGCACCGGGTGGTGGGCGATCTGCGCAACTCTGACCGGATCACCTCGGACACCTTCTTCATCGGCGTGTACCCGGGCCTGACCATGCCCGAATTGGAATATGTTGCGGGTGCCTTCAAGGAGTTCATGGCCCGCTGACCGCGCCTTCACCGCTGCCGTTGCCATGGCACAGCCAATCAGAGTCCGAGCCAAGGTCACCGAGATTGCCGTGCATGCGCCCAACGTGCGCAGCTTCGTGCTTGCGCCCGAGCGGCCGGCACCGCGATTTCGCCCCGGGCAGTTCCTGCACCTTGCCCTTGATCCCTACGATCCGTCGCAGCACTGGCCTGAATCGCGCGTCTTTTCCATCGCCAGCCCACCGGAGGATCGCGACCGCCTGCGCATCACCGTATCTGCCGTGGGCGACTTCACTAGGCGCATGATGCGACTTGGCGAGGGCGACGAGGTCTGGGTTAAGTTGCCCTTTGGGGACTTCGTCATCGAGCCGCAGGGCGCAGCGCCATTGATCTTGATCGCGGGCGGAACGGGCATCACCCCGTTCGTGTCATTCTTGGCCTCTTCCGGGGCTTCGGCGTCCGCGCCGGTACGCGTGCTGTACGGGGTGCGCCGATCCGATCTGCTGATCTATCGGGCTGTGCTGGATCAGGCTGCCAAGCGCTTTGTCGATCTTCGCTGGCAGGCGTTCGTCGAGGAGAGCGCTGCCGCCGACGAGCTGGCAGGCCGTCTCTCGATCGAAGCTGCGCTTTCTTCGGCGCATGAGGCTGGCGCGCCCGGATCTGCGACCTTTCACCTGTCGGGCCCGCCACAGATGCTTCGTCTCTTCCAGTTGGGCTTGGCCGCTGCAGGCGTGCCGCAAGCCCAAATACGCGCCGACGCCTGGGATTGACCAGCGGCCAGGCGCCGGTCTACTGTTCCGGAAACCAGCGATGAAGACGGTCATTTTGTGCGGAGGTTTGGGGACGCGATTGCGCGAGGAAACCGAGTTTCGACCCAAGCCCATGGTCGAGATCGGCGGCCGGCCCATCTTGTGGCACATCATGAAAATCTACGCGCACTATGGATTTCGCGAGTTCGTGCTGTGCCTTGGCTACCGCGGTGATGTGATTCGCGACTATTTCCTCAACTACGAGGCGATGAACAACGACTTCACCATCTCGCTGGGGCGCAAGCACAAGGTCGTGCACCACGATGCGCATGACGAACAGGACTACGAGGTCACGCTGGCCGAGACCGGTGCACAAACGATGACCGGCGCACGCGTCAAGCGCGTGCAGCGCTACGTGGACGGCGACGCCTTCATGGTCACCTACGGCGACGGGCTGGCTGATGTGGACCTGCGCAAAGTCTTGGCCTTCCATCGCGAGCACGGCAAGCTTGCCACCATGACCACCATGGCACCCACGTCGCGCTTCGGCATGCTCGACGTTGACGACGCTGGCAGGGTCACTTCGTTTATCGAGAAGCCACAGCTTTTAGGTCAAGCGAACGCCGGCTTCTTCGTGTTCGAGCGCCGCGTGTTCGACTACCTTTCCAGCGACGAAGCGTGCATCTTGGAACGCGAGCCCTTGGAGAACCTGGCCCACGATGGCGAGCTGATGGCCTACCGCCACGGTGGTTTCTTCTTCGCCATGGATACCTACCGCGAGCATCAGAAATTGAACGAGTTGTGGGCCAGTGGCCAGCCGCCTTGGAGGGTGTGGTAGTGGCCGATCCGCTCAGCGAGTTGACGGGTGCTTTCGCGGGGCGGTCGGTATTCGTCACTGGGCACACCGGTTTCAAGGGTTCGTGGCTTTCGCTCTGGCTCTCGCGCATGGGCGCGCGCGTGACTGGCTATGCGCTGGCGCCTCCCACAGATCCGTGCGCGTTCGTCGCCTGCGGCGTGCGCGAGATCCTGGCTGCCCATCATGAAGCCGATATCCGCGACAGCGAGCGTCTGAATCGGGCTATGCGCACCTGCGGGCCGGATGTGGTGCTGCACTTGGCGGCGCAGCCGCTTGTACGCGCAAGCTATGAGCAGCCACGCGAGACGATTGACGTCAACGTGGTGGGAACAGCGAGCGTTCTCGATGCCGTGCGCGCCCTTGGCCGGCCATGCGCCGTCATCGTGGTCACCAGCGACAAATGCTACGACAACCACGAGCACGTTTTTGGCTATCGCGAGACCGATCCCTTGGGCGGGTCGGATCCGTACAGCGCCAGCAAGGGCGCGGCCGAGATCGTCGTCGCGTCCTACCGGCAGTCCTTCTTTCCGCCCGAGCGTGTGAAGTCGCATGGAGTGAGGCTTGCCTCAGTACGTGCGGGCAACGTCATCGGCGGCGGCGACTGGGCGCAGGATCGCATTGTCGCGGACGCCGCGCGCAGCTTGAGCATCGGGCAGCCCGTGCCCGTGCGCAATCCGCGATCCACGCGGCCCTGGCAGCACGTGCTTGAACCGCTCGGTGGCTATCTGCTGCTCGCGGCGCGCATGCTGGCGGCGCCGGACGATGCGCGCCTTGCGGACGCGTGGAATTTCGGCCCTTCGAGCCTCGAGGCCGTCACCGTGGGTGAGCTTGTCGACCTCTTTGTCGCCGCATGGGCTTCTGGTAGTTGGAAAGACGCCAGCCTCGGGGAGCAGCCGCACGAGGCGCGACTCTTGCGCTTGAGCATCGACAAGGCCGTTTCCCAGCTTGGCTGGCGACCACGCTGGCCAGTACACGAGGCCGTGCGACGGACTGCTGTATGGTACCGTCGCTACTACGAACAATCGCCCGCGAAGCGCAACGCCGGGGCCATGCGCGAGTGCAGCCTGGCCGATATCGCGGATTACCAAGCTGGATGGAAGATGCCCGCGGGGGCCTAGCACCGCGGCCGGACGGCAAAACCATGCGTGTGCTGTTGACAGGTGCCAGCGGGTTCGTCGGATCGCACTTGCTTGCGCGCTTCCTGCGCGCGGGCGAGGACACGGTGGCCATCGTGCTTCGTCCAGGGTGCGTTCCTCGTCGCATCCAGCACTTGCTTGGCAGTGTCGAGGTCATCGCTGGCGATCTCGCGCAGCCAGAGGCGCTCGCCGAGCTTGTGCGCCGCTTTGCCCCCGAACTCGTGTTGCACGCAGCTTGGGCGGTGCCGAGCACGGAGAACCGCAATAGCACCGACCACGCGGATCACGTCTCGCACACCATCGGGCTGGTCAAACTCGCGCACGCGGCGGGCGCACGCCATTTCATCGGCATGGGTTCGCAGGCTGAATACGGTGCCGCCGCGAACCGGGCCGACGAGGAGCACCCAGCGCAGCCGACCACCTTGTACGGAACGGCCAAGTTGTGCGCGGGTCTTCTGGCGGGCAAGCTGTGCGCAGCGCTCGGTATCAGGTTCGCGTGGCTGAGGCTGTTCGCGGCCTACGGACCCGGCGAGGATCCAACATGGCTTATCCCGTCGATGTGCCGTGCCTTCCTGGCTGGGCAGAGACCAGCAACAACCCGTGGCGAGCAAGTGTGGGACTACCTCTACGTCGAGGATGCGGCCGAGGCCGCATATCGCGTGGCGACTTTGCCCAGCGCGACCGGAATCTTCAACCTTGGCTCAGCTCGCGGACACACCGTCCGCGAAGTGATCGAACGCGTGCGTGACCTCGTAGATCCGCGGGCTCCCATCGGGTTTGGGGAACTGGCCTATCCGCCCGATCAAGTCATGCATATGGAAGCCAAGATCGATCGCCTTCAGTTCGCGACGGGCTGGCAGCCCGAGACCGATCTGGCCACCGGGCTGCGCCGTACTCTGGATTGGTTCCGCTCATGAAGGTAACTGACTACATCGTTCGGTTTCTCGTCGCACGCGGCGTACGTCACATCTTCGAGGTGTCAGGCGGGATGATCACGCATCTCCTCGATTCGTGCTACCGGCTAGGTGGCGTGCGGGTCATCAGTGTGCGCCACGAACAGGCGGCGGGCTTTGCCGCCGAAGGTTACGCGCGTATGACCGGTGTGCCCGGCGTGGCGCTCGCCACCAGTGGGCCGGGCGCGACCAACTTGCTCACCGCAATCGGAAGCTGCTATTTCGATTCGACGCCAGCCGTGTTCATCACCGGGCAGGTGAACCGCCACGAGCGCAAAGGAGATCGAGACGTCCGGCAACTGGGGTTTCAGGAAACCGACATCGTGGCCATCGCTCGGCCCATCACCAAGGCCGCCTGGATGGTCGAGTCGCCCGAAGCTATCCCCGCGGATCTGGCGCGCGCGTTCGCTACCGCGCTCGACGGACGGCCCGGACCCGTACTGCTGGACATTCCCATGGACGTGCAGCGGGCCGACATTTCTGTGGACGAGCCGAGGCCCGTCAAGGCCACGATGGCTGCCCAAGGCACAGATGGGACGCTGACCGACAACATCGATAGGCTCCTGGCCTCTCTGCATGCTGCCCGCCGGCCCCTTCTTCTAGTAGGAGGCGGGCTCCGCTGCGCGTATGCCACCGATGCTTTTCGCCAGTTGGTTGGCGAGATTTCTGTTCCTGCAGTGCACTCGCTGATGGGCGTGGACGTGCTTTCCGCTGACGACAGCCTGCGCGTGGGCATGATTGGCACCTACGGAAACCGATGGGCGAACCTGGCCATGGGTAGAAGCGATTGGTTGCTCGTGCT
>Ga0265316_10002457_pt1 | contig 19217 bp, 8 predicted proteins | sample 4522metaG_FD_202092 | JGI IMG/M metagenome (GOLD analysis project Ga0265316, IMG submission 202092) | Rhizosphere microbial communities from Carex aquatilis grown in University of Washington, Seatle, WA, United States - 4-5-22 metaG | ecosystem: Host-associated > Plants > Roots > Rhizosphere >... | reverse complement strand
CTCCAGATCCAGCAGGAGCATCGTGGCGATCGCGGAGGGGTCTGCAACTAGCGTGGCCCCCGCCTGAAGTGAGCCGAGGACATCCGCGATCTCCATCGGACTTCGTGCCCCGACGCGGATCTCGCTCGCCGCGTGCTCAGCCAGTGCTAGCGTGGCCATGACGACACTTTGGTTCAAGGCCTTCGCAACGGCATGGACGGGAATGGCCTGTTCTCGATGTGCTTTGAGCACCTCAGCGGTCCGTGCATGTCGCAAATCAACTGCTTTGAAGATGGGAGCTAGGTCCAGCTCGCCGTCAACTTCGCCAGAAGTCGGTGGCAGCCGGATTGCCTGCACATTGGGGTGGTCAGGGAACCACAACTCCCATCCATTCAGCACCTCACGGAAACGATAGACGTGCTTGTCGACGATCTCCGTGATCGTTGCCTTTCGTGCCTGAATGGGTGAATCGGTAAGGGCGACAATGTCGCCGACCGCCTTCCCGAGGAACCGCCGAACCAAAGGATCATCTACACGTCGTTCGTTCAGAGGGGCGTGGCAGTCGACATCATCCTCGACGACGATCCAGCGTGACTCGGTCGAGCCCTCCTCGGCAAAACACACCGCAGCTCCAGCAGTGACGACGGTTGGGCGCGATGGCGCCGGGCCACGTTGATTGCCTGGGGCTAGCACGGAGAGATAGGCTTGGTGGGCTTCATACGCCCCGTAGTTCCGCCGAAGAGCCCGGTATGCATATGTCAGGGCAGCGGCCTGATTCCCTGCCTCACGCAGGACGCCCACGACGTATGGAATCCAGACCGCCTCGACCTCTTCCACTCGTGGAAGGTCAGCCTCAGTAGCCCCTACCAAGTCAGGGCGGCCAATCCGCAGGCCGATCACGGACAAACGAAGATGGGCAAGCCTGTCTTCGGGGTCCTTGGCCAGGTGCTCCTGGAGGAGCTTGATTGCCTCGGGTGGATCGAAGCGCTCAAGCAAGCCAGCCTCTTGTTCAAATATCTCGCGACTGCTTGCCCCGTGTTCCCGCAATGACCGACATGCTTCAATCGCGACGTCAAAACGTCCAAGGCGTTCAGCGCAGGCAACGAGGTTGCGAGCATCCTGCGAGTTCGGCTCGGGAAGGAAGATACGCTGCCAAAGCGGCAACGCATCCCCATGGAGCCCGAGTAGACCAAGAAGATTGGCGACAAACCGCACCGTGCTGGTGCGCGTCTCCGGAGTCAACGCGCAACTGGCCTGCTGCGCGTGTTGCCGGGCTGACGCAACGTCACCCCGGGCCTGTGCCAGTGTACCAGCGAGAACAGCCGACATCACCTTGTCGCCCATCCTAGCCACGTCCGACACGAGGGTCTCGGCATCAGCCCATTCCCTGAGCTCGCAGAATCCCCGCATGGCGTATGCGGCCGCCTCTGGCTGGAAGGCCAGCACTGGTTGGAGTGCAAGTTCACGGAATACGTTCGTCGCGTCCTTGCGTGAAGTTCCCCTGTTTGCTCTCCACTGGAAAACCCCCAGCATGAACTTCGCGTCGGCAGAGTTGCCCAAGGTCACAGCCCGCCGCGCGCAATCAAGCGCTTCCTCTGTCTTGCCGTGATCGTTCAATCGTGCCGCGTAGCTCACCAGAATTTCCGGGTCGTCTGGGGCCAGCCTATGCGCCTCTTCGATGTCCGCGTAGCCGCCGTCTTCGATCAAGAGGGCTCTGGTCCTCGAGCGCGTCACCAGAGCATCAACCAAAGGCGGATGGAATCCGCCCTGGTTCCTGGCGAGTTCTATCGCCAATGTTAGGCACCGTTCGGCCTCTCGAAGAACGTTCTGGTCAGGTGGCCTCACCGGAGTCCGACCTTTCCGCAGGTTCTCGGTCTCCCGGGCGAAAAGAACTTGTCCAAGTATCGACCAACCCGGTGGCCAATTCGGCAACTTGATCGTGGCGCGTTGAGCCAGTTCATGCGCGCGATCAAATGCTCCCTCATTCATGCCCCGGATCGCCATGGCAACCGCCACTTCAGCGTCCACCGCCGAAAAATCGATCTCTCGAAAAAGTTCCTCTAGGGTGACGGTGCTCGGCGCGGTTCGCACCCGAACAGCTGCTGCCTTCGCCACGGTCGGCATTCTGGCAAGGATCGCTCCGGCTCGTTCGTAGGCGCTGGCTGACTCACCCAGGAACTCGTGACCAAGGGCCTGGAATGCCTGCGCCTCCAGATCGTCGGGTTGGTACCCCGCCGCCTCAATCAACAATCGTCCTGCATCCAGTAGTGCTCCCTCAGCTATCAACGTACCTGCGGTGTTGACGGTAACGCGATAGCGTTGGCGGTTGCTCAGAGCATCCCAATGGCGCTGCCGGATCCGGTTCAATAGAAGGCGCGCGGTCTGAAATTCTCTCCGCTCAAGTTGGGCTTTCGCTTCGTCAATCTCGCCATCTAGGACGTCAGTGGATGTCGGGCGGGAGGTCTCACGTACCACCTCCATCATGTCGGCTTTCACCTGCTGACGGAGCGACGCAAATTCCTCCGCCATGACAGACGACGTTACCTTGACCAAACGCGCTGCCACATCTGGGTATTCGTCGAGCAAGCGCTCCACTCCGTCCCACGTCAGCAGCTCGACAGCGAATAGGCCCTGTTCTCGTTGTGCCCTGTTCAGGGCAATTAGCTCCTTCTGGGTGTCTGCGGACCGCTTCGCGGTCGTCAGCACGAGATAGTGATCCAGCACGGGGCGAAATTTCCTCGCCTTTTCAACCTCATCGCGCAGTTCCGCTGGCGGCAACGTTTTGTCCACAGCGTGATGCTTGCACTGCGCGCCCCGAAGCTTGCCTGCTCCGCTCAGGTCGATGATGTCCACGCCATCCTGCGACTCACCCCGATGAGCGAAGCGGTCCAGGCCCGGGCAGTTCCAATGCCGACGTAGCAGGGCCAGACAGAATTCTTCGAACTCGTCTTCGTTTTCGGGACATGGATACCGCATCGTCCCCTCCCGTCATCTCGATGAACTCGATCGACCTCCCACCGTCACCCTTTCCGCCCCCTCGAAATCCAGGAAGCTCCTGGCCACGAACTCCGTCTCGGCCGCAGGCGGCAGCGCGCGTTGGAACTTGCTCAGCCTGAACGGCGGCACGCGGGCGCGAATCGCAGTCCTTGTTTCGTCGCTCTCCCAGAAAACCGCTGCCCGCATCTTGGCCAGCGCGGCATCGACGGTCGCGTGCGAGACGCCGTCGCCTTCGATGCGTAGGGCGAAGTTGTCGGCAACGGCTTTCCAGCCGCCGATCAGTTCCAGGGCGTACTTCAGGGTGTGGTTGATGCGGCCGCCGGCGAAGGTCCACAGGCGCACGGCGCGGTCGTCTTGCTGGGCGGCGATGGGGTGGCTGCGGCGGAGCAGGTCGCCCAAGTCAGCCCGCCAGGTTTCGATGGCGGCTCGGGCGGCGGGGTCCAGGTAGGGATAATCGGCGGTGTCGACGATGATCTGGCGCACCTGCTGGCAGATTTCAAAGCCGAGCAGTTGCGGCAGGTAGCCGCCCCAGCTTGGCTTCTGGCCGCGTGGGGCTTCGCGGACCACGACTGTGCGCTCTTTGTGATCGAGGCGCACGACGGTCCAGGCGCGACCGGCGAGCAGGAACGAGCTCATCTCTTCAACCAAGCGGTCGGCGAAATCTTGGTCCAGTGAACCCAGGTCGCGGCCGGTTTCGGTTTCCACCCCGTACATGACGGGGCTGGAGAACACGGCGTACAGCTCGGCGAAGTTCTTGCGGCCGAAGATGCGCTCGGCTTTGGTGCCCATGGATAGCAGGCCGCCAGACTCGAACAGGTACTCTTCTTTGGTCAGGTGCTCAATCAGGTGGGCGCGCTCGGCGGGCGTGATCCCGCGAAAGTCGGGTACGCGGGCCAGCAGTTCGAAGCAGCGCTCGGGGCTGATGGCGCCGAATTGCAGGGTCTGGGCCAGGATCTGGTGGACCAGGACCGGCCAGCAGCGGTCCTGCACGGGCACCGATTCGACCCAACCTTTGCGCGCCAGCTCGACGATGGCCACGGCTTGCAGCACGTCCTCGGGCGACTCGCAGAAGAAGGTCGTGTTGGCGACCTGGCCAGCGCGGCGGCCGGTGCGACCCATACGCTGCATGAACGACGACACGGTACTTGGCGCGTTGGCCTGGAAGACCAGGTCCAGATCGCCCACGTCGATGCCCAACTCCAGGGTCGATGTGCAAACGATTGCGGCGTCAGTGCCGTGGTGGAAGCGGGCCTCGGCCTCGTGGCGCTCCTCGCGGCTGACAGAGCTGTGGTGAACGAAGACCTCGGCCCCCCTGCCGCGCATGCGTTCGGCAACGGTCTCGGACAGGGCGCGGCTCTGGCAGAAAAAGAGGCTCTTCTTGCCGCTGGCGCGCGCGGCGGCGTCCTGGGCGATCTCCACGATGGTTTCGTGCAGGCAGACCTGGATCTGGCGAGGCGCTCCAGCCTTGGGCGGGTCGATGACCTCGCCGGGGCGCTTCGAACCGCCTTGCATCCAGCCCAGGATCTCAGTCGGGTTGCCCACGGTGGCCGACAACCCCGCGCGCTGGATGTCGTGGCGGCTGAACGACGCCAGCCGCTCGATCACCGACATCAGGTGCGCGCCCCGGTCGGTGCCGGCCATGGCGTGGATCTCGTCGATGATGACCATGCGCAGATCGCCGAACAGGCGCTGGGTCGGGCATCGGGGCGAGATCAGCATCACCTCCAGCGACTCCGGCGTGGTCATCAGGATCTCGGTCGGCTCTTCCTTGAACCGTTTCTTGGCGGCATCGCCCACGTCGCCGTGCCACACGAATCGCCGCAGACCGACCATGTCGGCGTAGGTGCCCAGCCGCTCTTCCTGGTTGTTCAGCAACGCCTTGATGGGCGCGACGTAGATCAAGCCAACTCCGGTCGGCGGTTTCTCCATCAGGGTCGCGATGGCCGGGAAAATCGCTGCCTCGGTCTTACCCCCTGCGGTCGGCGCCAACACCACCGCGTTCTTCCCGTCCAGGATCGCCTCGCCCGCCAGCTCCTGCACCGGGCGCAGGCTGGTCCAGCCCAGGCGCGACACGATGGCGTCCTGCAAGCGCGGCGGAAAGCGGGCGAAGGTGCTCACGCAGATGCCTCAGCTACCAGTTGATCGTCGGATAGCCCTTGTCATCGTCGGGCTCGGCGTCGTAGGGCGGCTGGCCCTTCATCTTCCTTAGTTCGTCCTCGGTGGGATTCTTGGGGGCAAAGCCCAACTCGGCACCTGGATCGAAGTCGTCGTGTTCGGATGCCAGATCCAGGACGTCCACCAGTTGCCGCAGGAACTGGCGTGGCACCACGCCCACGTCGCCCTTGAAACCCTCGGTTACCTTCTTCACCAGCGCCTCGATGTACTGCGGGGTGATCTTGGCCTCCAACTTGGCGCGGTCCTTGGCCGGGAACATCTCGCGCAGCTTCAGCGCCACTTCTTTCAGTCGGTCCTTGTCGAACGGACGCAGCTCAAGCTGGGCCTGGCGCGGGTTCACCAAGCCGCCGTGGCTGATGAACTGGATACGATCGTGCAGCGGTTGCAGTCCCTTCACGCCCCGGGGGTGGTCGAAGAATTCCGGCGTCCCGGTAAAGACCCACAGCAGGCCCTTGTAGCGATCGGCAGCGTCGATGATCTGACGAATGCCGTTCAGCGACCTGCCGCGCACGTCGGTGCGCATGCGCACGATGGTTTCGACCTCGTCGATGACAATGACCAGGCCCTTGTAGCCAGCCGCCTTCACGATCTCCAAAATGCCGTGCAGGTAATCCATCGCGGTCTGGCTGGTGATGGTGCCCTTGATGCCCGCCGCCGACTTCTCGCTCGCGGCCACGTTGGGCGATCCCGACAACCACGACAGCAGTGAGCCTGCCGCTTGCACCTTGCCCTCTTGCTTCAGGGCAAAAACGGTACGCAGGACGCGCGCCAGATCCTCGGGCGCCTTGCCCTGGGTCTTGGACGCGATCTCTTCCTCCATGCGCTTGGCGACTTGGCGGTCGAAATCCGCGCTCGACTCGTCCGAGCCGCCAGCCACCAGGCTGTTCTCGACCGTGGCGATCCAGCGATCCACGATGTCGTTCAGGGCGCCGCGCGGGCAGGTGCTGGTGGCCAGTTCTTGCACGACCCTTCGGTACACGTCGTCGAACTTGTAGAAGTGCAGATCGTTGTCCGAAACCACCACGAAGCTAGTAGCAAACCCGCGTGCTTGCGCGTCCACCAGCGCCAGCCGCGCCATGAAGGTTTTGCCGCAACCGTAGCCACCGCGCAGGAACTTGAACACGCCCTCTCCGGCGGCAGCCATGTCTAGCTGGCGGCCGATCTCATTGCGCTGGCGATCGATGCCCACGGCAAAGGCGTCCAGCCCGCGCTCGGGAACCACGCCCGATCGCAGGCGCTCGAATACATGGTCGGTGTCACGCCGAGATAGAGGCATGGTCAGTTGTCCTCCTCGCGCACGTACCGTTTGCCACTCGCATTGGTTTCGCTACGCACCTTGAACGGCAACCGCTTCAGGTTGTCATCAAGGCCCAGCGCGAACCTGCGCGCCGCGCGGGCGGTGCCAAGCTTGCGAATGATCTCTTCCTCCGTAATCGAGCGGTGTTCTGCCAGATGCAGGAAGATCCCGCGAGTGCCTTCGTCGTCGATGGCCGACGCCCAGTCGGGACGCAGAGCCACAACGGCGTCCTTGTCCTTACCCACGACCGCGAACAGGCCATCCACCACCTTCGGCTGTACCCGATGGATGTTGTCCGGGTGATAGACCTCGACCGGCACGCGCTCGTCGGCGGTGCCCTCCAACGAGAAGAAGACCTCGACCCACTCCTCTTTCACTGGGGCCTGGATGCGCCCAGCCTTCAGGATACCTGCGCCCGATACCTCGCGAACCAAAGCACGAATGTCCGCGCGCCCGGGCACGCGCAGGTCCAGATCCACGGTGCGCGGCCCGACATAGGCCAGGTTGTTCTGAATGTTGCGGGGGAAGACCAGGCGCAAACTCAAGCGATGGAAGCCCAAGGCATCGTCCTCGGCTTTGGCCTCGGCCTCGTATTGCGCCACGCACACGCCTTCTGGTTGCTTTCGCGACACGGTCAGCACAGGGATGATTCGTTCCTGGGGACTGTTCCCGCCGTGGTCAAAGGCCACGCTCACATCCTTGGTGGCAAAAGCAGCAGTGTCCTCACGTAGCAGAAGGAAGCCGCTGATTCCGTCGTAGCCCAGCGACGCCAGCGGCACGGGCGTCAGGCCCGCCTCGCCGCGCTCGTGCTGGTCGATGACATAGCGCCGGTGCGGGTCGGTCTTCTTGCCAAAGGGAACGATCTTCGTGGTCGCATCCTGTAGCAAGAACCCATGGTCGGCGGTGAAGACTGCCTGCTTGATGCCCTTGCCTTGCAAGTGGTGCCAGGCGGCGCGAAGCTGGCGCAGGGTCGCCTCGAATGCATGTACACCCAGATTCGATTCCCCGGCACTGTCGATCTCAGTCGAGTGGACCACAACAACCTGGTGGTCCTTCAGTTTGCCCAGTACTTCCTGCGTGCGATCGCACAGGTCGCCCAGGCTGATGTGCAAGGCCGGACGCCCGCCGGTACGCATGCCCATGGCGCGGCTGCGCCCCTCGGGATCTTTCACCGTGAACTCGCCCGCGCGGAATCCCTGAAAATTCCCCACCACGGTCAGCCGCTCGCCCTGTGCCACCGGGGCCAGCGCGTTCATCCCCACCGACGTGATGGTGGGCAGCTCGGCCAGCCTCGGCTTCAGATCCACAACGGTGCTCTGTGTCCCGCTGCCCCCGCGTAGTTCCTCGAACAGCTCGGTGGCCATCTCGTAGCGAAAGGCATCGATCAGAAACACGGCCACCCGCTCGCCACCCAGGGTCAGGGGCTGGACGACCTGTTCGTACAGGTTGCGCTGGCGCAGGTCTGGCTCGGGAAGAAAACCGCACGACCTGCAAACGCGCGTGAAGTCCTTGGCCAACTGGTTTGCCCAATCCCGGTGCAACTGTCGCAGGATGCCCACGACCTCTTGCAAGGACCCGAAATGCGGCACGCGGTGGTCCAGCCGCCGCGCACGTTCCTGCTCGAAACGGCGGTGCGCACGGTCCACCCGAAACGCCGTCTCAGCATAGCGTGCCAGCGCGTCTTCATGGGACGTGACCTCGGCAAAAGGCCGTGGCTGCTGGGCGATGGTCGCGCCAAACGCGGCAGCCTCGGCCACCACGTCCCAGGCCAACCGACGGGTTTGGTCGCGTCGGATCCAGAACGATCGGCCCCCTTCCCTCGCCTTGCACCAGGACTGCGCCTTCTGCCAGTCCTGCGCCTTCAGGGCAGCCACCGCGCCGGCCAGCACTCGTTCCTCTTCCTCGCAGAACGTGTCGATCTGGCCCAGATCCTCGGCGGTCATGACCTCCAGCTCGCCCTGGATCAGTCCTTCGACATCTGTCGCCAGTCGTTCGTAGGCGTCGGCGTGCTGGTCGCGCAGATCGCTGACCAGCTTGCAGCTCATCTTCACCAGCGTGGGAGCCACGCCCTTCAGTCGCCGCAAGGCTGGCAGGTGGGGTTCCCGTCGCAGATCGTGGACGTATTCCACGCACAGCAGCCAGGCGCCCAAGGCCGTCAGAACTCCATCGAGATCTGACTTCCCGTTCTTGGGCAAGAACTCACGCCATTCGGCGTCCATGCCGGTCAGTGTGTGCAGGTAGTCCCGCAACGCTTCGATTTCGGCGTCTGTCTTCACCTGCCTTGCCAGAGTGCTATCGGCCCCACACAGCGCCTCGATCACCAGCATCGGGCCGCTGGCTTCCAGCAGTGCGGGCAGGCCCATGGACGACCTGGACGATGCCTGGCCCAGCCAGGCGTCCGCCTGTTCCAGGGTGGGTTTGTCAGCCAGAAACTGATCCACCTGGTCGGGCGCCACCCGTCCGGTCGCAGCCTGTCGGATCAGCGTATCCAGTGCCTTGCGAAAACGGGTGCCCGCCGAATACAGCTCCAGCACCGGGGTCTCGCGGATGCTGTCCTCGTTGAACCCCGGCATGTGGATCAGAAGAGGTGTTCTGTCGTAGCCGCTGCCGTGCGCTTCCAAGGCGAACAGCAACTCCATGAAGCTGCCGCGAAAGCCAACCACGGGATGCTCGAAGTCCCCCGCAGCGTGGCGCTCGGTCAGGCGCTGGACGAAGTCCGTGAAGCTGCAATCCCGGTCCAGCCACACGACGATCCCCTGGCGCCGGACCTCCTGGGCCAACTCCTGTTCCAATAGCGCAGACGCGGGACCCAGGATCACGACCCTTTCCCCTTCTTGCGTGGCTTGCGCGGCTTCGCGCTCGGGGGGAAAGAAACGCTCGCGATCATTCGCGTGTCTCTGCCGCTGCATTCACGGCCGCCATGGCCTATGCCCTTCACGCATGTGGCCAACCAGTCTCGGTCGCGAAGCGTGCGCTTGCCGCATCGCTTTCTAAACGCGGCTCTATACGCGCCCAATCGCTCCGCAGCGCATTTTCTTGCGGCAAAAATCCATGAGATATCAGGGTACTGTCGCAAAGCATCGTCCGCCATAAACGCGGCCCTATACGCGGTCCCCCTCATTTCTGGGTTCCCTCGGAATTGCCCATTTGGTAGGTCCGCCAGCGCCTGTTGCCTTGGGCGATCAGTACCCCAGCCCTGCTCATCCGCGCCAGGAGTCTGGTTGCTTGGCACCGTTCGATTCCCCACCAAGGGGGCGATTCCGTCAGGCGGCTGGTGTGCCGGGTGCAGCCCTGTCGCCGTTTCATCGTCTTCCACGCCAAGGTAGATGGATCCACCTTCGGTGTTGGCCATGGCAATCGCGGTTGCGACCAGGTCATCGTCGGACAGACGTTTCCGATCGCTCTTGAACTCGACCGTTAGGGTCTCCTTGGTGGGAAGTTCACGCATCGGAAGGCTCTTCTTCTTCGGTTCGATCTAGCAGAGGCGTGTCGGTGTCGTCGTCGGTCTTGGCGGCTTTGCGGGCGCGGCGTTGGGCTTCTTTGGTTTGGGCGGCATCGACATCGGCGGGGTGGTCGATCAGGAAGCGGGCGCGGTGGTCGGCGGCGTTGGGCTCGTCGATGGTGAAGTCGGGACGGATCTCGTCTTGCAGGCGCAGCTCCCAGGCGTATGCCTTGGCCGGGTGCAATTCCCAGAAGCAGTGGTGGGCCACGGCCAGGGACGGGTCTTGCACGCATTTTTCGCGCACGCGGCTGGGGAAATAGCGGGCGGCCAGGTGGGACCAGTCGTAGTCCTTGCGGCCTTGGGCTGTGGCGAGTTCTTTCCACCACTTCTTGGGGTCTTTCCACTGTGGCTCCAGCAGTGGCCAGAGCGCGGCGCTGTTCACCATCACGCCGTCGTCGAGATCCATGGCAAAGCGGGCGTCCTGTTCGCGCTTGGGCGTCTTGTCGTCAGGCGCGGGTGGGCCGTGCTCGGCCACCTCGGTCACCTTGGCGATGAAGTCAGACAGCTCTTCGTGCAGCTTGGTCACCTCGGCGAAACGGCGTTCGGCCTTGCCGCGCCCCTTGGCTTCTGTGCGCGCCTTGCGGATGTCGTCGAGCTCGCCCTCCAACCGCCGCCGCTCGGGCAGAAGGTGGTCGGCCAGCAGCACCTGCAAGGTGTCGTCCTGCCAGCGGTGAATCGAAACAAAGGCCACGTAGCCGCGCTTTGCCGACGAGAACGGAAAGTAGATGGGCCGGTTTTCGTACAGGCGCTTGTGCCAGTCGAAGAACGAGCGCTGCAAGTAGGTGCGCAGATCATCGCCCTCGCCCACCGCAGCCCCGTGCTCTTTCCACGCTTCGAGCAGAGGCGCGCAAGCCGGGTGCTCCAGGCTGTCGCGTCCCTCTTCACCGAGAAAGAGGATCCCATTGGGCAGCGACGTCGCAGGCGTGCGCTCGAGGATACCCTCCCCATCCGCCCCAAAACGTCCAAGTGCCACGCCCACGGCAAACGACACGAAGGCCGCTGGCTCAGGCGAATCGTATTCGGCCTGGTACGACGGCAGAGGCGCGCCGTCGGGGCGATCCACCGCACGCTGAGCCCAGTCCTGGGCGTAGCGCCAGGTGGATAGGCCGGGCCGCTTGAACTCGACGGAGGACTCGCGGGCTGATTCGTGTTCGGTGAATGCGCGATCGATTGCGGCGAAGATCTCGCCAGAGTTCGCAACAAGAAAGAGGGGAAGACGGCTGACGTCGCCCACTTGAAAACTCACAGAAGGGTTCAACGAGGTCAGAACGTCTCTTGAGATCGTCCGATTCATAGTGCAGAGCAGAGCGCCCAAGTCGTCAGGAAATACCGAGGAGCCCTTGTCTCCAAACGTGCCGGGGTAGCGATGGACTCTGGCATTGCAGGTTGACCCAATCTGAGCGAACGCAATTCCTCGGCGGAAAAAGAAATCGGTCCCCTGCGGATATGCTCCGTGCCTAAAGTCCAACAACACTTTGATTTCAAAGCCAAAATTTCGCCAGCTGATCACCTGTGACAAAGAATCAACCCACTTCTCGCCCTTGGCCCCACCGACATAGGGCAGCCAAGTACAACAGGAAAGATCCGGCACGCGAAGGGCTCTCTCATGAAAGTTCGCACGGACAACTTCATGCGGATAACGAAGGAATCGCAGGTTATCCGACGTCCAAGTTCCCTTCCTACTGTCGTATCTCTCCCCCAACTTCGGAGCCTCCGCGTAGCGGGCGAGGAAGTCTTTGGTCCACCAGTAGACGATGGGCTCGCCTTCGATGACCTCGAATCCCTTCGGGTCGAACTCGTAGCGGCCCACCTGGGCGAGGAGTCCCGCGCGCTTGCGCGCAGTCCGGCCGGAATCGCGCGAGCGATCGTCCAAGGGAGTAGGTTGCACAGCGACCGCCCCATCGGCAGGAGGGGCACGCCTGATGATGGACATGACGGTGGCCAGCACTTCGTCGGGGACCGCCTCGAAGGCTCCCCTATCGACGTCGCCTAGCACCTGCAGATCGAAGCTCGCGAGAATGGTCTTCCGCAGCTCCGCAAACTGCCCGAGGAACATCCACCCGCGCATTGTGAGCAGCGCCGAGATGCCGCCTTCGCGCGCCAGTTCCAACCCCCGCTCCAAGAACGCGGCATACAAGTCCGCTTTTCCGCGCGGGTAATGCTTGGCCACGTAGTCGGACAGGCCAGTCTTGGACAGCCCCTGGTACGGCGGATTTCCGACCACCACGTCGTAGTACCCCTCGCGCACCAGGCGCACGAAGCGCACGCCAGCGGCGAGTTGCTCGCCGTCGAGACGCAGACCCAGATCCTCCGATGCCGAATGCTTGGCCAAGAACTGCTCCAGCTTGTCGAGCACAGTGGCCTTGGCCGCGTCCACAGTCAGCTTCACCTGCAGCCGGGGGAAGCCGCCGAAAAAATCGCCTTGGCCTTTGCCTTGGCGCTCGAACTCCAGATTCGTGGCGGACAAAGCCTCGTTCACTGCCGCGTCCACCTTGAGCAAGGTTCCCAGGTGATCCACGCCCGCCAATGAGGCCACCAAGCGGCGGGTCAGATCCTCGGGAATGCCGGCCTCTTGCTTCAGGTCGCTGAGCAGCTCGACCAGGGCAGGATCGTCGTCAGCAAGGTTCCCGAGTTGCAGGGTCGGTGCCACCAGATTCAGGTGGCTGGGCCGCGCCTCGCGCGAAAGGCTCTTGGCTTTCAGGTACAGCCCCGCAGCCGCGATCTGCACCGCGCGCGGATCGATGTCCACGCCGTGCAGGTTGCGGGTCAGGATCGATTCGGCGATCTCCTTATCGGAGATTGTCTGGCCGCAATGGCGAGCTTCCTCGCGGTACATCAGCACGAAGAGATCGAACGCGCTGCAAAGGAAGTGCCCTGAGCCGCAGGCAGGGTCGAGGAGACGGACATCGCGAATCGAGCGCACCGGATTCTGGTCCGAGGGTATTGCCGTGGCCGTGGCCGTGGTCGTGGCCGTGGCCGTGGCCGGTTCCGAGCCCGCTTCCCCAGGCAGCGGCTGCGGCACGTAGTATTTCCACGCCTCCTCCAACTCGCCCTCGATCGACATCAGCGCATCCAGCGCCACCTCCCCTGCCTCCCTCCTCTTCCGCCACTCTGCCCGCCGCGCATCGAGCACCGGCAGCACTTTCTCCGCGTCCGCTGTCCAGCCGTTGCGCTTGCAGATGCACAGCCAGGTCAGGCCCAGGCTGTTTTGCAGCAGCCACTCGACCATGTAGCGCTCGGTGAACATCTGCGTCTTGGACGCGATCTCGTGCGGCGCGATCTTGCCGCCGTCGTTGATCTTGGCGTCCAGTGCCTCGCGCTCGGGATCGTTCCAGTACTGGTAGACCCAGCCCAAGGTGGTGTCGTCGGTCCAGGCGCTGGCGAGCGCGTCGTCGTCCAGCCTGCCGACGATTTCACGCAACGTGGCCGGCGGAACATGGAAAAGGTGAGTGAGCCCCACGTCGCCGAACAAGCCCGGCAGCTCCACTGCCAGGTCGTCGAACTTCAGTTGCAGAAGCGTGGCGTAGCCCTCGGTCTCGTCGCCGAGCAGACCAGGTGCGAAGTCGCGCAGCTCCTGATAGCCGGCACTGTTCCAGCCCCCGATCACCACGGCAGGACGCGAAAGCCCCATCGCCTCCAGGTGGCGCAGCAGCACCAGCCGGTTCAGCAGAGTGGCGGCGGCCTCTTTGATCGCCTGCAACAGAAAGCGATCGCGCGCCGCCTTCCGATCCTTGTCGTTCTTCGCGCCACTCGATCGCGCCCGCTCATCCAGCCACGCCTCCAATCGCTCGCGCCGACGACGTGGTGCCTCAGCCAAGCCAGCCTGCGCGATCGACACCGACATCCGGTACCGCCGCTCCGCCTCGTCACCCAGATCACGCAACAACCGCTCGCGCAGCGATCGGATGGTCGCAGAGAGAGCCTGCTTGGCTTCGGGTGTGAGCCGGCAGCGGGGTGTTTCAGACATGGTCGGGAAATTCCGAGCCAGCAAGAGCCGGCCAGCGTGAGCGGTAGCGGTAGCGAGAGCGACCAGCGGAAAGCGGACTGCGTGGGCGACTTGCGTGAGCGTGAGCGGAACGCGACACGCGCTTCGACTCCCGCGCACCGCACACGAACTCGCTCTCGCCCACGCCCACGCCAACCGCGATCCGCGGGCCGGCCCTTCTGGCGGCAAGCGTGACTAGCATGTTCCCCTCTGTCTCATCCGATCCTCACCTTGTCGCCCCGGTCCAGCAGGGGGCCGATGCGTTCTTCCAACTCGTTGAACACGGCGTGCAGTTGTTCGCGGCTGGCGATCTCGCGGCCGCGCAAGTGGGTCTCGACTTTGACCACCTTCTGCGGGGTGGTCTTGTTGCGCTCTTCGTCCAGGCGGTCGCGGGCCTGATCCTCGGCGGGGCCGATGCGGCTGGCAAAAGTCTCGCGCAGCACCATCAGGGTCGGCGAGATCGCGTCGGGGGTGGTGTCCACGCGAGCGTCCAGGATCGGGCGCAGAACCCGGTGGGCCTGGTCCGCGCCCAATGTGGCAAAGCCCGGGATGGTCTTGATGCGCGCCTGGGCTTGCTCGGCCGCCACGCTTTGCTGGCCGAGAATGCGCTGGCGGACCTCCACATAGCGTTGGCGAACGCGCTCCAAAGCGCCCTCGATGGTGTGGATGCCGCGCCAGGGGCTCGCACTGGAAAGCTGGGCGCGTATCGACTCGGCATCAGTGGCCATCCCGGATAGCTCGCCTGCCTCGTCAAGCTGGGCCAGTTCAAAGTCGCGGATGCGGGCCGCCTGGGACACAGCCGCCACCGCCTCCGAACCCAGCTCGGACTTCAGGATGCGAAGCTGCTCCATCCCGTTGCGCAGAACATCCAGGTGCCGCTTCAATTCCAGAACGATCTTCTGCACCGGCCGCTCGCGGCAGCAGTCTTCCAGGGCCTTGCCCAGCTTGGCCAGTCGTTCGGGCAAGGCGGGTCGGCCAGGGAGCTGTTCGTGTCGGCGTTCGATCTCGCGCAGGTCATCGCGCTCGCGCGGGAAGTACTTGAAGGCTGCATCCGCGAACGCCTCATCTTCTTGTTCCAGGCTGACACCCACGAAGGTCTCGAAGAACTTGCGGATCGCCACGCGGTCACGGGCGGTGATGGGGTCTTCGGCGGGCAGAAAGATCTCGGCCTTGCGGAAGGGGCGATCCTTGGTGAACAGCTCGCGCACACCGGCGTCGCGGTACGAGGTGATCTCGTCGCCGGCCTCAGGTCGGATGCGCAGCTTGCGGCCACGCAGCAGCCCAGCCACGCAGGCGCGCACCAAGTCAGGCGGGTAGCCATAGGGCGGACCCACAAAGGTCGCAATCAGCGACTGCCCGGACAGCCCGCCGGTCTTTCTGATTTCCTCCTCGATGCGACGCGGGTGCTCACCCTTGCAGTTGGGCACGTACTTGCGGTCATCCAGCGACAGGATGCCCAGGGCATCGTCCAGGAACTTGGGCGAGGGGCCGTGCAACTCGGGTTCGAGGAGTTGCAGGATCTCAGTGTCGGTGACCGCGACCATCTCGGCCGCGTAGGGGTAGAGATCGGGCATCAGGCGATTGGCCGTGGCGAGCAGGGCCGTGCCGAAAACGGCGCCCATGTCCTGCGGCCGGATCTGCTGGCCGCGAAAGTAGAAGCTGCCCTGGTGAAAAGCGACGGCCACTGCCTTGCGGGCGGCGCCCTCCAGTTCTTCCAGGCGGGTTTCTTCCTCAAGCACCAGGCTTTGCTTGGCGCGCGGCAAGGAGGCCCAGCGCGGTTTGTAGCGCTCGACCATTTTCTGCGAGCGAAGGAATTCGCGGCAAGCGCCCTCGAAGCTGCCCTCTCCCACTACCCAGACCAGCCGGTTGAGCAGCGGCTCTTGCGCGCTTCGCTGGAGCCACTGGGCGGTTTCACGGTCGCCCTTTGACAGACGAAAGTCCACGGCAAAGGTTGCGTCTTCGCGCGCATCCATCAGCTTGGCATCGTGGGCCTGGCGGCCATCCGAGTACCAGAGCGTCCAGGGAAAACTGCGGCCCTTGTAGCGGGGACGCTCTTGCAGCTCGCCCACCAGGGTCTTCAGGGTGAGCTGAACAACTTCGCTGATGGATTCCAGGCCAAAGGGAAGCTCGCTGCGCTCGCGCTCCCATTCCTGCCCGGCCGAGCTCTGCACCTTGAACCCACCCTTTTCCGAATAGGCGAGCAGGTTCAAGTTGCGCAGCTTCTCCAGCGCGGCGGTCACGGCCTGCACCTGGCTGCCCTGGCCCAGGCGGGAATAGAGGCACGAGGCGACCAGCTCGGCCGTGGTGGCGGTCTGGTCCTGGATGAGTTCCAGCAAGGCCACAGCCTTGGCCACGCGCAAAACCAGCGGGTCTTTGGCTACCTCGGGGTGGGCCAGGATGCGAACCAGGGTGGCCTGCACGTCCGCGTCCAGGGCGGAGTGCTGCACGTCGAAGATGGCGTCGAGGGTGACCAGCGCGCCTACTTCCATGTCGGCCAGCTTCTGCGCGCGGAACAGCTCGCCCAGAAGCTGCAAAAGGCCGCGTATGGCGTGGTCGTCGCCCTGGGTGCGGGTAGAACGCGAGCGCAGATTGGACGTGATCTGCATCAGCAAATCCACGTGCCCCGGCAGCATGGGATAGACTTCGACGAAGTCCTCTTCGGTGATCTCGTCGCAACCGTAGCCGTGTAGCTTCAGATCTCCCCGGTGCTTGTTGTACAGCTCGCGCAGCACGGGCTCTTTGTCGGGCTTCTTCTTGAGCAGCCGCTTGTGGACGACGTCGCGGATGTTGGTGGTGCCCAGGTGGACGCGCAGCGAGGGGCGGAAGCGGTCCTTCAGCTTGGCGAGGTTGCCGGCGCCGGCATCGTCATCCAGCTTCTGCTGGCCAGTGGCGATGAGCCAGACGGCCCCCTTCATCTTCTGGCCCAGGGCCGAGACGAACGATTGCAGCTTGAGCATGCGGTCGTCGTCGTCGTGAACGTATTGCGAGACCTCGTCGACCACGATGAATAGGGTCTTGCCCTCGGCACAACGGGACATCATGTCGTCGATGGCGTCGATGACCTCGTGTGGGGCAGTCCCGGCGCCCGTGCGCGAGCCGGCCCGGCTGTCGATCCAACTGGTCGGCTCGACGTAGCGGTCCGGGCTCAACTTGTGCATGACGTGGGAGAAGTGGTCGTCGGCCTGCTCCTCGTCCTTGGCAAGGCTCCAGTCCTTCCCCAGGGTCGCCTTGGCCACATGGAGAAAACGCTCCCAATCGCCGTCCTTTTGCAGCTTCAGCTCGTGCTCGGCGACCAGGTTGCTCTTCTTGCAGTAGCCGAGACGCGCCTGCACCTGGCGCAGGATCGCGCAGTGGATGTGCTCGTCGTCGCGTGCCACGCCGCCGATGTCGAAAACGACAGCGATGGGATCGATCTTTGGGCGGGTCTTTGTGCCGGCGAGCAGCTTGGTCCAGGCGTCGACGAACTCGTGCCGCAGAGGCGAATCATCGCGGTGGAGCAACGCCCGGATCAGAGGCGTGCCATCGGGCAGGATCGTACCGTTGAGGGCGAGGCCGAGCAGCTTGGCAAAGCTGGACTTGCCTGAACCGTAGAAGCCGGAAATCCAGCACGACGGCAGCTCGGGGCCGCTGTCCTTCTGTAGCTCGGCGTAGACACCACGCAACAGGCGCACGAACTGTTCGTGGATGCCGCCCGAGCCGGCACGGGCATCGAAGCGGCGAGCACGCGGATCGCCCTCGGGATAGCCGCCGGTGATGATGTACTCGGAGACTTCGGCCTGGAGCTTCTCCGGGCTCTGCTCGTGGAAGTACACGACCGGCGGGATGTCCCGGGTGACGTCGGCAGCGAAGAGTTCGTGGATCTTCATGGGGAGCCTTGGGTTCAGGGATAAATGCGCGGGCGATAGTCGTGGTCCGCGTCGAGCTGGCACATGAAACGAAGGCCGTTTTGGGCAACGCGCTCGCCCGGATAGAGCAGCACCACCGGGATGTTGTGGGTCTTGCCGTCGATGTGCTTGAGCAGGGCGGACGAGCGAAAGAAGGGATAGAGCGCGCCCGCGCGGCCGATGAAGACCAGCGAGCGATCACGCAGGCCCGGGTTCCGTTCGGCGAAGTCGCCGATCAGCCGGACCACATCGGCGGCAATGCCATCGGGGCCTTCTACCTGGCGGGCGATGGTCTCGCTGACGTCGGCCAGGGCGCGGCCGGGGTCACGGGCAAAGAGGCGCTTCTCGCGGTCGATGAGCCGCGCGACGTTGTCCTGGCCGGTGCGGCGAAGACGTTCAACGAGCAGTTTTTGCAAAGAGATGGGCAAGACGGCCCAGCCTTCGGCGCCCAGCTCCTCGGTGAGGCGGAGCATGTGGTGCCGGAGCTTGAACTCTTCACTGGGCAGGTACGGCAGGATGGCGAAGCGGTAGTTCCGCATCGTACTGATGCGCGGGCCATCCTCGGATAGCAGGTCACGCTTGAGCGCGCCCATGGCTTCCTCAAGATCGCCGAACAGGGCTTCCTGGGTCACGAGAGGACCTCGCGCGCCCAGACGGCAAGATCAGGGTAGGTCCAGTCGATCTCCACCAGGTGCATCATGCTGCGTATGCGAAGACCGGGCAGAGAGCGAGCGCGGGATAGGAGCAAATCTTCGTCGAGGCCGACGGAACGGAGGTAGGGGTTGGCAGTCATCGTGCCCTCGAAGCGCGTTCCGCGCAGGAGATAAAGCAGATAGGCGAGCGCGCGATCGCTGACCTTGGGGAAATGCAGGGTGCGCGGGTCGCGCTTGCCAATCAGGCCGGCTTCCAGGGCGGCGGAGAGCAGCTTGCTGGCAAACTGGACCAGGGTGGCCTCGGACCAGCGGCCCGCGTACTCGGTGCGCAGCCAGCGGAGCACGGCATCGCGATCCACACGCGGGGTGGGAAGAGCGCGGCGCTGGTTGAGGAACTGGCCGGAGAAGCGGCGGTAGAGCGGGTCAGAGAGCTGCGCGTGCCAGTGGCAAACGACCTGGCGACTGGCGACGTCCATGCTGCGCCAGCGGGCGAGAGCCGGCAGCGCGTTCGGGAAGGCGTCGTAGCGGGCCTGGAAGCTGATGAGCAGGTAGCGCACACGCTCCATGCTCTTGGCGCCAAACCAGCGGCCCTCGAAGGCGACGCGCGGCCGGTCGGCGACAGGGATCGAGGGATCGAAGTGCTCCCAGTAGCGCCGCGAGTCTTCGATGCCCAGAGCCAGGCGCAGGATGCGCGTGTGGATCTCGGTGGCCTCCGCAGCGGACGCCACGGCGGTGCCGATGGTGC
>Ga0265316_10002456_pt1 | contig 19220 bp, 18 predicted proteins | sample 4522metaG_FD_202092 | JGI IMG/M metagenome (GOLD analysis project Ga0265316, IMG submission 202092) | Rhizosphere microbial communities from Carex aquatilis grown in University of Washington, Seatle, WA, United States - 4-5-22 metaG | ecosystem: Host-associated > Plants > Roots > Rhizosphere >... | reverse complement strand
TGGTGGGCGCGCACATCGACGAGTTCGTCGGTGGCGGACGGATCGTGGAGCAAACCGAGACCCTGGATCGCGCGCGCCTGCTCCTCGAATGAGGCGGAACCGTGCAGCCGAGCCCGCAAAGCGGCGAGGGCGGCGGTTTGTGATTCGGGTTCGCGCGCCGCCAAGGCACCCGCGACCAGCAAGAGGTCGGCCCGTCGTCCGAGCTCGGTGGCGGGCGTGGCCTCGAGCGCGGCGAGGGTAGCCGGGAGTGCAGGGCTCTTCAGGCCAGAGGCGATGGCGCGCAAAGCCTTACGCAAGGACGGGCTGCCACGGCCGACGCCATCGAGCAGCTTGGCACGTGCCTCGGGCTGTTTCATGGCCGCGAGCACGCGCGCCGCCCGCGTGCGGTCTTCGTCGCTTCGCTTGTCGTCGCGCAACAGGGATGCGATGGTATCGACGGACGCGCTCTCCAACTCGGGCAGCAATTTGAGAATCGTCTTCTCTTCCTCCGGGCTGGATCGGTCGAGGGCCGCTACCAGCGCCGTGGTCGTATCCGTGGAAGGCTGAGCGCCGGCAGCCACCAGCGCGGCCAACGCATCGACCAGGCACCCTCGTCCGGCGCCGGGGCCGGTCTGGACAATCGCGGCGGCGACTTTGGCCAAGGCAGACGGCCCCAAGCGCACGAGCAGGGGCAGGCGGGCCACGCAGGATGTGCCTTGCGCCAGGTCGGCAACCAGTCGATCCGCGGCCTGGGGTCCATCGAGCTCGGTCAGGACTTCGAGATCCGCAATCGACAGCGGGCTCTTGTCCGAGGTGGTTTCGCGAACGACCACACTCACGCACGACGAGGTCACGGGTTTGGGCAAGGCGATCCAGTAGGGCTCGTGAAAACGCCGGGTACCGCCGTCCGCGTCTTCCACCAGCTCGACGTCCACGTTTTGGGCAGCATCGCGGCCGAAAATCAGACTAAGTCGGTGCGGTTTCGCGTTCGCCCGGAAGGCCTTTTCGCTGCTGGCGTCGCCCGGCAGCAGGCGCAACCCCGTGATGGGAAAGCCGCCGCTCGATCGGGCGGTCAGCAGGCTGCCACGACCATCACCGCCGGTAGTCCACGCGGTGGCAGGGTTGCCGTCGTTGACCGCCACAGGTGGGCGCATTTTGGCCGCATCTTGTTCGGCAGCAGACGAACCCGAGGCCGCGCTGAAGAAAAAGCCTCCCACGGGTTTGCCTTCCGGGGCGCCGCCACGCCGGGCTTGTATCGTGATGGACGCGCGCGCCGGTAGCTCGGGTGGCGTGGCATGAAAGGTGCGCGTGGTGAAGTTCCAAGTCCTGCGAAAGAGCGGCACGGGGGCGCCGTCGCAGCGAGAAAGTCGCGCCGCGGTCTGGTATTCCTCGACGCCCTGGTCGGAGGCCTTCACGACGAGGCTGGTCTCGCCGTCGGCGTCGCGCGCGCCGGCCAGATCCCACCAGATTGACTTCGTTGCGCCAGAGGTGCGTTCGGCGATCCAGACTTCTTCTCGTCGGGGGCCATCGCCGAGGAGAGGCATGCGAACCTCGATGATCGCGTGGCCCGAGGCCGTGAAGGTGCGCAGGCTGACCGATCCGCGCTGATCCTTCGCGGTCTTGGGGATGAAGCTTGTCACCGTCTTGTCGCCCTCTTTGACAGCGATGGATCCATCGGCTTGGGCGGCCGCAGTCAGCTCGCCAGCAAGGGAAGGCGACGCATTTGCCAAGGCAGCCCCGAGGACCGCAACGATTTCAACGAGACATGAAAACCGCACGATGCCTCTCGATACTGCCGCCGCGGTCAGCCCGTCAAGGTCAGAACGCGCGCCCGAGGTAAAGCGCAAGGGTGGTCTGAACCGGGTGTGCACCGTGGCCACCGGCCAAGCGGAGAGGGAAATAGTCGACGTGCGCGAGCATCGATAGGGTGAGGTGGCGGCTCAAAAGATAGTCGGCGCCGAGCCCCAGTTGCCCGCCCAGGCGCCAACTGGTTGTCAGGCCGCCGCCGCGAATGTCGGCGACCGCGATGCCTACGTCCGCGAAGGGCACCAGGTTGAGCACGTCGGCGGCGAAGGTCAGTCCCGCAGACTGCGCCGTGATGTGGGCGGAAGGAGTCTTGCCATCGGCCGGGTACCAGGCTGTCTGCACGCCCAGCCGCGCCGCCCAGGAATCGCTGATCCCGCGCAGCAGCCTCGCCTCGGCCTGCGCGCCGACGTGCTTCTGGTCCTGAAATGCAAGGGCCAACCCGAGCCCTCCGGAAAGAGAGGCTTCGCCCTGTCCGACGGCGAGGGCCGAGGTCGGCAACCACCAGACGAGCACCAGAGCCAGCCAAGAGCGCATGTGGGTGACGCACTCTACGCGAAATGCGCCGGTGGTCCCAGCCTGCCTGGCGGAAACGTACGTGACGGGAGCATTGACCCGCGGAGGTGCCTCTGTTATCTCCACTGTCCGTGGCAAAGGCACTTACCAAGGAACTCAAGCAGCCTGACGAATTCGTCAGCTTTTGGACACACTTTGGGGCCAAGCTGGCCAAGCACCGGCGGAAGGTCATCGCGACCCTCGTGTCGGCGGTGGTCGCGCTTGGCGCGGGGTGGGGCGTGGTCAGCTATCGCAACGCCCAGGCGGCCAAGGCCACCGAGGCCTTCGCGCGCATCGACCACATCGCGTCCGCGGAGCTGCTGCCGGAAAAGCCGGCGGAGAATGGCAAAGCCGCCAAGCTGGAGAAGCCGGAAAAGACCGACGAAGACTCGGTGCCGCGCTTTAAGACCGAACAGGAGCGGCTCGAGGCCACCAACAAGGAGGCCGACGCATTCTTGGCTACGTTTGGCAGCGAAGGACTCGGGCGCAGGGTGCTCTTTGGCAAGGCCGGCCGATTGCTGGCGCTCGGCAAGTCCGCAGACGCCGCCGCCATCTATGGCACCCTCGCGGCCAATGAACCCAATCCCGAGTTGCGGGCGATGGAGCAGGAAGGTTCGGCGGCCGCCAGCGAGGCCGCGGGCAAGCTCGACGATGCCCTGCGATCCTATTCGGCCCTCGCCGACGAAAGCCAGCGCAGTGGTAATTTCTATCTGGATCGCGCGCTTTTCGCCAAGGCGCGCATCTTGGAAAAGCAAGGCAAAGGCAAGGACGCCGAGCAGGTTCTGCGCGACATCCTGACCAAGGTCCCGAAGACTTCGTTGCGTCAGCAGATCGACGATCGCCTGGCCGTTCTCGGCGAGAAATAGCCTGTGCAGGGCTGCGCGCGCTTGGGACTGGGCAAGGGGATGAAGGCGAGGAGCCTCGCCGCCTCGTCGTGGGCGGTCTTGGCCGTTTTGGCCATGGCCTGCTCGACGGCCACCGTCAGGCGCGAGACGATCGAGCACCACGACTACCCGGCGGGCGTAGCGCAGATGCGCTGGCACACCCAGATCCACGCCTATCCGTTTTCGGAGGCTCGTCCCGAGGAGTGCGCCACCGGCGCGCTGATCGGATCGAAGCTCGTGCTGGGCTCGCGCGGCGGCTCGGTCGTCGGCGTGGATGTCGGCTCGGGCGCGGTGACGTGGTCGACCCCGATCTCGGGCGGCGTGGACGGGGATGCTCGCTTCGACAAAGAGCGCGGCCAAGTCTACGTCGGCAGCGACGACGGCTATCTGTACGCCATCGATCCGGTCAAGGGCGCGATTCGCTGGGCAAGCAAGTTCAAGGGCGCCATCGACCGCGGACCCGACATCGGCAGCGCAGGGCTTTTCGTGGCCACCGCTGCCGATCGCGTGTTCGCCGTGGATCCCAGCGACGGCAAGACGCGCTGGCAGTACGAGCGCGACACGCCCGAAGGCTTCACCATCCACGGCAACGCGGTCCCGCGCCAGCACGGCCCGATGGTCTACGCCGGTTTCAGCGACGGCTACCTGGTGGCGTTGCAGGCCGACACGGGCGATCTGCTCTGGTCGCGCTCGTTGGCCGCCGCCTCGGAGCAATTTGTGGATGTGGACGCCAGCCCCATCGTTCACGGTGACAAGCTCTTCGCGGCTTCGTTTTCCGGCGGGGTCTACGCCTTGCGCCCCAAAGACGGCGAAGTGCTTTGGCACCTCCTCATGGACGGCACCAGCGCGCTGACCCTGGGCGCTGCGAATCTCTACGCAGTATCATCGCGCGACGGCCTGGCTGCGGTCAGCCTGCAAGGCAACATCCTCTGGCGCCAGGGCCTACCCGACGCCGGCGATTTGACCGTCCCGGTCGAGGTCGGCCCCTACCTGGTGTTCAGCGGAAGCCGCCAAGGCTTGTTCATCGTCGAACGCAGCACCGGCAAGCTGCTTCAGGTGTTCGATCCTGCGCGCGGGATGTGCGCGGCACCTACCGTCGATCGCGAAGGCAAGGCGCTCTACGTCCTTGCCAACAGCGGGACGCTCTACGCCCTCGACCTGGTCTGGTAGGGCGGCCTATCGGATTTTCACCACAGAGAGCGCAGAGGGAACGGAACTAGGGGCAGATTCTAGATCTGGAATACCCTTTTCTTTCCGGCCTCTGTGTCCTCTGCGTCTCCGTGGTGAAAATTAGTGCACCGGCGGTGCGATGTAACCGGCGGAGGTCAGTCGACGTACCAGTTCCTTGATGCGCCGGCCACCGCCTGCGTCGCGGGCGCGCCACTCGATACCGAAGACGTTCTCTTCGCCGGCCTTGCCGGTCCAGGCCACGCGACCGATGAAGGCCATGGGCACCTCGGCCCCGGGCGGCGCAATTTCCAGCACGACTTGAGATTCGTAGGGCACGGTGGCGGTTGAAAGTACGAAGGCGCCGCCGCGGCCCACGTCGCGTAGCTTGCCTTGCAAGCCTTCGTTGCTGCCCAGCGGATGCCAGGTGATGGGCAAGTCCACCGGAATACGTTCGTGCCGGCGGCGGCTGCGCACGCTGGCCCCCGAGCGCGCCATCTCGAGCAGGTACTCGCACTTCGCCTGCTCGCCGGGCAGGAACTCGACGCCGATGCCGGCGCGAATCTTGAGCAGGTGCTTTCCAGGCCGGCGCCAGGCCACGCGGCCGTAGATCATCATGGGCGGCTGTCTTCGCCCCAAGCGCACGCGCACCGAAACCAGGTCGCCGACCTGTAACTTGCTGCGCGTTGGACAGAATACCCCGCCGTTGCCGCTCGACGGTTGGTAGCCAGCATGGAATTCGCGCACATTCTTCACGACGAATTCGGTCGGTGAATCGGCCGCTTTATTTGCGTTGCCGCTTTGCTTGCGAGGGCTTGCTTTTGTGTTGGCAGAAGGCATGCTGGCTTTGGGAGTGGAAAGTTTCTGCTGACTGACGAATTCGACTATGAGCTGCCCGACGGGCTGATCGCAACGCAACCAACGATACATCGGGATGCGTCGCGACTGTTGATTCTTAGCAAAGATGACGGCGAGCGCAATCACTGCTTTTTCCGCGACCTGCCCATCTTCCTGCGCAGCCGTTCGCTCATCGTCTTGAACGACACGCGCGTGATTCCAGCCCGGCTTTCGGCCCAAAAACCGACGGGTGGTCGGGTGGAAGTGTTCTTGGTCGAAAAGGTGGCTGGCGACGACCAGGCGGCGAAGGGCGGCGCGGGCACGTGGGTGGAAGACTGGCGTGTGCTGGTGCGCGGACTCGGACACTGCCCGATCGGCACGCGGCTTGGCTTTGCGGCTCCCTTCGTGGCCGAGGTGCGCGAGCGCGGGGAGCGTGGCGCGGCCCTGCTGCGTTTCGTGGGCGGCGATCAAGGAGGGTTGCTTTCGTCGGCCGAGCCGGTTGGCGAGATCCCGCTGCCACCCTACATCGAGGCGGCGCGACGACGAACGGCCGCGCGACCTGAGGTCGACGATCGGATCCGCTACCAGACGGTTTACGCGCGCGCGCCGGGTGCGGTGGCGGCGCCGACGGCCGGGCTTCACTTCACGGATGAACTGCTGGCAAAGATCTCGGCCGACGGACACGAAATCGTTCGCATCACCCTGCACGTGGGGCCGGGTACCTTCCGGCCCGTGACGGTCAGCGACCCGTCCCAGCACCGTCTGGACGCCGAGCGCTTCGAGGTCGGCCCAGGCGCCGCGGCCAGCATCAGGCGCGCGCACGAGGAGGGCAGACCCATCGTCGCGGTGGGCACCACCGTGGTGCGTACCCTAGAAACCCTGGCCAGACGAGGACCGGTCGAGGCGTCGACCGGCGCCACGGATCTCTTGATCCTGCCCGGCGACGAATTCCGCCTGGTCACGGATCTGGTCACCAACTTTCACCTGCCGAAATCGTCGCTGCTCATGCTGGTGTCGGCCTTCTCCGGCCGCGAGCGTGTGCTTGCCGCTTATCGCGATGCCATCGAGCGTGGCTATCGCTTCTACAGTTACGGCGATGCGATGTTCGTTCGCCCAGGGATGCTTCCAAGATGAGCAAGAACTTCGAGGTTGTGGCCACGTGCGGACCGGCTCGCGCGGGCGTTCTGCGTACGGCGCACGGGTTGGTCGAGACGCCCATTTTCATGCCGGTCGGCACTCAGGCCACGGTCAAGTCGCTGTCTTCCGGCGACTTGGAGACCTTGGGGGCGCCCATCATTCTCGGCAACACCTACCACCTGGCCATGCGTCCGGGGCACGAACTGATCGGGCGCATGGGCGGCCTGCACAAGTTCATGGCCTGGCCGCGCGCTATCCTGACCGATTCCGGCGGATTTCAGGTTTTCAGCCAGAGCGGCCGGCGTACCATCGACGAAGACGGCGTGACTTTCCAGTCCCACGTCGATGGCAGCGCCCAGCGCCTCACCCCGGAATCGGCCATGGCCATCCAGGCGGCCCTCGGCAGCGACGTGGCCATGGCCTTCGATGAATGTCCGCCCTCGGACGCAGACAGCGCGGTTGTCCACAAAGCCATGGAGCGGACCACACGCTGGGCGCGGCGGTGTCTCGTGGCAGAGCCGCTGCCGGGACAACTGCGCTTCGGCATCGTGCAGGGCGGGACCGACGTGGACTTGCGCTTGGGCCATCTGGCCGAAATCGCCGAGTTGCCGTTCGACGGGGTGGCCTTGGGCGGGCTAAGCGTGGGCGAGCCGCCCGAGGTGATGCACGCGGTGGTGGGGCAGGTGGCGCCCAAGATGCCGCCCGGGCGACCGCGCTATCTCATGGGGGTGGGCCGGCCGCAGGACTTGCTGGCCGGGATCGCCGCCGGCGTCGACATGTTCGATTGCGTGATGCCCACGCGCAACGCGCGCAACGGCCACTTGTTCGTGCCAGCGGGACACCTCAATATTGCCAACGCCGGCTACCGCGACAACCCGCGGCCCATCGACGAAGCGTGCCCGTGCGAGGCCTGCCGCCGCTACAGCCTGGGTTATCTTTCGCACCTGTTCAGGTCCAAAGAAATTCTTTATTACCGGCTGGCTACGCTTCACAACCTCCAGTATTACTTGAATCTTGTTCGAGGCGCTCGGCAGGCCATCCTCGAAGGCCGGCTGGCCGCCTACGCCGCCGAGCGACTGACCGGCATGGAATCGGGAGCAGACTCAAGTCCGGGTTGGCAGTGAGGCGCTTTTTCTGGTAGCGGTGTCTGCATGGCAACGCGAGTGGGAGTGGTTCTTTCAGGCTGTGGCAATGCAGACGGCTCAGAGATCAACGAGGCCGTCCTTGCCTTGTACTGGATCGAACGCGCCGGAGGCCGGGCCATCTGCATGGCACCAGACGCAATCCAGTCACGCGTGGTCGACCACCTGACCCGCGAGCCCGACGGTTCGGCCAGTCCGCGCCGGGTGCTGTCCGAGGCGGCTCGCATAGCGCGTGGAAAAGTGCGGGACATCGCAACGGTGCAAGACAACGAACTGGACGCGCTGATCTTCCCGGGCGGCAATGGCGTGGTCACGGTGCTGTCGAATTACGCCGAGAAGGGCGTGGTGTGCGAGGTGCATCCCGAAGTCACCCGGTTGCTCAAGGCCATGCTTCTGCGGCGGCGACCCATGGGCTTTATCTGCGTGGCGCCCATCCTGGCTGCGCGCGTGCTTGGCCCGGCGGCCGGCGTGCGCATCACCTTCGGGTCCAAGGCGTGCGAGGAGGCCAAGCACGCGGCCGTGATGGGAGCGGACGTGCGACCGTGCCCCGAGCGGGAAATCTTGGTCGACCAGAAGAACCGCGTGGTGTCCACGCCGGCCTACATGTTCGACGAGGCTCGGCTGTCGGACGTGGGGATGTCCATCGAGCGCCTGGTTCGCCAGGTGATTTCTCTGGCCCGCGATCGCCAGCCGAGGCCGGGGGCGGGGCCAGCCGTCCAGCCGAGGGACAACAGGGCGCCAGCCGTACCACGCACGCCCGAGGCTGGAGTCGTCGTTCGTCGCTCAGGAGGTCGAGACGGCAGGCCACGGCCTGCCTAGGCTCGCCTCAAGCGAAGGTGAACCCTCCCAGGGGTCCAGTCTTATTCATCCAGGCGGCGGTTCTTCTTGATTTGGTCGAGTGCCTTCTGGTACTCGACCTCCCAGGTCGCCGTTCCCTCTTCCAGGTTCTTGATGCGGCGGCGAACCTCGGCGTCGATCTCGTCGTCGATCTGCATGTGCTTCTTGAGGATGTCGGTCATCTTCTTGCGAAGGACCGCATCGTCGGCGAAGACTTCCTCGACGTGGGGCGACTGCATGAACGATTCGATCATCTGGGTGGTCATCCAGTCGAGCCCCTCGTCGCCCAGGCCAAAGGCCTTTTCGTTTGCAATCTGACGCTTGATTTTGCCGAAGTGTTCGTAGGGCAGGTTGCGCTTTTGCAGAAGATCCTTGGCCTTTTCTGTGCATTCCCGTTCGAGGCGCAGGTATTCCTTGAGCACTGCCTGGATGTCCAGCTCTGCCTCGCCTCGGTCGAGCACCGATAGGTCATCGCCATCGACCAGGGCCTTCACAAGCTCGGCCGCTATGACTGGGATCTTGCCAGCGTATAAGCGCATTCTCCTCGCGGCTTCTATCGGAGGGCAGGCACGCAGTCAAGGACGACGGCGCAACTTCGTACGTGTCGCTTTGTCGCGAACGGCCCTTGACAGGAGGCTCGCGGCAAGCAAAATCGCCCGGCGCTTTCGGTGGTCCTCCTGGGATCGATGGAAGGCGCACCCATGGCGGGTTAGCTCAGCTGGTTAGAGCAGGCGTTTCATACGCGCCGGGTCCTCGGTTCGAGTCCGAGATCCGCCACAAACTTACCTCACGGCGAGCTGTTTGCAGAGTTCGTCCCAGTCGGGTCCGGCTGAGATGACCAAGATGCCGGCGCGGGCGGTGAAGCGCGGATCGACGTTCTCGGCGGTGTTGCAGTGGACGATGATGCCCGAGACCTTGATCTCCTTGGGAGGGTTGTCGAGCTCGACGGTGACGTGGATCTTGGTCCCCACCGGCCGCGCGTCCGGCATCACCAGCAGCATGCCGCGGCTACTCGCATTGACGATGCGCGAATGCATCCCTGGGCCGTGCAGGTCCAAATGGATGATGGCGGTGGCGTCAAGCGCCATCCGCGGGCCATCCCAGCGTCGGTCGAGATCAGTCAGGAAAACTTCTCCGGTGGGTACGTCGCTATTTCTTCTTCTCGGCCGGCGCGGACTTGGGGCCGCTGCGCGAGGCTGCGTCGGCGGCTGCCGCGGCCGCGTCCGTGTCGGCATTCGTCGGCGCCGCGGGAGCGGCGGCAGGTGCGGAGCCGCTTTCCTGCGCGACCGGCGCCTCTCCCTCGGGATTGCGCTCCCATTTGTCGACGCGGCCGGACCCCGTGGTGTCGTAGCCGATGCGATCCAGGTGTCCGCCTTCGTAGTACTGCCACTCGTCGATCTTGCCGTTGCCGGCACGGTCACGTTCGACCCGCACCAGCTTGCCGCCCTCGTAGAATTCGAAGTAGTCGGGCTTGCCGTCGAAGTTCATGTCTTTCTCGGCCCGCACCTTCTTGCCCTCTTGGTAGAAAGTGCGGCCGTTGAATTTTCCGCTGTAGTCCATGGAGTATTCGTCCATGAACAGCTCGCCGCCTGGCCCGTAGTACTGGACTAGGTCGATCTTGCCGTCGAAGTCTAAGTCGGTCTGCTTGCACACCAGCTGCTGAATCGTGTGCCCGTCCTGGGTCGCGGGCAGGAACAGTTTGATGACGTCGGGCTTGCCGTCGCCGTTCGCATCCAAGGACACCACCTGCTTGCCCTTATCGTCGCAGCGCGATCGATCGAACTTGGCCCCGAAATCGGACTGGGAAACCTTCAAGTCCGCACTTGGATTGGATGGTTGCTTCTGCTGGCCGCCGCACGCCGGGACGAACGCGGCAACTGCCAGGCCGATAGACAAGGAACGCGCGAGGATCGTTCCGGCGCGTTGAGGAAGGGCGATCGAAGAGCGCATGAACGGTAGGCTAGGCCAAGTGAGCGATTGCGGCAAGTGCCAGACGCAGTTTGCTTGCAATGACCGCACCCTGCCTTGTCTGATTTTTCTTGTCGCGTCGTGTGCGCGAAGTCGTTCCCGCATTGACTATCGACATATGGTCATGCATGGTCCTGCCATGGCACGGAACAAGATTTCGACGACCGTGTACATCACCGCCGAACAGAACGAGCAGCTGAAACTCCTGCACCACAAAACCAAGGTGCCGGTGGCGGAATACATTCGCCAAGGAATCGACTTGGTATTGGAGAGGGAAAAAGGGCATCTTCCCGGGCAACTCACTCTCGACGTCATTCGCAAGTAGCCCACACGCAGCCTGGAAGGTTTAGTGAAGTGCCGACCCCGACCAACCTGATTCGCAATTTTTCCGTTATCGCTCACATCGACCACGGCAAATCGACGCTGGCCGACCGTCTGATCGAATTCACCGGTGCGCTTACCCAGCGCGAGCAGAAGGACCAGTTCCTGGACAGCATGGATCTGGAGCGCGAGCGTGGCATCACCATCAAGGCCGCAACGGTCCGGCTGTCCTACCAGGCGAAAGACGGGCAGACCTACGAGCTGAATCTCATCGATACGCCCGGCCACGTGGACTTCCACTACGAGGTGTCGCGGTCGCTGGCGGCATGCGAGGGCGCGCTTTTGGTCGTGGATGCCTCGCAGGGCGTGGAGGCGCAAACCCTGGCCAACGTTTACATGGCCACCGAGCACAACCTGGCCATCATCCCGGTCATCAACAAGATCGATCTGCCGTCGGCCGATCCCGAAAACGCCAAGCGCCAGATCGAGGAAGTCATCGGTATCGACGCGTCCGGGGCCATCCTGGCGTCGGCCAAGGACGGCCGTGGTATCGAGGAAATCCTGGAGGCGGTGGTTGCTCGCATCCCGGCGCCGATCGGCGACGCGCAGCGACCCTTGAAGGTGCTCTTGCTCGACAGCTGGTACGACAGCTACCGCGGCGTCGTGCTGCTCGTGCGTGTGGTTGACGGCGGACTGCGCGCGAAGCAGAAGATCCGTTTGCTCGCCGCCGGCCGCGACTACGAGATCGTCGGGCTGGGCGCCTTCGCGCCCTTTCCCAAGGAAATCGACGAACTGGGGCCGGGCGAGGTGGGGTTCATCACGGCGGCGATCAAGGAAGTGGCCGACGCGCGTGTGGGCGACACCATCACCGAGGCCAGCAAGCCGTGCGAGACGCCCTTGCCCGGCTTTCAGCCCGCCAAACCCATGGTGTTCGCGGGCATCTTCCCTACGGATCCGGCGCGCTACGAAGATCTGCGCGACGCCCTCGACAAGCTTCGCCTCAACGACGCCTCGTTCAGCCGCGAGCCCGAGGTGTCGGCCGCGCTCGGCTTTGGCTTCCGTTGCGGCTTTCTCGGCCTTCTGCACATGGAAATCGTGCAGGAGCGCCTGGAGCGCGAATACGATCTCGACCTCATCACCACCGCGCCCACCGTGCGTTTTCAGATCGTCCGCCGCGACGGCAGCGTGGTCGAACTCGACAACCCGGCCAAGTTTCCGTCCGAGGGCGAGATCGAGCGCATCGAGGAGCCCATCATCGGCGCGACCATTCACACCCCGCCGGAATTCGTGGGTGGGCTCATCAAGCTGTGCGAAGAGCGGCGTGGAACCCAAACCGGTCTCAGCTACGCGGGCGAGAGGCGGGTCATCATCCGCTACGATGTGCCGCTGACCGAGGTCGTGTTCGGTTTCTACGACCGCATGAAATCCATCTCGCGCGGTTATGCCTCGCTGGATTACGAGCCCAAGGGCTATCGCGCCGCGGATCTGTGCCGTCTGGACTTGCTGGTGAATGGCGACCGCGTCGATTCTCTGTCGGCCATCGTCCATCGCGACACCTCGTACATCAAGGGCCGCGACCTGTGCATCAAGATGAAAGAGCTCATTCCCATGCAACAGTTCGAGGTCGCCATTCAGGCCTCTATCGGGTCGCGCGTGATCGCGAAGACCGTGGTCAAGGCCCTGCGCAAAAACGTGACGGCGAAGTGCTATGGTGGCGACATCTCCCGCAAGCGCAAGCTGCTCGAACGTCAGAAAGAGGGCAAGAAGCGCATGAAGCAGGTGGGCAACGTAGAAATTCCGCAAGAGGCGTTCTTGGCCATATTGAAGGTCGACTAAGCATGTTGATGAGCATCCTGGGATCCTGGCGCGCGTACCGCCAATGGAGTCACGCCACGACCGAAGCCAAGCAATTGGTGGGCGAGGCCAAGCGTATTTTGAAGAAGAAGCGGTACCGCATTCCCGAGTCGGTGGCGGCCACCATGACGGCCGCCGTGGGCGAGGTCGAGGCGGCCCGCAAAGGCAAAGAGCTGGAACGGCTGCGCCAGGCCATCACCGACCTCGACGGCAAGATGAACGAGCACTTGGCTTTCGCGCGCAAATCGGCGACGCGCCAGTATGCCGAATCCATCGGCCTTGCCCTGGGCGTGGCGCTGCTCTTGCGCGCCTTCGTGGTCGAGGCCTTTCAGATTCCGTCGGGTTCGATGATCCCGACGCTGGAGGTGGGCGATCACATCTTCGTGTCGAAATTCGCCTATGCCATCGGCATTCCTTTCTCGAACGCGAAGATCGCCGAGCTGGGCAAGCCCAAGCGCGGCGACATCATCGTGTTCAAGTACCCGCCCGACCAGAACATCGACTACATCAAGCGCGTGATGGGGCTCCCCGGCGAGACGTTGGAGGTTCGCCACAACGAGGTCTTTATCGATGGTCGTCCCCTGGAGCGCGAACAGCTGCGCGAGCCTTGCGTGGCGAACGACGGCAAGGACTTCGATGGTGATGACGACCGCCACCCCTGTGAGGTGTGGCTGGAGCATCTGGAGAGCAAGTCGCACGTGACCCACCAGGAGCCGCTGCGCTCCACGACGTCCGATTTCGGCCCGGTGAAGATCCCGGCGGGCCACTACTTCGCCATGGGCGACAACCGCGACAACTCGAAGGACTCGCGCGTGTGGGGCTTCGTGCCGTTCGAGCTCATCAAGGGCCGCGCCCTGGTCATCTGGTGGTCGCGCGATCCCGCGCGCGGGGGCCTCAGCCCGTCCGGCGTGGTCGACTGGTTCTCGTCCATCCGCTGGCGTAGATTTTTCCAGCGGGTCGAGTAGGTGACCTAGGCGGTTTTGATGCTGGCTGCAGTTTGCAGCTTGAGCTCGTCGACGGCGATCTCGCGCATCTTGTACTTCTGGATCTTTCCGGTGACGGTCATGGGGAACGCGTCGACGAACTTCCAGTAGCGCGGAATCTTGTAGGTCGCGATCTTGCCCTTGCAAAAGGCGTGTAGATCATCGCCAGTCAGGCTGGCGCCTGGCCGTAGCTTGATCCAGGCCATCACCTCTTCGCCATACTTGGCGTCGGGCACACCGATGACCTGGACGTCGGCGACTTCGGGCTTGGTGTACAAGAACTCTTCGACTTCGCGCGGATAGATGTTCTCGCCACCGCGCATGACCATGTCCTTGATGCGGCCCACGATGTTCACGTAGCCGTCGTCGTCCATCGTGGCCAAGTCGCCCGAGTGCATCCAGCGCGCGGCATCGATGGCCTGCCGGGTCGAGTGCGTGTCGTCCCAGTAGCCCAGCATGACAGAGTAGCCGCGCGTGCAAAACTCGCCCACGCTTCCGCGGGGAACTACGTGGCCGGTGGCGGGGTCCACGAGCTTGATTTCCTGATTCGGGTGTACGCAGCCGACGGTGGCGACACGCTTTTCGAGAGGATCGTCGACCTTGCTTTGCGTGGACACGGGCGAGGTTTCGGTCATGCCGTAGCAGATGGTGATTTCCGGCATGTGCATGTCCTTTTGCACGCGCTTCATGACCTCGATGGGGCAGGGCGAGCCAGCCATGATGCCGGTGCGTAAGCTAGCGAAGTCGGTCTTGCTGAAATTCGCGTGCTCGGTTTCGGCGATGAACATGGTGGGCACGCCGTAGAGCGAAGTGCAGTGCTCTTTCTCGATGGTGGCCAGCACTGCAGCGGGGTCGAACGCCTCGCCAGGATAGATCATGCACGCGCCGTGAGAGGTGGCCGCCAGGTTTCCCATGACCTGTCCGAAGCAGTGATACAGCGGCACCGGGATGCAAATGCGATCCTTCTCGCTGTATCTAAGGGTGCGGCCGACAAAGTAGCCGTTGTTCAGGATGTTGTGGTGGGACAGCGTCGCGCCCTTGGGAAAGCCCGTCGTGCCGCTGGTGTACTGGATGTCGATGGGATCGTCGGGATCCAGCGTCTGTTCACGGAGGTGAAGTTCTTCCTCGGAAACCTGCTTGGCGTCTTCTTTGAGGTCGCCCCATTCGTCGTCGATGACGATGGCCTTGATGTGCTCGGGCAGTCGTCCCTCGACGTCGCGAAACATGGATATGTAGTCGGTCTGGCGGAACGCGCGCGCCAGGATCAGCAGCGAAGAGCCCGACTGCTTGAGCACATGTTCCAGTTCATGGCTGCGGTAGGCTGGGTTGATGTTGACCATGATGGCGCCGATGCGCGAGGTGGCGTACTGGGTGACCGCCCACTCGAAGCGATTGGGCGACCACAGCCCCACGCGATCGCCCTTTTTCACCCCGCGCGCCATCAGCGCGCGCCCGATCACGCTGGTCTGGTCCCAGAACTCGCGGTAGGTGGCGCGGTAGTTCTGGTGGCACGACACCAGCGCCTCGCGGTTGCCGAACTTCTCGACGGTGCGCCGCAGGTTCTCGCCGATGGTGTCGCCAAGCAGGGGCACGGCCGTAATCCCGTGGGAATAAGAAGGCTGCATAGGCGACATCGTAGTGCCGAGGGCTGCCACCTATCAAGCGCTCGTTGATGGGCTCGTTCACGGAACATCGGGGAGAGGGCGCTCGGCTTCTGCGGGCTTGCGTCGGGCACGACCCCTCGGCGGCCGCACGCCATAGGCCGCGCAGACGCGGCCGGTGGCGCGCTCGGCTTCCGGGGCCTTACGCGACCGGAGGACCGGTCGCGGGCCCCTGTCCCTAATCGCTGGCAACCGAGCGCGGACGCTCGGTGCGCGATTCTACGCCGCCGAGAAGTCGTCCCCGCCCGCGCGCCGAGCTTGGCTGCGGCTTCCAATTCAGAGGGTTCGCACCAACTCATACTTGAACGTCGCTGGATTGTCCTCGGGCTTCATTCCGAGATCCGCTCGGATGGCCAGGACGAGTTGGCCAAGAAGCCGGTCATGAGCTTCCTGGCTGCGGTCAGGGTTGGACGCTCTGATATGTGCTTGGAAACTCTGCATGGCCTCAACGACCCGTTGAGGCGCCACGAGGGCGATGGTGTTGGCGGCAAGCGCAAAGCGTCTGTTCGCCTCCTGATCCGCCGTGTCATTCGACTCGCGCCACTGCGCTGCGAGTTGTTGCTTCCGGGTGAACCAGTATGAAAAGGCAGCGGTAGTACCAGCGGCAAGTACTGAGCCTGCAATACTGAGCGCTGTGGTCCAGGTTCCTGCGTCTGGCATCTCTCGGCCTCCCGTTCTGGCACTTGTAACTTCGTAGCGTGCGAGGGTGACGCCAGGCTGCCATTCCCGAGGCCTCCCAACAAGACGTATGTACTGGAAGGTCAGATGCAGGATCGTAGGCCGCACACACACAAGAAAAAGGCACGGTCAGGTCGCCCTGCCGTGCCCTCTGTGGTCCGAATCTATCTGCTCTCGATCCGGCTTCGTACTCTCTTCTAGCCGAAGATCTCTTTGCCGTGCCCGGCCGAGCCGAGGACGTTCTTGTTCTTCTCGATGATGAGGGTCTTGAGCTCGTCGCGGGCGGGGCCGAGGTACTTGCGCGGGTCGAACTCTTTCGGGTTCTCGGCGAAGGCCTTGCGGATGGCGGCGGTCATGGCGAGGCGGCCGTCGGAGTCGATGTTGATCTTGCACACGGCCGAGGTGGCGGCGCGACGGAGCTGCGCCTCTGGAATGCCGACGGCGTTGTCGAGCTTGCCGCCGAACTGGTTGATCATGTCGACGTACTTGAGCACCACCGAGGAGGCGCCGTGGAGCACGATGGGAAAGCCGGGGATGCGCTTCTCGATCTCTTCGAGGATGTCGAATCGGAGGGGCGGGGGCTCGAGCACGCCTTCCTTGTTGCGCGTGCACTGGGCGGGCTTGAACTTGTAGGCGCCGTGCGAAGTCCCGATGGAGATGGCCAGCGAGTCCACGCCGGTCTTCTTCACGAAGTCTTCCACCTGGTCGGGGTGCGTGTAGACCGACTTGGCGGCCACCACGTCGTCCTCGATGCCGGCCAGCACGCCGAGCTCGCCCTCGACGGTGACGTCGTACTTGTGGGCGTACTCGACGACCTTGCGGGTCTCTTCGATGTTCTTCTCGTACGGGTGGTGCGAGCCATCGATCATGACCGACGAGAATCCGGTCTCGATGCACGACTTGCACAGCTCGAAGGTGTCGCCGTGGTCGAGGTGCAGGGAGAATTTGAGCGGGCTCTTGGCCGCCTTGATCATTTCGACCGCGCCCTGAGCCATGTAGCGGAGCAGCGTCTGATCGGCGTACTTGCGCGCGCCCGAGCTGACTTGCAAAATGAAGGGCGAGTCGGAAGCCACGCAGCCGAGCACGATGGCCTGCAGTTGCTCCATGTTGTTGAAGTTGTAGGCCGGCACGGCGAACTTGCCCGCCATGGCTGCCTTGAACATGGATTTGGTATTGACGAGCCCAATTTCCTTATAGAGAGCATTCTCTGACATCGTTTCGCTCCTTCTTTCCGTTGTTACGTGGTGGTCATGATCTTGGCGACCGCGGGGACCTGGATGAGATCCTGGGTCGGCATCTCGCCAGCGAGTGGGCGAGCGTATTTCAAGAACGCCTCGGTGACGTTGTTGCCTTCGGCGTTGATGAATGATTCGTCCATGTGGCGGGTCTTGGCGGCTACGGCTTCGAGCGGGATCAAGTCATAGGTAACGGCATAATCGCCCGCGCGCTTGATAGCGATGGATCCGTCGGCACCGTGGATGGCGGCAAACTGAACGGCTTTCTGGCCCACCGCGCGCGCTTCTTGCGCATCGCTCGTGCTGATGCAGCCGAGGAACGAGCGCTGCAAATAGCCGAGGGTATCGGCGCGTACGCGCTTGATCTTGGTCTTGGCTTTGATGAGGTCGGCCAAAAGATCGCCGAGTGCGCCAGTGCCAGAAAGCTGCACGTTGCCGTGCGAGTCCTTTTCGGAGCCTTTAAGCGACGTGATGATGGGAGTTCCCGTCTTGTCGCTGACGCCCTCGGAAACCGCGATGATGCAGCGGCCGTACTTGTCGTAGACCTTCTGCACGTCGGCGACAAACTTGTCGGCGTCGAACACGCGCTCGGGCATGTAGATGAGGTGCGGGCCGTCGTCCTCGAACTTGCGGCCGAGCGCCGAGGCGGCCGTGAGGAAGCCAGCGTGGCGGCCCATGACCACGGCGATGTACACGCCGGGCAGGGCGCGGTTGTCCATGTTGGCGCCGGCAAAGGCCTGGGCCACGAACTTGGCCGCCGAGCCGAACCCTGGGCAGTGATCGGTGCCGCCGGCAAGGTCGTTGTCGATGGTCTTGGGCACGTGCATGCAGCGCAGGTCGTACTTCGTCGCGCGTGCCTGCTCGTTGACGATGCGACAAGTGTCGGACGAATCGTTGCCGCCCACATAGAAGAAGTAGCGGATGTCGTGCGCCTGCATGACCTTGAACATTTTCAGGCAGTACTCGACGTCGGGCTTGTCGCGGGTCGAGCCGAGGCCCGAGGCTGGCGTGATCGCGAAGTCTTCCAAGTTTTGCGTCGTGGCTTGGGTCAGGTCGAGGAAGTCTTCTTTGAGCACGCCGCTTACGCCGTGGCGGGCGCCGTACACGTGGGTGATCTCGGGGAACCTGCGCGCTTCGAGGACTACGCCAACGACGCTTTGGTTGATGACCGCGGTCGGGCCACCGCCCTGCGCGACAAGAGCTTTGCCGGTCAACTTAGCCATGGGTCTTTGTCTCCTATTCTTGAAAAGAACCTTGGGAGGGTTCTTTTGAACTCCCGCGATGAGTTCCGTCAGGCAAAGCCTGCCGGTTCTCACGCGATCATTCGACTTCTGGGGGGAACAGTTCGGGGCGAGACAATAGTCGCGAGCGACGTGGTTGACCACTGCAAATTTCGTGGTCGAACGCGCCGGCCTGCGCGGAATTCACCCCGTGGAAACCTATGCGCCGGTAGGGAAACCGGTGACGCGAAGGCGCGAATACGATCAGCCGGCCGACGCGCTATTCCTTGACCGGCCAGGGCGAGCGCGCGGGCGGGTCGCTGGGCTTCGCGCCGGCGGGTGGAACTTTGGCTGGTGGCGGAGTCGGGGCGGGTTCGGGTGCCGCGTTCATCGGGGTGCCGGCGCAGACGCTCTCGCGATTCGGAAGCCACACCGTCTTCGCGTCCTGGCAGGCGCGATGGTAGCGCTCGGCCAAGCGCTTGGCCTGTTTGGAGGCGGCGGCGAGTTTGGTGGGCGGACACTTGCGGGTCGGGTCGCACGAGTAAGCACCCCAGCCCTCGGAATCTCCGATGCCGATGGCGAACACGGTCACCGGGCCGATGTCGGCCATCGGGATCCCCAGCACGTATTCCTGACCGAGCCCGGGGAAGCCTTTGGAGATGGCGGTCGACGCGCATTCCAGCGTCTCCTCGGGGCCAACGTCCTTGGCCATGGCCTCGAGACCGCCACGATCGATGCAGGGTTTTTCGCCCCGTGCATCCCAGGTTTCAAGGCCTAGCGCCTTGTTGACCGCGACGATAGCCGCGGACATTTCCCTCCCGACGGCAGCGTCGAGCTTGGCCGCGGGTTCGCCTGCAACGAGCAAGGTCCAAACAAGTGTCGCCAGCATCCTCGAATCATAGCCCGATTCGGGCCGGGCAGAAACAAGGGCAGGGCAGCTCAGAAGCGGCATTCAGAGC
>Ga0265316_10002455_pt1 | contig 19226 bp, 9 predicted proteins | sample 4522metaG_FD_202092 | JGI IMG/M metagenome (GOLD analysis project Ga0265316, IMG submission 202092) | Rhizosphere microbial communities from Carex aquatilis grown in University of Washington, Seatle, WA, United States - 4-5-22 metaG | ecosystem: Host-associated > Plants > Roots > Rhizosphere >... | reverse complement strand
CTGCAAACACTAAATTTTACTTTGTTTCAGATCTCAGGTGAAGGCTTTACCATTATTCAACCTGATAAAAACTCACTGGCATTAGGCGATACCTTAAACCTTAAAGTATTCTTTAAAAGCAGTTCCCCGGGAACTTATAATGCCACCGTTCAAATTAACAGCAATGATGCAACAAACAACATAACCAACTTAATGGTTTCTATAAATAATGGAACTACCATTCGTTCTGGTACTTTATCCGGAACCCTGAAAAAGATAAATTCACCATACCTGATAAACAATGATATTACGGTTCCACTGGATTCAACTTTGACAATTGAGCCCGGAGTAAAAATTATCTTTCAGGGATATTACAGGATCAATGTAATTGGCAATATTAAAGCAAATGGCTCGGCAAGCGACAGTATTTATTTTGTCAGGGATGAAGGTGGAATCACCTCCTTAAGTAATATTAACATAAGTGATGGCGGATGGCATGGGATAATATGGGATAATTGGTCGGGACAATTAAATAAATCTGATAGTTCAATTTTTAGATATTGTGTTTTTAAATATTCAAAATCAATAAATTATAATGATGGAGGTGCTATTTCAATACGAAATTTTTCAAAAATCCGATTTTCATTTTGCACATTTTATAAGAATTTTACAAATGCAAATGGGGGCGCTATAGATATTAATAACGACAGTAACATTTATATTTACAACTGTTCCTTTTTAGAAAATTTTGCAAGTAATTTTGGCGGGGCAATTTGTTACAGGTGGGGCAATGGACCGGGGCCGAAACCAGCACAAATTTCGAATTCTACTTTTTTTAAGAATACATCGGGAAACCGTGGAGGTGCATGTTATTTAGAAGGAGTGAAATCCCATCTTAAAATAATCCATTGTTCTTTTGACCAAAATCAGTCAAACCAGGGTGGTGCTTTGTATTCTGAAGTTGGTACAACGCCACTAACTATATTGAACAGTAATTTTAGCCGGAACAAAAGTACCGATAACGGTGGGGCTTTATACCTTGACTTTGGAGGAGTAACCATACAAAATTGCATAATAAACAATAATTATTCCGGTAATAATGCCGGGGCAATTTTCTTCTACACTTCAGATGATTTTATTGGCAATTGTATTATTGCAAATAATGAAGCGGCAAACGATGGCGGGGCATTTATCATGAGTAGTTCAAGCCCGGTATTTGTTAATAACACAATTGTAAACAATAAAAGTGTTGCAGGAAATTCCGGTATATGCAGCGGCATCACTTTCTGGGATTTCAGCGCTGCGGAATTTTATAATGATATAATCTGGGGAAATACCAATTCTGTTGGGCTTCCCAGGCAGTTAAACATATTTCAGTCGGAAGAATTACCAGTTCTCAAAAATTGCATAATTCAACCTGGTCCTGTATATGCAGGCACAAAGATTCAGGAAAATGCAATTTTTTTGGATACAATCGGTTCAGACCCTGCGTTTGTCACACCAACTGCTTCAGCAGATACCAACCTTGACGCATCTGGTGCCAACTGGAGGCTTAAAAATATCTCGCCGGCAATTAACAAAGGGATTAAAAACAACCAGACTGATAAATTATCTTCAGTTGATTTTTACAATCAACCACGCATTATGAACGGAATTGTGGATATTGGCGCTGCAGAAACCCATATAGGCGCTATTACCGTTAAGGATACTATTAAAATTAATACTATTTGGACAGCGGATACAATTTGGGTTACGAACAATATTTTTGTAAAGGATAGTGTAACTTTAACAATATCTCCTGGAACTACAGTAATATTTGACAGTTCGTACGAAATAAAAATTGCCGGGACGATTAAGGCAATAGGGGACAAAGAAAAACCAATTAAATTTACAGTTAAAGATACCGATGGGTTTTGGGACCGCTCGAATAATAAAGGAGGCTGGCTGGGTTTAGATTTTAATAATGATGCCGTTTATTGGAATGGCGCTGACGGTGCAATGAGCGATAACGATTCTTCGTATATTCAGCATTGCATTTTTGAATTTGCTAAATATACCGGTTCACAAACTCTCGGTGGTGCTATTAATGTAAGGTTTTTCTCACGTTTGGTTATTTCTGACTGTAATTTCAAAAATAATACCGGAAATTGGGGCGGGGCTATTTGTCTTAATAACCAGTCGAGCCCTGTTATTAAAAATAATGTTTTTTATAACAACCATGCCTTAAACGAAGGCGGCGCTATTGCAATTAGAATTAAATCGAACCCGCTTATTCTTAACAATCTGATAAGTAATGATACATCATATATCGGCGGAGGTTTGTCATTTTACAATTCAAGCCCGACGGTTATTAATAATATTATTAGTCATAATTGCGCAGGTTTTGGGGGGGGAGTTGTTTCACATTTTTTCGGGCAACCTGTTTTAATAAACAACACTATAATATATAATTATGCAAATAATGCCGGGGGTGGTATGCAGGGATGGGATGAGGCGTTTAATATTTATAATACGGTATTCTGGGGAAACAAAGTACAAGGGGAGTATTCTGGGAACGAAGTTTCTACTGACGGTTATGGTGATAATTTTTATAATTGCAACATTAAAGATTTTAATATCATCAATAATTTTAACGGGAAATGGAACGATTCGGCAAATATTATTTCCATGGATCCGGGCTTTATAAAAACAGCAAACTCACAAGATCATTCTGCCTGGCTAACAGATTATTCTTCACAACCTGCAAAAGCAAATGTTAAGAAATTAACAGGCTCTAAAATAAATATGGATAATTCGCTCCTTTATGATGATATATGGTCAAAAATTGATAAGAATGTTTGTAACAGGATTTATAAAGGTGAAGATAAGTTCTGGCACGGGAATGATGATGAATCTGGCTATTGGCAAGCTGTGTGGACTGATACCGGGATATTTATTGGTATTTCAGTTGTAGATGACATTTATTATAATGGTTCTTATGGTCAGTGGTACACGCAAGATCGCATTGAAATGTACCTGAACATGAATGCAGGCAAACCGGCAGGGCCAGGACAAAATATAAACGGACGCTACCAAATATTGCTTAATAACAACTTAAATGTTGACTTTACCGACATTAATGCAGGTAAGTGGTTGTTTAATTCTGAAAATGCTAAGGCTATTTTGGAGCATAAAGCAGGAATAAATGGAAATCATTCAGAATTACTTTATATTTCATGGCAGTCTATACCCGATTCTGCTGGAAATATATTCAAACCTGACGGTAAAAGTTCGTTTGGTTTTGATTTGTATTTGGTTGATAATGATGGTCCGAATGATCCTGATTTTGGAGGGGCTTCAGTTGACCCTGCAATAGGAGCCCGTACCAGGTTAGTCTGGTCGAATGACGCCAAAGGCCTGGGAGGGAACGAAAACTGGTTTAATATGGAAGATGCAGGTATTGTGAAATGTTTAACTGATACAATTAGCAATATCGATACAGTCAAAAATAATAATGATGGATTGCACTTCGATTATCATATTTCAGCTTTATCGGGCAATATTGATAAGGGTACATCCAACATTCCCGGAATTACTTTTTCGGCAACTGATTATTATGGCAACCCAAGGATTAATAATAACAAAATTGATATTGGGGCAGTTGAAAACCAGGGTAAGAAACTGGAATTGACAAATCAACCTGTCGGTGGTATTTCGTGCAATGGCGATTCTGTTATCTTCTCTGTGGCCGTTAACGATACTGCAAGTTATGAATGGCAAAAAGACGGGAAAGATGTTCCGGGCGCTATTTCACAATCATTAAAACTTCTGTCAATAAGCGCTGAGAAGCAAGGCAATTATGGTTGCATTGTTAAAAACGGCTATGGGAAGATATCGAGCAATACCGCTTCATTGCAGGTAAATAATCCCCCTGCAATTATTTCACAACTTCAAAGCCAGTTAGTTGCCGAAGGTTCTCCAATTACCATCGGTGCATTAGTTTCAGGTACAAGTCCCTTTACAAATAGTTGGACAAAAGACAGTCTGGCATTATCAGGTCAGACTGGTTCAAGTATATCATTCACATCTTTTGGCAAGGAAAATGCAGGTATGTACACAGATACCATTTCAAATTTGTGTGGCAGTGTAATTACAAGCAGCGCCGGATTTTACCTTGTACCCCAATTGAAGCTTGTGAAAAAAGACAGTACCTCTGCAATATGCGACAACGATTCTTTGAAATTAGTTGTCAATGTAGATTTTCCTGCTACTGTACAATTTCAAAAAAACGGCAATAATATCGGAAGCGCTCAGTCGGTAACGCTTTTCAAAAGTCCTTATTCTGTGATATTGGATACCGTTCAGCCAAAAGCATTAATTAATAAAGTCTCAAATCCAATTAGCATTGATGGCAAAATTAACGATGTTGAATGGAAATATGCAACCACTTATAACATCACTAAAAAATACAAAACCGATGAAGCGTTTAAAAACCCAAATGACCTTGCAGGTTATTGGAAGGCTGCCTATGATAATAGCGGTCTTTATATCCTTGTAAATGTTACTAAAGATGATATCCATTATTCCGAAGGCCCATTTGGACAATGGTGGGAAAAAGATCAGATCGAAATTTATTTGGATATGAACGATACTTTAAAGGATGGCGGAAGTCCTAGTAATAATGGTACAGGCCATTTTCAAATCCCATTTTTGGAGAAAAATAATCCCGCAACAATGCCCTCATGGTGTGCAGGATGCCAGGTTGCAATAACAGTGGATTCCACATTGGCAAATACCAGCACAATTGAGGAGTTATATATACCATGGAAAGCAATACCTAAAAAAGATAACAGCATTTATAACCCGAAAGTTGAAAAACCTTTTGGATTCGATGTTTATCTTAGTGACAATGACGGGCCAAATTCCAATAAGCCTCCAAGAAGAAGACTGGTTTGGTCAAATATTGGCAATATTAATGAAGACTGGCTCGATATGGACGATGCAGGACTTGTTCTTTGTAAACCTGATAACAATATTATAACTTATAATATTAATAAAGTTGCCAAGCCGGATGAAGGAAACTATGTATGCAATATTTCCAGTGTTTTTGGCAATGTTTCAACTAATGGAATACTTGTTTCGGTATACTCGGCACCATCTGTTGTTGCTCAACCGTCAAGCCGATGGGTTGCAGCCGGAAGTTCTTTCACAGTTGATGGAGGGGCAAATGGCACAGGCCCTATGAATTATGTATGGTATAAAAACGGCAATCAGTCTGAAACTTCTTCAAGCTTAAAAATTGTTGGTTTTCGTCCGATTGATGAGGGCATTTATTTTTATTCGGTAAATAATAGTTGTGGCAGCGATACTTCAAAAAATGCTGCTTTCTATTTATTTCCTCTGACATCAATAAACACGAAGGATTCGGTTCCAATAGTTTGTAAAGGGGAAAAATTTGAGTTGTCAATTAATACAGATTATACTGCAAACTTTCAATGGCAGAAAGACGGACAAATTATCAAAGGGGCAACAAATTCAGTTTTAAGCATTGTTTCAGTAAACGAGAATAACCAGGGCAATTACAATTGTAAGGTCAGCAATACATATGGAAGTATTACCACTGATCCTGTTTTTTTACAGGTTCGAACAGCTCCTGAAATTACAGACCAACCTGCAAGCACATTAATAACAAAAGGAGATCCGCTTTCACTTGAAGTCAGGGCCGATGGATCGAATCCTATAGCGTATCAATGGCAGCACGATGGGTTAAAACTGGCTAAGGATTCTCTTTTCCGTTTGAAAATCGATAGTTTTAAACTTTCCGATGAAGGGATTTATATTTGCACAATAAATAATATGTGTGGCAATATTTCTTCGAGTCCGGCCAGCATTAATCTTGCCCCCCAGATTTGTATGGTGTCAGTTGGCGATACAACCGATAAATCAGAATATGGCAGTAACGTAATAGTCTGGGAAAAGGAATCGAAAGTAAAATACAAAAGTTATAATATTTATCGTGAAAGCACGGTAGCCGGGTTTTATGATAAAATAGGCAATGTGCCATATAACGACTCGAGTGTTTTTGAGGATGATCTTATGTCCCTCCAGGTGAACCCTAAATCGCAGGCATTTTTGTATAAAATAACAGGAGTAGATGAAAATAATGAGGAGACCGATATTAATCTATGCCCTGTTAGCAAAACTATTCACCTGGTTGTAACCAAAGGAGTGATGGGAGGTATACAGTTGCAATGGGACCAGTATATTGGGTTCCCGTATCAGAGTTATTTTATTTACAGGGGAATTAACTATAAAGAATTTGTGAATGTAGATGTAATATCCAGCTCACAACGCGCATGGACTGATTTAGATACCGTTGTTGAACCAAATGATACATTGACATATTTTGTATCAGTAAGAAGGGCAAATGGCTGTAATATTCACATGTCGGCCAAAAAAGCCGGTGGAGGGGTTTATGTTGAATCAGTATCAAACCTGGAAGATAACAGGCTTAAATCTACCGGTCCTACTTTAATAAAGAAAATTATCGATCCAACAGAATTAAAAGTAACTATATTTCCAATTCCTGTAAAAAAAATATCGACAGTACGATACAGTTTAAATAAAAGTTCGAATGTGAGTGCAATTCTAGTTAATATAATGGGACAAAGTATTGCCCATCTTAAACTTGGTTATCAGCCGGCAGGGGTTAATGAATTTTATATAAATGCCGAAGAATTGGGCTTAACAAATGGAATCTATTATCTGCAAATAAATGCAGGTGAGGCTGGAACAGTTTCAAAAATTGTGGTTAACAGGTAGGAAGGAAAATATCTTTTGAAAATAAAAGGGCTTCTGAAAATCTTCAGAAGCCCTTTTATTTTACCCTTATAAAGATTTTTATTAAAAGACTAATTTAATTTTAAGATATTATTTGTAATTTTAATTCTCTTTGCTTTCAGAAAAACATATCTGGACCTATTTGAATAAAATATAAATTTCCTGCCATGAAAAGAATTTACCCAATTTTTATTTTAGTTTTATTCTGTTTGCAAAATCAAGCCCAGGTAACAGTCACAGTTTCTGCAGGCGGACTTTCTAATGTTTTAACAGCAACCCAAAAGGATACTATTACCAATCTTATTGTTAAAGGAACCATTGATGCCCGCGACTTTAAAACAATGCGAGACAGCATGGGTTCGCTGACAATTGTCGAATTAAGTAGTTCTATCATTTCTGCATATACCGGCACTGAAGGTACCAATGGACCTTATAACTATATATATTTAGCTGATGCTATTCCGCAAAATGCTTTTCAAAATAATTCTACTTTGACGTCTATCATCTTACCTGTGTCAATTACTTCTATCGGACTTGAAGCTTTTACCAATTGTTCAGGTTTGACAGGCATCCTGACCGTTCCTCCATCTGTTACTGCTATTGGAGATTATGCTTTTTCTCAATGCAATAAATTGACTTCCGTAACTATTCCTTCGTCTGTCAATTCAATTGGAGCTGATGTTTTTCAATATTGCGGTGGTTTGACTTCTATTATTATTCCTTCTTCAGCTAATTCTATTGGGGCATGGTCATTTTTTGATTGTATTGGATTAGCTTCCATAACTATTCCTTCATCGGTCAATTCTATAGGGGATGATGCTTTTATGGCTTGTAATTTTGATTCTATTATTGTATTGAAAACAACACCATTAAAAAAGCCAGCAATGGGAAATGAAATATTCAAAAATGTTGACCAAAATAATTGTAAATTATATGTTCCCTATGGTTCAAAAAGTATGTACCAGTCTGCCCCACAGTGGAAAGATTTTACCAATATTATTGAACTTGGATTGTCTGTTTCAAAAGCTGCTATTACGTTAAACCCATTTGCTGGCAGTAAAGCCTCTCTGACAATATCAACGCCTAAAAACTGGACTGGTAAATCCAATCAATTCTGGTTGACCTTGAGCAATTCCTCAGATACTGCAAGTGCCACTATTTCCCTTACAGTTACAGCTAACCTGACCAGTAACCCAAGAACAGACACTATAACTTTTTCAGCATCAGGTGAAACCGATCAGATAGTTGTAATAACCCAAAAAGCCTTGTCGGTTATAACATGGGAAAATCCTGCCGATATTGTTTACGGGACGAAGTTAAGCAGTACGCAATTAAATGCAAGCTCTGTTGCGGGAACATTTGTTTATACACCCCCGAGCGGTTCCATTTTATATCCAGGCTCACATCAGCCATTGATAGCAATGATTAAACCAACTGATACTGCAAATTATATTGCAACAACTGATACGGTTTATATCAACATTACAAAAGCACTGCCATTGGCAAATACAGCAGGCGGGCTTTCCGCCGTATTAAACGAGGACCAAAAAGATACCCTAATCAGCCTCACAATAACTGGCTCCATTGATGCCCGCGACTTTAAAACAATGCGCGACAGTATGCCTTTGTTGCAGCTTGTTGATATAAGTGGCGCTACCATTACAGCCTATACCGGTACGAAGGGTACAATAGGCACGAACAGCTTTACGTATCCAGCCAATACTGTCCCGGATAGCGCTTTTAATTTAAGCAATTCATTAACTTACATCGCTCTACCTGCATCGGTCACTGCTATCGGGAATTATGCATTTAATGGTTCCAGCGAGTTGACCGGTGCATTGCCCATTCCTTCATCAGTTACTTCTATTGGTGTTAATGCGTTTGCTGGCTGTATTGGATTGACTGGTACTTTGACTATTCCTTCATCAGTTACTTATTTAGGTAATCAGGCTTTTTTCAATTGTACTGGATTTACAGGATCATTGACTATCCCCTCATCGGTTACTTCTATTGGAAGTGACGCTTTCTCTGGCTGTAGTGGGTTTGCTGGTTCATTAACCATCTCTTCAAAGATAACTGCTATTGAAGAAGGTACTTTTTACCATTGCAGTGGACTGACAGGAACTTTAACAATTCCTTCGTCGGTTAAAGTTATTGGATTTAGCGCTTTTGAGGGATGTAGCAGTTTTACTGCATTGACTATCCCTTCATCAGTAACTTTCATTGATTCCAGGGCTTTTATGTACTGTAGTGGTTTTTCAGGTTCATTGATTATTCCTTCATCGGTTACTTATCTTGGATACTATGCTTTTTGTGAATGTTCAGGTTTTACTTCATTAACTATCCCGACATCTGTTACTCATATTGGAGAAAATGCTTTTAATTGTACTGGTTTGGTTACAATTACTTCATTAAATGTTTTGCCTTCGAATGTATTATTGGATTATCATGTATTCATTGCTGAAGTAAATACAAGTACCTGCATTTTATATGTGCCTTATGGTTCCAAAAATAAGTATAAAGCTGCGGATCAATGGAAAGATTTTACCAATATTGTAGAACTTGGTTTATCGGTTTCAACGGCAACAGCCAGTATTAATCCGGCCAATGGCAGTACAACATCTTTTAAAATATTGACACCGAATGCCTGGACAACCAAAAACAACCAACCATGGTTAAGCCTTAGCAATAGTTCTGGTACTGGAAGTAAAACCCTTGCCCTTTCAGCTACTGCCAATACCACAGGCAATCCCAGGACAGATACAGTTACCGTTTCGGCATCGGGCGAAACCGACCAGATAGTCGTAGTAACCCAAAAAGCTGTGCCGGTTATAACCTGGGCAAACCCTGCCGATATTATGTATGGTGAAACATTAAAAAGTATACAATTAAATGCTTCAGCCAATATACCGGGAAACCTTATTTATTATCCGGCAAGCGGAACACAATTAAAAGCAGGCACTTCCCAAACATTAATTGCCACTTTTATACCCGATGATACTGCAAATTATGTTTCAACGAGGGATACAGTTCAAATCAACGTTACAAAAGCTATGCTTACCGTTACAGATTCAGCAGTAAACAAAGTATATGACGGTACCACGAAAGTCAGGATACCTGGCGCATATCTTGTTGGAATAGTCGGTTCCGATGAAGTAACATTGGCTATACCTATTTTGGGTAATTTTGCTTCTGCTGGTGTTGGTTCAGGAATTCCAATAACGACAGCATTATCTCTTACAGGAAATGCTGCCGGGAACTATTCACTTGTCCAACCAACAATTACTGGAAATATTACTCCCAAAACACTTACCGTAATTGATGCAATCGGCGCAGATAAAATATATGACGGCAACATCACTTATACGGCCATTTCAGATGGTTCTCTCGTTGGTATAGTAGGTTCTGATGATGTGACCCTGGCAAATGCAGATTCTGGAATATTTGTTTCAGCCAATGCAGGTTGGGGCATTTCAGTTATTACCTCCATGACTTTATCAGGTGCAGATTCCGGAAATTATATCCTTACACAACCAACACTTACTGCCAATATCATTCCCAAAACGCTTACAGTTAGAGATGCAGCTGCTGCGAATAAAATATACGATGGTACTGCTGGCGCAACCATTTCCGGAGGCTCATTAGTTGGTGTTGTAAATTCCGATGATGTAACATTGGCTAATAATACTTCGGGTTCTTTTGCATCGTCCGGTGCGGGAAATAGTATTCCTGTAATTTCTTCAATGACATTAACAGGTGCTGCTGCCGATAATTATTCAATTACACAGCCCTCCCTTACAGCCGACATTACCCCTAAGGCACTTATTGTATCAGGTGCAACAGCCGACAAAGTTTATGACGGGACTACTTTTGCTGTCATTACTGGCTCATCACTTATTGGTATTGTTAATTCAGATAAAGGAAATTATCCCTGGTTGGATAAAGTATTATTGACTGATACCATAGGCTCATTTGCTTCTGCAGACGTGGGTACATCCATTTCAGTAACATCAAACTTAACGCTTACAGGCAGTGCTGCCGGTAACTATACTCTTACCCAGCCTGCTATTACAGGAAATATTACCCCAAAAACAGTTTTCATAACTGCTGACAATAAAACCCGCGAATATTTTGCAAAAGATCCGTTATTTACCGTTACCTATTCAGGTTTTGTCAATGGCGAAAATGAAAATGTACTTACCCAAAATCCAACGATAAGCAGCGCAGCAGACAAAAAGAGCTATCCAGGAGAACAATACGACATAGTGGCAACAGGTGCTCAAAGCAAAAATTATACATTTGTTTATTTTATAGGTAAACTGACTATTACTCCATCGACCATCCAAATTTGTCTGGTCACCGCTGACCTGCAAACAGGGTATAATATGGTTATCTGGCAACCGCATTCAGGAATCGGGATAAAGTCCTACAATATTTACAAACAGGGAAACACAACAGGAGATTATGGGAAACCTTTAGGATCTGTTAATATAGGCGATTTGGGCATTTTTGTAGATAATTCATCAAGAAATGAAACACATGCCGAATATTATAAAATTACTGCAGCCGATTCATCTAACATAGAATCATCTCTTGACCAGTGCAATTATCATAAAACCATGTTCCTGCAATTTGTCAGCAATAATGAAGGTGTAAACCTGAGCTGGGATTCTTATGAAATTGAAAATTCAGCCATAAACTTTAAAAGTAATGTGATTTATAGAGGTACAGATTCGAGCAAACTTGTAATTGTGGATACTGTGGCTTCCAATATAAATAAATATACCGATACTTCATTTCTGTCGCAACAATACCGTACTTTTTACCGTATAGCAGGAGTTTTATACAATGCATGTAATGCTAATGGAATTAAAAAAGCCGGTGGAGGAGTATATGTTGAGTCAGTGTCGAACCTGGAAGATAATCGTTTACGCTCGACAGGAATAAGTATTGGAAGTGCAAACGCTGAATTTTCGGCACTAAATGTATTTCCTAACCCGTTTAATGGTACGGCAACAATTGAATATAAATTGCGTGCCAATGCAAAAGTGGCGATTACAATTTATAATATTTACGGAAACCAGATCAGCAAGCTTGTTAGTGGAAGATTACAGGCCGGATACTACAATTTACTTATCGACCCCGTGAAATTAAATTTGAACCAGGGGTTGTACGTCCTCGAAATGAAGTATGACGATATGAAAATTTTAAGAAAGCTCGTTTATACTAAATAAAAAAATATTAAGTTCTTTTTTAAGGAAATTAATATTTTTAAAGAAACCTGGTAAAGTTCTGAATAAAGAAACATACGTGTGAAGCAAAAATAATAATTTTAAAATGCAGGTAATTTTTTATTGAACTTCCACACTCGTAACGGTAGGATCGACCATTTTACCCAGAAACAAAATCACCCCTGTTGATTTTTCGACAATCGCATAAATAAAAGGACGGTTAGCTTCGAACAGATATACCGGTTCTTCTTTTACACCTGGGCCTGGTGATGTCGCATTTCTTATTTCAACAGCAGTAACAGCAGCGGCCTCGGTACCTTCTTCGTTCAAGCCAATGTAAGTTTTATGAATTACACGTGAAATATATAAATCGCGGTTGCCATCGATACGTGAAAAGTCAGCGCTATCAGGATTGAACGCTTGTTTCATGCCAATATTTTCGAGTGAATTGTTCAAAAGGCAGTTAAGTTCGAACTTGAATTTGGGCATTTTAACGACTACTTCCTTCAGGCTCAAAGATTCAATCATATTAGCCCATTTCGAATCGTTCATGTTCAAAATAAAATCAGCAATTTTCCCTGTGTCGGGCATTGCCATAATTAAATTGAACGCGCTGTTACCATAAGGCAGCTCAACTGCAGTATATCCGTTTCCAGAGTAATAATTCAAATGCGTCTCAAGTTGCATTTGCACATGCTTGACAACGGAACCATCTTCAGCATGAAAATCGGTATCATTAGTTTTCGTTTTGTCGAACTGGTATTGCCAAGTGCCTTTAAAATAAATGGCATTAATTAAGTACATCATTGCGTCGGATGGTATATTATCCAGGATGGTTGGAATTTTACCATGTGTTTTAGAATCGACCCAGTTATTAATAGTACTAAGTGCAACAGGGCTGTTAAAATCAAGCGAATTTACTTCAGCATTATAATAGTTCTTATTTACATCAATAAATGACGGAAGTACATTAAACCCTAGAAGCTGCCTATACCAGATAGAATTTGCAATTTCGAATTGAACCTTATCATCTGCCGAAACCAATGCATTTGCAAGAGATTGGTTGTATTCATTAATTTGATTGTCGGAGTATTTTGCAAAACCCAGTGTGTTTGCCATTTCATTTTTGGTGTCGCCATTTGCACCATTATAGGTCATTGAAAGCGCTTCAACCACACTGAAAGGTGAAATAAAAAAATTCTGGTTACCCGCAAGTTGTTCAAATGATTTGTAAAAATCAAAAGCAAACTTGTTCGAAGCACTCACTATTTGCGCTGATTTCAATTTAGCCCTGACATGTCCCGGATCATCTGAAGCATTGTAGCCATTTTCCTTTTTACAACTTAAAAATGTAATGAGAACAGAAATTAGAATAATTATCGATTTCTTCATGGAATATTGATTTTAATTCAACCTTGATATTTTCTATTAGATAAAGATCTTACCAAAAAGGTTGCTTTATAAAAATAATTTGTTGTATGCAACTTTAATCAATGAAATATCATCACGATTCAGCTTTGATAAATTAAACGAAAGGGAAGAATTAAAAGTATTAAGGTACAATTAATATTACCAGGATTTTTTCTTTCCCTTGTGCCAGAAGTATCCCGAATCAATTTTAGATGTAACCATTTCATAAATTTCTTTTGCCGGTTCCGATGGTTTTCTTGTTGCACCAGCGCCGCCCATATCAGTCTTAACCCAGCCGGGATCTACAGAACAGACAGTAATATTTCTATCGATTAACCTGGCGGAAAGTGTTCTTGTGTACATATTGACCGCAACCTTTGAAATTCTGTAGGAAGGGTAGTTTCCGCTGGTTGCATCAGCAAGCGAACCAAGCCCCGATGATAGATTGATTATATACCCGCCGTCATTTATTTTTGGAAGAAGTTGTTCTGTCAGGTCAATTAATCCAATTAAATTTACTTCTAAAGTCTTTCGCAATATTTCCATAGATATGCTTTGTCCCTGATCGATACTGATTCCTGCATTGTTAATTAATACATCAATTCTAACGTCAGATTTATTGAATTGCTCAATAAAAACATTTATGCTTTCAGGTTTTGAAATATCGATCTTTTGAACTTCAAGATTATGATGTTGAATAGGTGAATTGCCGGTTTTAGAAATCCCTATAATTCGCCAGCCCTCATTTAAAAACTTCTCGGCCGTGGCTTTACCAATTCCTCTGCTAATACCAGTAATAACAACTGTTTTCATAAGATCAAATTTTATATTGAACAATCAAAATTAAGAAAGGTTTTGATTATTAAAATTTCCAATAGAAAAAAGCTGATTTTTATTTCAGGTCAAAAGTGTTGCAACCTTTAATTGAAAAAGGCTATAGGTAAATTTGAAATTAAACTTTAAATATTATTTAATTTAACTGGTAATTATTTAGAATTGTAATTACTTAATTTTTCCCATATTCAGATGTATTCAGAGAAAATATGAATTGTCGGGGAAAGTTATTAATTCAAGTGAATAAGAGTTCGTAATGATTTACCTGAAATGTAAAATCGAATAAAAATGTAACATTATTCAGGTAAAATAAGTATTAGTAAAATATTCTAATCAATTAAAATTGTTTTACTTAAAAGTAGTTTTATTACATTAAAATATTTTTATTTCAATAAAGCGTTTCTTAATTATTTTTTTGTTAAAACTTTATGTTTATGGATGATAATATAAAAAATATATTGGTTGTTGACGATTCAAATGTGACACGGCTTCATATTTGCTCAATCCTGAACAAAGAAGGATATAAAACCAAACAAGCTGAAAATGGATATCTGGCGCTTAAATACCTTTCAGATTATAAACCCGATATAATAGTTCTTGATTTATTAATGCCCGAAATGGACGGGATTATGCTTCTGAAAGAATTAAAAACATTGAAATTCTCTATTCCTGTTATCATTATTTCAGCCGACATCCAGGATGACGTTAGAAATGAATGTTTTGAATTAGGTGTTGTTGCTTTTCTTAATAAACCTTTTAAAGTACAGGATCTTATAGATGTAGTAGCAAACAATATTATAGAAAAATAATATGTATTTATCAGACATACAACTCGACTTTCTAAAAGAGATAATAAATATAGGTGTTGGAAGAAGTGCCAGCGTACTTAATAAAGTAGTTAAAAACAGGGTTACTCTTCAGGTTCCAATAGTCCAGATTGTGAAACTGAATGATATAACGGAGCATATTGGAACTTCTGTTGACCAGACATTATCAATTGTTTCAATGAATTTTCAGGGTGAATTAACAGGAAAGGCTGAATTAATATTTCCTTCCAGCAGTGCTGTAAAAATTGTTGATTTGCTTACCGATAAAGTTTATCCAAACCTCGAAATGGATAATTTACGGTCCAGCTCCCTGAATGAGGTTGGCAATATTGTACTCAGTGCACTAATTGGTTCAATTGGCAATATATTAAAAATCAGGTTTAAATATTCAATTCCCAAATATAAGGAATGCCATAGTTCTGAAATAGTAAATAATTATGACCCTGAATCAGAATTTGTAATTTTTGCCGAAACACATTTCTTTATTAAGGATAATAATATCGATGGTAGTTTCATCCTGTTTTTTGTAGTTAAATCATTTGAACATTTTATTGATTTGATAAACCAATCTATAAAAAATCCATTTGTATGAACCTTGATAGCTGGACAGGCTCTTTGCTGGACAACATATCGGTAGGAATTTGTATCATAGACAAACACTACAAAATATTATTCTGGAATGAGTACATGGAAGCTTATACCGGTTACAGTAAAAAGGAAGTACAGGACAGTTTCTTATTTCATTTTTTCCCCGCTTTTAAGACCAGGGTTTATCGCGAAAGGATAAGTAATATTTTCAATGGTTGGCCTCCTGTTATATTGTCGTCCCGACTGCATAACCCTTTTTTTACTTCCAGAATTGCAAAAGAAAATAATATATTTCAGGAAATAACGGTTACTCCGCAAACAGGACCTGATAATGAAGTTCAGCAAGCTGTTTTCACTATTGCCGATGTAACAGATTTGTCTATAAAACTCGAAGAACAAAAAAATCTTTTTAATAAAGCACAGGATGAAATTCGAAGTAGGACAGAAATACAGGAGAAATTAATAATTTCGGAAAAAAGACTTCGCGAGCTCAATACTACTAAAGACAAATTCTTTTCAATTATTGCACACGATTTAAGATCGCCATTTAATTCCATTTTAAATTTCTGCGATATATTAACCCAAAATATCAAGGAAAAAAACTTTCAAAACATTGAAGAGTACAGCCAGGCAATTGCTACATCCACCAGGAAAACTTTTACACTTTTGGTAAATCTCCTCGAATGGTCACAGTTACAAACAGGACGAATTAGTTTTAATCCCATTAGGTTCGAATTAGACACACTTATTAATGATAATATTGAGTTGAATATTAGTTCAGCCGATCAAAAAGAGATAATTATTGAATCCGGGATTCAACCAGATTTGAAAATATACGCCGATTACAATATGATTAATACTGTAGTTCGAAACCTTTTATCTAATGCAATTAAGTATACTTTAAAAGGTGGCAAAATTAAGATCAGCGCTTTTCAAAATAATCAGGAAATAGAATTTTCAATTTATGATACCGGTATTGGCATCAGGGAGGAAGATATTGATAAAATATTCAGAATTGATATTCAGTTTACAGCTTTGGGGACTGCAAATGAAAGTGGATCCGGAATCGGACTTATACTTTGTAAAGAGTTTATTGAAAAACACAATGGCAGGATATGGGTCGAGAGTCAATTGGGCAAAGGAAGTACCTTTAAATTTAATATCCCGCAAAACTACTTTGACAAAAACTTATAATTTTTCTTAAGGTTTTATTTCCTTTTCAAAGGAACAAAAGCCATTCCTGTTTGTTGTTGCTTTCTACACAGCAATATCCAAAATGTATAAAAATCTATATTTAAAATTTTAGGTTGAACTTTTTTTGATCTTGATAATTTGGTCTTTTATGAATTAACTGCTTTGCCTTATTTAAATACAGCGTACAAAACATTAAATGTTAAGAAATGTTTACAACTTAATTAAAATGGTATAAAAAATGCAATAAATTTATTTTTTCCCGTCATTATAAATATGAAAATGGAAAAACAGAAAAAGTTGCTTGATATTTTTTTTAAAACAGAATATCAAAAGCTACTCAATTATGTAAAGAAAAACATTGAAGATCGTTATTTCGATGCTTCACCTGAGGATATAATTCAGGATGTTGCCGTGAATATGATTGCCAGGCTCGATGTTGATATTCAGATAACAAATCTGGCCGGATATGTATATCGTTCTCTAAGAAATAAAATTATCGATACAAAAAGAAATACAAATAATATTATTCCTATTGAAAATATTGCAAATTCACATTTTGACAATTCGATGTTCATTGCTGATGAAAATGAAAATTCAGATTTAATAAATATAAATTATGAAGTGCTTTATGATGCGATCTCAAATTTGAAACCCGACGAACAGGCAATTATTATGTTAACAGAATTTGAAAATAAATCATTCAGTGAATTATCAGAAAAATGGAATATACCTGTCGGGACATTGCTTTCCAGGAAGCACAGAGCTTTATCTAAATTATTTAAAATTTTAACAAATTCAAAAAATTCACAAATAACTAAAATTTATAATCATGGAAAAAAAGGAAAATTGTCAGGAAAAATCTCATTGGCGTCATAATTGTTGGCGGTGTGTTGGCTTCGGGGTGCTTGGAGTTTTAGGATTTATTGTTTTTGTTTTCATTGCAGGAGTTGTAATAATGTGGTTATGGAATTGCCTGGTTCCACAATTGTTTCATTTAACAATGATTACCTTCTGGCAGGCAGTAGGTCTCGCCGTATTATTTAGATTATTGTTTGGTGTTTCCCATTTCGGATGGCATCACCGGGGAGGCAGAAGATGGAAACATTCACATTGCAATTGCGGAGATAATTGCAGTTGTGGCTGTGGTTCTCATTCTCATCATCACTCACATGAACATGGAGAGAATGAATGTGGATGTGGTTCTCATGAACATAACGAAAAGGAATGCGGATGTCATTCTCATTCCGACAAATGGCAGTATTATGAACAATTTTGGGAAGAAGAAGGGGAGAAAGCTTTTCAGGAATATGTGAAACGTAAATCTGAAAATACCTGAGTTTTAAATTTTGAACATTAATTACAAAATAAATTAAAAACCTGTTATTTCAACTTGATAACAGGTTTTTATTTATTTTAAACCTAAATTTTCAGCGGTTTTGTCAATTTCAAATCCAGTTTTTTAAATAATAATAACCTAGAGCTGTAAATTCCCTTAAACATAAAATTTCTATTCTCAAATAACTCCAAAAGCTGTATCTTAAACTAATACTACCTATATTCGGAATAAATTTCCTGCCACCAAGTATTTTCCAGTTATATGCCAGATCCGAATCTATGTCGGATTCAAAGGATGGACAACCGCCCACAAATTTAAAACCGGCCTTTCTGAATACCAGAATTGAACGCAGAATATGTTCTGTCGATGTTACAATTACTAATTTAGCATTTACTGTTTGAGGAAAGAAATTTTTTATATTTAGGGCCTGGGATCGTGTATTGACTCCATATAATTCAAATTTAATTCTCGACGAATCTATATGTTTTGAGATTAATTCGTATCTCATTTTTTGATAAGATGCACTGTCGAAGGGATGGGCAATAATTATTTTTGAGGATATATAGGTTTTTGCCATATCTGCAACATAAAATAAGCGAATTAAGTTATCCTCACTTGGCATTCCGTTTCCACCAAGCATAATAATATAATCGGGTTTAAAGTCAAACCGGCTGTTATGAGTTCCCAACCAATATCTTGTCCAGTAAGGAACAGAAGTAAAGGCAAGGATAAACAATACTAATAAAATAACCCCCAGGGTTAACAGAAATGTTTTAAAAATGCTTAAAAAATATTTTAAAATTTTAAGGAATACTAAATTGTGCATCTTTATTTCTTTTACTTATTTACTGAAATTCATCGGTATTGTTCAATTATAAAAGTTCATCCCGGCGATTCAATAAAATTCATGTCTTAAATTTTAAATATAATAAAAAAATCCTGAGTAAATTAATAATACCTTCTGAAGTATGGGTTTTATAAATTTAAATTCGACAAAGAAGATAGTGT
>Ga0265316_10002453_pt1 | contig 19244 bp, 17 predicted proteins | sample 4522metaG_FD_202092 | JGI IMG/M metagenome (GOLD analysis project Ga0265316, IMG submission 202092) | Rhizosphere microbial communities from Carex aquatilis grown in University of Washington, Seatle, WA, United States - 4-5-22 metaG | ecosystem: Host-associated > Plants > Roots > Rhizosphere >... | reverse complement strand
CCGGCTCCCGCCGGGGCGGCACGGTGTTCGCTTATCAGGTGGCCGACCCCACCGCGTATGGCGTGGTCGAACTCGACGCCAACCACCGGCCGCTCAACATCGAGGAAAAGCCGGCCCGGCCGCGCTCGAACTGGGCGGTCACCGGCCTTTATTTCTATGACCAGCGGGTGGTCGAGATCGCGGCCTCCTTGCGGCCGTCGCCGCGCGGCGAGTTGGAAATCACCGACGTGAACCGCATCTATCTTGAACAGGACCAACTCGAAGTGGTCCGGCTTGGCCGCGGTTTCGCCTGGCTCGACACAGGCACCCCCGACAGTCTGCACGAAGCCTCCGAGTTCGTCCGCACCATCGAGCGTCGCCAGGGGTTGAAGATCGCCTGCCTCGAGGAAATAGCCCTGCGAAAGGGCTTCATCACCGTGAGCGACGTCGAGCGCCAGGCAGAGCGCTTGGCCAAGACCAGCTATGGCGACTACCTCTTGCGGGTGGCGGCCGGCGACCGGCGATACGGCTCCTGATGCGGTCCGCTTCGGCGCGAATGCCCCGCCCGTTCCCGATCCGGTGTGTCGGGGAGGAGAGCGTGGCGGCATTCGCGCGCCATCGCTGAGCGGCGCTTGTTTTTGATAAGCCAATTCTCTAAGTACAGAGACCATTCTTTGAGGCGGCGCCCAGCGCGCTGGTAACGGATATGACGCGGATCATCGTCACGGGTGGCGCGGGCTTCATCGGATCGGCGGTGATTCGGCAATTGCTCGCCGAGACCGACCACTTCGTCATCAATGTCGACGCGCTGACCTACGCTGCCAACCTGACGTCCTTATCGGGCGCCGAAAACCATCCCCGCTACGCGTTTGAGAAGGTCGATATCCGCGACGCGGCCGAATTGGGCCGGGTGTTCGACGTGTATAGACCCGACGCCGTGATGCACTTGGCCGCGGAGTCCCATGTCGACCGCTCGATCGACGGCCCCGAGGCGTTCATCCAGACCAACCTGGTCGGGACCTATCGGCTGCTGGAGGCGGCGCGGCGCTATTGGACCGCCTCGCCCGTGGCCGATCGCGGCCGGTTCCGGTTTCATCATATCTCGACCGACGAGGTGTTCGGCTCGATGGGGGCAACCGGGCTCTTCACCGAGGAGACGCCTTACCACCCCAACTCGCCCTATTCCGCGAGCAAGGCGGGCTCCGACCATCTGGTGCGCGCCTGGCATGAAACCTACGGCATGCCGGTCGTGCTGACCAATTGCTCCAACAATTATGGCCCCTACCAGTTCCCGGAGAAGCTGATCCCGCTGATGATCCTCAAGGGATTGTCGGGACAGGCGATGCCGATTTACGGCACCGGGGACAATGTGCGCGACTGGCTCTATGTGGAGGACCACGCCCGGGCCTTGCGGCTGGTGCTGGATCAGGGTCAGGTCGGCGAAAGCTACAACATCGGCGGTTGCTGCGAGCGAACCAATCTGGAGGTCGTCCACGCCCTGTGCGCGGTGCTGGACGAGTTGTGTCCCGAGCGCGCCCCCCATCGGCGCCTGATCACCTTCGTCCCCGACCGGCCGGGACACGACAAACGCTATGCCATTGATTGCACCAAGATCGACCGCACGCTAGGCTGGCGGGCACAGGAGACGTTCGAGACCGGGCTGCGCAAGACGGTGAGGTGGTACCTCGACCATCCCGCGTGGTGGCAAGCGATTCTCGATGGCAGCTATCGCGGCGAACGCTTGGGGCTGGCGGTCGATGCGGCCCTGGCGGATCCAATACGGAACCCCACGATTCCGTGAGCGAGGCTGTGGAATTCGCGCGCGCCCTTCCGCTGCCCTAAGGAAGTCGATAACGATGAAAGTGCTGATCTTAGGTGCCGGAGGATTTCTCGGTCGTTACGCGGTGGCAGCTTCACTCGCCCGGGGCCATCACGTCGTCGCGTTGACCCGGAGTCCTCCCCGGGACCGGACCTTGTTAGAGCATCCGATGATTTTCTGGCACTTCGGTGATTATACCGATGGCGAATTGCTCGACAAGGCATGCGCCGATTGTTCGGCGATCATTCATCTCGCCAGTTCCTCGGCTCCGGCCACTTCCAATCAGAACCCCCTTCTCGACCTCGACACAAGCGTCGTCGCAACATTGCGATTGTTGGAGCGGATCAAGACCGGCCCCGTCCGCCGGATCATCTTCGCGTCCTCGGGGGGCACGATTTATGGCGACCAGCGGCAAATGCCGATCTCTGAGGACGCCTCGACCAACCCGATCTGCGCCTATGGCGTCTCTCGATTGGCCATCGAAAAATATCTCCTGCTGTATCACCATCTCTACGGACTGAATGTCGTCATCCTGCGCGTATCCAATCCATTTGGGGAATACCAGATCAACAGTCGTCAACAGGGCGTGATCGCCGCCTTTAGCCGGGCTGTGCACGAGGGCCGACCGGTGACGATCTGGGGCGATGGCAGCGCCACCCGTGATTATATCTACGCGGGCGATGTTGGAGAGGCGCTCGTGATGGCGGCCGAGGCAACGGATTTGACCAGTGCGGTCCTTAACATCGGCGGCGGCGTCGAGCGTTCCCTCTTTGACGTCCTCGATAGTTTCCGCCGTTTGACAGGGCGGACCATCACGCCAACTTTCCTGCCCGCTCGTAAGGGAGATGTGGCGCAGGTGGTCCTGGATATCCGCCGAGCGGCGCGGGTGCTCGATTGGCGCCCCAAAGTGTCTTGGGAGGAGGCGCTTGACCGGACTTGGCGTTGGCATGAGCGAAATGTCAACACGACTTGTGGCTTGGTCGGCGCCGACGGCACGACGAGGGGTGAGCGTTGAGGGGCCGGCCCTCGGACGCCCGGAGTTCGTCCGTGTCGCATGAATAGCCCACCAGGGACGGAGGCGCAATCGACCGCCGCTCCACCAGCTTTCCGTCATCTCCTCGACGGCCAATTCGCCATTGAGCCGGTGCGCTCAATCTGCCGGTGCCGCGGAAAGATATTTATCCAGGACTTCATTGGTTTCGCCGAAACCTTTCAGCAAGCCATGCTCCAGCCAGAGAACCTTGTTGCACAAGCGGCGGATGATGTCGTTCGTGTGGGTGGCGATAACCATGATGCTGGCCCGGTCGACCATATCCATCGCCCGGCGTTGGGCCTTCTCGACGAAATTTGCGTCGCCGACGTTAAGCCACTCATCAAGCAGCAGAATTTCAGCGTCGAGTGCCGTGACCGCCGCAAAGACCAGCCGTGCAGCCATGCCGCTTGAATACATTCGCATCGGCAAGTGGATAAAATCACCCAGTTCGGAGAATTCGACGATTTCATCGATTTTCTCTTCGATAGCCGACCTCGGATAGCCTAAGATAGATGTTCTCAAAAAGAGATTGTCATAGCCGCTGCTTTCACTATCGAAGCCGGAGAAACAATCGATCAATGACGTGATCTTTCCTTCGACAAGAATCTGACCACGAGCTGGTTCGTAGATGCCGGCCAGCGCTCTCAAGAGCGTGGTTTTGCCGGCACCGTTCGGACCGATCAGTCCCACCCGATCGCCTTCCTTTAACTCGAAGGAAAGATTAGCGATGGCATGGACACAGGTCTGGGATCGATTGTTGTAACCAATCAGCCCACCGACGGTGTGATGCAGGATCGCTTTCTTGATTGAGCGGGCTCCGTGATAGATCGGAAAATCGATAGAGACATCGCTCGAAACAATCCGGACCATGATGGATACCTATTCTCTACAACTGGCTGCCGACACCTATCACGGACGGACCGTCAGACCCAATAGGCAAGGCGTCGCCGGAATTTCGTGAAAACGGCCAGAGCGACCAGCCACCCGATCGCTGCGGAGATCAGCGAGACCTGATAATTGGCTGCGGTCGGAATCGCCCCGAGTATGGGCTGACGAACCAGTTCCATGAAGTGGTTGAGAAGATTATAGTCGATGATGTAGGCCTTGTCTTTGACGAGGGACGGGGTCCACATGATCGGAGAAATAAAGAATAGCATTCCTATGAAGTTTTCGACAATCTGAGCGACATCCCGAAATCTTGCACAGATTGTGCCAAATATCACTATCAGCCATCCAACATTGACAAAAAGAATAATCAGGCCGATTGCCAACAAGGCAAAATGCGGCCTTGCGGCACTTCGAAACAAAACCAAGACGATAACGAAAATGCCAATATTGTGAATAAAGATAACAAAATTTCTCCAAATGACACGCGCCACATACACGGAATAAGGTAGCTTAATCTGCTTAAGCAAGGGCTCTTCTGAAAAACAGACGCAACCGTTCTTAATGCAGTCTGACAACAAGTACCATATCGGCATGCTGGCCGCAAGATAGTAAATATATCCCAAGCGACTTTTGTCGCCGTTTTCATCGCCATTGAACACACCCCCATAAACCAAGTATAATGCTCCAATCAGTGCCGCCATGCTTAGAGTAATCCAAAATGGCCCCAGAACCGAACCACGGTATCTATGCTTGATATCATGGTTTCCAAGCGTGAGCCATGAGCGCCAATGGGAGACAATACCTCCCATATCCTTAAGCGCGGCCAGAAACTGGCTGCTGACAGCGGTGTCAAAAAAACGGGTCATTGTTCCGATCCCTGGTCCGTACCGCGAAAGTGCCCTATAGTAACAAGGTGCCTGACACCATAATCCGGCCCGACCGTAGGCCATCGTCCCGCCAGAGGCAAGCCTTCACACGGGGCTGCCAGGGCGCCGAACGCGCCCTCGGCGTCGTGCTTCGGCGCGACTCGAAGTGGCTTGACACCGGCACGGCCGGCATACGACGGTCCTGCCTCTTATCGTCGACGGAGGTCTCAGTGCCTGGTAACGGGGTCCGGGGCCTGCGGCCCCGGCAGGGTGCAAGGGCGGCTCCCCTGCTGCTTTTGCTTTTGTTATGGCTGGCCGGCTGCGCCGACCGCCGCGACAACGCCGCCGGTATTGCCGCCGGGGCCGGCTTCCAGCCGGTGAGCTTCGACGCGCCGCCCTTCACCCTGGCCGGCTGGCAGCGCGGCAGCGGGCCGGTGCTGGTCGCCTATATCGAGGGCGACGGGCTGGCCTGGCTCTCCAAGTACCGGCTGTCCGACGATCCGACGCCGCGCCAGCCGACGGCGCTGCTGCTGGCGGCGGCGGACCCGTCGCCGGCGGTGCTCTATCTGGGCCGGCCGTGCCAGTACGTCGAGAGCACCGACGCCCGCGGCTGCGGCCCGCAATACTGGTCGAGCCACCGTTTCGCCCCCGAGGTGATCGCCGCCACCAACCGGGCGCTCGACCAGGCCAAGGCGCGGGCCGGCGCCGGCCGGCTGGTGCTGATCGGCTATTCCGGCGGCGGCGACGTGGCGGCGCTGGCGGCGGCGCGGCGGTCCGACGTGGCGGCCTGGGCGACGGTGGCGGCGCCGCTGGATGCCGGCGCCTGGACCCGCTGGCACGGCGTCAGTCCGCTCTCCGGCTCTCTCGATCCGATGGCCGATGTGGCGCGGCTGGCCGTCCTGCCCCAGCGCCATTTCGCCGGCGCCAATGACGAGATCGTGCCGCCGGAGATCGTGCGCGGCTTCCTCGCCCGCGAAGGCTCTGGCCAGGAGGACCGGCTGGTGGTAGTGCCCGGGGCGGACCACGGCTGCTGCTGGGCGCGCCGCTGGCCCGAGTTGCGTCCGCTGATCCCCCAGTCCTGAGCGTCCCGAGAATCTGAGCGTCCCGAAAAGAGGAGAGCCGCCCGTGGCCCCGCCCCGCATCACCATCATCACACCGGTGCTCAACCGGGCGGACATGATCGCCGAAGCCCTGAACAGCGTTGCTCTCCAGGGCTACCCCGCCGTCGAGCACATCGTGATCGACGGCGGCTCGACCGACGGCACGGTGAAAATCCTCAAGCAGGCTCCCGGCATCCACTGGATCAGCGAGCCCGACCGCGGCCTCTACGACGCCGTCAACAAGGGCATCCGGCTGGCCACCGGCGACATCATCGGCCACCTCAACAGCGACGACATCCTGCTGCCCGGCGCCTTTGCCGCGGTGGCCGAGGGCTTCGGCCGCGACCGCTCGGTCGAGGCGGTGTGCGGCGGCGCCCAGGTGGTGCGCTGGCAGCCCGGCGGCAAGACCCAGACGGTCAAGACCTATCGCAGCGAGCGGATCAAGCGGCTCGACTGGCACAGCGTGACGCTGGGGGTGCCGATCACCAACGCCCGCTTCTTCCGGCGCAGCTGGTACCGGCGCGCCGGCTTTTATGACCTGCACTACAAGCTGGCGGCCGACCGCGACTTCCTGATCCGGTCGATGATTCTCGGCATGCGCACGGCGCCGCTGGAGCGCACGCTCTACCAGTACCGCATGCATCCGGGCTCGCTGACCATCTCCGCCGACCTCCGCCAGAACCGCCGGCTGCACGAGGAGTACCGCTCCCTGGCGCGCAGCTACATGATCCGCGCCGACAGCCCCGAGGAGCTGCGCCGGATGGCCTGCCGCTGGTTCGCCGTGGAAACCGTGCGCCGGCTGACCAGCCAGGCCGGCCGGAAGAGCTGGCGCGAGTTCCGCGACACCTTCTTCGACGCCCGCGACTTCCTGCCCGGCTGGCCGGTCTGGTTTCTGCGCGAGGGGCTGCGGCGGATCACCGGCGGGCTGGTGTAGGGTGATTGACAGGCCCGTCGGCTCTGAGGAATCATTCCGCCCAGACTCGCGCCGGAGCCCTTTCCGACGGTTCACTCCCTGCGCGATCTGCTCCGCTGCCGTCCTGGGATGGGCCGATCCTTGATGAGCCGCCGCATTGCCGTGGTGTCCGTGGCACGTTCCGATTACGGACTTTACCGGCCGCTGCTGCGTGCCCTGGCCGCCGAGTCCGCCCTGGAGCCGCTGCTGATCGTCGGCGCCGCCCACCTGACCCGGCAGTCGGGCGACACCCTGGCCGAAATCGCCGCCGATGGCTTCACGCCTGCGGCCCGGGTCGAGTGCACCCTGGCCGGCGACGGTCCGGCCAGCACGGCGCGGGCGATGGGCCTCGCCACCCTCAATTTCGCCACCGCCTACGAGAGCCTGCGGCCCGACCTGCTGGTGGTGCTGGGCGACCGTTATGACATGCACGCCGCGGTGGTCGCCGCCGTGCCGATGCTGATTCCGGTCGCCCACATTGCCGGCGGCGCCATCACCCGCGGCGCCATCGATGACGGCCTGCGCCACTCGATGACCAAGCTCAGCCACCTGCACTTCCCCGAGACCGCCGCACAGGGCGCCCGTCTGCGCCGGCTGGGCGAGGCCGGCTGGCGCGTCCACGTCACCGGCTCGCTCTCGGTCGACAATCTGGCCCAGCTGCCGCTGCTCGACCTTGCCGCCTTCAACCGGCGCTTCGGCACGGCGCTGGCCGGGGCGCCGGTGCTGGTCACCTTCCATCCCGAGACCCGGGATCCGGCCGGCACCGCCGCCCACACCGAGGCGCTGCTGGCGGCGCTCGACCGGCTGCCGCATCCGCTGCTGTTCACCTGGCCCAACGCCGACCCGGCCGGGCAACAGATCATCGAGTGCCTCGAGGCCTTCGTCCACGCCCGCCCGGGCCGGGCCTGGGCCGTGCCGCACCTGGGCACCCAGGGCTATTTCAGCGCCATGGCGCTGGCCCGGCTGATGGCCGGCAATTCGTCGAGCGGCGTGATCGAGGCCGCCTCGTTCGGCCTGCCGGTGGTCAATGTCGGCCGCCGCCAGGAAGGCCGGTTTGCCCCGGCCAACGTCCTCCATTGCGGCTATGGGCCGGACGGGATCGCCGCCGCCCTGGCCCGGGCGGACTCGGCGGCGTTCCGGGCCGAGGCCCGCACGGTGGTCAATCCCTATGGCGACGGCCGGGCCGCGCCGCGCATGGTCGAGGTGCTGAAGACCGTCGAGCTGGGCGAGACGCTGCTGGTCAAGGAATCCTTCGATGGGGGGACGTTTTGACGGCCCCCCTGCTGATCTTCGGTGCCGGCGGCTCGGCCCGGGAAACCGCCTGGCTCGGCGACTGCATCTTTGAGGCGAGCCGGGGCGGACCGGTGGCGGCCTTCGTCGACCGTGATGACAGTCCGCTGCTCGGCCGGGAGCTGCTCGGCCGGCCGGTGCTGACTCTGGCCGAGGCGCTGCGGCGCCATCCCGGCGCCGGCTTCGTCGCCGCCATCGGCGACGGCCGCGTCCGCGCCGGGGTTGCCGCCGCGGCCGAGGCCGCCGGCTTCGCGCCGCTCACCCTGGTCCACCCGGCCGCTTCGCTGTCGCGCCATGTCCGCCTGGGTCCCGGCACCCAGGTCTGTGCCGGGGCGGTGCTGACCTGCGACATCGCCGTTGGCCGCCACGTCCAGCTCAATCTCGGCTGCACGGTCAGCCACGACACCGAGATCGGCGATTTTGCCACCCTCAGCTCCGGCGTCCACGTCTCGGGCAATGTCCGGATCGGCGCCTTCGCCACCCTGGGCGTCGGCGCCGCGGTCGTCAACGGCCGGCCCGGGCGGCCGCTGGTCATCGGGGACGGCGCCGTGATCGGCGCCCAGGCCTGCGTCACCGGCGACGTAGCCCCCGGCGACACCGTGGTCGGCGTCCCGGCGCGGTCGCGGAAACCATCCGCCTATTGATAGGGCTTGTAGGATTTCTCTTCGATCAGCGCCGAATTGAGCAGCCGGTTGACCTGCCGCTTGAGCTCGGCGCGGCGGTCGTTGGTGCGGTAGACCGCCCGCGCCAGTTCAATGAAACGCGGCCCGAAGTCGCCGGCGCGCTCGCAGTCGCGGATGGCGTCCTCGATCTCCCAGAGCGCACCGTTGACGGTGCGCAGTTCGCGGGCGAGACCGGCGAGCGCGGGCGAGGCCACCCCGGCACGGTCGCGCACGGCGGCCAGTTCCGCCAGCTCGTGCTCGACATTGGCCCGGCGGCCGGCCTCGTCGAGGCGGGCCGCCTTGATTTCCAGGATGCTGATCTTGTCGATCAGCTCGCCCCAGGGCACCGGCACCAGCGGTGCCGCCGCCTCGGGGGCTCCGGCGACGCGCCGGGCCAGGGCGGCGGCGATGGCCTGGACCACGCCGGCCCAGTCGCCGTCACCGCGCTGCCGGAACAGGCGCAGGGTCGGGTACCACGGGCTGTCGGCACGCTCGAGCAGCCAGCGCCAGTCCGGCACCGCCTCGACCGCCAGCCAGACCGGGCGGCCGAGCGCGCCGGCCAGATGGGGAATCGCGCCGTCCGAGGTGACGATCAGGTCCAGGTTGGCCATGATTGCCGCGGTGTCGACGAAGGCGTCGCCGCCGCCATCGACCTCGTCGTCCAGGGTCTCGACCACCATCCCCGCGGGCAGGTCCGCCAGCGGCTCGAGGCCGTCGCGCCGCTGCAGCGAGATCAGACGCACGCCCGGCACCGCCGCCAACGGCGCCAGGGCGGCAAGCGGCGGCGAGCGGCCCCGATCACTTCGGCCGTGGGGTCGGCCGTGGAGGTCGCCCGGCCAGGCGATGCCGATCTTGAAGCCGCCGAGACCGGCCAGCCGCTGCCGCCATTTTGCCGCCAGCTCGGGCTCGGGCCGCAGATAGGGTACCTCGGCCGGGATGGTATCCTCGGTGGTGGCAAAGAGGTGAGGCAGGCTGGACAGCGCGATGTGGCCGTCGTGTTCAGGCGGTTCCGCGCCGCCGGCCGGGATCAGCCGGTCGATGCCGTCGGCGCCGTGCAGCAGGCGGAGCAGCGCGGGCGGGCTCTCGACGATGGTGCGGGCGCCTTGCGCCTTGACCAGCCGGGCATAGCGGATGAACTGGAGCGCGTCACCCGGCTCCTGCCCGGCCTGGAGCAGGATGGTGCGGCCGGCCAGCCCGTCGCCGGTCCAGGCCGGCCGGCGCCAGTCGTATTCCGGCCAGCCGGCGGCGAAGTCGCCCGCCAGCAGCAGCGCCCGCCCCAGATTCCGGTGGGCTTCGGCATGCTCGCCGTCGAGCGCCAGCACCGCGCGATACAGCCGCACCGCCTCCTCGAGGCGGCCGGCCCGATGATGGCGGACGGCAAGCGCGAAGGTTTCGGCAAGGGCGGCGGTCATCCGCGGAAGGTAGCGCACTCCCTGCCGGTTGCGCCACGGATCATGCGCCGGGCCGCGGTTCCAACCGGCGTTGCCGTGGGACTTTTTCAGGTGAGCACGACGAGCGCCTTATGATGGGCGCCTTATGACGGGCGCCTTATGATGTGACCGTGATGCCGGCCTGAACCTGCCGTTCGGCCTCGCACGCGCGCTCTATGATCAGAGTATAGAGAGCGGCCACCAGGGCACCGTCGACGCCCTGACGTTCGGCACGCTCGGCGCAGCGGGCCTTGACCTGCTCGATGCGCTCGGGCAGCACCACCGGGATCTGGTGGCGCAGTTTGTATTCGGCGACGTCCCGGCACATGGCGAAACGCCGGGCCAGCAGATCGACGATCTGATCGTCAATGCCGTCTATGACGTCCCGGAACTGGGTGAGGTCGCTCATGGCTGATCCCTATCGGCCGGAGGCTCTGGGGCTGGGGTGGGAAGCCGGATGGTAACGGAAGGCCACGGCCGAGACCACCCCGAACCGCGGCCGTCCGGCCTCTCCGCGTGTGGCCAACAGGCCACGATGAGGGCGGCAAAACACAGCCGATGGCCCGCCCGGCCGGGGCGACGCCGGGGAAATTCTCCTTAATGGGGTAAGTGCACAATGATTTTCAATGAACCAATGCGGTTTTTCGGATTTTGCGAGGCCACTCGCATTATCTTTTGAAATTTGCGAGAGCGGCTCGAGGCGCGTTGAAAAATGCGACGGCGGGGAGGCTTTTTGCAAAATCGGCAAACCCTTGATCGTTAACAGGAAATTAATTTTCGCCCGGCGTGGCCCCGACTGGCACGGTTGTTGCTCTCCTAACCCGACAAAAGCGACGCCCTATCACGAGTAGATGTTCGAGCGCCCAGAAGACCCCGGTCCCAGACGGCCAGAACATCTGCATATAAGGAGTAAGACCTATGCCGAAGCGCAAGCTGATCACCGATGTGATGAACCACCACAAGCTGGTTTGCCTGCCGCCCCAGACATCGGTTGCTGCAGCCTCGCGGACGATGTTCGAGCGCAAGATCGGCGCCGTAATGGTGACTTCGGGCAACCGGCTGCTTGGCATCGTTACCGAGCGCGACATCAATTTCCGCGTGATCGCCCTCAGCCGCAGTCCGGAGACCACCCTGCTCTCCGACATCATGACCCGGAACCCCGACACGCTGACCCCCGACGCGGCGGTCGCCGAGGCTCTGGAGATGATGCAGTCCTACGGCTACCGGCATGTTCCGGTCGAACGCAATGGCGCCGTGATCGGCGTGGTCTCGGTCCGCGACCTGTTCATGGAAGTGAAGCAGGACCTGGAGAACGACATCCACGAGCGCGAAGAGTTCATGTTCGGCTCGGGCTACTCGATCCCGGCCGTCGCCCACTGACGACAGCCAACCCCCGGTCCGGTCCAGGCCCGGGGGTAGGCGGTCACCGGAAGCGAAACCGGCAGCCCGCGCCTTCGGCCTGAACGGCCGGGTGCCGCGGTCGCCTGCCGATTCCTCCCCCTTTCCTCGCCCTCCGTCTCATCTCCGCTTCCGTCCGTCCCCTTGCCCGGGTCGGTCGGAATGTGCATTCTGGCGGCCGGAACCAACCCCAGAACCCAGAGCCGAGCCATGCCGGAAGTCGATAAAGAAGGCGAACGATTTGCCGCCAGCCAGCCCCAGGCCACCCCCGGCTTCTTCCTCAAGGGTTGCCACCAGCTCGACTGGGGCATGAAGAACCGGCTGGCCCGCACCTTCAATCCCGAGTCCGGCCGCACCGTCATGCTGGCCATCGACCACGGCTATTTCCAGGGGCCGACCACCGGGCTCGAGCGCATCGACCTCAGCATCGTGCCGCTGCTGCCCCAGTGCGACGCCCTGTTCTGCACCCGCGGCATCCTGCGTTCGGTGATTCCCGCGGCCTCGCCCAAGCCGATGGTGCTGCGCGCCAGCGGCGGCCCGAGCATCCTCAAGGAACTGTCCGACGAGCAGATCGCCATGGACATGGAGGATGCGGTCCGCCTGAATGCCGCCGGCGTCGGCATCCAGGTCTTCATCGGCGGCGAGTTCGAGACCCGCTCGATCCACAACATGACCCGGCTGGTCGATGCCGGCCTGCGCGCCGGCATCCCGGTGATGGGCGTCACCGCCGTGGGCAAGGACATGGTCCGCGACGCCAAGTATTTCCGTCTGGCCTGCCGCATCATCGCCGAACTGGGCGCCCAGTACGTCAAGACCTACTATGTCGACGAGGGCTTCGAGACGGTGACCGCCAGCTGTCCGGTGCCGATCGTGATGGCCGGCGGCAAGAAGCTGCCCGAACTCGACGCCCTGACCATGGCCTACAATGCCGTCCAGCAAGGCGCCGCCGGGGTCGACATGGGCCGCAACATCTTTCAGTCCGAGGCGCCCCAGGCCATGCTCGCCGCCGTCCACGCGGTCGTGCACAAGAACACCAGGCCGGCCGAGGCCCTCGACCTCTACAACAGCCTCAAGTCCCGGAGCTGAACCATCAATAAATCTTGACGTCGCGGTTGAACACGACCTTGTCGCCGACGGCGTAGAGGAAGCAGGGCTTGCCGCCGCTGGCGCTCCGGCACTTGTCGAGGGCGAGCTTGGCCGCCTCCTCTTCGCTCGGGCCGGCCACGACGAGGCCGGCCACGCCGAAGGCGCTGATCGCCAGGGCGCGATGGGGCTTGCCCTCGGCGAAGCGGGCGCCGACGGCCGTCTGCACATCGGCCGGCAGGAACGGCAGCGCCGCCGGATCGAATTTTTCGGGATAGGTGATCGCGCCCGGCCGCGGCGCCTTCTCGCCGGTGGCCTGGCCGTTCTCATAGACCAGCAGGCAGCGCACCCGGGCCCGGTGTTCGCACCGCTGCAGCACGTTGCGGGCGCGGTCGGCCTGGCTTTCCCGCGGATCCGCCATGGAATCCCAGCTGCCGGCCGGAGAAACGGCCAGGGTATAGACCTTCTGGTTGCCGGCGGCCGCCGTGTAGTCGTGCAGCACCTCGACCCGGCTCTGGCGGGACAGGTACGGGATCGCCTGCTCGTTCATGGCGGCTGCCGCCGCCATGCCGGACAGGGTGGCAAGACACAGGATCGCCATGCCCGCAAAACGAGACTTCATCGCCGTTCTCCCGGACAGGACGCGACCATGACCCACGGCAACACGCTTAAAAAGCATCGTTAGCACAGGTTCCTTCCGGCGACAAGATCGGGATGCGAAGGGCGGCCATGGCCGGCTTCGTTAGATCGAGTCACATCGCAGAAAATGGCCATAAGTACCTGTTGCAAAAAAACTACCGTTGATTCAAAGTCTCCGCCGGGCCGGGGTTCGGGCCTTCGCCGGGCTGGACGGCGCCGCCGGAATGCGGATACTGGGATTCGACCATAGAGTTTCCTGGAGCCGATTTCTGTCCCAGAACTTACGAAAGCTCGCGGACCACTGCAACCGATAGGGACTCTGCCGTGCAGGCGGGGCCTTTCATGTCCTTTGGGTGGCGGAGCGGCCGGGATCGATCGGGAAAGAGTCGCCCCGCTCCGGCAATGAACTCGTGTGGCGGGAGACTCTGGTGCGGCGATTGACCGTTATGATACTGGCTGTGGTCGGCATGACGGCGGGGCTCGGCGTTCCGCCGGCCCATGGCAAGACGCTGGAGGACGTCGTCAGGCTGGCCCTGTCGACCAATCCGCGCATCGCCGCGCTGGCCCGGAACCGGGAAAGCATCGACCAGGACCTGCGTCAGGCGCGCGGCCAGTACCTGCCTACCCTCGACGCCTCGGCCGGCTTCGGCACGCAGCGGGCCGACAACCTGACGACTCGAGGCCTGACCCCGCCGACCAACCAGAAGTATCTGAGCCGGCAGGAGGCCCAGCTCCAGCTGGTTCAGCGCCTGTTCGACGGCTTCGACACCGACAGCCAGGTCGAGCGGCAGAAGGCGCGGGTGACCTCGGCGGCGCACCGGGTCGCCGAGGATGCCGAAGCCCTCGGGCTCGACGTGGTCAACGTCTATCTGGAGGTGGTGCGCCAGCGCGGCCTCAAGGATCTGGCCGAGATCAACGTGCAGCGCCATCGCAAGATCATCCAGTACCTGCGCGAGCGCGAGGGCCAGGGCGGCGGCAATGTCGGCGACGTGACCCAGGCCGAGGGCCGGCTGGCCCGGGCGCGGGCCACCGTGCTGCAAACCGAGAACGACCTGCGCGACGCCGAAGCGCTGTACCGGCGCCTGATCGGCGAGCCGGTCGACATCGTCCAGCAGCCCCGGACGCCGCTGGACCAGCTGCCCCACGGCCACGACGACGCCATCGAGAGCGCGCGCAACGACAATCCGTCGGTCCGCGTCTTCGAATCCGACATCATGGTGGCCCAGCGCGAGCGCGAGGGCACCGAGGCCGCCTTCTACCCCAAGGTCAATTTCGAAGCGGCGATGATCCGCAACCAGGATTTCGACGGCATCAGCGGCCCGGACCGCACCTATCAGGCCATGGTCCGGCTGCGCTGGAACCTCTACCGGGGCGGCAGCGACATGGCCACCCGGGCCTCGGCCGGCTCCCGGCTGGCCTCGGCGCAAAGCCAGCGCGACAACGCCGTTCTCGACGCCGTCGAGAAGATGGAGCACGCCTGGAACAGCCTGGAGATCAACCGCCAGCGCATCACCGTCTACGAGAGTGCGATCAAGTACAACAAGGACACCCTGGAGACCTACAAGCAGCAGTTCGAGCTGCTGATCCGGACCCTGCTCGACGTGCTCGACGCCGAGAACGAGCTGTTCACCTCGGAAAGCCAGCTGGTGTCGGCCCGGATCAACCACCTGTCGGCGGCCTACCGCATCCTGGCGCTCTCCGGCCGGCTGCTGCCGACCCTGGGCGCGACGCCGCCGGCCCAGGCCACGGCGGCGCCCGCGTCTTTCGGCCAGCAGATGCTCGAGTAGTCATTCCGGAATTCCAACGAAGCCGCCGGGGAGTTACCATAGGACGCCGCGCCGAACCCCCGACAGGCCGGGAAACCACGCCGCCAGCGCTCGCAGGGTCGCCCATGCTCGAAGACACCAGGGTATCGCCGCCGGACGGCCGGGCCAACCAGGGTCCGGATGCCGCCCCGGCCGACCCGGCGCCGGCCGCCGGCGCAGCGGCGGCGTCGTCACCAGCCGCCGGCGCAGCGGCGCCATCGTCACCGGCCGCCGCCGCGCCGCAACCGCCGCGCCTGCAGCTCGGCGACGTCCTGCCCCAGCAGCCGGCCGTCCCGGAATGGACCATCGCGCCGTCGCGGGCGGCGTTCGAGGATCCTTTGCTGTGGTGTCTCGCGACGCTGGCCGGGCTGCTCGGCCGGCCGATCTCGGCCACGGCGCTCGGCGCCGGCCTGCCGCTGGAGAACGGCCGCTTCCGGCCCGAGCTGGCCTCGCGCGCCATGGAGCGGGCCGAGATGCGCTCGCGGCTGGTCCATCGGACGCAGATCCGCGCCATCAATCCGATGACGCTGCCCTGCGTCCTGCTGCTCAAGGGCAGCGGCGCCTGCATCCTGCTCAAGCTGCTCGACGGCCAGCAGGCGCGCATCCTGACGCCCGAGGAAGGCGGCACCCGCGAGGTGCCGCTGGCCGAACTGCAGGCCCAGTTCACCGGCTACGCCATCTTCGCCCAGCCGACCGGCCATCTCGACGCGCGCACCGAAGACATCAAGCTGATCAACGTCGAACGCTGGTTCTGGGGCACCCTGTTCAAGTTCCTGCCCATCTACCGCCACGTCATCCTGGCCTCGCTGGTGGTCAACCTGTTCGCCATCGCCAGCCCCTTGTTCACCATGAACGTCTACGACCGGGTGGTGCCCAACAACGCCGTCGAGACGCTGTGGGTGCTGGCTCTCGGCGTGACCATGGTCTTCGTCTTCGACTTCGTGCTGCGCCTGCTGCGCAGCTACTTCGTCGACGTCGCCGGCAAGAACGCCGACATCATCATCGCGAGCCAGCTGCTCCAGCACGTCACCGGCATGCGCATGGACCAGAAGCCGCAGTCGAGCGGCACGCTGGCCAACAACCTGCGCGAATTCGAATCCCTGCGCGAGTTCTTCAGCTCGTCGACCCTGCTGGCGGTGGTCGACCTGCCGTTCATCTTCATCTTCATCTACATCATCTTCCTGATCGGCGGGCCGCTGGCCATCGTGCCGTGCGTCGCCGTGCCGGTGGTGCTGATCGTCGGCTACGTCCTGCAGTTCCCGCTGAAATACGCGGTCGAGAAGACCTACCGGGAATCGTCCCAGAAGCACGCCCTGCTGGTCGAGGCGATCAACGGCCTGGAGACCATCAAGTTCACCGGCGCCGAGGGCCAGATCCAGCGCCAGTGGGAAAAGCTGGTGGGCCTGACCGCCGAATCCTCGAGCAAGGCCAAGCTGATCTCGTCGCTCTCGACCAGCTTCGCCGGCACGGCGAGCCAGCTGGTGACGGTGGCCCTGGTGGTCTACGGCGTCTACCTGATCGCCGACGGCACGCTGACCACCGGCTCGCTGATCGCCTGCAGCATCCTGGTCGGCCGGGTGATGGCGCCGCTCGGCGCGGTCGCGGCGATGCTGACCCGTTTCCAGCAGTCGCGCATCGCCCTCAAGGGCCTCGACATCCTGATGAAGGCGCCGGTCGAACGCAGCACCGACATGAACTTCATCCACCGGCCGCAATTGACCGCCGATGTCGAGCTGCGCGACGTGGTCTTCCACTACCCGCACTCCAAGAGCAACGCCCTCGAAGGCGTCTCGATCCGGATCAAGGCCGGCGAGAAGGTCGGCGTCATCGGCCGCATCGGCTCGGGCAAGAGCACCATCGGCCGGCTGGTGGTCGGCCTCTACGAGCCGAGCGAGGGCGCGGTGCTGGTCGGCAAGACCGACATCCGCCAGATCGACCCGGCCGACCTGCGCAGCAAGGTCGGCTACGTGCCCCAGGACAATTTCCTGTTCTACGGCTCGGTGCGCGACAACATCATCTTCGGCGTGCCCCAGATGGACGACGCCGCGGTGCTGCGCGCCTCCCACATCGCCGGAGTGACCGACTTCCTGCGCTCGATGCCGCTCGGCTTCGACCTGCCGGTGGGCGAGCGCGGCATGTCGCTGTCGGGCGGCCAGCGCCAGAGCATCGCGGTCGCCCGCGCCATGCTGCTGGATCCGCCGATCCTGATCATGGACGAGCCGACCAGCTCGATGGACAATTCCTCGGAGAGCACCTTCAAGACCCGCCTCGGCGAGGTCATCGCCAACAAGACCCTGATCCTGATCACCCACCGGGCGTCCATGCTGTCGCTGGTCGACCGTCTGGTCATCCTCGATTCCGGCAAGGTCGTCGCCGACGGCCCGCGCGGCGACGTGCTGGAAGCCCTGCGCAAGGGCCAGGTCCGGGCGGCGCCGTCGTGACCCTGGGAAACCGATCGCCATGAAGCTGCTGCCGCCTTCCCCGGACGAGATCGACTTCATGCCCGAAGTCGAAGCGGCGACGCGCCGCCGCGGCCACACTTTCGCCTACGTGCTGAGCCTCGCGGTCTGCGCCTTTTCCCTGGGCGCCGTATTCTGGGCGCACTCGGCGATCCTCGACGAGGTCACCCGCGGCCAGGGCCAGATCATCCCGTCCGGGCACAATCAGGTGATCCAGAACCTGGAAGGCGGCATCCTGGCCGACATCCTGGTTTCGGAGAACGGCATCGTCGAGCCGGGCGACATCCTGGTGCGCATCGACAACGTGCTGGCCCAGTCGACCTACCAGGACGCCCGCGCCCAGTACCTGACCGGCGTCGCCGCCCTCGCCCGCCTCGAGGCCGAGCTGAAGGGCACCGAGCCGGTGTTTCCGCCGGACGCGCTCAAGGAGGCGCCCGACGCCGCCCAGGACCAGATGGCCCTCTATCTGGCGCGCCGGAACAAGCTCAGCGCCGAACTCGCGGTGCTCCGGGCCCAGACCGAACAGCGCCGCAGCGAAATCCAGGAGATGGAGAGCAAGCTCCAGCAGCAGACCAACGCCGTCGAACTGGCCCGGCGCCAGCGCGACATCGCCAAGCCGCTGGCCGCCCGCAACATCTACCCGCAGGTCGACTACATCCGCCTGGAGCGCGACGTGGTCCAGATCGAGGGCGACATCGCCACCCTCAAGCTGAGCATTCCGCGGGCGCGCCAGGCGCTGGCCGAGGCCGAGAGCAAGGAAACCGTCCACCTCAACGAATTCCGCAGCGACGTCGCCACCGAACTCAACAAGCGCCGGGGCGAGGTCCAGTCGCTGCTGTCCTCGACCACCGCCGGCAAGGACAAGGTCACCCGCACCGAGGTGCGCTCGCCGGTCCACGGCACGATCAAGCAGATCTACCAGCACACCATCGGCGGCGTGGTCAAGCCGGGCGAAAACATCATGGAGATCGTGCCGCTCGACGATACGCTGCTGATCGAGGCCAAGATCCGCCCGGCCGACATCGCCTTCCTGCGGCCGGGCCAGAAGGCGATCATCAAGATCACCGCCTACGACTATTCGATCTACGGCGGCCTCAAGGCCAGCCTGAGCTACATCAGCGCCGACACGATCAAGGACGAAAAAAGCGAGAAGGGCGAAAGCTTCTACAAGATCATCCTGCGCAGCGACGAGACCGCGCTCGTCCACAATCACCAGAAACTGCCGATCATCCCCGGCATGACCGCGAGCGTGGAAATCCTCACCGGCAAGAAGTCGGTGCTCGACTATCTGCTGAAACCGATTCTCAAGGCCCAGGAGCGGGCCTTGCGCGAGCGCTGAGCCGATGCCCCGCCGCCCCGCCGCCCTCTTTCTGCTGCTGGCCCTGCTCCTGCTGCTGCCAGCCCCGGCGCGGGCGCAGTCGCTGGCCGATCTGGCGCGTCAGGCCCAGGCCGCTCACGTCGGCCTGTTCAACAAGACCGAGACCAAGGTCGGTCCGATCGGCAATCTGCCCAAGTGGCAGGGCGTGCTCGACAAGATGAAGACCCAGAAGGAGATGCTCCGGCGCTGCAGCGAAGCGCCGGCCGCCTGCGACCCGGCCGACGCCAAGCCCTGGCGCCAGATCACCGCCGAGGCCGCCGCCCTGGAGCCGATGGCCAAGCTCAAGGCGGTGACCGCCTTCTTCAACAAGTGGCCCTACAAGACCGACCTGGACAACTACGGCATCGAGGACTACTGGGCCACCCCGGTCGAGTTCATGACCCGCTCGGGCGATTGCGAGGACTACGCCATCGCCAAGTTCTACGCCCTGCTTCAGCTCGGCGTGCCCAACGACGACATGCGG
>Ga0265316_10002452_pt1 | contig 19247 bp, 16 predicted proteins | sample 4522metaG_FD_202092 | JGI IMG/M metagenome (GOLD analysis project Ga0265316, IMG submission 202092) | Rhizosphere microbial communities from Carex aquatilis grown in University of Washington, Seatle, WA, United States - 4-5-22 metaG | ecosystem: Host-associated > Plants > Roots > Rhizosphere >... | reverse complement strand
AACCTGCGCGGCGCGGTCACGGACGGGGCGAATGTGGCACTCACCCTGGATAAGGACGTGCAATGTAATGCGAACGCGGAGATCGTGGCGAATCTCCCGACAGGCATCTCGCTGTAAAAGGGGTTTCTCTGGGGGATTTCCTGCGGGAGGACCTCGCAGGAAAACCCGCAGAAAGTCTTCTCATGGAAAGGGGGTGGGATGGCAGTTTCTTTTCGTGTCGAAATAGAAAAAGTCCGCACGCATCAAAACTCCAAGGAGGAATCTGTATGAAGAGCAGACTTTTCAAGCTTATCTGCATCGCCTCGATCCTGCTGGTGGCATTCAGCATCAGCCTGAGCGCGGCGCCCAAGCTGCCGGTTGTCGGCATCTCCTCGGGCTCGTCGGGTACGTCCTGGCGAAACATCATGATCGATGCCCTGAACTCGGTCGGCAACGAGTACAAGAGCGCGGGCAAGATCAAGGACTTCAAGCTCGTGAACAATGTCACGAACGGTGACGCCACCGAGCAGGCCAACATCATCCGCGACTTCATCTCCCAGGGCGTCAACATCATCATGGTCAACCCCAACTCCCCTGACGCTCTGAACGGAGTCATCAAAGAGGCGCAGGATGCCGGCATCCTCGTCGTGTCCTTCGACGCGACGGTGACGGCTCCCAAGGTCCTCAATGTGACCCTCGATCACTACGCATGGAACCTGAAGAACGTGGAATGGATCTGCTCCACGCTGAAGAGCGGCAACGTGATCCAGATCTACGGCCTTGACGGCCACCCGGCCAACAACGCCCGCATCCAGGCGACCTCGGATGTGCTGAAGAAATATCCCAATATCAAGCTGATCGCCAACACCACCGGCTACTGGGACCAGACCAAGGCCAAGGAAGTGGCCACCCAGATCATCGGCTCGGGCCAGAGAGTGGACGGCGTCATCACCCAGGACGGAGAGGCCTTCGGCGTTCTTTCCGCATTCCAGGATGCCAATAAGCTGCCCAAGGTCATGTTCGGCGACCCGGGCACCGCGTTCTTCAAAGAGTGGAAGAAACTCCGCGACAAGAAGGCCGACTTCAAGGCCTGCGCGCAGCCCAACCCCCCTGGAATCGGCGGGACCGCATTCCGCTTCGCCCTGAACCTGTACAATGGAAAGCAGTTCAAGGACGGGACGTTGAAGAACAACACCTACTTCTACAAAGTGGGCATGTTCATCACGGACGCGAACTTCGACCAGGGCTGGGCCCTGCTGAAGGACAAGCCGGATGATTACCTGCTGAGCGAAGTGATGCCGCAGCCCACTGCGGACGCACTGTTCAAATAGGCACAGGCGCGCCGAAAGACGCGCACTCTTTCGCTTTCAGCGGGGGGCAGGCGCACACACTGCCCCCCTTCGGTTCCGGGTCCAGGAAATACACGGAGTACGCGGGTACGCGTTCCGCGCGGACGCGGTACCGTGCCGGGGGGGAAATGCACGGGGTACGCGGGTACGCGTTCCGCGCGAACGCGGTACCGTGCCGGGGGGGAAATGCACGGGGTACGCGGGTACGCGTTCCGCGCGAACGCGGTACCGTGCCGGGGGGGAAATGCACGGGGTACCGTGCCGGGGGGGAAGCGGCGTGAAGGTTCTGGAAGCCACGGGAATCAGGAAACGGTTCGGAGGGGTCGTTGCCCTGTCCAACGGGAACCTCGCATGCAACGCGGGCCGCATCACCGGCCTGCTCGGCGCGAACGGCTCGGGCAAGAGCACGATCTCCAAGATAATCGCCGGCGTCTACCACGCGGACGCGGGCCAGATCCGCTACAAGAACAAGGTGGTGCGTTACCGCACCCCGAACGAGGCGAGGCAGAACGGGATCGCGATGGTCTTCCAGAACCTGAGCCTCGTTCCCGACCTCACCGTCTGGCAGAACATCGTCCTGGGCGGAGAGCAGAGCTGGGGTCCGTTCCTCAATGACGCCCGCGCAAAAGAGATAGCGCGGGAGATTCTCGACACTCTCATGCCGGGGCTCGATCTGAACCGGATGCTCTCCGAGCTCAGCCCCGGGGAAATGCAGATCGTGGAAATCGCCAAGGCCATCGCCGCCAGGCCGAAGCTCCTCATCCTCGACGAGCCCACGGCGGCGCTTGAAAAGGCACAGGTGAACAGCCTCTTCAAGTTCCTGCGCGGCCTGGTGAAGAACAAGGTAGCGGTCGTATTCACCTCGCACCGTCTCTGGGAAGTCATGGAGATCTGCGACGACGTGACGGTATTCCGAAACGGGGAGAATGTCGCGCAGATCGATTTCAAGAAAGACGGCAAGGACCCCGAGCGGATCGTGAATCACATCACGGGCGTCTCCCGCACGCGCGCGGGGCACAGGGCGCGCGGACGATGCCGCGGCAGAAGGTTCCTCCACGTGAAGGGCCTGCGCTACGGAGAGACGCTGAAGGACGTGTCATTCCACCTGCGCAAGGGAGAGATCCTCGGTATCGGCGGTCTTTCCGGCCAGGGCCAGCATGAGCTGATGCTGGCCCTGGCCGGAGCGTACCCGACGAGCACCTGCACCGCGACAATCGACGGCAGAAGGATCCGGCTCAATCGGCCGGCCACAGCGATCCGCAACGGCATGCTTCTTGTCCCCGGGGACCGGCAGCTTGAAGGGCTGTTCCTGAAACATTCGCTGTTTACCAACCTGGTCTTTCCCAAGCTGGGCCTTCCGCGCCAGCCTCTCTTCACTCCCGTGGCACGCAGCCGGGAGGAATGCGCGAAGGCCATCGACGTGCTTTCTATAAAGGTCCAGAACCTCGAGACCCCCGTGCGCACGCTTTCGGGCGGCAACCAGCAGAAGGTGGTCATCGGCAAGTGGCTCTCATTCGACGCGTCGGTCCTCCTGCTGGCGGACCCGGCAAAGGGGGTGGACGTGGGGGCCAAGCGGGACCTGTACGACTTCATCCACCGCCAGGTCAGGGAGAAGAAGATGAGCGTCATTCTCTACGCGAGCGACAATGAGGAGCTCATCCAGCACTGCAACCGGCTCATGATCATGTACGAGGGCCAGATCGTTGCCACGCTGGAGGGCGCGGACATCACGGATGATGCCATCGTCGCCACATCCATGCGGGTCCGGTAGGAGCGGCAGCCATGCAGGCACCAGGCACGGCGGCACGCGGGGCGGCGCGGAGGTTCGTGGCCAGACCCGAGTTCTCCACCCTTCTCATCCTCGTGGTCATGTTCGTTCTCACCGCGGTCCTCCAGCAGAACTTCTTCGAAATAAAGTCCATCGCGAGGAATATCAACGCCTTCACCCCGCTGATCCTGATTACAATGGGGCAGGCGGTGATCATCCTCGCCGGGGGGATCGACCTGTCCGCCGGCACGGCGCTCTCCCTGTTCACGTGCGTGCTCACCACGGTCATGAGAAAGGCGGACCCCTGGTCAGGGGCACTTGCGCTGGTGGTCGTCTTCGCCGTGGCCATGGCAGTTGGCATCATCAACGGGATCGGGATCGGCTACCTCAGGATCCCGCCCGTCATCGTCACATTCGCCACCTCCTTCATCTGGCTCGGCGCCGCGCTGTTTCTGCGGCCCACGCCGGGCGGCGAAGCGGTGGAATGGTTCAAGGCCTTCTACAACGTCGGGGCCATCGAGGGCGTGACCGACTCGTTCCTCAAGCGATTCACGGATGTCATACCGCCGGCCCTTCTCCTGGTGGTCATCGGCTGCCTGTTCTGGGCGGTCGTGTCCAAGACGAGAACCGGGAGATATATCTACGCGGTGGGCAGCAGCAACGACAGCGCGTACGAGAGCGGAATTGACACGGCGAGGGTCCAGCTCCGGGCGTGTCTCGTCAACTCGACCTTCATTCTTCTCGCCGCGCTGTTCTTCGTCGGCCAGAACCAGTCAGGGGATGCCCGCATGGGGGATCCCCTCACCCTGCGGGCCATTGCGGCGGCCGTGGTGGGCGGGATCGCCCTCACCGGCGGGAGGGGAAGCGTCTATTTCGCGCTCGTCGGCGCGCTCATCCTCAGCTTCGTGAACAAGATCATCTTCTTTGCCAATATCTCTTCCGCCTACCAGACGCTCGTCGGGGGAGCCATCGTGATTCTGGCCATTGCGGCATCGCAGGCATACACCCTCTCCAACAGGAGGGCCCGGTGAACCTCCGAACCACGCTGCGCGAAAGCGCCGCATACCTGTTCTACGATCGGTTCAAGAAGCTGATCGTGGCCCTGCTCCTCATCGTGTTCCTCTTCGTGCTGGGCCAGCTGACGGTCTCCAACTTCCTGAGCCTGGGCCAGGTGCTGCTCACGATCAAGCTCTCCTCGTTCATCGCGTTGTTCGGTCTGTGCCAGATGATCGTGATTGCGGGGGGGGGAAGCGGCCTGGACCTGTCGGTGGGGTACGCGGCCACGATGACGGCCGTCATCACCGCCGCGATCATGGACGGGAAGAACGAGAACCTCTGGATCGCCGTCCTGGTTGCCCTGGGCATCGGGCTGGTGGTGGGGATGGCCAACGGCTCCCTTGCAGCCTACGTGAAGCTTCCGCCCCTCGTGGTGACCCTGGCCATGTCCAACATCCTGCAGGGCGTCATCAACGTCTACACGGCGGGCCGCAACATTACAGGCCGACCCTCGCCGGTGCTGCAGATCATTGCCGCGAAATCCATCGGGATCTTCCCCAATATCCTCTTCGTGCTGCTCATCCTTGCCCCCATCGTCATGATTCTCCTTTTCCGCACCAAATGGGGTCTGAAACTGTTCGGGGCAGGAACCAACGAAACCGCGGCTTACCTGAGCGGGGTGAACGTGCGGCGCGTGCGCTTCATGTCGTTCGTCATCAGCAGCGTCCTCGCGAGCCTTTTCGGCCTCCTTCTCCTGGGCAACATGGGCATCGCGTTCAAGGACATGGGGTCCAACTATGTGATGCCGAGCATCGCAGCAGCGGTGGTCGGCGGAGTGTCACTCACCGGCGGAGACGGGAACTACCTCGGGGTCATCCTCGGCGCGATATTCCTGCAGACGCTCACCAACCTGCTCGTTGCCCTGGGCTGGGGCGATGCAGGCAAGTGGCTGGGCTTCGGGGTCGTGCTTTTCATCCTGCTCATCGTGTACGTAAGCAACCGCCGCAGCAGGTAGGGCCGGTCACCCACGGCGCTCAGGCGCTTCGTGCCTTCGGGTCTTCAACGGGGATCAGCGCCACGGGAGAGGCCGCGGGGTCGTCGCGTACGGCGGTTATCTTGAACTGCGCCACGAGTCTCAGGAGCCCCTGAGCCATATCGGAAAGCTGTCCCGTCGAGGAAGACATCTGCTCCGCGGCAGCCGCGGTTGACTGCGTCAGCTCGTTCACGTTCTCCACTGCCTTTGAAACCTGCCGCGCGTTGCTGCTCTGTTCTTCGGTTGCCGCGGAGATGCTTTCGCTCATCTCCCGCACCTGCAGGAGGGCCGTGGCGAGCTCCCTGACCGCCGCCACCTGCTGTGCGATTGTTTCCGAAAGCTTCGCGATCATGTCGTTCACCTGCTCGGAGGCCACGCGAATCTGGTCAATGACGTCACGGGAGCCCCGCGCCGTCTCCACTCCCGCGCGCACGTTCTTCACGCTCTCCGTGATCAGCACCCCGATCTCGCGCGCAGAAGCCGCGCTTCTTTCGGCGAGCTTGCTCACTTCGCTCGCCACAACGGCGAATCCCCGCCCGTATTCACCCGCCCGGGCCGCTTCGATGGAGGCATTGAGTGCAAGGAGATTGGTCTGGTCGGCGATCTCGGAGATCACGTCCACGATTCCCCCGATCTTCTCCGAGCTCTCCGCAATGAGATTGATCCCGTCCACAACGGACTGGACCGCCTGCGTCCCCTCTTTCGCGTTCTTCGCCGACTTCTCCGCGAGTCCCGCGATCTCCGCCAGGCTGTGGGAAACGCTGTCGATCGAACCCTGCACCTTGGCCATGGATCCCGTGCCGCTCTCCACGGCCGTGGACTGGGACTGCGCGTGCTCGGACACCTGGTCCACGGAGGCGGCAAGCTCGAGGACGGAGGCGGAAGTCTCCTCGAGGGTGGATGCCTGCGTCTGCGCCCCTTCAGAGAGCTTCTGCGCTCCAGTCGAGATGTCCTCACTGGAGGCGGCCACCTGGGTGGCATTCTGCTGGACGGTGATCACCATCTCCGTGAGACGGTCCGCCATGCCGTTCAACGCCTCCGCAAGCTCGCCGACCTCGTCCTTCTGGCGCGCGTTCATGTGGAGGGTGAAGTCCCCCGCCGCGATTCTCTGGGCAAACGCCACCCCTTCGCGGAGCGGCTTCGTGATGGAGCGCGCGATGGCGATTGCGACGCCGATGCCGATCAGGGCGGCGGCCGCGAGCCCCGCCACCAGCATGATGATCGCGCTGAAGATGCGCGTGACGGTGAGCGTGGCGATGGAGTTGGTGTCATCCATGCCCGAGAGAGCAGCCTCCTTTGCCGCATCCAGCATTGCCTGTGTGGCGGCATCCAGCTTGATGTTGAGATCCAGAATCTTCTGCTGGCCCTCGAGGATCGACTGCGTTGCGTCTCCATATTCGCCCGATGCTTTGACAACCCTCTCCAGGGCGGCAAGGTCCGCAAAGTCGGTGGTGATGGCCTTGAGATCCTTCACCATTCCGCCGATGGCCCGCAGCCGGTCCAATGCTGCCTGCAGGGCGGTGGTATCTCCCGAGATCTGGGAGGTGAGGATTCCGACCTGAAGCGCATTCCCGTAGCTGATGATGTGGTCGATCAGGTTGAGCTGGGTGAGGAAGTTCTTCTGCAGCGTCCTCGATTCGCGGTTGTTGATCGAGGTCCCGAAATCCACGGACGTCTTGTTCAGGAAATCATAGCAGGCCTGGACGAATCCCGCTGCGGCAGCCCTTTGCTTTTCCTGCAGGTCGTGTATATCCGTATTCACCTGGACCGCCTGGTCAGCCAGGGCCGTATACTCATCCACCCGCGCTTTGGCTTTTCCGCTGGAGTTCCGCAGCGCAACCAGGCGGGGGTAGCGGGACGCGAGCGCAGCCGCATCCGCGAGGTATTTGTTGACATCTGCGAGGTTCTTTTTTTCCTCATCCAGGAAGGACGGGGAATTGGACAGCGTGTATCCTCGCATGTTGTACATCGTCAGAATCGAAAACCGTTCGATGTTGTTCGCCACCTGGACTGTCGGCACCAGCTCCCGCGCCAGGCGGCGCGCGTCACTCTGGATCCACAGCATGTTGCTGATCGCAAGCACGCCCAGCGCGATGGCAATCGTGATCACCAACCCAAAACCAACACCGATTTTTACGGCGAGTTTCATGCTCTTCATCGACTCTCTCCTTAGCCACCCACCCAGATAATGGTCTAAATGGATATATTATTCAAATCATTCATTTATACGAAGTGTACACCTTTCCTGCTCAAATACGAGAATGAGCGGGAGAATGCCTGCCGCAGAACGAGCGCGTGGCGGGATCTAGTCCGGGTTGGGGATCATGACATCGCGGACAATGGCCACCAGGTCATCGGTGGCTTTGCAGAATTGCCGCAACGTCCGCCTGGTTGCCCCGTACCCGTCGAACTCGTCCACCTGCATCCCTTTCTCTTCATAGGCGCGGCGAAAATCCACGAACTTCCGCTGCAGCTCCTCGATGATGCGGGGATCCACGGGCCGGCACATCCGGTCCTCGACAGTCACCGTCGAGGCGTTGTACCTCTTCTGCCACTCGTACGGAGGAGAGATCACCACGTCCCCCCCGATGAACTCGCTCCAGTGCAGGTGATTACGGAAGGCGGCTGAAAGCAGCCGCAGACGGTACCCGCGCTCCTTGTAGATGGAGTATGCCTTCTTCATCACGGCCACCCCCGCCCAGTCGAATACCCACGGGTCGGCGATGATGCCTTCCTTCTCCGCCACAACCCGCAGCCAGTCATCGAGCCTCCCCACCATCAGCGTGCATACAGGCCCCATGCGGGTGATATCCCGTCCCTCGCGTTCCCGCCGGGTGAGCCCCCGTTCCACGGCCTCCGCCACCGCTACGGCCTGCGGCAGGGTGAAGCTCACCGTTGCGTTGATGCTCACTCCCCGATACGTGGCCTCTTCGATGGCCTGCACGCCTGCCCGGGTCACGGGTATTTTCACGATCATGTTCGGCGCGAGCCCCGAGAAGTGCTCGGCCTGCGCGACGATGGCGGTTGGATCACGATAGAGCCGAGGGTCGGTCTGAATAGAGAGTCTGCCGTTCTTCCCTTTTTCCCTTTCGAAGACAGGAAGAAGGAGCGCCGCTGCCTCCCGCGACATGTCCTCCACGACGCGCCAGGCAACCTCCATGTCGCTTGCGCAGGGCATCTCCGCGATGAGCCGGGGGATTCGCTCCTTCCATTCGGCCCATTCCTTTTTCAATACCGAGAGCACGATCACGGGGTTGCACGTGGCGCCGACCGTGCCATTTGTCTCAATGGAGGCGGAGAGCTCCTGGATGGCGCAGGAGTCGTTCCACAGCACGGTGGGCGTGGAATGCGTCATCTGATGCAGGATGCTTCCGGAGGTCTGACTCTTCATTGTCGGGTTCCTTTCGATATCTAGATGGTGATGGAAGAAAAGCCGCCGTCTATCGGGATCACGTCCCCGGTGATGAATCGGGAAGCTTCGGACAAGAGCCACATGACAGTCCCGACCAGTTCCTCGGGCTCGCCGTACCTGCCCATGGGCGTGTGGGCAACCACCTTTTTCGCCCGGGGCGTGTACTCTCCTGTTGCCTTGTCGATATGGAGAAATCTGAGCTGTTCCGTCATGAAGAAGCCGGGCGCGAGGGCGTTGACCCTGACGCCAGTGTGCGCGTAATGCACGGCCAGCCATTTCGTGAAGTTCGCCACGGACGCCTTGGCCGCCGAGTACGCAGGAATCTTGGTCAGGGGAACGAACGCGCTCATGGAGGAAATGTTCACGATCGATCCTCTCCCCTGCTCCACCATGCCGCGGGAGAAGATCTTGGTGGGGATCACGGTGCCCATGAGGTTCAAGCGAAGCGCCCGCTCGAACCCGGCCATGTCCAGGTTCAGAAAATTCGGGCCGGTCTTCCAGGAAGGGTCAGCCCGCTCGACGAACTCCACCTCCGTGCTCGCCTTCGGATCATTGCCGCCTGCTCCATTGATGAGGCAGTCGGCGGCCCCCCACTTCTCTTCGATCCGCGCGTTGACGCCGGCAAGCTGGGCCTCGTCCAGCACGCTGCACCCGAAGGCCAGCGCCTCTCCGCCCGCCGCAGTCACCGCGTCCGCGGTCTGCCGCGCGGCCTGCTCGTTCAGGTCCAGGACCGCAACCCTCATGCCGATGCCGCCCAGGGACCGGGCCAGCGCGCCGCACAGGGCGCCGCCCCCCCCGGTGATGATCAGTGACCGGCCGGCCAGGTGGAAGGAATCCAGCGCGTTTGTCTCACTCATGTCTTATCGTCCTTTCGAGAAAGTATCTCCGCTCCGCCGGGGGTAACGAGGACATCGTCCTCGAACCGGGCGCCGCCGCCGAAAGGGGCTCCGTATGCGCACGGCTCGACGGTGATGATCATTCCGGCCCGGAGAAGGACACGGCTTCCAGGCTGATGGACCGGACCCCGGTCATGGTAGCGGAACCCGACCTGGTGTCCGCAGTTGTGGGTGAAGCCGGCCCTGGAGTGCGCCGCGAAGAATGCTGTCTCTTTCAGGGTCGCGCAATGAGCTCATCCGGCCTCCGGCCACTCGAAATCATATATTATATATTATTTCTCGTGCAAGACCGTGCGGAGGGGCGTCAGAGGATCTTTTCCACGATCCTTCCGCTGGCGATCTCCTTGAGGATGAGCTTCGTCTTGCCGTCCGGCATGACTTCCCGTTTGACGAGCAGGTGGTCCTTGTCGAACCCGGCGCCTGCAGTCGTCTTGTAGGCCGCCTCCGCTGCGCGCCAGGCGCGCAGCGTCACCGGCTCCCATGCCCTGGACCGCACCGAGCGGTAGCATGCGTCCATGATCTCATTGACGACGTAGCCGTCGTAGAAGGTCTCCACCGGCGCGGAGCCGGCATCGAGGCTGTCGAGGGTTCGGGCGAACATCTGGTCGTATCCCAGCTCCGCCGTTTCATCACCGACGGGGAACAGCCACCCCGTGTCCCCTTCCGCCTTCTCCGCCACGTAGCCCTGGCTCCCCACGCTGGTGAACATCTCAAAGCCGGTGCGAAGCCAGTGATTGATCCAGACCGTGCCCTCTGTTCCCGCCACCTCGTCCCGCAGGTCCATGCCGCCGCGGAAGGTCCAGCTCACTTCGAACTGGCCGATGGCTCCCGTATCGTAGCGGACCAGGCCGATGGCGCTGTCCTCGACGTCGATGGGATGCACCTGGGTGTCCGCCCAGCACATGACCTCCACCGGCCTCGCCTCCTTGCCGATGAACGATCTGCCCAGCTCGATGCAGTGACAGCCCATGTCGATGATGGCCCCGCCGCCGGACTGCGCGCGGTCCCAGAACCACGCGCTGTGAGGACCGGGATGGGTCTCACGGGACCGCGTCCACAGCACGCGTCCCACGGCGCCCTTGCGGATGGATTCGATTGCCTTGAGGACCTTCGGGTTGAAAACCAGGTCCTCCAGGTAGCCGTGAAACACTCCTGTCTGCTCGACCGCCTGGAGTATTTCCCATCCCTCGGCCGCAGTGCGGCCGAGGGGCTTCGTGCAGAGCACTGCTTTGCCTGCCTTTGCCGCCATGACGACTGCCTCTCGATGCAGCGCGTTGGGCAGGCCGACCACGACGACGTCCGTGTCAGGGTCATTGATGGCAGCGGACATGTCAGTTGTCCACTTCTCCACGCCTAATGCGGCCGCTGACTCCCGGGCCCTCTCCGCGGAGCGCGAGTACAGGACGTGCACGCGGTCTCTGCTCCGATTGCCATGGAGCGAGCGGGTATAGAACGTGCCAATCAAGCCGCAGCCCAGCATGGTGATTTTGTGCATGGGGGTATTATATACGACCGGGCTCGCGAGGTTGCAATCGGACGAGACGCGTCGTCAACCTCACGATTTCGCGAAACTTAGAAGCCCCCATTCTCAATTCCCTGTTTTCAACATTGTGAAGGATGCGCCCGGTGAAAACGAGTGGCACTTTTCAACTCAATTCTCATGTGATAGGATTCAGGGATATGAAAACGCTATTGAAACTGGGCGCGGTCATCTTATTCCTTTTGCTCGTTCTCACGGCGTGCACCTTCAACCAGGTCAGCGTGCAGTGGTCCATCTCGGGCTGGACTATAGGGGGCACCCACCTCACCACCATCACCTACGACGTCTGGAATGCCGGGAAATATGACCTTACGGGAGTCAAACTTACTTTCAGCGTGTTCTCACCTAGCGGCTATCTCTACCCCGTGACCCCCGGTTTCAGCTTGTCGAAAGGTGAAGCGATTACCAACCAACTCGTTGTGGATGTCTCTCCAGATACTGCTTCTCAAGTTACCGCTGTCGAGGTAGTCGGCGTGGACATGGACAAGCCCAAGGACTAGTTTGTCAAAATCACGCGCGCTGTTCGAGTGCTCCGGGTGCGGGCACCAGGAGCCGAAGTGGCTCGGACGGTGCCCGGAGTGCGGGAAGTGGAACAGCTTCACCGAGGCCGCGGCCTCTGAGCTGCCTTCACGCGCAGCGCAATCAAAGTCGCGAAAGACTGCTGTCCCGATTCCCCTTTCCTCGATCGAGAGCCGGGAGGGCATGCGGCTGGACACCGGCATCGCGGAGATGAACCGGGTCCTCGGCGGCGGTCTCATGCGCGGCTCCTCGGTACTCGTGGGGGGCGAGCCGGGCATCGGCAAGTCCACGCTCATGCTCCAGCTTGCCTCTCGCACGCCGTCCCCGGGACGGAGCTTGTATATCTCAGGGGAGGAGTCTCCCGGCCAGCTTCGCATGCGGGCGGACAGGCTCGGCGTTTCATCCGACCGGATCGAAGTGCTTGCAGAAACAGAGTTGACGGCGGTCATGCAGGTTCTCGAGCAGGTGAAGCCGGTCATCGCCATCGTGGATTCGCTCCAAACCCTCTACACGCGTGAGGTGAATGCCCTGCCGGGGACGGTCAACCAGATCAAGGTCTGCACACAGGAGCTGGTGGAGTGGGCGCGGACGCGCGGCACGGGTCTTCTCATGGTAGCGCACGTCACGAAGGAAGGCGCCATCGCCGGTCCGAAGCTGGTCGAGCACCTGGTGGACACGGTCCTGTCCTTCGAGGAGGCAAGCGCGGAGGTTCGCACACTGCAGGCAGTCAAGAACAGGTTCGGCTCCGTCGACGAGATCGGCTTCTTCCGCATGACGGAGAACGGCCTTGCGGAGGTGGAGGATGCGTCCAGCCTTTTCCTGACACGGAGGGAGGGAGAGATCCCGCCCGGGGTGTCAGTGGCGCCCGTGTTCGAGGGCTCCCGCGCACTGCTCGTGGAGATCCAGGGCCTCACCGTGCCGGCAAAGAGCGGGATCAGCAGGATATATTCGGACAGGATCGACTCGGGCCGGGTGGCACGGATGGCCGCTGTCCTTGAGAAACACCTGGGGCTCCATCTTGCCGAGCACGATATCTACGTGAATGTTGCCGGTGGGATCCGGATTGCAGAGGTGGGAATCGAGCTGCCCCTGGCCCTCGCCCTTTACTCGGCCCGCACGGGAGTTCCGCTCCCGGCCCGGACCGCGGTGATCGGGGAGGTGAGCCTGACCGGGGAGATCCGACCCGTTCCGGGGCTGGAGAAGCGCGCACGCGCCTGCCGCGAGCTGGGATTCGAGACATTGATCGGGCCCGGCGGACCTGAAGCGGAAAAGCCCGAAGGCACCTCTTTCAAGGGAGCCGAGCTCGTGAAAGAGGCGGTACGGATAGTGTTCGGACTCTCGAATCCGCCCGGCAGGCAGTGAACCCGTCGACTACACCCCCCGGGCCAGGTGGTAGTAGGCGGCGTTCCACCGCAGCTCGTTCTTGAACTGCATGAGGGAAGTCTTCCCGTCAATCAGCAGGAACTCGATACCCGCGATTTCCGCAAAATCCTCCATGTGCTTTGCGGTCACCGGCTGGCTGTAGCCGGCGTGGTGGGCTCCGCCCGCATGAATCCATGCCGCGGCGGCGATCTTGAGGTCCGGCCGCGGAATCCACAGGGCTCGTGCCACGGGCAGCCTGGGCAGGGGCGCATCCGGGGCAACCACGTCCACTTCGTTCACGATCATGCGGAACCGTGTCCCCATGTCTATCACGGACGCGTTGACTGCGGGGCCGGTGGCCGCATTGAATACCAGCCTGGCCGGGTCGTCCTTGCCGCCGATTCCCAGGGGATGCATCTCCAGGGTCGGTTTCCCGTCGGCTATCGAGGGGCACACCTCGAGCATGTGCGCACCGAGCACCTTCATGCTGCCCTTGGGCAGGTGATAGGTGTAGTCTTCCATGAATGTCGTTCCGCCCGGGAGGCCAACGGCCATGACTTTCATGGCTCGGATGAGGGCGGATGTTTTCCAGTCTCCTTCGGCCCCAAACCCGTATCCATCCGCCATCAGCCGCTGCACGGCGAGGCCCGGCAGCTGCGCAAGACCGTGAAGGTCTTCGAAGCAGGTCGTGAATGCGTGGAATCCTCCCGCCTCCAGGAAATGCCGCATGCCCAGCTCGATGCGCGCCGCCTCGCGAAGGCTCGCGCGCTTTGTGCCGCCGGCGCGCAGGTCCTTGTCCACTGCGTACTGGCCGTCGTATTCGGTCATGAGCCGGTCCGCCTCGGCGTCCGTCACCGCTTTCACGCTCGCCACCAGGTCTCCCACGCCGAACCCGTGCACGGTATAGCCGAACCGGATCTGCGCCTCCACCTTGTCGCCTTCCGTCACGGCAACGTCGCGCATGTTGTCGCCGAACCGTGCAATCTTCAGGCCCTGCGCATCATGCCAGGCCGCGGCGGCCCGGAACCAGACTGCCAGATCGTGCTGGACATCATCGTCCTGCCAATGGCCGACGATGACCTTTCTTCCCAGGCGCATCCGGGTGCCGATGAAGCCGAACTCGCGGTCCCCGTGAGCGGACTGGTTGAGGTTCATGAAATCCATGTCGATCGAAGACCAGGGGATGTCCCTGTTGAACTGGGTGTGCAGGTGCACGAAAGGCTTTCGCAGGGCGGAAAGACCGGCGATCCACATCTTTGCCGGAGAGAACGTATGCATCCACGTGACCAGCCCGATGCAGTTTTTCGCCGCGTTGGCTTCCTGGCACACCTCCAGGATCGCATCCGGGGTGGTGACGACTGGTTTGAAAACGATCTTCACGGGAATGGCCGGTGAGGCGGAAAGTCCGCGCGCGATCTCCTGCGCGTGCTGCGCGACCTTCTCGAGGGTTTCCTTCCCGTACAGGTGCTGGCTTCCTGTGACGAACCAGGCTTCGAGCTGCTTCAGATCGATCATGCCTTTTTCTCCTCTCCGCCGAACACGGCCCGCAGGGCCTCCAGGGATTGCACGAGCATGCGCTCAAGCTGTGGGTCAGAGTACTCGCGGCCGACCTTGGGCCCGCCGAGCTCAAGATACCCCGTGACGGCCCTGGCTGGGAAGCGCCCCGCATTCTGGTCGATGAGGTCCTTCAGGCGATGCAGATCCACGATGCCGCGCGCCTGCTCATCCGGCCCGAAGCCGAACGTCGAATTGAAGATCGCGTCCGTATTCTTGAAGTGGAACTCCCACATCCAGGGGATCTCCAGCTCGAAGAGGCTCCAGTTGTCGTGCACGACTCTGCCCTCCGCGTCCGCCACGCCGTGGGAGATGTCCCCGCAGAGCAGGAGCGGGACAGTGCTGTCAGGATTGGCTGCCGTAAACGCATCGAGCTCCGCCGTGAGCTCGCGGATTTCGGAAGCGGTCGAGGGGTATTCCCAGATCGAGGACATGGGTTCTACCGTGAGCGTCTTCAGACCCGCGGAACGGGCCGCGCGGAGCAGGCCCTTCACGCTGTCGAAGAAGACGCGGATGCCGCGTTCCCGCAGGTGGGGCTGGTCGCGCATCGTGATGCCCGCATTCGAGCCGGCAGATTCAGCCCCGAGCAGGGCGGCCACGTGGATGATCCTCTCCCATCCCCTGCGCGCGTCCTGCTCCAGCAGCGGATCACCGCTGGCGAATCCGCCCAGCTCCCTGTGCGACGTGAAAAGGCTGCTGATGCGCACGTCCTTCTTCTCCGCTTTCGCGCGAAGCCTCTTGAAGTACTGGTCCTCCGCGCTGAAGGTCGGATAGGAGGTCCCGACCTGCAGGCGGTGAATGCCCTGGCCCTGCATGATGTCGAAGAGCCAGTCGAAGCTGTAGCGGCTCTCGATCGGATCGCTTTTTACCCCCAGGTGCACCTTCATGGGACGAATACCACCTTGTTGAAGGATTCCTTCCGGCCAAGGACCCGGGCAAACACGTCGGCGCCCTGGGAGAGCGGCGGGGTGTGGCTCACGAGCCGCGCCACCTCGATTTTGGAACCTCTGAGGTGGGAAAGCACGGTGGTCCAGTCGTTTCTTCCCTCCGGCACGACCCTCGAGTTCCAGGTGCCCCGGATGGTCAGCTCCCTCCTGAGGATCGAAGAGAAGTCCTTTTCACCGATTTCAAAGCTGCCCCTGATATTGCCGAGGAACACCACCTCGCCGAACCGGGCTCCGCACTGGACGGCCTGCAGGAACGTGAGGGGAAGGCCGATGGCCTCCACCACCCTGTCCGCCCCCGCGCCGCCCGTCTCCTGTCTGATAAGGGCCACCGGGTCCCCGACCCGCGAATCGATCGGAGAGAATCCCATCTCCCCTGCGAGGGCGAGCTTGCGATCGTCGATGTCCACGACAAAAACGCGGCTGCACCCCCGAAGCCGCATCCACTGCGCGGCCATGTTCCCGATCGGGCCCCCGCCGAACACCGCCCCGAAATCACCCGGCCTGATGGAAAGCTTGTCCACGCCGTGAAGAGCAACCGCGCACGGCTCGGTGAGGGACGCGTCCTGCATGCTCACGCCTTCCGGCACGGCCATGAGATTCGCTTCCGGCACCCACACCCGTTCCGCAAAGGCCCCGTCTCTTCGCGAGCCAAGGTAGTCATAGTCGACGCACTGGGCGTAATCTCCGGTCTGACAGGGAGTGCAGCGTCTGCATGGTAGGAGCGGGAAGGCGATGACGTTCGCCCCAGGCGGAAACCGGGGACCTGCCGGGAACCGCGCGTCGATCGCAGGCTCTTCCACAACGCCTGAAAACTCGTGGCCCATGATCAGGGGATAATGATAGGCCGCGCCCTCGAACCCCCTGTGCAGGTCCGAGTTGCAGATTCCCGAGTACGCAACCCTGATAAGCGCCCACCCCGGACCCGGGCGGACCGGATCAGGCACATCCATGTATTCCAGTAGTTTGTCCTGTTTCAGGACTAATGCTTTCATGCGCGAACCGTATCCCGATCACCTTCATTGTTCAAGAGGATTTGATCGAAATTGATCTGAATTGATCGAATCTGCTTGATGGGAGTCCTGAAATGGGTATACTTGGCCAGGAGGCACTCATGAAAGCAGCGGTGCTAGAGGCGCTGAACAGTATCGTGGTCAAGGACATTCCCGAGCACGCATGCGGGGACGATGAAGCGATTCTCGAGGTCAACGCGTGCGCAGTATGCGGATCCGACATCCGCATCTTCCACTATGGCAACGAACGGGTGAAGACGCCTGCCATCATAGGACACGAGATCGCGGGACGGATCGTTGCAGCGGGCCGGCGGGTGACACGGGTGAAGGTCGGGGACCGCGTTGCGCTGGGAGCTGACGTGCCCTGCGGCACGTGCCACTGGTGCACAAACGGCATGGGCACGAACTGCAGGATCAACTATGCCATCGGCTACCAGTTCCCCGGAGGGTTCCAGGAGCGGATGGTTCTCAACGCCACGACCCTCAACTACGGGCCTGTGACGCTCATCCCTGACGGGCTTTCTTTTGCGGAGGCCGCAATCGCGGAGCCGCTGGCATGCGCCGTCAACGGGCTGGAGCTCGCGCAGTTCGGCCTGGGCAAAAGCATCTGCATCATCGGCCTGGGACCCATCGGGTGCATGATGCTCGAGCTGTCGAAGGTGTTCGGCGCCTCGCGCGTCTTTGCGGCCCAGCGCTCGCGTGCCCGGCTGGATATGGCCCGACAGTTCCTCCCCGAGGCGCGATTCATCGCCACGGAGGACGAGGACCTCGTGGAGACGGTCATGAAAGAGACCGGGGGCGACGGGGTGGATCTTGCCATCACCACCGCGGGAACCGTGCAGGCGCACGATGATGCCATCCGCATGGTGGCCCACCGTGGCTACGTGAATCTCTTCGGCGGGCTCAAGAACCAGCCGAAGCTGAGCCTCGACTCGAATCTCATCCATTACAAGGAATGCTTCGTGATGGGAAGCCATGGTTCCCTTCCTCGGCATCACCGCAATGCGGTGGGGCTGATCGCGGCCGGCTCGATGCAGGCCAGGAAATACATCTCGCGTGTCTTTCCCCTGGAAAAGACCGCGGAGGCATTCGCATTTCACGAGTCGCGCCAGGGCCTGAAAGTGATCGTGGCCCCGCACGGGGAGAAGGCGGCGTGGTCATGAAAAGAGTCGGCATTGCGCCGTCCATGATGTGCGCTGATTTCATCAACCTGGGCAAAGAGCTGGACATCATGAAGGCAGAGGGCGCGGACTGCCTGCACGTGGACATCATGGACGGTCACTACGTGCCCAATTACACCCTGGGCCCGGATTTCTGCAGAAGGCTTGCCGACTACTCCCCGCTCCCCCTGGATATCCACCTCATGATCGAAAACGTAGACGCGCACGCCCCCCTGTTCGCAAAGCTCCCCCGGGCGCGCGTGTCCTTTCATCCCGAGGCCGCGTGGCACCCGCTGCGCACCATCGAGCTGATCAAGAGCTGCGGCGCACAGGCAGGCATCGCGGTAGACCCCGCTCTGCCGCTTGCCGCGGTCCAGGACATGCTCCCGTATGTGAGCCTTGTCTGCATCATGACGGTGAACCCCGGCTATGCGGGGCAGGCGCTGATTCCCCAGGCGTTGGACAAGCTTCGCGCCCTGGCTGCGCTGGTGCACGAGCGCGGCCTCGATATCCAGGTCGAGGTGGACGGCAATGTGAGCTGGGACAACATCCCCCGCATGATCGACGCAGGCGCTGACCTGCTCGTGGCGGGAACCTCATCCCTCTTCGACGGAAAGGGGGACCTCCAGGCGAACCTCCGGCGCATGCGCGCGGAAATCGGCAGGGACTAGAGAGCGTATCGGGTGATGGCAGGCAAAAGACAGTCAGGCCCACGCGTGGGCTCCCGGCGCGCAAAGCGCGCCTGCCGCCCTACGGAGACCGCGTCGGCCTATCGGCCATACGGGAGTACCCGTTCGGCGCGAACGCCGTCCCTGGCATGGGCCGACCTCGCCGTCCCTGGGCTACGCCTTCGGGCGGTACAGGTCTAGCGGGATGCTGTCCGCCGAACGGCACGCCCTGCTCCTGCGGGTGCTCCGCCAGAACAGGTTCGCATCCGTGGGGGAACTGTCAAGAATTGCGCGGTCCTCCGAGGCCACCATTCGGCGTGACCTCGGCAGGCTGGAAGAATCCGGCCTTGTCCGCAGGGTGAGGGGCGGCGCTGAGCTGGCCGGGGAGCAGGAGACCGAAGGGGAGGAGCCGGGCGAGCTGCCCTTCGAATACCGCAAGGGCATCCAGCTTGAGAACAAGCGCCTGATTGCCCGCGCGGCGGCGGCGCTCTGTGCGGACGGAGAGACCGTGATGATCGACGGCGGCTCCACGACGTACCAGATGACGGAGTTCCTTCGGGACGTGCGGCTTCAGGTTATCACCAACTCATTCGCGATTGCCCATGAGCTGGCGCGCGGCTCGCGCTGCACCGTCATTCTGAGCGGCGGGGTGGTGCATCCGGATTCGCAGCTCGTCCTGGACCCGTTCGGGGAGGCTATGTTCGCAAACTACACTGCTTCCCGGCTCTTCATGGGCGTCTACGGGATCGACGAGACGGGGGCCACAAACACCGAAGCGCTCCTCATCAAGACCGAAAGGGCCATGATCGAAAGAGCACGCACACTCGTGGTCCTGGCGGATTCGAGCAAGTTCGATCGCCGCGGGAGCCTTCTGCTCTGCGGGTTCGAGAAGATCAACGTCCTCATCACGGATTCCGGCATCGACACGCGCTACCGGGAGATGCTCGAGTCCCGCGGCGTGCGGGTGATCGTGGGAGGGGCTGACGCACTCCGGCCGAAATCACGTTTTTCTTGACGGCTCGCAGGCCGCACTGTAGGATTCCTCCAAAAGCTC
>Ga0265316_10002451_pt1 | contig 19252 bp, 15 predicted proteins | sample 4522metaG_FD_202092 | JGI IMG/M metagenome (GOLD analysis project Ga0265316, IMG submission 202092) | Rhizosphere microbial communities from Carex aquatilis grown in University of Washington, Seatle, WA, United States - 4-5-22 metaG | ecosystem: Host-associated > Plants > Roots > Rhizosphere >... | reverse complement strand
CTGCTCTGCTGTCAGCCCTTCCAATGCAGCCACCAGCAAGTCAAACGATTCAGTGTCCATCTTTAGCACCTCATGCCTTACCATAGCTGACAGTCTAGTCCATCAACATGGAACCTGAACATAGCGCTTATTCCAGACACCGTGACGTGGTTTGGCAAGGGTCTCATTGTGGCCCGCAGTCCGCGCGGGGCCGCGTTTGGCCGTTGGCGCGGGCGCGCCGTCCTTTGAATAAAGGCCGGGTATTTTGGCGTGGAAAACGAGGGTTGCAGCCGTGCAACGCCCGCCGCCCGCGCCGCGTTTCGCAAGCGTGGTTAATGGGGTTCGGCATTATGAGTGTTTCATGTGCCATAGTTTTTTAATAAAGAAACGGAAGCCGATGTAATCGCAGCCGCTTTTTTTGAACCCGCCGATGTCGACCGGGTTGGACGCCGCCAAAAACGCGCTTTCCAGCGCCTTTCTCTCCCCTTCCGGCAACGCCTCGAACCATTCGATGGAAAGCGCCATGTCCGCCTGGCTGCGCGCTAATTTCTCCTTTTCGGCCCGCTTCGCCTCGGCTGCCGCATTCTGCTTTATTTCCGCATTCTGCTTCACTGTGCGGTCTTCATGCGCCTGCTGCGGCCCAGTGATTTTGTAATACTTTTTAAGCCAGTTTGTAAACGCGGCCGGCGGGTTTTCTGGTATGTCCGCTTGTGTTTTGTCGATCCAGTGTTGAAACTCGTTGTAAAGGGAGTATATGTCGTAACCAAAGAATGTCTTTTTGAGCTGCTCGCACTCCCGCGTATCCAGTTCTCGCAAGCGTTTTTCGGTCTTTTCCGGTGTTGGCGATTGGCTTTTATTCTCGACAACCTTTAAATCCGTCCGCTTGGCGTTTTTGACTGTATTCTCAAGGTCTTTCTTCCGCCATGAGAGTCGAAGCCCGACTGTTTTACGTCCCTCTAAGATAGGTTCAAACAAGCAATCGATATCGGAGATCCCATTAACTTCACTTACAGCAGGTTTTAAAACTCGCAAGTTTAGCGATTGGTACGCAGAGTATAATCCTTTTTCCACGCCGAGCTTTTTTCGTATATCGTCAATAGTGAAGTCTTCACTGGTCTTGTATGCAAGATTTATTCGCTTCTGCGCCATCTCGTACAGACTTAGGGCATATTTGCTGCGGAATTGGCACAGCAAGTCGCGGCGGAGGCGGGCAAAAACCGACGAATTCCCCAGCGCGGCCCGTATTGGCTCAGGGAACGTATAGTAAGCCAGGCCTTGCGGGTTGTGATCCAGTTTGCACGGGCCGAGAAGCTGCGTAAGTACTGTGCGCTTGATTCCTTCCTCCTCCACGTCGAACGAAACAACTATCTTCATCAGCCTTTGTAAGCTGTCGCGAGGGCGATTGTTGTCTTGATTGCTTGAGCGCAACTCATGCAGACGAATGACATGCAAGACTGGCTCTTTGATGGTGTCCCAGGCATTGGCGAGCAGCAGGTTGTAAACCCGCCTGTCCGCCAAGGTGAGCCCCCCCGAGACTTCCTTAAAGTCTATGAGTTCGGCAGGTTTCACGATGTGCGCTTCGGTCTGGCGTTGTTCGAGCGTTTTAGTGTGGGGCTTCGGAGCTTGCATGGGAAGTCTCGCGTTATGACAGGCAGGGTTCAGTTTTTATATCGGTAACAAATAACATAAGATTTGATGTTATACAAGCATCGAAAAGTTATCCACACCCCCCCCAATTTGTTACCGAAGCCCCCCCAATTTGTTACCGAAGCCCCCCCAATTTGTTACCGAAGCCCCCCCAATTTGTTACCGAAGCCCCCCCAATTTGTTACCGAAGCCCCCCCAATTTGTCATGAGCATCAATCTCAAATAGTTGAATTTTAAAAAATTTTTTCCGCCGCAAAAAAAAAAAAAACGCCCTGAATTATCAGAAGGTTCAGAAGGATCTTGAAATATCAGAACCGCCCGGCCTGTGGATAACTCGCGCTTCGTCGAGGCCGACCCCAAAAAGGAGCGCCTGTGGCGCAACCAAAAAGCTTTGAATTGGGGGCTTTGCCCCCAAACCCCCACCAGGGGCTTGCACCCCTGGACCCGCAGGCCGGAAAAGCAAAAGCCCCCAAGGCCCAAGATCCCAAGCCCGCACGCGCACCGCAAGAGCAAAGAGCAAGAGCGCTTGATAGGGGGCTCCGTGGCAACGGCCAAGGCCACCACAGACCCCAAGCCCGCAGCCCGCACGGGCGCAGCAAGAGCGAAGAGCAAGAGCGGTTGATTAGGGGGCTGTGTGGCAACGGCCAAGGCCACCACAGACCCCAAGCCCGCAGCCCGCACGGGCGCAGCAAGAGCGAAGAGCAAGAGCGGTTGATTAGGGGGCTGTGTGGCAACGCTCAAGGCCACCACAGACCCCAAGCCCGCAGCCCGCACGGGCGCAGCAAGAGCGAAGAGCAAGAGCGGTTGATTAGGGGGCTGTGTGGCAACGCTCAAGGCCACCACAGACCCCAAGCCCGCAGCCCGCACGGGCGCAGCAAGATCAAGAGCACCCGTCCCTTGGGCGCGGCCTGGGCGGCTCCCCCTGCCGCCCCAGCCAGCGCCACAACTCCCGCAGCGCCAGCCAGTAGGCGCAGGCCGTGCTGTCGGCCAAGTGGCGGTGGGCCTTCCAGAAGTCGACGACGTGGCGCTTGCCGATCTGGTCAAGACCGGTTAGCCGCTCGCGGGCGGCGATCCACTCGATCACGGCCACGGCGCGGCCGAGCTGCTGCCTGCGGTTCGCCTTGCTGCCGTGGCGGACGTAGCCGTGCGCCAGCCGCCGCGCCTGCTCAGCCAAGGTAGGCGTTGGTGATGCCGATCCGGCCATGCCCCAGCTCCTCCGCGATGATCTTCCGGTTTTCAAGATCCCAAGACTTGGCTTGCCTGGGCGACAAACCCAGGCGCTCCGCCAGGAACGCATGGTGGGCCTTGCCGTGCTTGACCCCCGCCGCGACTGGGCAGGGAGCGCCCACCAGGGCCTCGTAGCGGGCCTGGGCGTAGGCGTGGCGCTCCCCGTGCCACCCGGAGTACTCGCGGTGGCAGGCGCGCTGGAAATCGACGTAGCGAAGGCAATCCTTCGGCACCATCGAGCGCCCGTCTTGGGCCGCCGCCGCCCTGGCCAGGATCTCCACCTGCTCCGCCCGGACGATGGGTACGATCCTGGGCCGCCCGCCCTTGGTGCCATCGACGATCCGCACCCGTCGCTCCGATAGTGCCTGTTTAAGCGCCCTGCGGGCGTCCAGAAGCGCCGATTCCTTGAAACGTAGGCCGAGGTGGCGCTGAAGGCTTAAAAGGGCTCCTAGGCGCTCTGAGAGCCTTTCCCGGGCCTGCCGGTGTTCCTCCTCGCCGACGGCCCGGCTGGTGGTGGCGACGCCCGTCCGTTTGCCGATGCCGCAGTCTCCTATGGGGGAGGCCGACAGCGCCTTGTCGCCACGGGCGATCTCCATCACCGTGTTGACGGCGCTGACATAGTTTTGCGCGGTCGATTCCTCCATCTCCCCGGCCTTGACTTGGCTCGCCAGATCGGCCCCGTAGCGGACGACGTCGGCCTTGCCGATCTTCTCCATGCGCTTGATGCCCTGCCCCTTGGCCCATTCGCAAAACCGCCCCCAGCGCCGGGACAGCGTGTCGATACTCGAAAACGACCGGCCCGCGTGGTTGCGCAATAGTGCGTTATGCCCGGCACGGGCCATGTCTTTGTTGCCAAGTCCATAGTTGTATGCGCCCATGTTGATATCCTAAAAACAACAAGCTGAACTCATGTAGACGGTAAGTGTTATGGCCGATTTTTCTGCTTCGGCTTGCAGGCTTGTGGGACGATTTGATGGATCGCAATCCCGGTGCGATGGTTGGTATTGCAGGCCACATACAGGCAATCCGGCCACTCGAAATAATGGCTAGACCCTGGACGGGGCATTTCCAAACTTTTCCAGCACTCGGGGGCGCGGTTCAGGCGTTCCGGCCGCCCGACATCGGCGGCAAGATACCCCGTCCTCATGCTGTTTCGCGGCTTTTCGCGCCGGGTTGGCGCTGAAAACGCGAATAAAACCAAACGGTTGCGCCAGAAGTCGCGGTCGTCTCTTTTCGCAAGAGCCGAAAAGAGACGACTGGGGCCGTCCGTGACCGGCGGCTACCAGTAACCCCCTCACAGGGCTTACTGGCAGGCCACACCGCCGCTTACCGTGTCCGCCGCAAAATGCGCTCGGCCAAGTTCAGCAACCGGTCCAGGCGCGCTTTTTCGGAACGGATTCCGAGCAAAGGACGCGCCGCGTCAAGCAGTCTCTGCGCCCGCGCCAGGCGGGCTTGATTTTGGGTATAGGTGTCCACGGCATTCTCCCCTGTGAATTGGGATGCCATGACCCTCTCCGGGAATGACATTCCCGAAGGTGGTAGTAAGAAGGCGGTTAAGCCGGTTTTGACTGGTATACAGGCACGCCGAATCCAAAGCACACGGATACGGCTCAGGCGCGGGAGACAGACAGGTGTCCCGCACGCGCTTTCGGCGTCGTCTTAAGGATAAGAGGCGCAATGCCTGCCGCGTTTTTCGGGCAATAGAAGCCCTACTGGCACGCGACCAGAATTTTCGGCGGGTTAGGCCGAGGAGTGAAAACCAGAACGGGCGTTGCGGCCCAGGCTGGTGGGGGGTAAACCTACTCGACGCCAAAGACGCGGAAGGTCGAAGTGTGTGTAACGATGCCTGCGCACATCCCGTTGGGATGCGGTTGCCGGAAGTGCAGGCTCGCGGCAACTAAAGGGTCTCCGGGTTTTGCGAGGGCGGAGGCCTCGGCGGCTGAGAACGCAGCGGCTACGTTGAGTGAGGCTCAATCTTCGGCCACATCGCATCGGCCTGTCAAGCTCATCGTGTGCAGAGGTCTGCGCATCCAGTGGGCGGCAAGCGTCGGCTGGGTTTGGCCGCGTAGACTTTCAGATTCTGATCGCTCCCACGGTTCCCAAAAAGCTTGACAAAATATAACCTTAAAGTTATAGTTTGCCCCTTTTTTAAGATGAGCGAATTTTATGGCGGTAGAGGTTGAGTTCACAGATGAGTTTGAGGCGTGGTGGATTGGTTTGGACGAATCCGAACAGGAATCGGTCAAAGCGGTGGTTGGCGTTCTTGAGGTGCATGGTGTGCAACTGGGCTTTCCACACAGTTCTGGCATTGCCTTGTCTAAGCATAGCCATATGCGGGAGCTTCGCATACAGCACAAAGGCAGCCCCTATCGGGTGTTGTATGCCTTCGATCCGAAAAGAAACGCGATTTTGCTAATTGGCGGCAATAAAAAAGGCAATGATGATTGGTATGAGGAATATGTGCCAATTGCTGACCGCCTATATGATGAGCATCTGCAAGAACTGGATGCGGAAAGTAAAAAGTTGAGATAGCCAATTTATGCGGCCACCGCTTTCCGCGGCGGCTCATTAAAACTTATAGCGACAGCTATAAATAGCCAAGGATTAGGCAAAAATATATTTTACATAGAAAGAGAGAAAGTGGTAAAAATGGCAAAGAAGTTCTCCGAACTAACCGCTAAAATGCCCCCCGAGTCGCGGGCGCGTGCTGACGCCAGAACCAAGCAATTGCTGGCCGAATACCCTTTGTATGAATTGAGGCGAGCCCGGGGGCTTTCGCAAGAATGCATTGCCAAGACGCTGAATGTCAGCCAAGCGAATGTGTCGAAGATTGAAAAGCGCACGGACATGTATATCAGCACGCTCAGGTCGCATATCCGCGCTATGGGCGGCGATTTGGAGATCAAGGCGAAGTTTCCCGACGGCGATGTGTTGATTAACGTGTTTGCAGAGGAGGAGCCTCCACAGCCCCATTCCGCCTAGATCGCAATGGGCCAACTGATCCAGGGCTGTCCCCTATTTTTCATCCGGCGTAACCAGGAAAGATGATTCCTTTTTACAGTCGTGCAATTACGCGATTCCGTAATTCAGCAAACGACGAGAAGTCACCTTGGAAGATGTCGTCACAACACCGCTCAAGGATCAGGCAGATATCGCTCGCGGTTAGCGGTGCCAATCCATTAATCTTCCCGGCAAGTTCAGGGATTAGATCGAGCTTGATGGCTGCGACGTCTCGAATGTCAAAGTGATTTAGCACCGTGTGGCGGTCAACATAAATTGGATATTTTGGAAACCGGCCATCCACTAGCCGTACAACAAACGCAACCCAGCCCGGCCACTGTGGCGGTGAAAACTCAAACTCGACCCCGGCAAAGTCATTCTGGAGAGAAACTCTAAGGCCCCAGACATCGGCTTCCTCCTTCACTTGCGTTAGGCGAAAGCGTTCAACAATTGTCTTACTGGCGTTGCGCAATTCATCGGATTGCTCAGCAAAACGCCTAACCTTATTTTTCATGGCTACTCTCCGCATTCTTCTGAACCCATTCTTCTGCGGTTTATGGGGAGTGAAAACCGTGGTCTGTCCCCTATTTTCCTAAGAGCGTGTCCAAAAAATGGCTAAGCAGTAACAGTTTCTGGCAATACCTTGATTTTCCAAATTTTTTCCTGGGGGCAGAGATGTTGAAGCATGAGTTTAGTCATCGAGATATAAATCATAGTTTCGCTAGTTTTTGGACTTCTTTCATAATCCCGGCTCAGGCGGCGTTGACGACTCAGCCAGCCGAATGTCCGCTCCACCACCCAGCGCTTGGGAAGCACCTTGAAGCCACGCCCATTCCGCTTGACCACTTCAACGGCGATGCTGGTGTTTTCCGCGCACCAGTTGATAAAACCACTCATATACCCGCCGTCGGCGAAAATCACTTTGAGGGTGTCAACGGTTTCAAGCAGTTTGGAAACCACATGCTGGGCCATGCTGGTGTCAACCAAGTGGGCGGAGTGAACCAGCGCAATCAACACGTAACCCATTGTATCCGTTATGATATGGCGCTTCCTTCCCTTGACCCGCTTGAAACCGTCAAAGCCGCTTTCCTCGCCCCCGGATTCCGACGATCCCTTGACGCTTTGGCTGTCGATAATCCCTGCAGACGGCTCGCGGTTGCGTCCAGCTTGTTGGCGACAGCACTCGCGTAAAACTTGGTTTGCTTTTTCCCATAGACCGTTGTGAATCCATTTTGTATGATAATAATTGACAGTGCTAGGCGGCGGGAAATCTTTAGGCAAATACTTCCATTGGCAGCCTGTTTTAGTCAAATAAAATATGGCGTTGCATACTTCGCGGAGATTGACTGTTGGCTTCCGGCCCAGGCGATAGGGATTGGGAGGAAAGAGGATCAGTTCAAGGATGGCCCATTCCTCGTCAGTCAAATCGGATGGATAGCGGCGTTTGGTGCTCATGGTGGATTATATAGCGGCTAAATAAATCAATATGATACCAAAAACTCGATCAGCTATCAAAAAATCAGTTTAAAAACAATGCTTTATTTCCGTACACACTCTAAGATCAACAATCGCCAAGTTTCTGTACTTTCCTAAGTACTATCTCGACTTTGTAAATCTGCGGTAAATCTGGTTCAGCAACCACAAAAAAATTTCTGAAGTGTGTGATCTGTGCCCGCTCGTAGCAAATCTCTAATTCGTTCCTAGCCTTCCATGCCAAATGAACTCCTCCTGTTTTGTCGGCTTCAAAGATCAGTACTTTCTGTTCTTCTCCTTTTTGCATCCAGACTTGATATGGTTGAGATACTGTAGCGCCAAACCCTCCCAAATCGGGAAGCCACACAAATGCTTTGCTGAGTCCATCAGGTGCAGTTTTAACGGTAATCTCATGCCCATCTGGCAATTTTTCGGTGTGATTGCCGCAGCCGATAATAAATACCAGTATCCAGATTTCTAGGCAGTATATCAGAGTGAGTTTTATCATCTGCACCCACACTTGAAGTAGTCGTATCCTGCTTGAATCTGTTTTGCATCAGTAGGGTCATCTCCGTACGGCCATTTAACCACTGGAAAGCCTTGCCCTGCCGCCGCTGCACCTCTCAGTTGCTGATAGATACCAGCCCCGTTCTGTGCAATGTAGTACGGAAAGTCCATCGCAGCAGCTGTCGCGCCAAAATTGAAGTTACCAAAGTCTTCGTACTGACTGCCTTGGCGTTTGTAATCCCAAACCCCATTACTACGCACGATAACGTAAAATGCCAATGAAGCAAATGGGTTCCCCCACGAATAATCTTTTGCAATATCAATATTGTTATTGACGTTAACTCCTGGCGGTGCCAGTGGTGGCTTTGGACACGTACCGGCCAAACCAAGTGGATCAACAAGATTCACCGGATCGCCCAGAACATAGGCGTAAATATTGACATCCCCGCCCCCGAACAAAATCGGGTCTTTTGCCGTCCACCGGCCGGTCTCCGGGTCGTAGTCCCTGGCCCCGAAGCGGACGAGGCCGGTGTCGCGGTCGTGGAGGCCGCCGGCGAAGCCGAAGGGCTGGAAGCCCGGATTCGTGTCGAGGACGATCCGGCCCCACTCGTCGTAGTCCATGCGCTGGGCCACCGCGCCGGTCGCGGCGTCGACGACCAGGCGGGGGCTGCCGAGATGGTCGGAGACTATCCGGTAGGTGTTCCCCCCTTTGACCAAATACGCCGGCACATTGCCCTTGTCGGCATAGACGAAGCGGCTGGCGACCTGGTTGCTCCCGTCCAGTTCGGCAACGATTCGCAAACCATCCTGCCACAGAAACCCCTGTGCCAAGGTTCCATTGACTTTCTTGCCGATGCGCCGGTCGTTCCCGTCGATCAGATAGTCGATGACCGTGCCGCCCGGCAATTCCACCCGCCGCAGATTGCCCAGCACGTCGTAGCGGTAGTTCGTCGCCTGCCCGCCCGCGGTCTTGCTTTGCAACTCGCCGTTGGCGGTGTAGGCGTAGGCGGCACCGTTGTAGGCCGTGAGTCGGTCCTGGTCGTCGTAGCGGGCGACGGTCTGGCCGTTGAGGGTGGCGCGGTTGCCGTTGGCGTCGTAGCCGTAGGCGGCGGTGGTCGCGCCGTTCTGTTTGACTTCGGCGAGCCGCCCGGCGGGGTCGTAGGCGTAGTCGTAGACGGCGGCGACGCCTTGCACGGTCTCGGCCTTGCGGGTGATCCGGCCGAGGGCGTCGCGGTCGTAGGCGGCGGCGAACACGGGGCTGCCGTTGATCTTGGCGGTGTAGGCCTGCGTCTCGCCGAAGCCGTTGCGGGCGAGGCTGTCGGCGACCGCGCCGAGGGTGGTGCCGGTCAGCAGGCCGTTTTGCGGGTCGCGGGCGAGGGCGAGGCCGCCGGCGCTGGTGAGCAGGCTGTCGGCGTCGTAGCCGTAGGCGATTGGGGCGGCGCCGTTGACGGTGAGGGTCTTGACGCGGAAGTCGTTGTCGTAGGCGTAGCCGACGCTGCCGGTGACGGCTCCCGTCCATTGGGTTTGGGTCGGCAGCGCGCCGTTGTAGGTGAGGCTGAGGGCCGCGCCGTCCGGGGTGGTGGCGCTGGACAGCTTGCCGGTGGCGGGGTCGTAGGCGTAACGGGTGTCGCCGTCGGGCGTGGTTTGCGTGGACAGCCGCCCGGCCGCGTCGTAGGCGAAGCCGACGGCCTGGCCGTCCGGGCGGGTGATCCGGGTGGGGGCGCGGTCGGCGTCGTAGTCGTACACGGTCTGCCCGCCGGGCGCGGCCGGGGGCGGGTCGTATTCGCCGGTCTGGCCCAGGGCCGTGTGGCGGAACTGGTGGGCGGGGCGGCCCGGCGGGGTGAGGGAAATGATCCGGCCGTTGGCGTCGTAGCCGTAGAGGATTTCCTGGCCGTCCGGCCGCGTCTGCCGGGTCACGCGCCCGGCGGCGTCGCGGGCGTAGCGGGTCACGCGGCCCAGCGGGTCGGTGGCGGTCTCCAGGCGGCCCTGGGCGTCGTAGCCGAAGACGGCGGCGCGGGCGTCTATCCCTGAGCCTTGGGCGACGCGGGCGGGGCGTCCGAAGGCGTCGTAGGCGGTCGTGACGGGCAGCAGCCCGGGCACTTGCGCGCTGACCGTCCGGCCCGCGCTGTCGAGGGTGGCGGTGCTCTGGCGGCCCGCCGGGCTTTTGCGGGTGAGGGTCTTGCTGGCGGCGTCGTAGCTTGAGGTGGCGGCGCGGCCGTTGACGGCGACGGTCTCGGTGAGGGTCTTGAGGCTGAACAGGTTGGCGGGGTCGGCGAGGGCGGCCGCGCGCGCCGTGGTGACGGTCGCCGTCAGGCCGCCGGTGGCGACGGTCCGGCTGGCCGGGACCGGGGCCAGCATGGCGAAGCGCGGGTCGCCGGTTTCGAGCAGCTTGGTGACGGTGCCGTCGGCCAGGGTGGTGGCGGTGCTGCCGTCGGTGCCTTCGAGGGTCGTGGCGGCGGTGCCGTCCGGGCCGGTGTCGGTGCGGCGGGTGCCGCCTGCGGGCGGGTATTCGACGCGGTGGACGGTGGCGCGGCCCAGCGGGGTGGCGCGGCGGACCTCGTAGCCCTGGGCCAGTTCGGCGCGCGCCAGGGTCTGCGTGCCGCCTAGGGCGTCGGTGTCGGCGGTGAGCCGTCCCAGGTCGTCGTAGGCCAGGGTGGAGGCGTTGCCGGCCGGGTCGGTGAAGCGGGTCAGCAGGCCGTCGGCGGTGTACTCCATGCGGTGGGTCTCGCCCGCCGGGTTGGCGGCGCTGGCGAGGTGGCCTAAGGCGTCGAGGGCCAGGGCGGTGCGCTGGCCAAACGGGGCGGCGATGGCCGTCGGGTTGCCCAGGGCGTCGCGTTCGGCGGTGGTGGCGTTGCCGTCGGCGTCGGTGACGGCGGCCAGCCGCCCGCCAGCGGTGTAGTCGAAGCGGTACAGCACGGCCCCGGTCAGGGCGTGCAGGGTTTTGAGGTGGCGTCCGGTGGCGTCGAACTGGTAGATCTCGCCGCCGTCTTCGGAGGTGATCAGCAGGTCGCTGACTCCCACGCCCGGCCAGGCGGGGCGGGCGCGGCGGATGCGGCGATTGGATGCATCGGCGATGTAGAGGTTGCCGTCGGGCGTGGACGCGACGCCCAGGGGGCCGGACAGCGACGCCGCGGTGGCCGGTCCACCGTCGCCGCTGAATTTCACTATGCCATTGCCGGCGACCGTGGTGATGACGCCGTCGGGGCCGACCCGGCGGACGCGGTTGTGGTTGTAGTCGGCGATGTAGAGGCTGCCGTCGGGGCTGGTTGCGACGCCATAGGGGTCTAGTGACGCGGAGGTGGCCGGCCCGCCGTCGCCGAGGGATGTGCCGCCGCCGGCGGCGGTGGCGATGATGCCGTCGGGGCCGACCCGGCGGATGCGGGCATTGTAGGTGTCGGCGATGTAGAGGCTGCCGTCGGGAGCGAGCGCGACGCTGGCGGGCCGACTCAGCTCCGCCTGGGTGGCTGGCCCGCCGTCGCCGCTGAAGCCACCAAAGCTACCGCCCGCTTTGCCGGCGACGGTGGCGATGACGCCGTCGGGGCCGACTCGGCGGACGCGGTTGTTGTTGAAGTCGGCGATGTAGAGGCTGCCGTCGGGGCCGGTCGCGACGTCCCAAGGGCAATTCAGTGCCGCCTGGGTGGCCGGCCCGCCGTCGCCGCCAAATCCCGCCATGCCGTTGCCGGCGGCGGTGGTGATGACGCCGTCGGGGCCGACCCGGCGGACGCGGTTGTTGCCGCAGTCGGCGATGTAGAGGCCGCCGTCGGGGCCAACCGCGACGCCATAGGGGTTTAGCGACGCAGAGGTGGCTGGCCCGCCGTCGCCGCTAAATCCAGCAGCACCGTTGCCTGCGACGGTGGTGATGACGCCGTCAGGGCTGACCCGGCGGACGCGGTTGTTGCTCGCGGCGATGTAAAGGCTGCCGTCGGGGCTAGTCGCGACACCGTAGGGGTAATACAGCGCCGCCGAGGTGGCCGGCCCGCCGTCGCCGCTAAATCCGGCCCCCCCGTTGCCGGCGACCGTGGTGATGATATCGCTGCCTATCGCCTGCACGCTGCGCCGCCCGCCGTCGCCAAGGTGGAGCGTCTTGCCTGCGGGGTCGTAGGCGTGGTGGACGTCCAGGGTCCAGCCCGCCAGCCCCTGGCCGGAGGCGTCGTAGCCCATTGCCACGGTCGATTCCTGCCAGATCGTCACTTCCTTGCGCGCGCGGTCGCCGCTGATGGGGGCGCCGCCGAAGGCGGCGAAGGCTTTGCCGGCGGCGGGCGGCGTCAGATAGGCCCCGTCGTAGACATAGCCGATCCGCACTTGCGCCGTCGCCGTCCCTGGCAGGGCACGCCCGTAGGCGTCGAGGCCGTCCCACTGGAAGCGCCGGGTCTGGTTCGCCGCCGCCGGGAAAGACTGGGTGGACAGCCGCCCGGCGACGCTGACTTCGGTGTCGATGCGCTTCAGGCTGGCCGGGATCGTCGGCCCGCTCAGCGGGATATCGACCGTCTGCCCGCTCTTGCGCCCCGGCGTCCGGTCGCTGCGGTAGTTGAGGCTGAAGGGCGTGCCGGTGACGCCGATGCGCTCGCCCAGGGTCTGGCTCTGGCATTCGATGATCGAACCGCCCACTTCGCAGGATTGGTCGGGCTTCTTGTCCGGCTTGGGCTCGGACTGCCCGGGGGCCGTGGCGTCGGAGGGCGGGCCGAAGGGCCAGTTGTGGTCCCAGGGCGTGAAGTGGGTGACGGGCACCCGCCACAGGGTCTTGCCGGGCGCGTACAGGCCGGCCAGTTGCGCCTGCTCCTCCGCGGTGACGCCGAGGGCGGCCAGCTGGGCGGCGTCGTCGGGCTGGCCGTCGCCGTCGCCGTCGAGCCGGGCCAGGCCGCCGTCGATGGACAGGATCTGGACGACCCGGCCGTTGTCGGACGGGACCCAGGCGGCCCGGTCGCGGTCGTACCAGCCCGCCGGGACGGCCTGGCCCACCGGGAAGTGGAGGAAGTTGTCGACGTAGACCGGCAGCGGGCGGTCGAAGTTGACGGTCTTGGCCCCGGCGGCGACGGCCTCGTCGGCGCTGAGCTCGACGGCGTAGGTGTAGCCGGAGCTGGGCGGCAGCGGGCCGGGCATGGCCTGCGGGCCGTTGCCGCCGACGGTGTACTCGGTCGCCCGGACATGCAGGGCCGAAAGCGGCTGCGTGCTGCCGTCCGCCAGGGTCATCGCCGCCTGGGTGCCCGCCGGGAACAGGAGGGTCGCCTGGCGCGCGCCGTCGGCGTCGGCCACGGGGCTGCCGCGCGCGAGGTGCGCCGTGCTTGCGTTGGAAAGATCGACGGCGGTCACTTGGCTGTCCAGCGCCACCAGCACCACGTCGTCGACCACGGCGTAGTCCTGCCAAGGCGCGTTGATTTGGCGCTGCGCCGGGAGGTGGCCGTCCTTGCGGTAGTCCAGCGTGAGATAGCCGCCGCCGTTCACCGCCAGGTCGTAGCCGCCGTCGGCGCGGCTTTGCGTCTGGCCGAATTCGGCATGGCCTTTGATAGTGACGGCGACGCCGGACAGCGGCTGGTTCTGCCGGTCCAGCACCCGGCCGCGCAGCACGGCGGCGCGTTTAGTCTCGATGGTGCCGGGCTGGACGCCGGTCTGCACCGGGTTCGGGCCGCTGTAGAGGAACTGGGTGGCGGCGGCCACCGTGGTGGCCACGGTCGCGTCGACGGGCGGGGCCACGGTGGCGGGATTCGGCGGCAGGCCGCTGTCGGGGCCTAGCGAGACGTCGAGGGCGACGGCCGCGCCGACGGCGGCCTGGCTGCCGGGCGCGGGGCTTTGGCCGAGGACGACGCCGTCCGCGGCGGCCGCGTCGTGCCGGAACGTGGCCGTGCCGACGCTGAGCTGGGCCTGCCGCAGCGCGGCTTCGGCGCTGGCGCGGACGAGGCCCGCCAGCGCGGGCACCGTGGCGGGCGCGGCGCCTGCGCCGACGGCGAGGGTGTAGGACTGGGTGGCGGTGCCGCCCAGGCCGTCGGCCACCTGCGCCGTGACCGGCTGGCCGCCCGCCTGGGCGGCGGCGGGCGTCCATTGGATGACCCCGGCGGCGTCGACCGCCATGCCGGGCGGGGCCTGGGCCAGGCTGTAGCTGAGCGCGTCGCCGTCGGCGTCGCTGGCGGCCAGCGCGTAGCGGTAGGGCTGGCCGACGCTGGCCGCCATGAGGGGGACGGAGGTGATTTGCGGGTCGTGGTTCGGCCCGACCGCGAGGTCGAAGCTTTGCAGCGCCTGGCCGCCGTGGTCGTCGGCCACCTTCAGCGTGACCGGGCGGACGCCGGGGTCGGTTACCCCAGGCGTCCACTGCGCCAGGCCCGACGCGGGATCGACGGCCATGCCCGGCGGGGACAGGGGAAGCGAGAAGCTCAGCGGGTCGTTGTCGGCGTCGGCGGCGACGGCCGCGTAGCGGTAGGCATGGTTCACCGTCGCGGCCGTCGGCGGGCTGCTGGTGAATTGCGGCGGGTGGTTGGCCGCGACGGTGATTTTGGCCGTGTCCGGGGCCACGCTGTCGGCGCGGCCGTCGTTGACGGCCAGTTGGGCGACGTAATCGCCCGCCACGTCCGGCACCAGCGAACTCGCCGCCGCCAGCGGGCTGGCCAGGGCGGCCTGGCTGCCGGGCGGGCGGTAGAGCAGCGACCAGCGGTAGGCCAGCGGGTTTGAATCGGCGTCGGTGGAGGCCGAGCCGTCCAGCGCGAGCATGCCCCCGGCCCGCCCGGCGCGGTCGGGGCCGGCGTTGGCCACGGGCGGCGTGTTGGCCGTGTCGACGGCGACGAGATCCGGCGCGCTGTCGGCCTGGCCGTCGTTGACCGTCAACTGGGCCTCGTAGTGGCCGGGCTGGTCCAGGGCCAGCGTCGGGCGGACGCCGGTGATTCCGGCCAGCGCGGCCTTGCTGCCCGCGGGCTGGGCGGTGAGCAGCCAACGGTAGGTTAAAGCGTCATGATTGGCGTCGCTGGACGCGCCGCCGTCCAGCGTGGCTTGCGTCCCGGCCGGGGCCGTCTTGTCCGGCCCCGCGTTGGCGGCGGGCTTGAGGTTGCCGGTGCTGGCCGCCGCCACGGCGGGCAGGCTGTCGGCCTGGCCGTCGTTGACGACCAGCCGCGCCAGGTAGACGCCCGGCTGGTCCACCGTGAAGCGGGCGCGGAAGCCGTCGGCGCTGAGCGCGGCGGCGCTGGCGGCGGGCTTTTGGGCCAGCGTCCAGCGGTAGCTCAACGGGTTGCCGTCCAGGTCGGTGGACGCGCCGCCGTCCAGGGTGACCGTCTGGCCGACCGCGACCACCTGGTCGGGGCCTGCGTTGGCCGTCGGCGGATGGTTGCCGCCCGGCAAGACGCCAGAGACCGCACGGGTGAAGCTGAAACTGACTCGGCTGGGATTGCTGAATTTCAGCACGACATTGGCGATACGCCCGCCGGGGTCGAAACGCCCGCTGGCGAGGGGGACGAAGACGTAAGGATAGCCGTCGGCGGTCTGCCCGGCGGAATTGGCTAGGGCCACCGTGCTTGGCGTGATGCCGGTCACCGCCAAAATCACCGGCTGCGCGATTGCCACCGCCGAATTGTTCGTGAAGGTGGCGACGGTGTCGAAGGTGTTGGTGTAGCGGTTGAGCGTCAGGCCGTTGAAGGACACCGCGACCTTGTCGCCGACGTCGGCCAGGCCGTTGCCGGCGGCATAGACCCTCCCCATCCCGCCGAACCCCACCGCCAACCAGACAAGAAGCAGCCAGAAGGGTATCGCGCCGATCCTCCGGGAAGCCCCGGCAGACGCCGAAAATCCATGGTTCGATCCTTGCGGCATGGTTTTACCTGGTGGCCCTGCGCGGGCTTGTTGTGGGATATGCGGGAGGCGATGCGCGAGAAGGCGACAAGCGGGTCAGCGTCGTCGTCGGGTGGCCTTCCGGAAAGGGCCGCCGATTAACGTGCCGAGCAAAAACAACCCTCCTGTCGAAGGCTCAGGCACAGGGGAGGCTGGGGTCGCTTGCACAATCGCCCCGCCACCCGCTGTGGGCGCATAAATCTCAGCCCCGAGGGTGCCGCCGCTGAGGGCGATGCCGAGCAGGGCGTCGGAGCCGCTCGGGTCGTAGGTGGCGTACAAGGGAAGACCCGTGATGCCGTCGAGCAAGAGCAGGGCGAAACGGTCGGGCAGGCCGAGGCCGCTGAACAGATTGCTCAAATCCAGTGTGAAAGACAAGCCATTGCCCAGCGTGATGGGTTGCGCCAGTTCATTGAAACCTTGGTTGTCGCCCAGCACGGCGGATGTGTCCAAAGCGCCGGCCACATCGCCAGTCGTCGAGGCCAGCGCCGGATTGTATGCGCCAGCGCCGCTGAAACCGCTGACCGTGACGGTGTTGTTGACCAGCGTGTCGCTGTTGATGAAATCGAAGGCGATAAAAGCCGACGCGCCCGCCAGCGCGGAGGTGTCCACGGCCACGTTGAAGAGGGCCGACGCGGCGGAAGCGTGGATTCCGCCCAGCCACAGCAGCACCGCGAGAACCAGATGTTTAACCAAACACATGAAGACTTCCTTGAGTTCCGAGTGGGCGGGACACGGAAACCGGGTCGGCCTGCGGCGGGGTTGTTGCATCGGCCAGACCCGAAGGCGGGCATTCCGGCGGCCGTTGTTTGAAGGCATTGTGCGGCGGCGTTGGATTCAAATCAACCCCCTGTAAACATCCCCCCATAATGCTGTCAAAACTGGCCAGTCTGTCGCTTATTCCCGCTATGTTCAGGCTATATGTTGACGTACTCCACCCTCAGCGCATGAAACAGGAATTGCTGCCCTGTGACGGAATCCTTGAAACGGTCGAGCAGGCGGCGCCAGCCGAGATAGTGGGGGAGATATTTCGTGGCGACGCCGTGGAAGCGCCCCATCCAGCCCTTCAGCCGACTGTCGTAGGCGTTCACGTTCTGCACGTGCCAGACGCCACAGCCGCCGTGGCCGTGGTAGCCCGCGACGAAGCTGCCCGATTCGATGCCGAGGTTCGCGGCCACGACGGGATAGCTGGTGTTGCCGTCGGTGCTCAACACGGCGTCGGCCCCAAGGGCCGGGCGCAACGCCTTCGTCAGGGACGGCGCGGTGAGGTCGGGCAGCATCCGGTCCGTGGTGATGCGCGACCCCCGCTGCATGGCGACCACCACCGGCACCCGCTCGCTCTCCTCCGCATCCTTCGACGCCCCGCCCCGCTTCTTGGGGGGCCGCGGCAAGCCCTTGCGCTGGCCTTTGTAGGACTTCCGGAAAAAGGTCTCGTCCGCCTCGACGACCCCGGTCATGCCGCTGGGCTGCTGCCCCGCCAGGAACTCCAGGAAGCGGTGCCGCCAGCGGAAAGCCCGGTCCACCGTCAACCCGACCGCCGCCGCCGCGGCCCGGACCGTCATGCCGCGGCCCATGCACTCGGCGTGGGCCAGGAGCTTTTCCTTTTCGCGCAGCCGCAGGAAAGGCGTGCCGCTCAGGGCGGTGAAGGTCTTCCCGCAGGCTTTGCAGCGCAGCCGCTGCTGCCCATGGGCGAAGCCGAAGCGCACCACGTCCGCGCTGGCGCAGTGGGCGCAGGCCGCGGGCACCTCGATCCTCTCCGCGATCAGGCGGGCGCTGTCGGCGCGTCCGCCCAAAACCTTGACCCGATCCGCAACCACAAGCCGCTGCTCTGCTGTCAGCCCTTCCAATGCAGCCACCAGCAAGTCAAACGATTCAGTGTCCATCTTTAGCACCTCATGCCTTACCATAGCTGACAGTCTAGTCCATCAACATGGAACCTGAACATAGCGCCTTTCCAAGCTAAATTATGACTATTTGATCCTGGCCCGGCTGTGCGCCCGGGAGGATCCCGTCGAAGCCTCGCTGCGCTTCGGCTTGGCAGCCGCCGAGGTCGAGGAAATTGCGAAAATGCCGGTCGAGCGCATCCGGCAATACGCGTCGGCGGGCATGGCCTTGTTCAGAGTCGTGCCGACGCGCACGCCAGACAGAATATCCGGGGCCGCCCATGTCGGCATGATGATGCTTGGGGGCAGGGCGTTTACGCCAAGCCAAGACGGGGGCTTCCCGGGCTTTTTAAGCGCCGTCCGGCAGGACGAGCCGGAAACGGAAGCCTCTTGAACATGGCAGCGGCCAAGCGGGGCGGCACGGTTTCGGACTTGGCCAGAAACCTCGCCGTCGCGGAAAAAATGATCCTGCTCGGCGCCAGGCCCTCAATCGTCAGTTCGATGTGCGGCATCCACATCCGCGACGCGAGGGATTATTACGAGGAAATCCACGGCGGGCGGTCCCCCTCGGGAATGCAGCCGTTCGACTCCTATTGGATTCTGCGGTCCGCCCACAACTGCATACACGCGTCCATCTTCCACGGGTTTTACGAACGGATGCGCAGGGAACACGCCGGGCATAGGGAGGCGGAGATATTCGTGGCGGCCTACAAGGTTTACCACGGCACGGTCAACAACACGGCCGATCCGATCCCGGCAGACAGGCGGAAAGGACAGGAAAGGCTCGACATCAACCGCGCCTATTATATCGTCAGGCAATACAGGAACAAAGAAACGGTATTTGAAAATTGCCCCCGATGCAAATCCTATTACCTGGTCATAGCGAACTACCCTGCCGCCTTCCGGCAATGTCCGTTGTGCGAGGTTTGGGTGGACAGGACGGGGCGGAGCCGTTGGCGGACGGTGGACATAGACTATGGAGAAAAATAACCCGGATTAGAGGCCAAAACTGCCGCGCATCCGCATGGAAGTTTATGAAATTTGAGACATTAAAAAACTCTGTAAAATTAAGATGTAACCGGCTTTTAATTGTTTTCAAGGCCGTGCATCAACAGTATATAGGTTCAAATGAAAGAAACACGCATTATGTTATCTTCAATCTCGACGTCGCTTGACCAAGTGCATTGTGAAGAAATCAGCAGCCGGATTGCCAGGGCATTCAACGCCTCAATGAAAATCACGCTCGATTTTGACGGCGTCCAAGAAGTGACGGAACAGTTTTTCCAGGAATTGTTTTTTCCGTTAATCGCCGAATACGGCGCGGAAGTGGTGAAGGAGCGCTTGGGCTTCGCAAATCTCGGAAAATTTGGCGACGCCATGGAACACGCGCTCGACGCCGACGCCTATATTGACCGCAAGCAAGGCATCCTTGAGTGCGAAGGCGACCAGGAAATATTCGAGATCAACCTGTCCATGCTCATCAAGGCCAGGGAACTGTGCCGGACTAACCGGGTGTGCGCAAAGGCGATATTTGGGATGAAGGACGATGATTTGATTGCCGCGATCAGCGAGGCGACATACGGCCAACTCCAGCATTTGGCGAGAAGCGGCTGGCTCTGTTACGCGCCGCGCTTCAGCATCCAAACGCTGTTGACGTCAATCGGCCGTGAGCCGATTGACGCTTTGCTGACCCTGTCCGGTGCCTACAGGATCAGGGAAAAAATAGTATGACG
>Ga0265316_10002450_pt1 | contig 19259 bp, 13 predicted proteins | sample 4522metaG_FD_202092 | JGI IMG/M metagenome (GOLD analysis project Ga0265316, IMG submission 202092) | Rhizosphere microbial communities from Carex aquatilis grown in University of Washington, Seatle, WA, United States - 4-5-22 metaG | ecosystem: Host-associated > Plants > Roots > Rhizosphere >... | reverse complement strand
AAAGATGAAAAAAACCATAGTCTATTTTTTACTGCTATTTCTTTGCAATTCTGTTTCAATAGGAACTGAAGTATATAAAAAAGTTCTTGTGCTTGTGGAAGGAGAATACAAAATTGAAAGTTCTCCCACAGGTCAGGGAAGAGAATTGGTTCAGCTGCTGGGTCATTTTATAACTAACACCAGTATAAAGGGATTAAGTACTTATACATCTCATGATATTGAAAATTATGATTATGTTTTTTACGTTGGGTTCAGTCCCTGGTATTCAATTCCCTATAGTTTTCTAAAAGATATTATGAATACCAGGAAACAAATTATATGGATCAACTATGGAATTGAACAGTTATGTAGAAATGAAGCATTTGAGAAACAATATGGGTTTAAAGTAAAAAGGTTTGAAGAATTATCACAATTTAACTTTGTAAAATCAAATGGATATAAGTTTGAAAAAGGTTCACCTGAAATCAATTATATTGATATAAAAAATTACAAGAATATTGAAATATGGGCAACTGCGATTTCTTCAAAAACAGGTAAAGAAATTCCATATATGGTCAAATCTGGCAATCTGACATATGTTGCCGATTTACCATTTTTGGGTGCAACGGAGAATGACAGATATTTGTTTTTTTCTGATAAATTACATGATATTCTCAATGAGAAACATCAGGTATCACACACAGCTATTATAAGAATTGAAGATGTTACACCTTTACATAATCCCAATACATTGCGTGAAATTGCAGATATTCTTTCTGCAAAAGGAATTCCGTTTTTGGTTGGAGTTGTGCCAATATATGTAAATCCTGTTGAAGATAGAAGAGTCAGACTGACTGATAAACCTGAATTGGTAGATGCTTTAAAATATATGGTACAAAATGGCGGAAGCATAGTAATGCATGGTGTTACGCATCAATATAGAGGTATATCAACAAATGATTTTGAGTTTTGGGATGGTTCTGTTCAGCGACCAATTAATGAAGAGAATGCAGATGATATAACACGAAAAATTCAAATGGGTATTGATGAATTCGTAAAAAACGGGTTGTATCCAATTGCATGGGAAACACCTCATTATACTGCATCTATTATGACCTACAAGGTTGTGTCAAAATTCTTTAGCACGGCAGTTGAACAACGTATGGTTAATGAAAATTATGATTATGGGCAATATTTTCCCTATATTATTCAGAAGGATATATATGGTCAAAAAATATATCCCGAAAATTTAGGATATGTCCCATTTAGTACCATTGCAGATTCAGGTAAGGCTGCTGTACAAAAAATATTAAAAGGGGCTTCCTCAATCCATCAGGTCAGGGATGGAGTTGCATCGTGCTTCTTTCATCCTTTCTTAAATCTGGAACTACTTAAAGAGTTAATAAACGGTCTAAGTGCAGAAGGATATTCTTTTCTGGATATTAACAGTTCCACAAATTTTGTCAAGACTAATGATAAAGTTATTCTTACTGGAAGTCAATCTTATAGTCTGAATATTGATAATGCATTCTTACAGGAGATTTATTATGATGGGTCAGGAAATATTTTTAAGAAGAAATCATCCCAGGAAAGAATAATTGGACGAATCACAAAAGACATTTATTTGGAACCAGGTGAAATATATGTTGCAGAAGCTAATGATTTTCATATTATTGAACCGACTATCAGCAATAAAATACATCATTTTTTACGCAATACATATGCTGATTTATTTGGTTCTAAAGAATGGCAGGATATGCGTGTTACTTTGATGTGGAACCATTATTCAAAAGGTGCGGCTTACAATGATCAGTCATCTTTTGCTTCAGCTTTCAGAAGTTTAAATATCAATGTTGATACAGTTTTTATTGATCAAAACCTGGAACTAAAAAATTGCAATCTTCTGGTAATTCCATATGCTTCAGTAGACTCACTGACATATTTCGATATAAGTAAAATAGAACGTTTTGTCAAAGAGGGAGGAAACTTAATAACTGACCATAAAAACAGGCTTATTGAAAAATTTGGGATAAAATTCCTTAATGCGGAAACCAAAATGCATGCTATAAGAGACAACTATTTTCCTCAGGAGCTGATACAATGGAAAAGCAGTCAATTGGGATATAAATTTGATTATAACAATGAAGATGAGGTGTTATGTGAAGATCCCATTACAGGATTGGCTGTTTCTATTGGCAGGAATTATGGACAAGGGAAATTTATATATTTCAATTCTGCTTTCGATCCTTCTTCACAGAGTGGTTATAGTTATTATCCATTTATTATGGAACATATTAAAAAGTTTTTTCAACTGAGGCCTGTATTTAAAAGGGAAAACCTGTCAATGTATTTCGATCCTGGCTTAAGACAAACTACAAGCATAGAAAATCTTATAAAAATATGGGTTCGTCAGGGGATAAGGATAATAAATGTTGCGGGTTGGCATCAATATCCCAAATACAATTATGATTATACACGTCTGATTAAATTGGCTCATGCCAATGGTATATTAGTATACGTATGGCTTGAACCGCCACAGGTAAATCAAAAATTCTGGGAGAAACACCCTGAATGGCGTGAAAAGAATTTTAAGAATGAAGACGTTCGTCCCTCATGGAGGTTCCCAGTTGCTTTGACTGACCCAAATTGTCTGAAAGAAGTAATTAACGAATACATAGGCATACTTAAAGCATACGACTGGGATGGTGTTAATTTCGCAGAGCTCTATTTCGATGCAGGTCGTGGATTTATGGATCCCAAAATGTTTACACCACTACATCCGTCTGCATGCAACGAATTTAAAAGAAAATATGGATTTAGCATAAAAGAAATATTCAATCCTTCATCTCAATACTATTGGAAATCAAATCTTACAGCCAAAGATGACCTGGTCAAATACAGGGTTTCAAAGATTAATGAATTGCATAATGTATTTTTAAAAATAATTACAGATTATGCGAAAACGAAAGAGGGATTTAAAGTAATTGTAACTTTTATGGATTCTCATTTTTCGCCGGAAATGAAGGAATATTATGGAATTAATTCAGATGATATTTGCGATTTGCAAAAGAAATATGATATTATATTACAACCTGAAGATCCACAGAATAAGTGGTCCACGGATCCATCCAGGTACGTCAGTCTAGGAAGATTTTATGCAGGAAGGATGAAAGATTCTTCAAAACTTTTAATTGATTTAAATATACTTCCTTTTAGGAAAAAAGATGACATAACACCGTTTCCAACATTGGTACAGACTGGAATAGAAAGTTACCAACTAATAAATTATTCATTACATGCTGCTTCGAATGTCACAATATATAGCGAAGCAACTTGCAATCCACAGGATATTTCATTTTTCCCCTATGCCAGTTCTGAAAATGTGAAGTATAGTTTTACTGATAATGGATATAAAGTAAAATCGGCATATTCATTTGAATTGCAATTACCCCAATCAATAAAAATGATTGAAGTAGATGGTCAGCTTATAGTTGGATACAGAGACAATATATTTATGATACCAGCGGGCGAACACCTGATTAATTGTCATGTATCAAATTTACCAGGCTTTTCAACTGCTCTTCTTCAGCCGCAAATACTCTCATTTAGTGGCAATTTGTTAAGTACCGATTTTGATATGCGTAAGATAGCCATCGCTTATACTAGTTCAGCGAGAGCATTATTGTCAATCAATAACAAACCAACCAAAATAACAGTAGACGATAAAGACTATCCCTTTAAAGTACTTTCTGGCAATGATTGTTTTTCTGTATTTCTTCCCTGTGGAAATCATAAAGTTGAAATCACTACCGGTGACAAGTTCAGTTACGGATTGAATATAACAAGTTTGTGGTCAATTAGTGCTATTGCAATATATGGCACGCTGGCTGTTTTATCGCTTATAATTATGTTTTTATTTCTTAAAGTCGTAAGAAGAAAACTTGAAAATTAAAAATTTATTATCATTAAATTAAATCTGAATTATGACAATTTTAGAAATCATCTTTCTTGTAACTGTTGTACTAATTTGGTTCATGATAGGTTACCAGTTTATCTTCAGTGTGTATGGGTACATCAATTTCATTAAATCAATGAAAGAGAAAAAACGGATGGATAAGGCTACTTTTGATTATCCTTCATGTACAATATTAATCCCTGCACATAACGAGGAGAAAGTAATAGCTCATACCATCGAAGCTATGCTTAAGTTCAACTATCCTAAAGACAAATACAAAATAATGGTCATTAACGATGGATCCAAGGATGCAACAAAAGAAATTATAGAAAGTTATGCAGCCAAAGACAATCGTGTAGTCCTGTTTGATGTGCCTAAGGGCCAGGGAGGAAAAGGTAAATCACGTGCCCTTAATTTGGGTGTTCAGCAGGTAACTTCAGAGGTTATTGCAATTTACGATGCAGACAATACTCCTGATCCCATGGCTTTGAATTACCTGGTTGCCAACCTGATATCTAATAAGGAATTGGGTGCTGTCATTGGAAAGTTCAGAACAGTAAATAAGAATACTAATTTGCTGACTCGTTTTATTAATATCGAAACATTGAGTTTCCAATCTATGCTCCAGGCTGGAAGATGGCAAATGCACAATATTGCTACGTTACCCGGAACTAATTTTGTAATGTGGCGAAAGATTATCGATGAATTAAAAGGATGGGATGAAGAAGCACTGACTGAAGATTCTGAACTGAGCATTCGAATCTATGAACTTGGTTACAAAATTAAATTCATTCCATACGCTATTACTTATGAACAGGAACCCGAAACCTGGAAGGTATGGATAAAACAGCGTGTTCGTTGGGTAAGAGGAAATAACTATGTGATATCTAAGTTTTTTAAGCACATACCAAATTTCAAAAATAAAAGATTGAAATTTGACCTTTTTTATACACTGGCATTATATTATGTCTTTTTTGCTGCTATATTACTTTCTGATCTGCTTTTTGTAACCGGCTTAATGGGATTTATTAGTTTGCCCTTACCGGGTCCTTATACTGTCGTTTGGATAATGGCATTTGTATTATTCTTTTTCGAAATTCTTTTAGCCATTTCTTTTGACAAAGAAGACAAACCCCGAAATATGATGTTGATTCTCCTGATGTATTTTACCTATTGCCAGCTTTGGATATTTGTAATGTTACGTGCATTTTATCTTGAAAATATAAAGAAAGCAACTCATACTTGGGATAAAACCGTGAGATTTGATGTAAAAATCCCAAAGCCTGAATTGTAAATTTTTATATTAACATAAAACTGAAGCATTTCAATATATTCAATAGGGTGAATTCAATCACATTTAATAATGACTCGATGCCTTCCTTTGGGCATTTTTATTGAATATGTTGAAGAATTACTTTTAAGTACTTCATAATTCGTTTGAGCATTATCGATTTCAATTGAAACAGGCCTCTTATTAATAATAACATAACAGGAAGTATACGGTTCTGAATAGGTTAATATCATAGTATTTCCTTTAAAATAAGCTGAATCTATGTCGCCTGAAATAGAATTCAGGCATATATCCTTTATATTCCGTTTTAATGCTTTAAATAGGATCAAATGTGTTCCCTTGGGAACAATTATCATGTCTTCCTCTCCGGCGCGCCATGTTTTAGAATCCATGAAAATATTATTTTCACTCACACCCGTATGAAAATACACTTGATAGGGTGTGACTATTTTCAGAGTGCTGTCATTTATCTGCGTTATTTTTGTTTCTCTGGCCAGTGTACTGCTTATGTTCTTAAAATCACCCTTAAAAACACCATCCTCTGAATAAAAAGCGGGCCTTATGCCGGAAATCGAAATATTATATACAATCTGACGTATTTCTTCACCTGTTGGTTTTTCGGATGGAAAACCACCAGAGCCTTCTTCATGGCTGGCCACTACATTACAATCAAAAACGAGACGGTTTTTATCAGTAATATATTGACTATAGTATTTTCCTAATTTATAATACCGTTCGGGCGTTAATCCCCAACAGCCTGCAGGATCTTCAATCTGCAACGTAATTGGATATTTTTCATACAGGGTCAATGTGTTTTTGAAATCTTCACCAATATAATCCGAAAGCTCAGGAGTAAGACTTACATCAATTGCGGTAAGCATTAAGTCAAAACAGAATTTGCTTCTATTAAAATCCATCAAAAAATCGAGATAATAGGTTTTCAAACGAAAACACAAATCTTTTCGATAAGAAATGTATTTTTTCCAGTCACTGTCACTCAATTTCCAATAATGTGTACTTGTAGAATCAAATAAAAATATTGGATCAAATCCGGAAATAGTTTTGAATTCGTTTCTAGAGGTCATATTCATAGGTGTAAAGTTTGCCGGGTTTTCGCGGCCATCATAAATTGGATCAAAATATAATTCTGCAAGATTCACTCCATCCCAATCGAAATTAAGTAACATTTTTTTTGTTTCAGTAAAAACTTGTTTTCGGCATGATGAATCTGCCAGGTTCATTAAGTATCGCCAATCAACATGCGCATCTCTTGATGATGCAGTTTTTTCCCTCCATTCCGGGTAACTATCCCAGAATTTTTTACTTACCATGGGTGGTTCAAGCCAACAATAAACCAATATCCCGTTCTCATGACAGGCTTTTATAAGTTCAGAATAATCAATGTCTTCATTGTCAAAATACCATCCTGCAGCATATATTTTTTTTATCATTTGCCTTTTCCATTTTCCGGCAAGCTCTTCATAATTTAAAGGAAATACATTCATGCCAGGGTCAAAATACATTTCTGCCAATCTTCGTTCAGCAACAGTGATAGGGCCAAAAATAGAATCAATTAATTCAATAAAGAAGGGATATCTTGTATTACCTTTATCGGTATAAGGATCAAATAAATTTGCAAAATAAATGTATTTTCCTTTCCCATATTTACCACAGACCATTAAGGGATATCCGGTACTGTCATCTGCAGAAACAACCGTATAATTATTGTTTGTTGTCTCCAGGGAATATATTGAATCCGAGGATGGCCAGTAAAGTAATTTGTTGTAGAAAATCTTATCGCGTATACATTTTACTTTTATAAAATTTTTATTGAGTTTAATACCAAAAATATTTTTAATATCAGGTGTACCGTCAAAAAATATGCATGTGCCTTTACTTATTGCATCTTTAATTTGAATAATAGTCTCAACCTGCATATTTTTAGATGAAGCAAATGGCAAAATGATGATATCATAATTCTGTAAATTCACCTTATTGATGTTTTCAATCAAAATATTAGTATATGAAATTCCAGCAACATCTAAAACATTTTTTATGGAAAGGAAATCATTTGATTCTTCTTTTGAGATCAAATGATTTGCAGATGGTTCGACTAAAATTATTTTTTTTAATTGAGAAGGTAAGTTTTTCGGGCGCCCGATAAAACTACCTTTTTGAGCATATGATGCTGTAATAATGAATATGAGCCAGGTGACTATTATTAAATTATATTTCAGTTGAGATCTCATATTAAATATTTTAAATTTAAAGTTATTAAACTTTTAGTATATCTTTCAACCCGCAAAGAATATGCTGTACTGATTTTATAACAAAGATCAATCAACTATCGGTCAAGCCAAACGAAAATATTTATTTCTTTGTAAACGAAATTTCATGTTATGGATAAATTAAAACATTTGATTATTTGGTATTCAGCCTTATTCGCAGTGCTTTTTATTTTTCTGGCTGCATTAAGGATATTTGAAGCAGCATACCTGTATAATCAGCTTATGATTAATTTAGGCCTGAAATTGGTCCTTATGGGAATGTATGCGGATCTGACATTTATTGGATTAAGTATGTGTACTTTAATAATTCCTATTGGGTTGATTAACAATTTTTCTTCCAGGATTGCAAAAATTATATTGTCAGTTTTTATCATTTTATTGGCAATTCTTCATGCTGGATTTATACAGTTTTTTCTAACTAATTTTTATTTGCTGGGTCACGAACTTTTCAATGAAAAATGGAGCAATCTGGTAACTATTGTTTATACAGAATTTACAGGTGAACGACTGGGATTCTGGCTGATATATCCCCTGGTGATACTCTTGGGAATTATTGCAATTTCCTGGTTGTTCAAACTTTTAAAAACAAAGATAACCATTAAGAAAATCTGGATGCTGGTTTTGGTTATGTTTTATCTTGTAATGGGAATGGCGGGTATAAAATCATTTTATTCAAAACTTCCTGAAAACGGGCAAATTAAGAATTATATTGCTTGTAACAAAGCTGTTTATTTTCTTCGTGCAGTCCATAATCAATGGGTACTAAACAACACAATGGAGAACGAATTTGTAAATGTCAGCTCATATATTAATACTTACCAAAAGCATTCAGCTTGGTTTCAATATGTTTCCAATCAATACCCATTGCTTCACACCAATAACTATCCCGATGTCCTGGGTAACTACTTTCATTTTCGTGACACTGCCCCAAATATAGTCATTATAGTTTGCGAAAGTTTGTCAAGTTCATATAGCGGATTCAATACCCATATAGCCCAATTAACACCTTATTTAGATTCATTAATGAATATCGGGTTGTATTGGGAGAATTTTGTCAGCAATGCCGAACGTACTTATAATTCTTTACCCGAAATTATGGCTTCATTGCCCTATGGAGGAGAACGCGGATTTACAGCATTATATAATGAACCTAATTCTGCCCCAAAATTTTATTCCTTGGTTCATTTTCTAAAGCAAAACAATTACTCAGCTAATTACTTTTTTGGAGGTGATGCTAAATATGATAATGAAAATAAATTTCTGGCAGACTGTTCAATTGACTCAATTTATGATCAGAAAAGTTATGATTCTACAAAATATGATATCAGCAATGGTGGTCCGAAGATGCTCTACTGGGGTTATAATGATAAAATTCTTTACAAAGAAACCATCAAAAGACTTGGCCTGCTGCCACCCAATAAGCCTTACTTAGCTTTAATAACAACACTTTCAACTCATACCCCCTTCAACCTGATTTCCCATGATTATTATAACGAAACATTTCTTCGAAAACGTTTAAATGCAATGGGTTACAACTATGATGAGGTTATTGGCAAAATGTGTTATGTGCCTCAAGACATGATAAAACTCTTTGAATTAGGCAAGAAAGATATTAGGGGTTTTATCACAAAATGCCTGGCCTCAATATTATTTTCCGATGATGCATTAAAAGAATTTATTTCGGCATATCAAAAACGTGCTGATTATAAAAACACCATTTTTATTATTGTCGGCGATCACAACATAAGTGTATTACCATTAAAAAATGTTATAGACAATTATCGTGTACCTTTAGTAATATATTCCCCAATGTTGATAAAACATAAAAGGTTTAAAGCAGTTTGCAGTCACGTAGACATTTCTCCTTCACTTCTAGCAATGCTGCAAACAAATTTCAAACTATTTGCTCCAAAATCATTACCCTGGATTGGACAAGGATTAGATACATGCAGCATATTCCGAAGCAGGAATGCCTCTCCCTTGACTTTGTATGGTGACAACTTTGCCAAAAGTATTAATCAGGAATTTCTGATAACACCACAAAAAATATTTCACATTAAAGAAAAGCTCGATCTTCAACCTGAAACGGATAAAACTGTTTGTGACAGTTTGTATCAATTGTTGTTTATGCAACAAGTGATCACCAGCTATGTAAGTAAGAAAAACAAAATATGGCCATGATATTTTAACTAAAAAAATCTGGTTGGTTATAATATGTTAAGGAATTTCTGATTTAAATAGCTTGTCATAAAAAACTTTTTGATTATTAACATTCGTTAACTTATTAATTTTGACAGGGAGTTTAATTGCTTGTACATTTACAATTAACGTAAAAGATTTATTTTATTATTAAGTATAAAACACATGAATAGAATATTATCGATCATATTGGCTTTGATTTTAATTACAGCATTCTCAATGTCTGCTCAGGGAACCAAGAATGCCAATAAAGAAATAAAACAATCAGCAAATGTAGAATGCAAGAAGGATTCAACGAAGAAAGCTTGCGCGAATATGAAAAAATGTTCAATGAAAGACACTACAAAAAAAGATTGTCCCAAGAAGAAATAAGTTTTTTACAATTAATAACAAAGTGATTAATAATTTTTTAATTTAAAATTTTAGAATTATGAAGAAAGTATTAATTTATGCAATGGCAATTATTTTTGTTGCAGGAGTTGCTGCTATTAATGTTAACAGTCAGGAAAAAAAGGAAACAGTTAAGAAGGAAGTGGTAAAAGACACTACCAAAAAGGCAAAAACTGAAAAGAAAGAGTGGAAAAAAGAAACTACCAATAAAAAAGGTACAAAGAAAACAATGCACCACAAAACGGTAGAAAAGAAAAGTGAAGCAAAAAAAGACACAACTAAGAAAAAGTAAGTAATTTCTGTAAACAAAAAGGCTGTCTGAATTTCCAGACAGCCTTTTTTGTTTATTTTATATTGCTAATTAACCTAAATAGGTCTTAAGTAGTTTGCTTCTGGTTGTATGTCTTAATCTTCGTATTGCTTTTTCTTTAATTTGACGGACCCTCTCACGTGTAAGGCCGAAATTATCACCAATTTCTTCAAGCGTCATTTCCTGACAACCAATACCAAAAAACAAACGGATAATATCTTTTTCCCGTTCTGTGAGGGTAGCTAATGCCCTGTCGATTTCTTTTGAAAGAGATTCTTTAATCAGGGTTTTATCCGCATTTGGAGAATCGCTGTTAATTAATACATCCAGCAGACTATTATCTTCTCCATCAATAAAAGGAGCATCTACGGATATATGACGTCCAGAAACGCGCAAGGTGTCTGCTACTTTTTCTTTAGGTAATTCCAGCGTATGTGCTAATTCATCAGGTGTTGGCGTTCTTTCAAATTCCTGTTCAAACCTTGAAAAAGCTTTATTTATTTTATTTAATGAACCTACCTGGTTAAGTGGCAACCGTATTATTCTTGATTGTTCAGCCAGGGCCTGCAATATCGATTGTCTTATCCACCAAACTGCATAAGAAATAAATTTGAATCCACGGGTTTCATCAAATTTTTCGGCAGCTTTTATTAATCCTAAATTACCTTCATTGATAAGGTCGGGGAGACTAAGACCCTGATTTTGATATTGTTTTGCTACAGATACCACAAATCTCAGGTTTGCTCGGGTAAGTTTTTCAAGTGCCAGGCGATCGCCTTTCTTTATTTTTTGGGCCAATTCTACTTCTTCTTCAACAGTAATCAGCTCTTCACGCCCAATTTCTTGTAAATACTTGTCAAGTGAGGCACTTTCGCGATTGGTGATTGATTTGGTAATCTTTAATTGTCTCATTATCTAGATTTTATTTCAGTCTCAAAAAACGAGTGCAAATTTAAGCTAAAACAAGTTTAAATTCAATATAAATAGCAGATGAGTAAGTCTTTTTTGATAGAATCATGATTATTTATGATAAAACAATATAGAAACACCAATAATCAGCTGGGATTAAGAGTTCCTTATAAAATAAATAAATAAAATGAGGATGTCTCAAAAGTCTTTTAATTTGTCATTCCCAAAGAAGTGGGAATCTTTAACTTTCTGATTAACAGATTCCCGTTTACACGGGAATGACAGTTTAATAGGCTATAGTTGACTTTTGAGACACCCTCATTTTAAATTACAAAGTTTAATTAAAATTTATAACTATTATCTTCAATAAGCTTGTCAGCAATTCTTCTTCGTGCATCTTTTACATTTACACCGTTCACGCATGTAAGAACATTAATAGCTCTGATTAGTTTTTCAGAGTCAGTTGTTGAAGCAAATGAATATATTGCATCATAAGCAGCTTTTCTAATCTTTTCTGCAGCATCAAAAATATTTACATCAAGAATATCTTTATATAATCCTATTGAGGCTCCTTTTAATGAATCGAATTTTTGTACTCTTAAAGCGACAGACTCCGAAATATACGTTTCCATTGTCATATCCGACAAATTATTCATTATTTCTTGTTCCTGTCCTATTTTTTTCTCAAAATGTTTCGAAGCCGCTTGAAGAAGCAAAAGAATTGCTTTTTTAAAGTTTTTCACGTACCTGTTTTTTTCCTGGTAATAATTTTCGCTGGCAACTTTACCATCAGTTATTTTATCAAGGGCCACATAAAGTTTTTCTGCCTGGCCGAAAAGATCGAAATCACCTTTCATAGCTCTTTTCATGGCAGTATCAATTACCAGTAAACGATTAATCTCATTTGTTCCTTCAAAAATTCTGTTAATCCTTGAATCGCGATATCCTTTTTCAACATGCATTTCTGCTGAATAACCCATACCACCGTGAATCTGAACCGCCTCATCAATTATAAAATCAAGTACTTCAGAACAATATACTTTTAAAATCGCATCTTCAACTGCATAATGACTAATCGCGTCTATTGAAGCAATTCCTTTATCGCAGCCTTCAGATTTATATTTAATCATCAATTCATCTATATCTTTACTAACTCTGTAAACAGCGGATTCAGCTGTAAAAGTCTTGATAACCTGCTCAGCAAGTTTGTGTTTTATTGAACCAAATGTTGAAATTAATACGCCAAATTGTTTTCTTTCATTTGCATACTTCACTGAATCATTGATGGCTTTTTTAGCAGCACCCAATACATTCGCGCCCAGCTTCATTCTACCCATGTGCAGGATACTTAAGGCTATCCTGAAGCCTTCTCCTCTCTTTCCAAGGAGGTTTTCGATAGGAACTTTAACATCGTTATAAAAAATCTGTGCAGTTGAAGATCCCTTAATACCTAATTTGTGTTCATCAGGATTGACTATTACGCCCGGGTATTTGCTTTCTACAATAAATGCACTCAGAACCCTGTCGTTATCAATTTTTGCAAAAACAATTTGAATATCAGCAAATCCGGCATTGGTAATCCACATTTTTTGACCATTCAGAATATAATCTTTACCATCTGCTGAAAGCTTTGCATTTGTTTTTCCGGAATTGGCATCGCTTCCTGCACCTGGTTCTGTTAAGCAGTAGGCCCCAATCAACTCACCGGTAGCCAGCCTGGTCACATATTTTTGTCTTTGTTCTTCATTTCCGTAATACATTATAGGCAAAGTACCAATACCACAATGTGCCATAAAGGCTACAGAGAAAGAATATCCGGCACCTATAACTTCGCTTGCCAGCATTTGTGTAACAAACGATTGACCAAAGCCACCATATTCTTCAGGTATTGAAATTCCCAATAAGCCTAACTCACCTGATTTTTTTAGCAGGCCTTTCATAAAATCTCTATCTGAAGTATCAACCCTTGCAATATTTGGATAAACCTCAGTCTGTAAAAAGTCACGACATGTTTGGGCTATCATTTTTTGTTCATCGTTGAATTCCTCAGGAATAAAAATGTCTTTCGATTCAATTTCTGATACAAGGAATTCACCGCTTTTTAAAACTTTTCTGTTTTCCATTTTATAATATTTATTTTTGTTATTTCTGTTAACGCTACGCTTTCATTTTCTATGCAGTCATTTGCTTCGCTGTATTTATATTAATGACTATTAATGACCATCAATGACTATTATTTCAACTAAATATCCAGTGCCTGAACTATCAATTCGGCAATATCATAATTTTTTATTTCCTCTTCTTTGTTTTTGTATTTGAGGCCGTCTGTAAGCATAGTCATACAAAATGGACAAGCAGTTGCTATAACTTGTGCTTCTGTTTTTAATGCATCTTCGGTTCTTTCAATAAAAACTTCTTTATTTCCCTTTTCCGCTTCCTTAAACATTTGAGCACCACCGGCTCCGCAACAAAGTGCAAAACTTCTGTTTCGATCCATTTCAACAAAATTCTTTGTCAGAGACTTTAAAACGGCACGGGGTTCTTTGTAAATATCATTTGCTCTTCCCAAATAACAAGGATCATGATATGTAATCCGGATATTTTTTAACAAAGAAGAATCTATTTTCAATTTACCTTCTTCAATAGTTTTGTCAAGAAATTGTGTGTAATTTATAACTTCATAGTTGCCACCCAAATCAGGATACTCATTTTTAAAAATATTATAACAATGGGGACAAATGGTAATAATTTTTTTTATATCGTATTTTCTGAATATTTCAATGTTTTGAAGTGCCTGCATTTGGTATAGCATTTCATTACCGGCTCGTCTTGCAGGATCTCCGGTACAGGACTCCTCTTTACCTAAAACGGCATAACTCACATTCAGATAAGAAAGAATTTTAGCAAATGCGCCTGCAACTTTTTTATACCGGTCGTCAAAGGCTCCGGCACATCCAACCCAAAACAGGTATTCTGGTTTTTCGCCTTTAGCAAATAAATCGGACATTACAGGTATTTCAATTTTTCTTGTTTCCATAATCATATGTTATTCTTTTTACCGCAAAGTCGCTAAGTCCGCTGAAGCGGATGCGCAAAGTTCTCAAAGAAATATTTACTTTAAATTATTAACAACTCTTTTTATTCCATTTTTTAAAAGCGAAACATTGAAATTTATTAATAAATCAAGCTTGAAATTACCTAGTTTTAAATATGTTAAAGTTTGCGCTAAATGCACATCATTCAAGCTTTCAACGCTCTTAATTTCAATTACCACTTTATTTTCAACCAAAAGATCCAACCTATAACCACAATCTAGTTTAACTTCTTCAAAAATCACAGGTATCGCTTTTTCTTTCTCGACTTTGATCCCCGACCTTTGAAGTTTATAAAAGAGACATTCTTTATAAGCGCTTTCAAGCAGTCCAGGACCTAATACTTGATGAACTCCAATTGCTAAGCCAATAATTTTATTCGAAATTTCATTTTCATTCATTTCAACTTTTCTTTGAGAACTTTGCGAATGGCTTTAGCTGACATCGCGTTCTTTGCGGTTATAAATTTCTTCTTATTATTTTGTTTCTTTTATTTCTAAATCCTTTGCCCAAAGCAATCTGTCTTCAGGAGAAAACTGCCAGGGAGCGCCATTGTTTTCAATGTTGCTGAATATAGCTTTAATTTCACCAGGAGCAGAAGCTTCCTCCATTACCAGAAAACGACGCATATCAACAATCAGAGTCGGATGGTTAATATTTATGGGACATTCTTTCGCGCATGCATTGCAAGTAGTGCATGCCCATAGTTCTTCCTCAGAGATATAGTCACGCAACAATGATTTGTTGTCAGAATATTGTTTGCCGTTTTTTACCAAACCCGGACCTTTTTCATTCATTCTTGCCCTTACATCCATGATGATTTTCCTGGGCGAAAGTTTTTTGCCGGTAATATTGGCAGGGCACACTGACGTACAACGTCCGCATTGTGTGCAGGCCAGCGAATCAAAGTAATTCTTCCACGTAACATCTTCAACATCTTTGACCCCGAACCGTTCAACAGGTGCATCTGCGGGTTGTGCAGCAAAAGCAGTATCAGGATTCAGCATAATTTTTACTTCCCTTGTTATACTGTCCATATTGGTCAATTTGCCCAGTGGTTCAAGTCTGGTGAGAAATACATTAGGGACAGACATGAAAACATGAAAATGCTTCGAATAGGGAAGCATATTTGCAAAAATGAATATCAGAATAATATGTGTCCACCAGCAAACTTCATAAAGAATTTTTAAGGTACCTGAAGAAATTCCTGAAAGCAAATCAGCAAAAAATGCACTAAAAGGATAGTTGCCTTCAATTAAATTATTTGTAGCAATTTGATGTGCGTAATATGCAGAATTCATGCCTTGCAGCGAAAGCATTAATAGCAGGATCATGGTAAGTGCTATGTTAGCATCAATATGCGTTGAAGGTTTCATTTCAATTCCCTCAAAACGTTTTATATGGAAGAACAATCTTCTTGCCAGGAAAATGATTATTGAAACAGCAACAATCAAAGCAAAAATATCTCCTGAAGCGATAATAATATTATATAAAGGTCCCAGGAATTTAAGCGCTCTTTCGGTACCGAAAATCCCGTCGGTTATCATTTCAATGCTGCCAATTAAAATGACACAAAATCCCCAAAACACCAATGCATGGAACAAACCTATTACAGGTCTGCGGAAAATTTTTGTCTGGCCAAAAGCAACATCCAGCATTACCATGAATCGTTTTCCGAAATTCCTGATTGGAAATGCTGCCCGTGTTTGCCTGAAAAAACCTATAAGTCGAAAAATTGTAAATGAGAAAACGCCAATTGTCAGTAGAAGTACTAACCCAAAAACGATTTGTTTTGACATATTTATTTTCCTTTTATTTCTTTAACAGCTTCAACAAGTTTTGGAAGAACTTTAATAGCATCACCAATAATTCCATATTGTGCAGCTTCAAAAATCGGGGCTCCTTTATCATTGTTAATGGCCACTATATATTTAGAAGAACTAACACCAGCCAGATGTTGGGTTGCTCCAGAAATACCAATAGCAATATATAAGTTTGGCGCTATAATTTTTCCGGTTTGACCGGTATGCTCATCATGGGACCGCCAACCTTCGTCAGATACCGGACGTGAACATGCAGTGGCGCCTCCCAGCAATACTGCCAGTTCTTCCAGCGGTTTCCAGTTATCGGCTGATTTCATCCCACGACCTCCGGAAACTACTATTTCAGCATCGGTTAAAAGTATTTTACCGGTTTGTTTCTGAACATCTTTAATTTGTGTTTTTACTGCTGAACTTTCTAATGGGTAGGTAATACTTTCAATTGCAGCGCTGCTTGAAGTTTCAACGAGTTCAAAAGAATTTTGAGCCAGGGTTAAAATTTTAACTTCAGTTTTAATCTGAACATTTGCATAAGCATTTCCAGAATAAACCTTTTTGTAAACTACAAACGGGTCTATACTTACAGGCAATTTGCTCACTCCTGATCCAATTCCTGCTTTTAGTTTAACCGATAGCCTGGGAGCTAAACTTTTACCTGTATTGTTATTGGCAAGAATGATAATTTTTGCATTTTCCTTATTTGCAATATCAGCTATTACAGAAGTATAAACCTGACTATCCAATGATTTCAAATTGTCATTTGTAATGCTTATTATTTTTTTTGCACCAAACTTTCCTAATTTTTCCAATTCGCCGTTTTCGACATTGCCAATAGACAGTGCAGTTACTGAACTATTAAGTATTTCTGCAAGTTTTGATGCATAGGAAATCAATTCGAAGGAAAGTTTTTTAAATTTCCCATCCCAATTCTCGGTAAAAACTAATACTGACATATTTTGTTTTTTATATTGTTAACTTAATTAATTCAATTTATTTTTTATTTTAATCTACTGTATTAGATAATAAATATCAGATTCCAGATTCCAGATACCAGATTCCAGATACCAGATACCAGATACCAGATACTACAAGTATAACCGGACATCTGGTATCTGGTAACCGGTATCAGGTAATTAAATCACCTTCGCTTCATTTTGAAGCATTTCAACAAGTTGTTTCACGTTTTCAGGATCAACAAATTTACAAGCAGTTCTGGGCTTAGGCATTTCGTAATTTACTATTTCAGTCAAAGAATCAATTTTTGCGGGTTCAACTATTTTAATTGGTTTTGTTCGGGCCATCATAATGCCGCGCATAGCTGCGATACGAGGTTCCTTGGCAATACCTTTCTGAACTATTCCAACAAACGGAGCAGGAACAGTAACTACTTCTTTTCCGCCATCAATTTCACGGTTAATAATTGCTTGTCCGTTTTCAAATTTGAGTCCGGAAATTGCAGATACTGATGGATAACTCAGAAATTCAGCAACCATGCTGCCTACTGTTGAACCATTAAAATCGCTGGATTCAATCCCGCAAAGTATGATATCGAATTTTTCATTTTTAATAATTTCTGCAAGTTGTGCCGCAACAAAATATGCATCAGAAGGCTCAGCATTTATCCTAATTGCATCATCCGCACCTATAGCCAATGCCTTTCGGATTGTTGGTTCAGAGCTTGCTGTTCCTACGTTTGCCACAGTAACCGATTGTATTTGGTTTGCTGCATCATCTTTTAATTCCAGGGCCCTTGTAAGCGACAATTCATCCCAGGGATTGATAATCCATTGGATTCCCATAACATCTAATTTTTTATTGCCATCAGTAAACTTAACTTTAGTTGTTGTGTCGGGAACATTGCTGATACAGACTAATATTTTCATTTATATATTATTTTAATTGTGAATGAAGAATTTTATCAAAAAAGCCATAAAAGAAAATAATACAGATTTCCTAAAACTACTCATAATAACATGATATAGAATAATATACATCTATATTGCCAATAATTTGGGCGTACAAATATATAACAAAATAGAAAAATACCATATTTTCAATTTGTTATTTTAAATTCATAATAAGTCTGATGATTGCTTAAACCCAAATTACGCAATAGAAGCGAATGAAATGAGCGAACTACTTGCGTTAGTTGGGTTAACCCCGATTTAGAAATTGTTTCAATCTTATATTTTTAGATTGATTTACAATTTCTTAATCGATTGCTAATTTCTAATGAGCAATTTGGGTTAAAATATGTTGTTAATCAAAAAGTACTTGCAAATTGAGCAAAACATGAGATATTAAAATAGTTTTGCATCCTTATAAGAAGGATAGGATATGTTAGATTTGGTAAGAAAAGCGATTGAAGCCTTGAAGTACAAGGTAAATTCAAACCTGGCAGAAATAAAAATAAATGAGACTAAATTCCGAAATCTGCTTTCTGAAAAGGATTCAAAGAATAACCAGGAAGCAATAAATAAGATACTTGAAACCAACAAAGCCTTACTTTCCGAAAATTTTGATTTTATAAATGTTCAGGTTACACTTTTTAAATTTCTTGAGAAATACCAGCATCATGAAATATTTAGAAGCACTGAGCAATTGCAAAATAAGAAAATTGATGATGAATCCTTTTCAAAGTATTTTGAACGCACTATAAATGGAGTGTTGCCATTTACTATTGATCACCCGCTTTATGACAATATTGATTTTTTTAAGAAATTAATTCAATATTATGAAGATCGTGAAGATTATGAGAAATGTGCCGAGTTGTTAAATTCTAAAAACAACCATTTATTATAGTTACATATTAATTCTACTTTGACAGATTTCAAAATCAACCAGTTTTTACCTTTAATCCCAAACGGGAACTGGTTGATTTTTCAGCTTTCTCCCTTTTGGGTTTGGGGTAAAAAAGCTGAAAAATCTCAGAAAACCCTAATCTGTCAAAGTAGAATTAATTACCGAAATTTTATTTGGTTTTTTCTGCAATTCGGATTAATTTTCATGCTTATGAATCCAAAAGC
>Ga0265316_10002449_pt1 | contig 19259 bp, 13 predicted proteins | sample 4522metaG_FD_202092 | JGI IMG/M metagenome (GOLD analysis project Ga0265316, IMG submission 202092) | Rhizosphere microbial communities from Carex aquatilis grown in University of Washington, Seatle, WA, United States - 4-5-22 metaG | ecosystem: Host-associated > Plants > Roots > Rhizosphere >... | reverse complement strand
AAATATCAAGTTGTGGTACCTTTTCTGTTTTTCCGACCATTTTGCAAGGTTTTCGCTAAAATTATTTCTTTGCTTGCAATTTTGCCAGCCTTGATTGATAATTTTATTAACAATAACATGTTATTATACAACATATTAAAACCTTTTTAAGGGACGACTACTTATGTTAGTGACAAGCAATCAATAGCATCATTAGTAGCGGAGTGGTAACACCCTTCGACTCCGCTCAGGGTGACTAAACAATAAGGTAGGTCATGCTGAGCGGAGTCGAAGTATGATTTATAAATTTTGTAGTAATTATATAGCAATTCCTTTATACTCTAAGCCCAATAACCATAATATCATCAACCTGGTCAAGTTCACCACGCCAATCGATTATGGTTTTATCAAGGTGCACCTTTTGCTGATCCATTGACAAACTTTGCATACCCAGTAAAAGTTGTTTGAATTTTTTAGCCATAAACTTTTTGCCGGATTCACCACCAAACTGATCTACATATCCATCAGAGAAAATATAAAGCGTATCGCCTTTAATAAGCTTGAGCTCAGTATTTGAAAAGGGCACATCCAATTTATCATGAAAACCAACCGGCATATGATCAGCACTGCCTTCCTGAATTTCACCATTGCGAATTAAGTATAACGGATTAAAAGCGCCTGCAAACTGAACAATTTCTTTATCTTTATCGATCATACATAATGCAATATCCATCCCATCTTTGGCTTCTTCTAATTTTCCACTCTGGTGAAGAGATTTAATTATCAATTTCCTTAATTTATCAAGAATTTCACCCGGACTTTGAAACTCGCCAGTAACAACTATCTCGTTTAGCAATGCCATGCCCAACATACTCATAAATGCACCTGGAACTCCATGTCCGGTGCAATCAGCTGCTGCGATTAAGATTTTATTGTCTTTCTGATTTATCCAGTAAAAATCTCCACTTACAATATCACGTGGTTTGTAAAGAATAAAATATTGCAGACCTAAATCCTCAATTAATTTAGGAGAAGGTAATACCGCCTGCTGAATACGGCTCGCATAATGTATGCTGTCTGTTATTTCTTTCTTTTGCTGGTAAATCTGATCACGTTGTTTCTTTATCTCGTCATTTTGTTCTGCAAGTAAAATATTGGCTTTTCTCTTTTCATTAAACTGCTTGTACAAAACAAACAAAAATATAATAACCAAAAGGACTATAAAAATAGCGGCCAATAACATAATATTCCTGCGCTTTGCTTCCAAATCCTTCTTGCCCAACTCCGCTTTTTGCAGTTTTATCTCATTTTCCTTTTTAACATTTTCATATTTGGCTTCAAGTTCTTTAATTATCTTTAAATTTTCTTCGCTTAGGATAGAATCTTTTAAATTTGAGTATAATTGTATATTTTGAAAAGCACTTTTAAAATTATCCATTTTCGAAAATACCAAAGCAATATCTTTATAATTATCAAGCATTTCTTTTTTCATGCCTGTTTGCTTTTCTAAATCAAGACTTTTTTTGTAATAATCCAGGGCAGTGCCAAATTTGCCGGCAGCGTAGTAGGTTTCAGCCATACTTCTTAGAGTAGCAGCTGTATTCATGTTTTCACCAATTTCTTTATAAATCGCCAATGCTTCATTTTGGAATTTTAGGGCCATTTCAAAATTTCCACCTCTGGCATACAAGGAACCCATTTCACCTTTAACCAAAGCTATACCAGCTTTAAAGTTGATCCTTTCAAACAAGGCATAGCTTTTTTTCAAATTGTCCAATGCTTTGTTATTATCCTTTAATTTTTCATATACTAGACTAATGTTGTAATAAATATTTCCAACTTTTGATTCATTTTTAAGATTCTGATAAATTATAATGCTTTTCTCATAATATTCAACGGCTTTTGACATTAAATTAAAAAAGTAATACACATTACCAATATTAACTAAAGTCATAGCCATCCCAGCGCTATCAGCTTGCGATTCCTGAGTTTTTAAATTTTCCTGGAAATATTCAATGGCTTGTTGATATTCGCCTTTTATTTTATAACTAACACCTAAATCATTTAAAATACGTGTTTGCCTATTCTTATCATTTATTGTTTTTGCAATTTCAAGGGCTTTTTTAAAGTCCAGCAACGCTTTATCAATATTGCCCTTTCTCATATAATTATCTCCACGGACATAATAAATATCTGATACTACTTTGTTACTTTCCTGTCCGGAAGCAATATCAATTCCTTTATCGACATACTTAATAGATTCATCATAATTCATCTTATCTCTATAACCATAAGCAAAGAGTAAGTATATTTCCATTTGAAAGCTTTTGTCATCAATTTTTTGTGCTATTTCAAGTGATTTATTAAGGCTCTGAAATGCCTTTTCGAATTCGCCTTTCCAGATGTAATTATCACCAAGGGAATAATAAGCCTTCATTACAACTTCATTGGTCTCATGACCTTCATTAAGGTTAATAGCTTTATTCAGAAAGTCAATTGATTTATCGTAATTTTTCAATTGTAAGTATGCATCTGCAATGTCAAGGTAAAGCAAAGGCTTTTTGTTATTATTTAAATTCTTAACAACTCTCAAAAGGCTGTCAATATTGGTGGATGCCAGAGAGAAATTGATAAAATAAATCATCAAAAAAAATAATAGCAAGGATATTTTAGTATGGTTAGCCTTCATTGTTTATATATGTCAAAATTATATTTTGCTAGAATTCCAAATCAATTTAGACTCTTTTATTCATTCTCAAATATAGTAAAAACAGCAAAGCAATTCAAAATTTAGTAAACCTAAATTCAAATCATTGGTTATTAGAATTGTTAGTGGTCAGAATGTTGTATTTTTGGTAATTAAATTTGACTATATGAAAATCTTTACTTCTGAGCAGGTAAAGCTCATTGATAAATACACTATTGAAAACGAACCTGTTTCATCTATAAATTTAATGGAACGGGCTGCTTCCCAGTGCATAGGATGGCTAACTAATAAATTCTCCCGTAACTTTACTTTTAAAATTTTTGTTGGACCTGGTAACAATGGTGGAGATGGTCTGGCTATTGCACGCCTTTTAGAACAAAATGATTATAAGGTAGCGGTATATCTGATAAAAGTTTCCGATAAGTTATCGCCCGATGCCTCTATAAATCTTGATTTATTAATAAAAAATAAAAAAGTAACAGTTAAAGAAATTATACAGCCTGATGAACTACCGCAAATTAATGCAGACGATGTTACCATAGATGCACTTTTCGGCTACGGACTGTCCCGCCCGCTTACAGGTCTGGCCGCAGAAACAATTGAATATTTGAATCGTTGTCCGGGTCCCAAGGTTGCAATTGATATTCCATCCGGTTTAACGGGCGAAGGCGTCGTTTCAGGTTCTGCAGTTTTTGTGGCTGCCGATACGCTAACATTCCAATTTCCATTTTTATCTTTTTTGTTTGCAGAAAATTCAAATTATATTGGAAAATGGCGTTTGATGAATATTGGTCTGCATCCTCAAATAATAAATCAAACCCCTTCAGTTTTTCATCTTTTAGAATTAAATGATATTTCAATAAAAAACAGACCGGAATTTGGGCACAAAGGAACATTCGGGCATGCCCTATTAATTGCAGGAAGCTCAGTAATGGCAGGTGCTTCAGTACTTTCGTCAAAATCTTGTCTAAGGACAGGATGCGGACTGATCACTGTGCATATACCAAAAGATATTGCAAATATAATTTATGCTGCTTTTCCTGAATCATTGGTGAGCACAGACTTATCCAATAAACATTTTTCTTCATTGCCGGATATATCAAAATTTTCAGCAATTGGTATTGGGCCTGGTATAGGTACCGCTAAAGAATCGGTGAAAGCATTGCACGAATTACTGGAAATATGTAATAAGCCATTAGTTATTGATGCAGATGCATTGAACATAATTTCTATGGAAAAAGAATTGTTGAAAATAATTCCTAAAAATTCTGTTCTTACTCCTCACCCGTTAGAATTTGATCGGTTATTTGGCAAATCAACCAACAGTTATGAACGGTTGTTAAAACAATTAGACAAGGCACATGAATTGGGCATTTGCATTGTATTGAAAGGACATTATACAAGCGTGGCTTCACCCGATGGAACCTGCTATTTTAACAGTACTGGAAATTCAGGAATGGCTACCGGGGGAAGTGGAGATGTATTAACCGGAATTATTTTATCATTACTGGCCCAGGGTTACGAGTCCAAAACTGCTGCGATTAATGGTGTATTTATTCATGGAATGGCCGGAGATATTGCTGCCGAAGAAACTGGAATGGAAGCTTTAATAGCTTCAGATATTATTAATTGCATTGGAAAAGCATTCATAAAAATTAAACTTACACAAGATGAAAAAAGTTAATTCTACTTTGACAGATTTCAAAATCAACCAGTTTTTACCCTTAATCCCAAACGGGAACTGGTTGATTTTTCAGCTTTCTCCCTTTTGGGTTTGGGGTAAAAAAGCTGAAAAATCTCAGAAAAACCTAATCTGTCAAAGTAGAATTAAGTTAATTGTTTTTATCATTTTTTTATCAAACTCTTTATTTGGACAGGGCATTTTATCAGTTCAAAAGGTGGGTGAAAAACCATTAAAAAATGCTGACAATTTAATTATTTATGCATTGCCTAGAACGATGCTTGCCTTTAAAGTAGTTTCCAGAGTAACCAATACTTATTACGGTCCATACTTCGCTTACGCTGAAGAATACCTGGGTATTAAAGGTTCCCCATCCGAAAATAAAACTGCATGGAACATTGACAGTGTCAATATTTTCTCATTCAAAGAAGCTGATCCGGATGAATATTATGCTGTCAAGATAAAAAGTAATTATAATCCAAAACCTATATTCCTGCTCAATGAATCTGGTCTTTTACTTGATCCATCGTTGCCTGAACAATTGGGTCAGCAAAATGATCGTAACATTATAACAAAGAAAAATGCTTTAACTTCAGAAGTTATTGAGGTATCAATGCAAAAATATTATAATGAAAAAGCTGACACATTTTATAAAACTATGCTAAAAGATTCAATATATCTTAAGATCCCTTTAATTCGTTCAAGACAGGAATTGAAAAATCTTAAAGACAAAGCCCGTGAAGCGGCAGATGTAATAATAAAAATCAGGCAGCGAAGGTTTGAAATGATACTTTCTGAAGATGAAGCATTGCCCGAGGTCAAAGCTTTCCATTTAGCTCTTGATGAGATGCAAAAAATTGAAGAAGATTATCTGGCTTTATTTACAGGACGTCAGACAACAAATACATTTACTACCTGGTTTTATTATATACCAGCGTCTGTCAGTCGTGACAGTCAGTTTGAAATATTCCGGTTCTCAACTAAAAATGGAATTTCAGATCGTACAGATGCAACTGCAACTCCTGTATTTTTAACATTTGAAAAAGACAACCGTACCCGTGCTATAAACGATTGGATGCAATACATTAACAATCCCGGGCAAAATCATCTTTTTTACAGAATTCCGGATGCAGCTACTGTTGACGTGATCTGGAAAGGTGATCTGCTTGCTTCTAAAAAATTATTGATTTATCAGTTTGGAACGGTTGTACCATTCCCGGTAAATGTCGGAAAATGAAAAACTATGGAAACCGGAGAATGGAGACCGGAGACCGGATGAGTGTGAGTGTGGGTAGAGAGTGTGGGAAAAACTTAAACGCAAAGGCGCGAAGGCGCAGAGAAAATCTTGAATCTTGCATCTATTATGAAAACCTCCAAGCGGTTGTGAGCAAAAGTTAATAGAACTACTAAAAGTATCTAACCGCTAGGAGGTTTGGTGTAGCTGTTTTGATTTAAGAAGGGAAAAACCTAAAAGTAGAAAGCTGGATAATATGTTAACTTCTAAAATCAAAATTCGTTAATCCTTGTTCTTAAATCATTTGTAAATATTTTTAACTGATCTCTAGATAGCTAAAATCAAACTGAAACATTTCTCCCGGTTTTAGAACTTCTCCAATTATTTGTATTCGATTTAATTTCAATTGACATACATTCAAGTTTTCTAAGTACTGCAGCAATATCATCTTCATGTATAAAAATCAATCTGTATGTTATAAAATTAATAAAACTGCCTGGCCTAAAATATAATCTGAAAATTCTGTATGTTCGTGTTCTTTTAAATTTAATCATATAAATGTCCTGATAACTATGAATTCTTGGTTTAATGAAAAATAAAATTTTTGAATACCTCAATTTAATGCTATTCTCATATAAAGTAATTTCTTTAATACAAAATAAACTCATAAAATAATGGATAAACATAGTTATAATAGTTACTAGAAATAATGAATTAATATTTAAAAATGTTCCAGCCTTAATATCTATAACAATACCAATTAACAAAAACGGTCCAAAAAACATTACAAATCGCAAATTATTAAACCTTGTTTTAAATATTTCTTTTTGTTCCATAAGAGAGAATTTAACTTTTCAATATAAGTATTTATAAAATTATAGAACTAAAATATTTTTTTTCTTTGCAAACAGAAGAAAACTTAAAACTTTGACCTTAGTATCTCGTATCCTGTATCTTGAATCTTGTATCTTGCATCTTGCATCTTAAACTTTAATTCTTCATCCTTTTGTCTATCTCGCGTTTGGCATCTTTTTTCTTCAAATCTTCTCTCTTGTCATATTGCTTCTTACCTTTGGCAAGAGCAATGTCAAGTTTGGCAAAGCCTTTATCATTAACAAAAATTTTATAGGCAACAATTGTAAGTCCTTTTTCCTGTGACTTGCGAAAAAGTTTACCAAGTTCTTTTTTTGTAAGCAACAGTTTCCTGTCTCTTTTGGGATCATGGTTGTTGTATGAACCCCACTCATATTCTGAAACATGCATCCCTTTCACATAAAGTTCATTATTTACAAAAAAGCAATATGCATCAACAAGATTTGCCTTGCCAGCTCTGATAGATTTAATCTCTGTCCCGGTAAGCTTTATACCGGCAGTATACTTTTCCAGAAAAGCATACTCAAAAGATGCTTTTTTATTTTTAATTTCTATTTTTTGATTTTCTCTCTGCACAACTCAATATTTAATTAAATAATACTGGAAAATGCGCGGCAGTCAGAGCAAAGCCGAAGGACCAGTGAATTAAAATATATACAGCAAGCACAATTGCTACTGCAATTATTACAAACTTCTCCTTTTTCCCTTCAGAAAATGTTAACAGGGTTTCTGCGCCGTACCAAAATAAATAAATTCCAAATAAACCCAAAAAAGGCAAAAAATCATCAAGGGTTTTATAATTTGCCAGCAATCCCGATGCAAATAGTGCTAACCAGAAAGTAGTGAAAGAATAAGTCATTAGTTTAAAGAGACTATTTCGCCCTGAAATAATGCCCAATTTCGGGCATAGCTCATAAATCAAAAGATAAGAAACATAAAGAGTAAAAAATGATTCACAAAATGCTGCAATGGCTCTTATTGATGCATAAATAAAGGAATAACTATAAATTCTTGAAGCAAAGAGGTATCCTGCAAAAGTTACTAGAGTAATCGCAAGTACCACAGGAATGACAATTTTTTTTAAATGCCATTCTATTGAATCAGGCTCTGATTTAATAATTTCCCATTCAATGTTACGATTTGGATTAGTGTTAATTCTGTAAATTATTAACCAAATTTTTTTATATATTGCTAACATGTATTTGTTTTGTTTGTTATTTATGTTGCTTCTGTTCGTAATGTTTAATTTTATTATGGATACCGGAGACAGGATACCGGAGTCCGCTGCTGTGGAGGAAACCGAAATGTAAATCTTTTAATCCTATTTCCGGTATCCGGTTTCCATTTTTCTAACAACAAAAGTATGATTTTTTTAACAATAGGTATTTTTATAGTTTTGCCATAAAATAAAGTTGGATGATTTATAACCTGCTAACTATACTTGGACCTACAGCAAGCGGCAAAACCTCACTCGCTGCTCACGTTGCATCAAAGCTGGGTTCAGGTGTTATTAGTGCTGATTCAAGGCAGGTTTATCAGGGCATGGATATTGGCACAGGAAAAGATTTTGATGATTATATTATAGATGGAAAACCTGTACCATTACACCTGGTCAATATTTGCAAAGCCGGTGAAAAGTATAATCTATTCGAGTATCAAAAAGATTTTAATAAAGTATTTCATCAGTTTTCCATTCAAAATAAAATACCTATTTTATGCGGTGGTTCCGGTTTATATATCGAGGCAGTATTAAGAGGATATGATTTATCCTCTGTTCCGGTAAACCAAACGCTCAGAAATGAACTTGGTTTAAAGTCGGATGAAGAACTGATTAAGCTTCTTGCCTCTTACAAAAAATTACATAATACAACGGACACTAAGACTCACAAAAGATTAATCAGGGCAATAGAAATTGAGATATATCAAAAGGAGAATTTAATAAATCCAATTCATGATCATGAAATTCACAGTCTGATTGCAGGAATTCAATTTGAGCGAAGTGAGCAAAAAAAACGAATAACCGACAGATTGAAATTCCGACTTGAAAACGGAATGATTGAAGAAGTCGAACTGCTTCTTGGAAATGGCATATCTCCTGAAAGCCTTATTTATTATGGATTAGAATACAAATTCATAACCCAGTATTTAATTGGAGAAATCGAATATGACGAAATGTTTAATTTATTGAATATTGCCATACATCAATTTTCAAAACGCCAAATGACATGGTTTCGCAAAATGGAACGTTCCGGATTCCAGATTCATTGGTTGAATGGGATTTTACCAATTGAAGAAAAAGTTGAGAAAATACTGAAATTGATGAAAGGATAAGGAATGTTGTGGTAAACCTCCTGGTGGTTCTGATCTTTTGGTTCTTCTTTGATCTTTTGCTCCTAACCACCTGGAGGTTAAGTTTATGGTTTCCGGTCTCCGGCATCCGGTCTCCGATCAATAAACATCCGGCACATACGTTTGAGTATCTTTGGGTGGTCTGATGTAATTGCTATTATCCTGTCGCTTTGGAACTTCAATCTTTTTAAACGGTATTTCTTTGTAGGGAATTAGAGATAATAAATGGCTGATGCAGTTTAACCTTGCCCTTTTCTTGTCATCTGCTTCAACAACATACCAAGGTGATTGCTTTGTATCGGTATGTGAAAACATTTTATCTTTTGCAATACTATAATCAGTATAATGTTTTCGAGATTCAACATCCATTGGACTAATTTTCCAATGTTTGGTAGGATTATTTATTCTGTCCTGGAACCTTCTCTCCTGCTCCTCATCACTAACTGAAAACCAGTATTTAATCAAAACAATATTATCTCGTAGAATCATTCTTTCAAATTCCGGGCACGAAAGTAAAAATTCTTCATATTCTGCATCAGTGCAAAAACCCATAACTTTTTCAACTCCAGCGCGATTATACCAGCTTCTATCAAACAAAACCATTTCTCCGGCAGCCGGCAAATGAGCTATATAGCGTTGAAAATACCATTGGGTTTTTTCTTTTTCAGTTGGCACTCCTAACGCGACAACCCTACAAAAACGCGGATTTAAACACTCCGTTATTCGCTTTATTACACCTCCTTTTCCAGCGGCATCACGACCCTCGAAAATCAAAACTATTTTAAGTCCTTTATTTTTGATCCATTCCTGCAATTTCACAAGTTCAATCTGAAGCTTTCCAAGCTCTTCCATATAAAACTCATTGGTCAGTTTACCATACTTGTTTTCTTTGTCCATTTCATTTAATTCTTTTTTTGATTTCTTTTCTTTTGATTTTGACATAAAAAAGGATTTTTAATGGTTGGGTATTTTAAAATTAATTAAAAATAATGTCAAACAAAAAGTTTTTTGAATATCAAAAACCTAAAGGGCAATTCTATAGCTATTTTTCGAAACTTAACACCAGAATCTGCTATGAAATGGGATTTTTTTTCGTAACTTTTATCAAATTTTTTTGAATAAAAACAAATACAAAAGTACATGAAAGCCACATATAATGAGCTTTTAAAAGAGAATGACATTCTGAAAAATGAAATAAGTTCTCTGAAAAACAAATTGTCCGGGACAGATCATCAAGCAGGTAGCGTTGAAAATTTCAAATCTATTTTCGAAAATTCATGTTCTGGTATAGCTTTAGTAGGTTTGGATGGACGATATCTAAAAGTAAACCCGGCCTTTTGTGAAATATTTGGATACTCTTCAAAAGAACTATTGAAAATTGATTTCCTTAAAATTACACATCCCGATGATATCGAACTCAGTAAAAATATTTTCAAGAAGTCATTGGATGGCAATGGAAAAAAAATAAAATATTCTAAAAGATATATTCATAAAAACGGAGACATAATCTGGTGCGAGATAAATTCAGTTCTGGTTTATGATAATAACAAGAAGCCATCTCACTTTATAACCCATGTAAATAATATAACAAATCGCAAACTTGCCGAAGATGCTTTATTAATTAGTAAATCTCAGTTAACAAATGCTATGAAAATGGCAGGGCTTGGTTACTGGGAATATGATGTTGTAAAAGATCTATTTACATTCAATGATAATTTTTATTCAATTTTCCGGATTACTGCTGATCAAATAGGAAGCTATAATATGTCTTCTACTGAATATGCTTCCCGGTTTGTATATCCTGAGGACAGAGAGACGATAAGGACAGAAATGCAACGGGCTATTAAATCAGAAGATCCTGATTTCAACCGTCAGTTGGACCACCGCATTCTTTTTTCAAATAGAGAGATCGGGTATATTAGTTCACTCATATTTCTGGTTAAAGATGAAAAAGGAAAAACCATTAAAACTTTTGGAGTAAATCAGGATATAACTGAGCGTAAAAGAGCTGAAGAAGCCATTCGTAAAAGCGAACAAAAATTCGCGAAAGCATTTAATTCAGTTTCAGTTATTATGTCTATTTCGGATATGAGTACCGGTGAATTGTTAGAAATAAATGATACTTTCTGCCAGGCCCTGGGTTTAAAGAAGGAAGAAATTTTAGGTAAGACAGTTGCCCAACTTGGTATTTTTGAAAATGAATTGCAACGAAATGTATTAATTAATGATGTGCGAAAACATGGCTTTGCCAGAAATATTGAAATGGATGTCCGCAATGCTTCAGGAAAAATATTGCATGGCTTGTTTTCCGCAGTAGCTCTTGATTTTGGCAAAGAAATTCGTCTCTTGACTACCATGATTGATATTACAGAGCGAAAACGTGCGGAAGAAGCTTTGCAATACAGCGAAATGCATTTTAGAGCAATGGTAGAGAACGCGGGTGATGCAGTGACGCTGGTTGATGCCAAAGGTAAAATAATTTACGAAAGTCCAAGTGTCGAGAGAATAACAGGTTTTAAAACAGACGATCGCAAAGAAAAAAGTAGTTTTGAAAATATCTATTACGAAGATATGCCTATAATACAAGCTATTTTTAATAGAATATTGAAAAACTATGGCAGCCAGGAAAGTGCTGTGTTCCGGTCTGTTAGAAAAGATGGAACGATTTGGTGGACTGAAGCAACAGCAACCAACCTGCTTAACAAACCTAGTGTAAGAGCGGTTGTTGTCAATTACAGGGATATAAGCGAACGAAAACGGGTTGAAGATGCTCTCAGCAAGTCCAGGGAAACTCTTGAACGAATTACCAGTTCTATTGATGATACAATTTATAGTATTGATGCAAAAACAGGCGAATTTGAATTTTTAAGCCCCGTGTTTGAAAGGAAATTCGGCTATTCATTATCGGATATTAATCTGATGGGAGGAAGATGGCCTTTCTTAATGCAAATAATAAAGGATCAAAATACCAATCAAGCGGATCCGGTACTTACCGATTTGAAAAAAAACAAAGTCAAAAAAACTCCAGTCTGGGAAAACTGGTGGCAGAGCAAAGATGGAAACCTGCGTTACATTGAAGATCGTTCTGTTCCAATTTATGAAGGCAATCAGTTAATTAGAATTGATGGTGTATTGAGAGACATAACCGGAAGAAAAAAGGCTGAAGACAACTTGAAAGAGAGTGAAGAGAAATTTTCAAAAGCATTTCATTTAATGCCCGTATCAATGGCTATTTCAAGGCTCAGTGATGGCAAGTACCTGGATTTAAATGAAGCATATACCAGGCTCACCGGTCATTCCAGGGAAACAACTATTGGTAAGTCTTCACTGGAGCTTAAATTATGGGTGGACCAAAGTGTAAGGGCTAAAATTAGAAAAGATCTTCAGGAAGATAAAAAAATACAGGAAATTCCTGTAAAATTTATTACCAAATCAGGCAAGATTTTGGACATCTTATATTCAGCTGTAATTATCAAATTAGGAGATCAGCAATGCCTCATATCTCTTGCCTTGGATATAACTGAACGTAACCGTGCAGAAGAAGCCTTGAGGGAAGAAAGAACCCTCCTGCGAACAATAGTAGACAATTTGCCAATTTCGCTTTATATAAAAGACAAAGATGGACGAAAAATAATTACCAATCCTGTTGATCTCAAATCCATTGGTAAACCTGAATCTGAAGTTCTTGGCAAAACCGACAAGGATTTATTGCCTTCTGAAGTAGCGATAAAAACAATGGCTGATGATACCAGTATATTAACTACAGGTATTCCCGTTGTTAATAAGGAAGAATTTATTCACAACAAATTTGACAAATCACAATGGATTTTAACTACTAAAATACCACGAAAAAATATTGCGGGAGAGAATATCGGAATTATTGGAATGAGTTTAGATATTACTGAACGTAAAAAAGCCGAAGAACAAATTGACAGTCATAATAAAAGGCTCGAAAGTATGTTCAGGATATCCCAGTTCAAAGCTGATACATCTCAGCAACTTCTTGATTATGCTATGAACGAAGCCATTGAACTAACAAAAAGTAAAATCGGAATTATTCACTTGTATAATGAAGAAACGAGGCAACTGACACTTGTTTCAGGATCACAAAATGTATTAAATGGATTGAATATTACCCACCAGTCAATTGTTTATGATTTTAATCCACCCGACCAGCTCAATGAAGTAATTTTAAAACGGAGTCCCATTATCGAAAACAATTATGAAAGTAATAGAAAATCCAAAAAAGTCTCAACCTTTGGAAATGTCGATGTTAAAAATTTCCTTTCAATTCCTATTATTAACAATGATAAAATTATAGCTATTATAAGTCTCGCTAATAAAATGACAGATTATGATACTATTGATGCACAAAATTTAACTGTTTTGACTGATTCAGTCTGGAAAATGATTGAAAAACAAAGGTACCAGGAGGAATTAATCATAGCAAAGGAAAAGGCTGTCGAAAGTGATAAACTGAAATCTGCATTTCTTGCAAATATGAGCCACGAGATACGAACTCCCATGAATGCTATTATAGGATTTAGTGAAATATTGCTTAAACCCGATTTAAATGTTGAAAAGAAAAACAAGTATACCGTGATCGTCATGAATAGTTGCAAAAAGCTGTTGTCAATTGTAGATGATATATTGGATATTTCAATTATCGACTCAGGTCAGGTAGAAATTAAGAAAGTAAGCACAGTTATAAATGAAATAATTTTCGAATTATTTACAATCTATGATAATGTGGCTAAATCAAGCAATATTTCCATTTATTTTCATAATACTCTTGATAACATCTCAAGTACCATTTTTACTGATAAAATAAGGCTGAATCAAATTCTGAACAATCTGTTAAATAATGCTTTTAAATTCACAAGCAAAGGACAAATTGATTTTGGTTATGAGCTAAAAGATGGATTCATGGTATTTTATGTGAGAGATACAGGAATTGGAATTCCAAAACATCTTCAAAATGTCATATTTGAACGTTTTCGCCAGGCCGAGTTGGAACTTACGAGAGAATATGGAGGTACCGGACTTGGATTATCAATTTCTCAAAAACTGGTTGAATTGCTGGGAGGCAAATTATGGGTTGAATCTGAGCCGGATAAAGGCTCAACGTTTTATTTCACAATCCCTTACGATATTGGCGTGGTTGAAAAAAAGCAAAAAGTAAAGAAAAATGTTATAGAAAAGCATCGGTTATTAAACAAAGAAGATTTTACAATTCTCGTAGCGGAAGATGAACTTAACAATTTCTTATACATTGAAGAAGTTCTTAATGAAAGCGGGATTAACATTTTACATGCTGCAAACGGAATAGAAGCTGTTGATTTGTGCAATAGAAACCGCAATATCAGACTTATTTTAATGGATATTAAAATGCCCAAAATGAATGGTATTGAAGCAACCAAAGAAATTAAAAAATTAAGACCCGATTTACGTATTATTGCTTTAACAGCATTTGCAATGGAAAGCGAAAAAAGATACGTACTGAAGGAAGGTTGCGATGACTATATATCCAAACCCGTAAGCCCGGAATATTTGCAAAAAATTATTAAACAATATATTCGTTCAGATAAATAAAGCAATATTTTAATCAAATGGATTCTCAACTTTTTGATGCACAACATCTGGAATTTAATCATACCGAATTCAGTTCGTTGATGCAACGCAGGATTTATAGGATTTTGCTTGTGTGCAGCAATTATGATTTTTTTATGCTCGAGGAAGATGGTCGTATTGATGAACAAATTTATAATGAATACTCAAAATTAAGCATGAGGTTTCCTCCTGTTATCATTCAAACTGATAATGCTGGAAAAGCTTTCGATATCATGCAGTCGGACAATATTGATCTGGTCATTTTAATGCTAAATATCGGGGATGTTGAACCTTTTGAACTGGCACGCCAGCTAAAACAAAAATTTACCGGGATACCCGTTGTGGTTTTAACTCATTTTTCGCGCGATGTTTCCTTACGCCTGCAGAAGGAGGATCTATCAGCAGTTGACTATGTGTTTTGCTGGTTGGGTAATGCCGATTTGCTGCTGGCTATTATCAAACTCATCGAGGACCGTATGAATTCGGATCATGACGTTTTACAAATCGGGGTTCAGACGATAATGCTGGTAGAGGATTCAGTAAGGTTTGTTTCGCAGATACTTCCTCACATTTATAAAACCATTATCAAACAATCAAACGATTTTATGCAGGAAGGACTCAATGATCATCAAAAGATGCTTCGATTGAGGGGTCGTCCAAAGATTTTGCTTGCTAAAACTTTTGATGAAGCGTATTGCCTCTATCTTAAATATAGCCAGCAGATGTTAGGCATAATTTCTGATGTGAGTTTTAAAAAGAATAAAAAACTCGAGGAGGAAACTCCGGAAGGGCTTAAGCTTTGTGAAATTGTCAGGTCCGATGATCCTCATATGCCTTTTCTTTTGCAGTCCTCTGACGCTTCAAATGAAAAATTTGCTAAAAAACTAAACTCGGGCTTTATAAATAAACTATCAAAGACCTTAACTCTGGATTTGCGAAATTACATTCTTTCTAATTTTGGCTTTGGTGAATTCGTTTTCATTGATCCTGATTCGAAAGAAGAAGTAGCAAGGGCAACCGATCTGGCTGACCTGCAACATGTTATTTTAAAAATTCCAGAAAAAGTACTTGCTTATCATGCAAGTAAAAATGAAATTTCGAAATGGTTAAATGCACGTGCGTTATTTGCAATTGGTAAAATTTTCAAAGCCCTTCAGCTAAAAGATTTTGAAAATACCGAGCAAGCCAGAGCCTACATTTACGATGCCATTTCAAATTATCGCTCAAGCAAGGGACGTGGCATTATCGCTTCTTTTAATAAGAAAAGTTTTGATGAATATCTTACATTTTCCCGTATCGGTGAAGGTTCACTTGGAGGAAAAGGAAGGGGACTGGCATTTATTGATGCAATAATTAAAAAATACAAACTGTTTGACAGTTTTAAAGGTGTACAAATAACTATTCCCAGAACTGTAGTTATTTCAACCGATTTTTTTGATGAATTTATGGAAGTGAACAATTTGCATAAAATTGGCCTTTCAAATCTTACCGATGCAGAAATTTTATCCCATTTTATAAAAGCTTCTTTGCCTAACCGACTTGTAACAGATTTGTTGAGTTTTGTAAAATCAATTAACAAACCTGTTGCCATCAGATCTTCAAGTAAACTTGAGGATTCGCATTACCAGCCATTTGCAGGAATTTATTCTACCTATATGGTTCCCCTGGTAAAAGGTGATGATCTGGCAACTGTTTCAATTATGAGCGATGCCATTAAATGTGTTTATGCCTCGCAATATTTTAAAGCAAGTAAAGCATATATTTCTGCTACGGCTAATTCAATTGATGAGGAAAAAATGGGAATTATCCTTGAAGAAGTTTGCGGTCAGGCTTATGAAAATCACTTTTATCCTGTAATTAGCGGAGTAGCAAGATCGATTAATTTCTATCCTTTATATCCGGAAACTCCGGAAGGTGGTATTGCCAATATTGCCTATGGCTTGGGAAAATATGTTGTTGACGGCGGTGTAAGTCTGCGTTTTTCTCCGAAATATCCAAAAAAAATACTTCAGTTGTCCAGTCCTGAAACAATATTGCGTGAAACTCAAAAAACTTTTTGTGCACTTGATCTGGATCCAAAAAAATGGTACCCTTCTGTAGATGATAAAGTAAATATTTTAAACCTTAAAATAAGTGCAGCAGATAACGATTCTGCTATTCAGTATGCAGCTTCATATTATGATCGCGAGAGTAACCGCATCTCAGATATGCCAATGGAAGGCGCAAAAAAAGTAATCACTTTTTCGAATATTCTGAATCATAATGTATTTCCGTTAGCTTCAATATTGCAATCGCTTCTTGAAATAGGACAAAAAGAAATGAATAATCCGATTGAGATCGAATTTGCAGTGGATATTGATAGACCTGCCGGGGAGCCAAAAGTATTTTATTTTTTGCAAATCAGACCCATAGTTGAAAATAGCCAGGATAATGAAGTAAAAATTGAAAACATTAAATTGCAAGAAGCTTTGGTTTACTCAAAGATGGCCCTTGGGAATGGAGCATTCAGAGATATTTATGATTTTGTATATATCAAGCCCGGAGAATATTCATCGGGCTACAACCAGCGATTAACTGAAGAAATTGAAAGAGTAAATGATTTGATGCGGATGGAAAAGCGAAATTATGTTCTTGCAGGGCAGGGTCGCTGGGGATCAAGCGATCCATGGCTTGGGATACCCGTCAAATGGGCTCAAATTACTGAAGCCCGGGTAATAGTGGAAGCAAGTATAGAAAATTATCATATTGAACCTAGCCAGGGAACACACTTCTTTCAAAACCTGACAACTTTCAGAATAGGTTACCTAACCATTAATCCAAAAATTAACGAAGGTTTTATTAATAGTTCCTATCTTGAAAACCAATCTGCTGTATATGTAAACCAATACCTGCGAATTATTCGTTTTGAAAAACCGCTGGTGATTAAATTAGATGGAAGGCAAGGTATTGGTGTCATTATGAAATCCTGAATAGTTGATTATGATTTAGTATGTGACCATTTATACAAATATTATTCGTTCATTCGTGGCAAAAAAGTATTTTTTTATAAAGCTTCCTTAAAGAGAATTTGGCAAATTTATATACCGTTATTCTTTTTATTTATATTATTGAATGAACCCGTATTGAAAAAACATTAACCGGACCCCTGTCTTTATTGTATCCAGGATTAACCAGGAACTGATATGCCCCGGAGACAAAAATATTTCTGGTAAATTCCACGGAATAATATAGTTCTGCAAGATGTTCCCAGGAGTAGTTTAAATTTCCGTCGCCCAAAATAAAACCCTTACCACCTGCCTTTAAATAAGCACGATGTTGCGGGGAAATACCTGAGGTTACAAAAGCCAACCCAAGATTGTCATTTTGCCGCCCCCACCTGATTCCGTTTGCTGAAATTCCAATGCTCGCTGAACGGTCTATTTCAGTAAAAACCCATGTCTCATTGTTGCCATCATTCCAGCTTGTTCTAAAGAAAACACCTAAGTCTTTATTAATAAACTGTTCAGCATTTATACCAAAACCATATTTGGTATTCCTATTTTTCCTGGTAGCAGTAATATCTGGAGCCAGGGGGTCAATAGTTAAACTTTTACTGTAATTTCCCATATTCGCCGTAGTGAAAAAGGTAAGTAACCTTAATGAACCTTTATTTCCATTTAGAGTATAATTTTGCGTATATTCCAATGTATGGCTTCCGGCCTGCTGAATATCCCAATTCATAACCATCCCATTGGCTGATTTTGGCACCAAAGAAAAACCATAACGTAATTCAAATTTTGGTGTTACATATTCCAATAAAATGCTGGGAGTATATCCTTTGGTGTTGGCGGGAAAGTCCCAGGCTCCGTTACTCATCAATGCCCAACTCATGAATTGTGTCCGTGGATCATGACTAAATGTGTTGCGATCAAAATAATCTGAAACACAAATTTTACCTATTGTAAAAGAGAAAAAACTGGAAGGAATTTTACCACTTAGCTTATTAATATCCCCCTCCTGGTATTCGTTTTCCTTACCTAGTGAAAAGAGCTGGCAGAAAAAAAGCCTTGCCAATTCCAATTGAGGTGCTGGTTCACCAATTCTATATGTTTCACCATTTGTAGATGCGGCTACTCCCAAAGAACCGCTAAGACCTGAACCACCTGCAATTTCTGGATTAATAAAAATGCTCGCTCCCTGCCATAACTTAGCCCCACAAAAAAGTGTGGAGGTAAGCGAGAGTTTATTTTCTTCTTGCGGGATTAAACTGTTTTGCCCTGAATATTTCGCGTAAAAGGCAGGTTTATACTGATTAATAACAGTTGTTTGCGCATGAAATGAAAATTGTTCCGGTTTTGCTGTGTCAGCCTGTTGTCCAAATATTTTTGAAAGCATTAAAATATGAATCAGGAGAAATAAATTGTATTTTAATTTGTCATTTTTTCTCTTTAACATAATGGTAAAATCAATATTCAATTACTCGTTAGAACAATTTTCGGGGAGTTGTGGCAGTATTTTTATAAGTTAAATTAAAAGCAGTATTAAAGTCGTATAATTCAATTTATTCTTTCATGGTTTGGTACCAGTGGCATATCAAGCATACATTTTCATAGATTACTTCGCTCCGCTCGCAATGATGGCAACTTGGAGCGTCATTGCGAGGGGGAACTCCGCCGCGGCGGAGAAGCAATCTTCATCAAATCAAGTATGACATGACACTAAGATAATTCATAATAAAAATTGGAGCCATTATCAACACTGCTGGTAACTCCAATTTGACCGCCATGTTCAAGTACAATTTTTTTAGCAATTGCCAAACCCAAACCGGTACTCTTCTCTCCTGCTGT
>Ga0265316_10002447_pt1 | contig 19263 bp, 17 predicted proteins | sample 4522metaG_FD_202092 | JGI IMG/M metagenome (GOLD analysis project Ga0265316, IMG submission 202092) | Rhizosphere microbial communities from Carex aquatilis grown in University of Washington, Seatle, WA, United States - 4-5-22 metaG | ecosystem: Host-associated > Plants > Roots > Rhizosphere >... | reverse complement strand
AGCGTATTACCCTTGATTTCGATCGACTTTAACCCATACGAAGAAATATACCAGAGGTAAGATTCGCTGCTACCGGAAGCTAAAGTCGTTTTAAATTTCTCGAAGATATATATAGCGCTCTCCGGACGCTGGCCGGATTCAATCAATTCGCTGATTATTTTTTCTCGGTTGGCCAAAGCTTCGTGCGTAAAAATTTCCGATAAGCGTTTATCAAAAGCTCGTCCGTACTCATTTTTTTTCCGAAGCGCCACCGCAACGGCGTCTTCCCCCTGGGCAGCCTGGAGCGTAAGGTTAAGCTGAGTCATTTCGGTATAAAGCGCGACGACTTCCGGATTTGAAGCAACCCGTAATAAAACCCTTAATAATGGTTTGTGGGCTTGCCACCCCTGCAGCCGGTCCCGTGTTATATCTAATTCGCTTGCTAAAGTAAGTAAAGTCGTCAAGGGATTGGAATAATCCGTCGAACTCACACCGTAACTCCCCTGGTAACGGATTGCGGTAATAAATGAATCGGTTTGTTCCGGAGTTAACCCCAGCGCGTCCCCAAGTTTTTTCTTGACCGGTTCGAGAAGCTCCGCCGCGAAAAGACGATTATTCTCTAATGTTTTACGTTGTGTGGGATCGATTTCGGGATGCCCAAAACCGATTTTGGAAAGAAGAATGGCGACCGTAAGTACATTAAGCGTTTTATCGTTATCACCTCCGCCAAAGGCCGCCATCATTTTGCCCCGTAAGATATCATTTTTTGTATAAAAGGATTTAATATTCTCTAACGCGCGAAATAAATGATCGGCATCGGGCACAAGAACGGAGATATTATCGACTTTGGCCAATTGCGCATTAAGTAAACCTTTGATTATAGCGTTAATCTCGCTGTTAGCCGGATCACTTACGGGAAATATACGATCAATCATCTCCATTAGCGAAGCTATATCTCGTGATCTTACCTCTTGTTCTGTGATCTCAAAAGGGCTCCTGCTATCGGCTTTAGTGACATCCACCACTAGTGTGGCCGGGTGCTCTATCCTTTGGCAATCTCTTTCCGCGACTGACAATGGTGCAGGCTGCCTGATGGCCTCATCGGTTGAAATAGCGATACCGCCGGAAAAGTATTGGCGCCGCATGATTTTACGGCTGTTTTGATCGAATTCGCGCTTAACGTAACTATAAACTCCTTTGTTAAACGCCGAGGTATAAAGATTGTAGATTTTTTCTTTGGCGCTTTTGTCGCTTAGGTCAATGCCTTTTACTTTGTTGTGATCGATGTAATATTGAAAAATCGTATCTTGCATTTTATGCTTAAACCAGGCAGCCAGGACAAATGAGCTGTAGAGTTGGCGTAAGCGGTTGAAATGTTCACCGTGATTAATATCCCATTCGATTTGGGAAAGCAGCGTCTCTTTAAGCGCTTGGGCTGCTACCCGGCTTATATCTTTTGCGTTTACCTGTTTAGTATCGGCGCGATTTTTTGCCAGCGCCGTGTAATCCTCTTCTGTTAAGGCTTTTAACCGGGAGCTTACCAGGATCGCCACATTGCCGTTTTCGTGGATCCGCGCATGCGCGGGAACAATCCAGACTTTGTTAAAAGTGTTAACGGCAATATCTGTTTTACCCGCCAGGAGATAAACCTGTTTATAAACCGTTTCCCAATATTTTTTTCCGGACGCACTTTCGGGATAGGTAAGCGATGAAACCAGCTGCTTTAAAATATAATCTTGCCCCAGCATATCTTTGCCCATATCGGTTATCCCTAAAGCGCCGGGGATTATTCGTTCGGATTCATAGGGAGAAAGATTAACCCACAAGTCGGCTTCCGGCACGGTAAGCGCGGCAAAAAAGTAACTTACCAGCCGATGAGCTTCATCCCGGTCAAGAAGTGAGGCATTTTTTTGGTCAATAATAAATTCGATACGAAACGGATTCGCCGGGTCGATCTTGATCCCTTTTAAAATCGGACTTGATGTATCCGCGGAAACCGGCAGAATTTTATCTGCCGAGGGAAGGTCATATACTTCCGAATACGCCGGCAGATCAAAAAGCGTAAATATGCAAATTAACAGCGAGACGGTAGGGATTACGATGCATCTACAAAATAGCCAGTTTAGTTTTTTTTCGATACTTAGCATAAGTCGCAACGCCATACAATAAATAACAACAACTAATATTCCCACTATAGATATAACATTACTCAGGGACGGAAAACAAGGTTAGTTTCAAAAATAATGAAAGCGGTTTCAGCTATCAGCGAAGTATCTACCGAAGGTTAACCTCTTGCGTGGATAAAATCGCTAAACCGCGGGGGCAATGGGGAAGAAAATTCACAATATTTTCCGGTTTCAGGATGCAGAAACCCAAGTTTGACGGCGTGCAGAAGCATTTCTTTATATTCACTTTTACGCGGGCCGTATTTTAGATCGCCGACTACCGGGTAGCCTAAAAATTTCATATGTACCCGTATCTGGTGCATGCGGCCGGTGTGGATCTTCAGCTCAACATAAGTAGAATCTTTAAACCGCTTTAAAACTTTAACATCGGTACGAGCCTCTTTTGAGCCGATAAAGCCGACCTTCATCTGGGTGCGGTTGGCGCTATCGCGGCCTAAAGGCATATCTACACACATCGCATCTTGCGGCAACACCCCCCAGACTATGGCTTGATAAATCTTATTTATTTTACGCTCACGAAATTGGTTTACCAGGTGATAGTGCGCTTCATTGGTGCAAGCTAAGACCATGAGACCGCTGGTCTCTTTGTCGAGCCGGTGCACCACGCCCGGCCGGTTAGGGTCGACTTGCGAAAGAATTTTATTTTTGCCGATCAACGCATTCACCAGCGTATCGTGCATATTTTTATTGGCCGGATGCACGGTCAAACCGTAAGGCTTATCGATCACGATTACAGAATTGTCCTCGTAAATTATTTTTACATCAAAATCAAACGGGAGAATACCTACGGATGGCTCATCTTCCACAACCCGGATATCTTCGTTACCTTTTAGCTTAAGGCTGGGTTTTTGCGGCTTAGAATTAACAAACACTTGCCCTTTTGCAATCAATTCGTGAAGTTTACTGCGGGAAAGTGAGGTAAGTTTTAAAGCGAGAAATTTATCTAGACGTAACCCTTGAGAATCATCACCGGCTTTAAACGCGTGTTCCATCGGCAGGCTTAGCCTTAAACGACTTAATTATCAGGAGCCCGACACCGGTGCAGATACAGGTATCGGAAAGGTTAAATACCGGCCAGACACGAAAATCAAGATAATCGACAACATAGCCTAAGGTAACGCGATCGAAAAGATTGGAAAGTGCGCCGCCTAAGACTAACCCGTAAGCAATGGCATTAAAAATCGAACGGTCTTCTTCACGGTGAAAACAGGTAAAAAATAAAATAACAAGAATAACGCTCATACCGATCAAAAACGGGGTCTGCCCCTGGAAAATACCAAAGGCGGCGCCTTTATTGAATACCACAGAAAAATGGAAAATATTTGTAATAACCGGCAGTGACTCAAAAGGGTGATTCAGGCGGAAATATTTTTTTAGAAAAAAATCACCGGCGAATACCGCGGCCGCAGGGATAATAGCGGCAAGGTAGATTAGAGTTTTCCGTCTTTTTCCAATTGCTCTTTGCACTTGCGGCAATATTTTGCGTACGGTATAACATTAAGGCGGCTCTTACCGATTGTCTTATCGCACATCACGCAGACGCCGTAATCCCCGCTCTCGATCTTTTTTATCGCCGATTCGATCTCTAAAAGCAGTTCACGGTCGCCGGAAACGACGCGAAAGTTAAATTCACGTTCGTAATTATCCGATGCGACATCGGCCATATGCATGGTATAACCGGAAGTTTCGCCGGTTACATCTTTTTGCGATTGCATCAGGGTATCTTCGGAAATCTCTTTTATCTGGTTTAAAATTTCATCTTTTAAGGCAGCAAGCTTATCCTTGTAGAATCCCAATTCTTTCTTGTCCATAGCCGGTTCAGAAAAAGCCAAAACAGCCGGCTTGACCACTTTTACAGCGCCGGCCTTAGTTGCCGTCAATTTTTTCGCTTTTTTTGCCTTTTGCTGATGCTTTTTTGCGGGCATAGGGTTACGGACCATTTTTTTCTTCGTTTTAGATTTTTTGTCTTTAGCCATGGATCCTCCTTAAAAAATTAACATTTTGTTTCGCGGTCTTTCAATGCTTCGGCACAACGCAAACAAACTCCGGGAAATTTTTCGCTGGTCCCTGTATCTTCGCGCCAATTCCAGCAACGAGCGCATTTTCCACCGTGTGCCTTAGTAACGTTTATAGCAAAAGCGCCACGCATTAATTCAATTTGTGATACGATAAAAATTTCTTTTAAAGTATCGCGGCGGTTATCAAAAAACGCATAATCGTCATCATTGAGCGATATTTCAATACGTGCTTCCAGGGAACTGCCTACCACCTGTTTTTCGCGCGCTTTTTCCAGAGTTTTATATACTTCCTCACGCAGCTTAAGAATTCTTGCCCAACGCTGGACTAGGTCTTTATCGACCAGGTGAAGATCGATTTCGCTGTTAAAACCGTCGACCAAAACCGAATCCTTCTTGGATTTTATGCTTTTACAGGCAAAATAAGCTTCCTCGGAAGTAAAGGCCAATATCGGAGCGCAAAGTTTTAAAAGAACTTTAAAAATCGTTAACAGCGTGTGCTGCGCGCTGCGCCTCCCCATTGAATTGGGTGAGAAAGTATATAACCGGTCCTTTAAGATGTCAAGATAAAAAGAACTTAAATCTAGATTACAAAAATTAAATATTTCTTGGCAAACCTTATAAAAACTGAAATCCCCATAATGTTCCATTGTGTTTTTAGCAAACTCCATCGTACGCGAAAGCATGTACTTGTCTACATCAAAAAGGTGGGTATAGGCCGGCGTATGCACCGCCGGGTCAAAGTCATCGATCGAACCCAGAATAAAACGCAAGGTGTTGCGTATCTTGCGGTACATATCGACAAGTTGCCCGATAATTTCGTCGGAGATCTTCACGTCTTCGCTGTAATCGCTGTACGCCGCCCAAAGGCGCAGGATCTCGGCGCCATGTTTTTCAATGATCTCCTGGGGCGATATAACATTACCCAGGGATTTCGACATCTTTTTTCCGTCTTTATCCACCACAAATCCATGGGTAAGGATGGTTTTAAACGGCGGAGTGTGCTCGATCGCGACCGAGGGTATAAGCGATACTTGAAACCACCCGCGATGTTGGTCGCTTCCTTCCAGATAAAGATCGGCAGGAAATTTTAAATCCGGGTTTTGTTTTAAGACTGAGTAAAAGCTTGCACCGGACTCAAACCAGACATCGAGGATATCGAAACACTTTTTAAATCCCCGCCCTGAACATTTCGGGCATTTTAAATCCGGCGGTAAGAAATCTTTGATGTCGCGCGTGAACCAGGCATCTGAAGATTCGCTTTTAAAGCGCTGTGCGGCCAGATCGATAACCGTGCTTTCCAAGATAACTTCGCCGCATGCAGTACATTCTAACGACGGTATCGGTATACCCCAAAGGCGCTGGCGCGATAGGCACCAATCCGGGCGGGTTAACAGCATCGACTTCATGCGTTCCAGGCCTGCCGGCGGGACCCATCGGACCTTTTCGATCGAATGTAAAAGGGTTTCGCGCAATTTATTGTGGTCGATTTTTAAAAACCATTGGTGTGTCGCGCGGAAAATCACCGGTTTTTTGCAGCGCCAACAATGAGGATATGAATGGCTCATCTTATCGCACTTTACGAGATGATTTTTTGCGGTCAATTTTTCGATTACCAAAGCATTGGCTGATTCGATAGTTTTGTCTTTAAACTCTTCAGGTGAATCAAACAGCCCCTTTTCGTTAACCGGCATGATTACTTCCAACGGGTATTTTCTGGTCAACGAAAAATCTTCTTCGCCGTGGCCGGGTGCAATATGCACACAGCCGCAGCCATCTTCCTTAGATACAAAATCGGCCAGAACCACCGTTGCTTTGCGCTCGAAAAACGGGTGCGCTAAGGTTATCCCCTCCAGTCTTTGCCCTTTGAATTCGCTATCAATCTTCAAGGTAACCTTCAATTTATTTTCGACACTGGGTATCAACTCTTTAGCTAAAACTGTTTTCCTACCGTTAAAATCAACCAGGCAATATTCTAACTCCGGGTGTACCGCTACCGCCACGTTGGAAACAAGCGTCCAGGGGGTTGTGGTCCATACCATAAAATATGCGCCGTCCGAAACTTGAGCGTTCCCCTGCGTCACCGGAAACAAGCAAAAAAGCGAGTATGATTCTTTATCGTAATATTCTACTTCGGCTTCGGCTAATGCGGTTTCGCACTCGGCGCACCAATTAACCGGCTTGCGTCCCCGCTGTACAAACCCGGCTTTTACCAAATCGCACAAAAGCGCCATTACACCGTATTCATATTCGGGATTAACCGTCAAGTAGGGATTTTGCCAATCGGAAAAAATCCCCAACCTGCGGAAATCTTCTTTTTGTAAATCGACATATTTTAAAGCAAACTCGCGCGCCTGCTTGCGAAAACTTACTACGTCAACGTCATGCTTGGTGAGGTTAAGTTGTTTAAAAAGCTGATGTTCGACGGGAAGGCCGTGGCAATCCCAACCGGCGACAAATGGACAATCCTTGCCATTTAAAAATTCGTAGCGCACCACGATATCCTTTAATATCTTATTCAGTGCATGGCCGATATGGATAAGCCCATTGGCATACGGCGGCCCATCATGCAGAACGTATTTAGGCATTCCGGCTCGCGCTTCGCGTATGCGCTTATAAATATCGAGATTATTCCAGTAGCATAAAATATTCGATTCTAAATGGCGCAGGTTCGCCTTCATGGGGAAAGCGGTTTTAGGAAGATTAAGTGTATCTTTGTAATTGAGGTTATTCATTTTAAAAACAGGTAAATTTTTTAAATTGCGCAATGCGCGTTTTAATATCACTTTTTGTGACCTTCGCGAGCTTATCCAGGCTAAAGGCCTCTACCGCGAATGTTGCCATGACGCTGCCGTAAACAAGCGCGTTGCGCAGGTTGGTTTCATTGACTTTGCCGCACTTCGCCAGATAACCGATCATGCCGCCGGCAAAAGTATCCCCGGCACCGGTAGGGTCGACGACATCTTCTAAAAGATATGCCGGCACGCAAAAAACCGAATTTTTTGAAAACATGAGGGCCCCGTGTTCTCCTTTTTTAATAATAACCCGGTTCGGTCCCATTCTTAAAATATCAGCTGCGGCCTTGATTAGATTGCTTTTTCCTGTCAGCTGGCGTGCTTCCGGTTCGTTTAAGAAAAATATATCCACATGTTTAAGTAATTCACGCAAGACCTTAGGTTTTACTTCGATCCAGAGATTCATCGTGTCGCAGGCAATAAGCTTAGGTTCATTCACCTGGCGCAGCACATCGAGCTGCAGTTGAGGATCGATATTAGCTAGAAAAAGAAAATCTTTATTTTGATAGGCCAGCGGGACCTTGGGCTTAAAATCGGCAAAAACGTTTAAGTGGGTAAAAATCGTCTTGCGGTCGTTAAAATCAAAACTATATTCACCTGACCAGCGGAAAGTCTTGCCTTTGGCGGTCTCAAGCCCGGCGGTATCGATTTTTTTACTTTTAAGCAGCCTTATATGTTTTTTAGGAAAATCTTCGCCCACTACCGCGACCAGAGATACCGGCGCAAAGTGGGAAGCCGCTACGGAAAAAAATGTAGCCGAACCGCCCAAGATCTCTTTACGTTCGCCGAAGGGAGTCTTCACGCTATCCAAAGCTACCGAACCGACAACTAAAATATTGCTCATTTGAAATACTTCCCGGTAAGTAATCTAAGTTTATCCTTTACCGTTTGTGAAATAGCCTCAGGACGCGTCACAATGGCGTATTTTAGCGCATTGGCACATGCGCATTTACGCTCTTTAGGTATTTTCCTGACCGCGTGCAACAATATTTTCTTCGAATTATCTACATTTTTACGTAGATTATTAAGAATGATATCGAGCGAAACCGCCTCTTCGGTTTGGCACCAGCAATCGTAATCGGTTATTGCCGCGAGAGTCGAATAACAAATTTCGGCCTCCCGAGCCAAACGGGCCTCGGTCATATTAGTCATACCGATAATATCCATGCCCCATGAGCGGTAAAGGTTGCTTTCAGCAAAGGTAGAGAATTGCGGCCCTTCCATATTCAAGTAGGTACCGCCGTCATGGACCACTACCCCCGCGCTTTTTGCGGCATCACAAAGCGCATCTGCCAGGCAATCGCAGACCGGATGAGCAAATCCGATATGGGCCACTACGCCATCATCAAAAAATGTATTTTTCCGCGCATTATTGGTGCGGTCGACAAATTGCCGGGGTACGACAAAATCCAGAGGTTTTAATTCTTCCTTAAGGGAACCGCAGGCCGAGACCGAAATAATCCATCCTACGCCCAATTTTTTCATCCCGTAAATATTCGCGCGATAATTAACGTTTGAGGGATTAATCGAGTGGCTGATGCCATGGCGCGGCAAGAATACTACTTCACGCCCTTCGAGTTCGGCTAAAACGAATTTCCCCGAAGGCTGGCCAAAGGGAGTATCGACCACGATCTCTTCCTTTTTGGTAATACGATCGAGCTGGTATAAGCCGCTTCCGCCGATTACGCCGATACGTTCCATAGGCTACTCCTTTGACAATTGATTGGATAATGCTTTTGCCCTGGCCGCAGCCGCAGCAAAAGTTTTATCGATCAACTTATTTAATTTTGCCGTTTCTAAAACATCCAATCCGGCACGTGTTGTACCACCCTTTGATGCTACTTGTCCGGCCAAAACTTTAAAATCGGTTTTTTCGTTGGCAGCCAGTTTGGCACTGCCGTAAAAAGTACCGGCGACCATTTCCCGCGCAACCATCGGGCTAAAACCAAGTTTTAATACACCGGCATAAAAACAATCCATGAAATAAAAAACATAACCCGGGCCGCTGCCGCAAACCGCAGTCACCTTATCCAGCGAGCGCTCCGGAGCAATAAAAACTTTGCCTACGCAGGAAAAAATCTTCTCTGCTATCGCCATGTCGGCTTTTGTTGCATATTTACCGTTAGCGATAAAAGATACCCCTGCACCGATTTTTGCCGGTAAATTCGGCATTATCCGCACCACATGCATGCCGGGTAGATATTTTTCAAAAAAAGCGCAGGTCAACCCGGCAGCGATAGTGACCATCAAAGGGCGTGTTTCGAGAAAAAAAAGTTTATTTTCAAGCAAAAATTGCGGCATATCCTGGGGTTTTACGGCCAGAATAACCACATCGCTGTCATCGACAAGAGATCGAATATTTTTTAAAAAACGTATATTTTTGCGTTTACGCGGGTCTTTTTCAAACGCCGCTACGCTAAAGCCCGGCGATCGTTTAAGCGCCAAACCGATGGCGGAGCCCATGTTGCCGAAACCGACGATCCCGACCCGTATTTTCTTCATAAATTAGCTACCTTATCATAAAAAAGATGGGGTGTCAATTATGGGGTACGATTTGCTAAATATAAATATTGGCCAAGGGATATTTGGGCCGGTCTGGACTTAAAGTCGATACCAGCGGCGTTCAGGGCATCCGCAGGAATAATACCGGCCAGGATGGCGCCTATTTGTTTACGAGGATAAGAAAAAGCCCGGTGCAATATTTCGAAGAAGCGCTTTTCATTTCCCGGCAGCAGAGTTTTGGCCGGTTCAAAATCAAGCTCAACCAGCGTCGAATCGACATTGGGTTTAGGCGAAAAGACTGCTCGCGGTACATCGAGAAGTTTTTTAGGCTTAGCGTAATATTGGGTAAAGCATGAAAGAAAACCGTAAGCCTCGTCGCCAGTTTTGGCGATGATCTTGGCGGCAAATTCCCGCTGGCATAAGATATAGGCGCGGGAAATATTCCGGCGTTGTCCGATCAGGCGCTCAACAATCTTTTTACTGATGCTGTAAGGAATGTTGGAGTAAAAAACAACTTTTTCCTTGAATGCGGAAAAATCAAAATTTAATATGTCCGCTTGGATTATTTCGATATTGGCGGCATGGCTAAACTTTTCTTTAAGCAGAATACACATGCGTTCGTCTAATTCAACGCAATACAATTTTTTGGCGTTTAAGAAATATTCAGTCATGCGGCCGCTGCCGGGACCGCCTTCGACAACGATTTGGCCGTTAATGTCCACGGCACGGGATATTTTCTCCAGATAGGAACGGTTGGTTAAAAAAACCTGGCTTAAACTTTTTTTTAAGCGCATAAATGCGGGGTTCTATTCATACGCTTTATTCATTCATCATCTTTGTCGCTGACGCCATTGCTTGATCGATGCTTTCCCGTCAGAAGAACAGCACCATTTGAGCGTCTGCCAAAAAGAATAAAAAAAGTCGCTGATATTAACTAATGCTCTATGCCGCAGGTGTTGAATCTCACCGCCGTCCAGCCACAGGCCATGGCATTTCGGGCACATGTCGACTAAAACATTTTTGCTTTTTACCTTATCCATAATGGTACCGTCGGCGCAATGTGGGCACTTACCTATCTTTTTATTAAATTCCTCAATCATTTCCTTCGTAAGGTCGGTACCTTCCAATTCCTTACGGTCTATATCGATATGCCCAAAATCGAGGGCATCATTATCCAGCACTTTGTCCAACTCTCCGGCATCGAACCAGATACCTTCGCACACCCAGCAAACATGAACTGTTACGTTTTCTACCGGCTTTTCTTCGAGTTCTCCGTTACATTTTGGACAATCCATTGTAACTCCTATTGTTTGTGGGTTATTGTTTCGAGGTGACGGATACGCGATTCGTGGTTCGTCACAGCAATATCAAGATTCTTTTCTATTTTGGATATTTTAGTGTTAGTTTCTAAAACGGCTGCTTCGATTCGATCGAAACGGCTATCGTGGCGATCAAGCCGGTTATTTATTTTTTCAAATTCGTTATCATGCTCGGTTAACTTCTCAACAACAAGATTAACTTTTCCAGTAAGATCACCCAAAGCTTCTTGCTGTCCAACTAAAATTTCTAAAATTCTATCGTCCTTTTGCATCGGTTACCTCCTTGAAATAGTATGGCAATTATACTCTCCCTTACGACGAACGCAATGAAATAATTTTACCACGCTTTTGGTAACAATCAATAGTATTTTTTTATATTTTTTTGTCATTGCTAACCGAACAACGTGGGGCGTGGTAATCCCGATCGGGTTTAAGGTTGTTCGGTGGAGAAAATCGTAGTAGAATGGAACATATTATGAAATGGTATCACTATATTGCCTGTTTCTTTGCCGGCCTCTTCTTGGCCAACGCGATTCCGCATTTCGTACATGGAGTATCCGGAGATAGTTTCCCCTCTCCGTTTGCAAATCCTCCGGGCAAAGGCTTATCCTCTCCGATAGTAAATGTTGTTTGGGCGCTGGCTAATATGCTCGTTGGGTATATTCTCTTGAAAATAGGCAAGGCCTCTCAAGCAAATAAATGGAGCCTCCTTGTCTTTTTTGCCGGTGTCGCCTGCATGAGTTTGATGCTAAGCATTGCATTCGTCGATAAGATGCACTAAGAACTTCGAAGCCTCGCCCCTATCCCCTATCCTGAAGGCGAGGGGCGAAATCGGTTGTCATTGCGAGCGCAGCGCGGCAATCTCAAGCCTGAGGTTTATCGGCAATTTTGTATTTTAACATGGTTAAGGCGATATAGACGGTGCCGAGACAGATAAACGGCAGGTAAATCCCCACCAAAACTCCCGCGTAACCCAGGCTGAAAACCGAATAATGCTTGTATTCACAAAAGAAAGCGAATAGTGTTGCATAAATAATCGCCACCAGCGTTGCCAAGTTTATTATTAAAGCGGGTTTCGATTCCCAGACAAGCGGCGTTGTACAGTGCGGGCAGGGAGCAACTTTAAAACCGCAACAATACCAGCGGCTGAATTTTCTGCGATATTTCCAGGCAATATACTTTTTGCATTTTGGACAAGTACTATTTTTCTTCCAGCGTTTGATGACGAAGAAAATTGCCGCGCTCATCACGACACCTAAAGTCCACTCCGATAGCCGCGCGTGAAATAAAATATTCGCTCTATTCATATGTTTCCTCTATCACCCATTTACGCAAACCGCCTTGTCATTGCGAGCCGAACCGTGTGAGGTGTGGTAATCGCAAATTACGTCATCAATCTTTTTAGCCTTCCGCATTGAGAGCCTTCTTGATATCATCAAAGCTAGGGGTTAGCGGGATTTTTATCCCGCGCTCATCGTAATCAAGAAGAACCCCACCGCTTAAGTCCATAATATATGCTTTGCTATATGCAAACTCTCTGCCATCTAATTTTCTGCAATATTTAATATTCAGCCTAACGATTCTCATTTGATACCCCTTGTTGTCATGCTCGAAGTTCTTCATCATTGCATTAATTGATTTAGCGTTTAATGTAATGCCCTCTTTCCCATTCGGTTTTAACTGGGAAATCACTGAATTCGGTTCAGTGATAAACCCACCAACCTCTACTAAACCTAATGAGCCATTTTGTTGCGTTGCGGTGACGAAATAATCTTCGTAAACACGAATATCGTATAATTCCGATAAGCCAACATTTTTTATGAACATTTTTAATTCTCCCGGGGAAGATCCCATTCCGTACTTTGGGAGTTCAATCAAAATACGCGGATTCGTAGAAAGGATTAATTGGTTTTTGGCAATTTTAGCTTGGGTGCAAGAAACCTGCCACGCCATAATCGAAAGAAGTGCGGCAGCAACAGTTTCGAAGAATATTTTATTTGTTTTTAGCCAAGTTCTTATACGAACGCATAAAGATAACATAGAGCAATTTTACCACTTTCATGAATTTTTAAAATGAGATTACCACGCCTCGCAACCGCTCGGCTCGTAATGACGGGGTTATGGATTCAGTTGCAACGCAAGTTTGATGGCAGCGTGCATCGATGTGCAATCGGGCATAGTTTTAGTGCGCATTAGGTCAAATGCGGTGCCGTGGGCCGGCGAAGTGCGAATAATCGGCAAGCCGGCGGTGAAATTCACTCCGTCCTTAAAAGCTAAAAGTTTAAACGGCACCATACCCTGATCGTGATACATACAAATAAAACAATCATATTTTTTAAGATTAGCCGGGATAAAGGCGGTGTCGGACGCCAAAGGACCATCAACATTTTTTTTAAACGATCGCGCTGCTTCCAAAATATTTTTTTCCTCTGGCCCAAGAAATGTATGCTCACTTGCATGAGGATTTACCGAAAGCAAAGCGATCCGGGGGTTGACGATCTTGAATGACCGCCTCAGCGTTTTTAAAACCAAATCGATCGTGCGGCGCAAATCCGGCGCTTTGATCGCTTTGGAAACCGCCGCGAACGGAATATGCCGGGTGAAAAGCACTGTTTTAATTTGTGAGGAAACCATCATCATTTCTACATGCTTAACGCCATATTTTGCGGCAAGGTATTCGGTATGGCCCTGGAACCCGGGTAAAACCATTTGTATTGCTTCCTTAGATACCGGCGCGGTAACCAGGCGGGTGATTCCGGTCCGGTCCATTAGGTTCAAGGCGTAATCCAAATAAGCCAGCGCTGCCTTACCGCCAAGTAATGATGGTCGTGGAGATAATTTATCGATTCCGGCAAAAGGCAGATCAACAACGGTAACTTTATTCTTGATGGTTTTGTAGGCAGGATATCGGCGTAATACCGTTTCGCTGCCGACTAAAAAAATCTCATCGGCATTGAAACCACCCTTCTGTAGGGCGGTCAGGGCAACCAACGGCCCACAGCCGCAAGGATCACCGGTAGTGACGACAATTCCCGGACGTTTCATTAAAGATAAGTTTTTATGTAAGCCTTTTCCCGAAGTTCTTTAAGCCATGCGGCATACTTATGGCGAAATTTCTTGTTTGACAAAAACCCGTTGATCATCTTTTCAGCCTCGGCATACGCCAAACTTCGCGGCGGAATTTTATTTTTAAGATAGAAAAAGAAAATATCTTCGTCGATAGTCACGTTACAATCGGCACCCGCTTTCATACGGCGTATGGGAGCAATGAATTCTTTGCGTAAACGCCCCAGCGGAGTCACGATCGGCTGCAAAACCCCGGCAAACTCTTTCTGGGCCGCCGCGATTCCCTTCTCCCGGAAAAAACGTTCAAACTTCTGCCAATCGCTTTTATTGTAAAAATGCGCCGTCAAAAGCGTGTACTGTACCGGAGTTTGAAGGGAATTTTTATGTTTTTTATAAAAATCCATAGCCTCCGGCGGTGAAAGATTAGCGTTGCGCGACACCTCCGTCTCGACAATATACTGCATCAAATACTGGTCTTTTAAGTGTTCGCGGAAAAGAAAGTTGTTTAAGCCGTTTTCCGCCAGAGATTTTTCAAAATCGTCACGAGATGGATAATTAGCGGCGGCTCTATTAACCTGATCTTCGATCCATTCCTGGGGCGCTTCGATTCTGTATTTAGCGTTTTTTTCATCCTTCTTGATATCTTCTTCGCGTTTTTTCTGTGCTTCTTTGGCGGCGGCAAGGACCAGCTTCTCTTCGATCAGGCGGTTCAAGGCTTTCTCTTCAAACCCGGGAGCGCTGGGGTTTATGTCGACCACCGTGCGGTTACGTTCGAATTGCTGGCGCAGAATATTACAGTAGTCCTTTAAGTCTTTGCTGGTTATCGTTTCATCGTTTACTTTAGCAACCAAGTGGTCTAAATCCTCGCCGTAAACGTTAAAAGCACCAAAAAGGATTAAACCAAAAATAATTTTTTTCATGACACTCCTTTAGTATCTTTTAAGATTGATTAAAGACCAACCTCTATCTTAAACGCTTCACGCAAATATTCAATCTCTTTTTTGAGCAAACGGCAATAAAGGTCAAAGCCGACCATCCAGATAAAGCCGTGTTGCTCTTTCCCCAAGATGTTTCCTGCGCCACGCAGTTCTAAGTCGCTCATCGCAATCTCAAAACCCGCGCCTAAGTGGCTGAACTCCTCGACAAGCTCCAACCGCTTCAATGCTTCCATGGGGATTGTCGAACGTTTGGGCACTACCAGATAAGCAAAAGCCTGCACTTCCCGCCGGCCCACCCGGCCGCGCAATTGGTGCAGATCGGCTAAACCAAAAGTGTGCGCGTTGTTGATGATGATCGTATTGGCCGAAGTAATATCGATCCCTGATTCGACGATCGCGGTCGAAACCAGACAATTGATTTTTTTATCGATAAAATCACGCATCGCGTTTTCAATCGCCTTAGGCGGCAGGCGCCCGTGGATTACGCCCATCTTCACTTTTTCGGGTAAAACCTTTTTTAATTTATCCGCCAGAGTAAAAATCGTCTCAATGCGATTATTGACAACAAAGACTTCGCCGCCTCGTGTTATTTCGTCGATAATTATTTTCGCTAAAAGGTCCGGTGAAAAATCTACCAACTTTGTTTTTACGGCTAACCGGGCCGGCGGTGGATTTTTCATCAGCGAAATATCTTTGATACCGGTCAAGCCCATATAAAGCGTGCGCGGTATCGGGGTAGCGGTAAGCGTTAAAACGCCAATACCTACCTTCATTTTTTTGATGACCTCTTTATGCTCGACCCCGAAACGATGCTCTTCGTCGATAATTAAAAGTCCCAGATCCTTAAACGTGATATCCTTCGACAAAAGCCTGTGTGTACCGACTACGATATCGATTTTTCCGCCCTCAAGTTCTTTTACTACCGCGGTCTGCTCTGCCAATGTGCGAAAACGCGAAAGCATCTCGACCCGGACCGGAAAATCTTTCAGGCGTTTCGATAAGTTAAGATAGTGCTGGTAAGCAAGTACCGTGGTCGGCACTAAAAACGCTACCTGTTTGGAATCGGCCACCGCTTTTACTGCCGCACGCATGGCGACTTCGGTCTTGCCGTAGCCGACATCTCCGCAGATGATCCTATCCATGCATTTACCGGCTTCCATATCGCGCTTTACATCGCCGGTAGCTGCGGTTTGGTCATCGGTTTCTTTAAAAGGAAAAGTTTCCTCAAAGGCTTTTTGCAGATCTCCATCCGGAGAATATTTAAATCCTCCGATTAACTTTCGCTGCGCTTCCATCCGTAAAAAAGTAAGGGCGTAAGCTTTAATACCTTCTTCGACCTTCGCCTTAATGCGTGACCACTCTTTGGTGCCGAGTTTAGTCAGTTTTGGCGGCCGGCCGGCAAGGCTTATGTATTTCTGCACCAAGTGTGCTTCCTCCTTGGAAACATACATCTTGTCGCCGTCGCGGTACTCCAACTCGAAGTAAAGCTCTTCTACCCCGTTTACGGCCATTTTTTTCATCCCCAGAAAGCGGGCAACGCCATAACGGGTATGGACTACGTAATCGCTATTTGTGATCTTCAGAACAGCATCGAGCGGCAGATCTTCGGATTTGTATTTATGACTCTTTTTAAAGTGCGGGATAACGATAAGAAATTCGTAATCGACAAGACGCCGGCCGGTAAGTTTGTCAAAACCGTAAATCTTCGAAACGGCATTAAATTCCCACTCGACGCGCAGAGGGTAATTAAAATTAACCGGAAAAATCTCGAGAGTATCGCCTTTTAACGAAAAATCGCCTTCAGTTTTAGTATCGCTTTGGCGGAAATACCCCAGTTCAGCGATTTTCCTTACCGCTTCATCCAGCAAGATCTCTTTGCGGATATAAAGTTTGAACGCGTCAAACATTCCGCAAAAATATCTTTAGTAAAGCCGCTTATTGTGGCGACGGATCATCATTACCAGCGCCGCAGCGATATAGACCGTCGAATAGACACCCGACGTAAACCCTACTAACAGCACAAACGAAAAGCATTTTAAGGCTTCGCCGCCGGCCAGGAATATTGCCAAAACCGCCATCAACGCGGTAAAGGTGGTGATCACTGTCCGGGACAAAGTATTGTTGGTAGCAACATTAATGATCTCGCCTAACGACAATTTACCCATACCCGGCGCAATCTCGCGGATACGGTCATAAACTACGATCGTATCATTCATCGAATAGCCGGCAATCGTTAAAAGCGCAGTTACCGTCAAGAGGTCGATTTGGTAATAGCCGGCCACGTAATTAAAAAAACCGACAAAACCCAGCGCTAATAAAATGTCATGGAAAAGCGCGATTACTGCGGCCAACGCAAAATCAAAGTGTTTAAACCGTATCGAGACATAAATCAGAATGCCGATCAAGGACATAAAGATCGCCATGATCGCCTTGCTCTTTAAGACCTTCCCTACTTTTGGACTGATTGTATTCACATTTAAGGTTTCGACGTTTTTAAATTTGCTCTTTAATGCCGGCTCGATATTCTTAATAAAATCGCCCCTGCCGCGAATACGTATTCCGCCTTGAATATCCTTAACGTCCTGAATCGTTAATTGTTGGAACTCACTGCCGCTTAGCGCGCTGCGTACTTCATCGATCGATGCCGGGGGCGTAATACGGTATTCCAAAACCTGGCCGCCGACAAAATCAACGCCGTAGATCTTATCTTTACGCGCATTCAAGGCAACAAAACCGGCAATGATCACAATAATCGAGAACCCCAAGCAAACATTACGCCACTTTACAAAATTAATATTCGTTTTATGCGAAAAAAGATGCATCATCGGCAATTGTTTCAACCCGCGGTTAAGCATCAAGGTAAAAAGCGATCTGCCCACGAAAATCGCCGTAAAGTAGCTGGCGGAAACGCCCAGGAATAGAGTGATCGCGAAACCTTTTATCGGCCCGGTACCAAAAATAAAAAGTACCAGCGAAGCAATCAAAGTTGTAACGTGAGTATCGATAATCGCATGCTGTGCTCGTTCAAAACCTAATTTTATCGCGGTGCTTAGGGGTTTTTGCAGATTCAACTCTTCGCGAATGCGTTCATAGATCAGAACGTTGGCGTCGACCGCCATACCCAGAGTCAGGATGATACCGGCAATACCCGGCAAAGTAAGCGTACCGTGTAGAATATTTAAACCGGCCAACGTATATAAAATATTCAATAACGCGCAGGTAACCGCTACGGTACCGGCTAAGAGATAGTAGCCAATCATAAATATAATGACCAAGCCCGCGCCCAAAAGGCTTGAGTTGATACCATGCTTGATCGAATCCGAGCCCAGCGACGGACCGATTGAACGCTCTTGTGCCAAGGTTAACGGTACCGGCAACGCGCCGGAATTCAGTACTGAAACCAAAGCGCGCGCTTCATCCATATTAAATTCACCCTCAATGACGCCGCGTCCATCCAGGATAGCAGTTTTTATGACCGGCGCACTCATGACTTTATTATCTAAAAGTATCGCCAACTGGCGTCCCACATTCTCTTCGGTCACTTTAGCAAATTTCTTACCGCCGGCGGAGTTGAATTGCAGACTTATCATGGGGCTGCCGTACATATCATAAGTCGGCGAACTTTGCGCTAAATCCGCGCCGGTAATCGCCGCATCTTTTTCTACCAACATCCGGCCTTCTTTGCCGCTTACCAGATCATAACCGGCCGGAATATTCCCATGCAGAGCATCGTCTAACCGAGAGCGATCGCTATCGACGATTTTAAACTCCAGTTTACCCATCCCCTGGAGAGTATCGATAATCGTTCGATCGACCATGCCGGGAATTTCCAAAAGCACCGAGTTATCTCCCTGTATTTCGATCGAAACTTCGCTTACGCCGTAAGAATCGATACGGCTGCGGATTTTTTCCAACGCACCGGCCATTGCTTCATGGCGTTTGTTTTCCGGAATAGAACTTAAATCGGCGTTAAGCAGAACGTACATGCCGCCGCGTAAGTCGAGGCCCAAGTGGATATTATTCTTAACCTCAAACTCGCTGTTATTCAGCGTTACCGGAAAGACACACAAAAACGCGCAAACCACCGTAATCGCCAGAAAAATAAACCGGAACTTTAAATCCGTCTTTTTAATCATTTTCCTTCTCCCTGGTTTTTTTTACATAAGCAACGGCACTTTTATCGATTTCTATTTTCGCGTTGTCATCCACACGCAAAATGAATGTCTTATCCTTAACATTGATAATTGTGCCATGGATACCGTGATGAGTGACCACCTCGGCGTTTTTCTTTAAATTGTTGATCATTTCCTGCGTCTCTTTCCGCTTCTTACCGTCAGGACGGATTACAAGAAAATACCAGATCGCCAGCACCGGAAGGATAAAGGTAAGATTCAACATTGTTAAATTAGGATTAGGCTGCATATTCTTCTCCTGTCCGCAATTATCTAAGCGGGTTTTTCTTC